>Ga0207891_1000460_pt1 | contig 27561 bp, 34 predicted proteins | sample LinPmetageLP50_FD_184061 | JGI IMG/M metagenome (GOLD analysis project Ga0207891, IMG submission 184061) | Marine viral communities from the Pacific Ocean - LP-50 (SPAdes) | ecosystem: Environmental > Aquatic > Marine > Oceanic | place: Pacific Ocean | collected 2011-08-27 | reverse complement strand
GTGGTCGTTGCTCTGTTCCAGAAATGGTCTTGCGTATTCTAAAACGCAAACGCTGTCTTCTATCTTGTTTTGATAATGCCATAACTTTATATCTTATGCAGACTTACCTGCTTTTCTTCTTAATTGTTCACCAACAAACTTGATCCCTTTTCCTTTGTAAGGTTCTGGCTTACGAAAGGCACGTATTTTTGCAGCAACCTGACCTACCAATTGTTTGTCGTGTGATGTTAGTTTAACGATTGGATTTTTTCCTTTATCTGAAACAGTTTCCACTTTTACCTCTGGAGCAATATCTAAAACGATATTGTGAGAAAAACCAACTGCTAGATCCAATTTCTGTCCTTGATTACTCGCTCTATAACCTACACCAACTAATTCCAACTCTTTAGTCCAACCAGTTGATACTCCTTTGATCATATTTTGAATGAGTGCTCTGTATAACCCGTGCTTTGCTCTGTGATCTTTATGATCTGTAGAACGCTCTACGGTTATTTCTCCTTCTTCTTGTTTGATGGTAACATCAGAATATTCCTGAGTTAGTTCTCCTAATTTTCCTTTAACGGTAATTACATTATCCTTGATGTCTACTGTAATTCCTTCAGGAACTGTTACCGGGTTTTTACCTATTCTTGACATTTCTTCTTGTCTTTAATTTAGTATACGTAACATAAAACTTCTCCACCCACGTTCTGGTTAGCTGCTTGCTTTCCTGTCATTACTCCTGCTGAAGTAGAAACGATTGCAATACCTAATCCATTTAAAATACGTGGCATCTCTGAAGAACCTGAATACTTACGTAAACCTGGTTTACTAATTCTTTGTATCTTTTTAATCACTGGGTCTTTGGTTAGCTTATCATATTTCAAAGCTATCTTAATTGTCCCTTGAGGTCCATTGTCATCTTCAAATTTGTAACTTAAGATGTAACCTTGATCAAACAAGATCTTAGTGATCTCTTTTTTAAGATTTGAAGCTGGCACCTCGACAACGCGGTGACCTGCTTTTACTGCATTTCTAACTCTCGTTAGATAATCTGATACTGGATCTGATGTCATTGATATTAATTTGCGGTAATGGTTTTCAACTTTTTGCTGAACCTAAAACCAATTTATAATTTACTAGTTGTAGTTGGTAACTACGTTTTACCAAGAAGCTTTTCTTACTCCAGGGATCAAACCTTGATTTGCCATTTCACGAAACATAACACGTGAAATTCCAAAAACCCTCATATACCCTTTCGGTCTTCCTGTTAATTTACAACGGTTGTGCAATCTTACAGGAGAGGCATTTTTAGGTAATTTCTGTAAACCTTCCCAGTCACCAGCTTCTTTTAAAGCTTTGCGTCTGTCAGCATACTTTGCTACCATTCTTTCTCTTTTCCGCTCACGGGCTTTCATTGATTCTTTAGCCATCTCTTAGTTCTTTTTAAAGGGTAATCCTAATTCAGTTAATAAAGCTTTTGCTTCTTTATCAGTTTCTGCAGAAGTTACAAATGTAATATTCATTCCTTCAATTTTCTTCACTTTATCGATATCGATTTCAGGAAAGATAATTTGCTCTATAACTCCTAAAGAATAATTACCTCTACCGTCGAAGCCAGTTGCATTGATACCTGTAAAATCACGCACGTTAGGCAGCGCAGATGTAATAAGTCTATCTAAAAACTCATACATACGTTCTCCACGTAAGGTAACTTTGGCGCCAATAGGCATTCCTTTTCTAAGCTTAAATGTGGCAACATCTTTCTTAGAGATTGTTGCTACAGCTCTTTGCCCAACGATATTTGTTAATTCTTCTACAGAATTGTCTATTAGCTTTTTATCTGCAACAGCAGCTCCAACTCCACGAGACACAACAATGCGCTCTAATTTTGGAACTTGCATTACATTTGTATAGCTAAATTCTTCTGTAAGAGCTGATGTTACTCTGCTCTTGTACTCTTCCTTAAGTCTTGGTGTATATGCCATCACTATAATACTTGATTCGATTTTTTGGAAAATCGTACTTTTTTACCATCTTCCATTCTATAGCCCACACGTGTTGCATCTCCAGATTTAGGATCTACTAACGACAGGTTAGAAATATGAATTGGAGCTTCTTTTTCTGTAATTCCACCTTGAGGATTTGCCGCACTTGGCTTCTCATGTTTCTTTACCGTATTTACTCCCTCTACTATTGCCTTGTTCTTATCAATCATTACTTTCATCACTTTACCTTCAGATCCTTTATGATCTCCGGCAGTAACTACTACTGTATCTCCTGATTTTATTTTAAGCTTTGCCATTTTACTTTCGTATTAAAGCACCTCTGGTGCCAATGATACTATTTTCATAAATTGTCTATCACGAAGCTCTCTAGCGACTGGTCCAAATACACGTGTTCCTCTCATTTCCCCTTGAGGGCCTAAAAGTACACAAGCGTTATCGTCAAAACGGATATATGATCCATCTGGTCGTCTTACTTCTTTTCTGGTACGTACTACTACTGCAGTAGAAACGGCTCCTTTTTTGATGCTTCCGTTAGGAGTTGCCTCTTTAACAGTTACAACAATCTTATCACCGATAGACGCATAACGTTTCTTTGTTCCACCCAACACTCTAATTGTAAGAACCTCTTTGGCTCCTGTGTTGTCTGCTACTCTTAGTCTTGATTCTTGTTGTACCATGATTATTTCGCTCTTTCAATTATTTCTACTAATCTCCAACACTTGTTTTTAGATAAAGGTCTTGTTTCCATGATCTTTACAGTATCACCTTCGTTGCAGTCGTTTGTCTCATCGTGTGCTACGTATTTTTTCGTTTTCAAAACGAATTTTCCGTACATAGGGTGTTTTACTTTTTTCACTTCAGCAACGACAATAGATTTCTCCATTTTATTACTAGTTACTACACCTACACGCTCTTTTCTTAAATTTCTTTTTATTTCTTCCATCTTACAGTGGTACTATTGTACGTCTCTTTTAGTTAGTTCGGTCGCAATTCTTGAAATAGCTCTTCTTTGAGTTCTTAATTGAATTGGATTTTCCAACGGTGAAATGGTATGAGCCATCTTAAGGTCTGTATACGCTTGTTTCTTTTCAGCAAATGCTTCTTGTAAATCCGCTGTTGATGCTTCGTTTATCTCTGATTGTTTCATCTTTTCAAACTTTTATTCTTGATAATCTCTTGATACAACAAACTTTGTTTTCACTGGAAGCTTTTGTGCCGCAAGACGTAATGCCTCTTTAGCTGTTGCAATAGGTACTCCAGATACTTCAAATAAAACTCTACCTGGTTTTACTACTGCTGCCCAATATTCTACAGCACCTTTACCTTTACCCATACGTACTTCAAGAGGTTTCTTTGTGATCGGCTTATCTGGGAAAATCATGATCCAGATAGAACCTTCTCTCTTCATGTAACGAGTTGCAGCAATACGTGCAGCTTCAATTTGACGCGCTGTCAAGAAATTTGAATCTAAAGATTTTATACCAAATGTTCCATACGCTAATTGGTTACCACGACCGGCATTACCCTTCATGCGCCCTTTTTGCTGTTTACGGAACTTTGTTTTTTTAGGTTGTAACATCTTTTCTGTTCTTTAAAAAATTACTTTCTGTTACGACGTGATTTGTTACCACCTCTTCCAGAATTACCTTTTCCACCTTTTTTGGCTAGGCCAACAAGTGGAGAAAGTTCTCTTTTTCCATATACTTCGCCTTTCATGATCCATACTTTAACACCCAATCTACCGTAAGTAGTGTGCGCCTCAACTAAAGCATAATCTATATCGGCTCTAAATGTTGATAAAGGAATACGACCATCTTTATACGATTCGCTACGTGCCATTTCTGCCCCGTTCAATCGTCCAGAGATTTGGATTTTGATACCTTCTGCGTTCATACGCATTGCAGCAGCAATTGCCATTTTTATTGCACGACGGTATGAAATTCTATTTTCAATTTGTCTTGCAACACTCGATCCTACTAAAAAGGCGTCAAGTTCTGGTCTCTTAATCTCGTGGATGTTAATCTGTACTTCTTTATCAGTAATTTTTTTAAGCTCTTCTTTTAACTTGTCTACCTCTTGACCTCCCTTACCAATAATGATACCTGGACGTGCTGTAGTGATAGTAACGGTTACAAGTTTAAGCGTACGCTCAATAATTACTCTAGACACACTAGCTTTACTTAAACGAGCGTGAATATATTTTCTAATCTTGTCGTCTTCGGCTAATTTATCACCGTAGTCGTTACCTCCGTACCAGTTGGATTCCCATCCTCTAATAATACCTAGGCGATTCCCGATTGGATTTGTCTTCTGTCCCATTTAATTATTTGCTTTGTGTGTTATCGTTCGCTGCTAAAACCACTGTTACGTGATTAGAGCGCTTTCTAATTCTGTGTGCGCGACCCTGTGGCGCAGGACGAAGTCTCTTCAACATCGTTCCACCATCCACACGGATTTCTTTAATAAAAAGATCTGCGTCTTCTAAGGAAGCATCCTCGTTTTTTGCTTGCCAGTTTGCAATTGCAGACAGGACAAGTGTTTCTAAACGTCTTGAGGCTTCTTTTGAACTAAACTTTAATAAGTTTAGCGCTTTATCTACTTTCTCACCTCTTATCAAATCCGCCATAAGACGCATTTTTCTAGGTGATGTAGGGCAATTGTTCAATTTAGCAAAGTATTGTGTCTTCTTTGCCTCTTTGATTTGCTCTGCTCTTTCTCTTTTACGAACTCCCATGGCCTATTATTTTTTTCCTTTATTTTTTGCACCAGCGTGACCACGGAATGATCTTGTAGGTGAAAATTCTCCTAGTTTATGTCCTACCATGTTCTCTGTCACATATACAGGTACAAATTGTCTCCCGTTGTGTACTGCGATGGTTTGCCCAACAAAATCTGGTGTAATCATTGAAGCTCTTGACCAAGTTTTGATCACGGTCTTCTTATTAGATTCTACATTTTGCTGTACCTTTTTGTCCAACTTAAAGTGAACGTACGGTCCTTTTTTTAACGATCTTGCCATAGCTTATTTCTTTCTAGTCTTTCTACGTTCGACGATGTATTTATTGCTCTGCTTAGTTCTTGAACGCGTTCTGTATCCTTTTGCAGGTATACCGTTTCTAGAACGTGGGTGCCCTCCTGAAGATTTACCTTCACCACCACCCATTGGGTGATCAACCGGGTTCATTACCACTGGTCTTGTACGAGGTCTTCTACCTAACCATCTAGATCTACCCGCTTTACCAGAAACAAGCAATTGGTGATCACTGTTAGAAACAGCTCCAATCGTTGCCATACAAGTAGCAAGTACTAAACGTGTTTCTCCTGAAGGTAATTTTACCGTAGCATACTTACCATCTCTTGCCATTAACTGAGCAAAAGCACCAGCACTTCGGGCTAAAACAGCACCTTGACCTGGACGTAACTCTAAACAAGATATGATTGTACCTAGAGGAATATTAGACAAGGTCATCGCGTTTCCAATTTCGGGAGCAGTGCTCTCGCCTGAAACGATATTTTGACCTACTTGAAGTCCGTTTTGAGCAATTACATAACGCTTTTCACCATCTTGGTAATTAAGCAATGCTATAAAAGCTGTACGGTTAGGATCGTATTCTATAGTCGCGACTGTTGCAGGTACTCCTACTTTGTCACGCTTAAAATCGATAATTCGATATTTTTTCTTATGACCACCACCTATGTAGCGCATAGTCATTTTTCCTTGACTGTTTCTACCACCAGATCTTTTGTTCGGAGCTAATAAACTTTTCTCCGGCTTATCAGTTGTTATGGCGTCAAAACCATTTACAACTCTAAAACGCTGACCTGGGGTGATAGGTTTTAATTTTCTTACTGACATTTTTTGTCTAATTTATTGCAATCTCTCGATTACAAATTATTGTAAAAATCTATTGTATCACCTTCCGCCACCTGTACAATTGCTTTTTTATAAGCATTTGTTTTACCAGTTTGAACACCTGTTTTTGTATAACGGGTCTTCCTATCAGGGCGGACATTTAATGTGCGAACTTTTTCAACAGAAACTCCGTAAGTGGCCTCAACCGCTTTCTTGATTTCTACCTTATTCGCCTTTGGGTTTACTACAAAGCCGAAAACGTTTTTGTCTTCCGCTGCTCTAGTAGCTTTTTCCGTAATTATAGGTTTTATTAAGATACTCATCTCGTTTCTATTTACTTAAGTTTGTTTCAATTCCTTCCAAAGAACCTTCAAATAGCACTACACTATTTGCATGTAAAATTTTATAAGTGCTTAATTCTGAGTGTTTTATCACTTCAGTGCCTCTCAAATTTCGCGAAGACAAATATACATTATTATTTGACTCTCCCAACACAAATAAAGATTTTTTATTCTCTAATCCTAAAGTCTTTAAAACTGAGGTAAAATTCTTTGTTTTTGGCGCATCAAAATTTAAGTCTTCGATCACAACAATTGCTTTATCATTTGCCTTCATTGTCAGCGCAGATTTACGTGCTAAACGCTTTAAATTTTTGTTCAATTTAAAAGAGTAGTCTCTTGGTCTTGGACCAAACATACGACCACCACCTTTAAATATACCAGACTTGATGCTACCCGCACGGGCAGTACCAGTTCCTTTCTGCTTCTTTATCTTTCTGGTTGAACCAGAGATCTCAGCACGCTCTTTTGCTTTGTGCGTTCCTTGGCGTTGATTTGCCAAGTATTGCTTCACATCAAGGTAAACAGCGTGATTATTAGGCTCAATACCGAACACATCCTTAGAAAGTTCAACCTTTCTGCCTGTGTCTTTTCCGTTAATATCTAATACAGCTACCTTCATTATTTCTGAATCATTACATAAGTGTTTTTATGTCCAGGAACGCATCCTTTTACAACTAGTAGATTCTTTTCTGGAACCACTTTTAAAACCCTTAAATTTTCAACTTTTACTTTTTCGTTCCCCATTTGGCCAGCCATCTTCATTCCTTTAAAAACTCTTGCAGGATAAGATGCAGCACCAATAGAACCAGGCGCTCTTAATCTATTATGTTGACCGTGGGTCGCTTGACCTACACCACCAAAACCGTGACGCTTTACAACACCTTGAAAACCTTTACCTTTTGAAGTTGCAGAAATATCTACAAACTCACCTTCAGTAAAGTGATCTACAGTGATGGTATCACCTAATTTAATTTCCTCATCAAAACCTTTAAATTCGGCGACTTTCCGTTTTGCAACAGTTCCTGCTTTCTTGGCATGGCCTTCAGCAGCTTTAGTTGCAGTCTTCTTGTCATCGAAACCTAACTGTAGGGCACTATAGCCATCCACATCATTGGTTCTGACTTGGGTAACAACACAAGGGCCCGCTTCTATAACAGTACAAGGAATATTTTTCCCTGTCTCGTCAAAGATGCTGGTCATCCCTATCTTTTTTCCAATTAACCCAGACATATTTATCTAATTTAAAATTATGAATTCAGTATGTAGAAATCGGTTCCTACACCCCTCATTCGTTTACTTATTATTTTTTTTCGCTTTGCCCCTCCCTAAAGGGTGGCGAAAAATAATTTCCTCCCTTTAGGGTTGGGGATAAGAAATTCCTTTTATTTTAACTGAAACGGGGTCAAAAATAAATTCGACCCCGAATGTTATTTTTTTCCGTTTTTCCTTCGCACGCAGCTCCGGACATGTTTTTGGCTCCTATTGGAAACCAAAGTTCTTTGATAAAACCTACACCTTTATCTCTACCTCTACTCCACTTGGCAACTCTAACTTCATTAGAGCGTCAATCGTTTTTGAAGAAGAACTATAGATATCCAATAACCTCTTGTATGAGCTCAATTGAAATTGCTCTCTACTCTTCTTGTTTACGTGTGGTGAACGTAATACTGTAAAGATTTTTTTGTGTGTTGGCAATGGAATTGGTCCAGTTACCACAGCTCCCGTACTTTTTACGGTCTTTACGATTTTTTCAGCAGATTTGTCTACTAAATTATGATCGTAAGATTTTAATTTAATTCTTATTTTTTGACTCATTGCTGAAATATTATTCGTTAGCGGTTCCTCTTGCTTTTGCAATTACTTCTTCAGAAATATTTGAAGGCGTCTCTGCATAATGTGAAAATTCCATTGTTGATGTTGCACGACCTGATGAAAGCGTACGTAACGTAGTTACATACCCAAACATTTCAGAAAGTGGTACGGTTGCTTTAACCGTTTTAGCACCGGCACGATCACCCATACTGGTCATTTGACCTCTTCTTCTGTTAAGATCCCCTACTATATCCCCCATGTTTTCTTCTGGAGTAATTACTTCAATTTTCATGATAGGCTCCATAATAACCGCCTTAGCAGCTTTTGCAGCATTTTTAAATCCAAGTTTTGCAGCAAGCTCAAACGATAGTTGATCTGAATCCACATCGTGATAAGAACCGTCTGTTAACGTTACCTTCATTGAGTCTACTTCGTATCCTGCAAGTGGGCCATTAACCATCGCCATTTTGAAACCTTTTTCTACAGAAGGAACAAATTCTTTAGGAACGTTACCACCTTTAATAGCAGAAACAAATTCTAATCCTTCCGTTCCTTCTTCAGCTGGTTCTAGTGTAAATACAATATCAGCAAATTTACCACGACCACCAGATTGCTTTTTATAAACCTCTCTGTGCTCCGCTTTTCTTGTAATTGCTTCTTTGTACTCTACCTGTGGTTGTCCTTGGTTTACTTCAACCTTAAACTCACGTCGTAAACGATCCACAATAATATCTAAGTGAAGCTCACCCATTCCAGAAATAATAGTCTGGCCTGAAGCTTCATCAGTTCTAGCTGTAAATGTTGGATCTTCTTCAGCCAGTTTAGCTAAAGCCATACCCATTTTATCAACATCTGCCTTAGTTTTAGGCTCGACAGCAATACCAATTACCGGATCTGGAAAGTCCATTGATTCTAATACAATTGGATGTTTTTCATCAGACATCGTATCACCAGTCTTGATATCTTTAAATCCAACTGCCGCCCCAATATCTCCAGCCTCGATATAATCGATAGCATTTTGTTTATTAGAGTGCATTTGGTAAATTCTAGAGATACGTTCTTTTTTTCCTGAACGGTTGTTCAAGATATAAGAACCTGCATCTAAACGACCAGAATAAGCACGGAAGAATGCAAGTCGTCCCACAAAAGGATCTGTCGCAATCTTAAATGCCAATGCCGCAAAAGGAGCAGTTACATCTGGCTTTCTTATTTCTTCTTTATTAGTATCCGGATTGATACCAATGATACCTTCCTTATCCATTGGAGATGGCAAGTAACGACAAACAGCATCCAATAAAAATTGAACCCCTTTGTTTTTAAATGCAGACCCACAGATCATTGGGATGATAGACATATCCATTACCGCAGCACGAAGCGCAGCATGCACTTCATCTTCAGTAATAGAGTCTTCATCCTCCATATATTTTTCAAGCAAATTTTCGTCGTAAGCAGCTACTTCTTCAATAAGCTTCCCACGTAACATTTTTGCTTCTGCTTTCAATTCTTCAGGAATATCTACAACATCAAAAGTTGCTCCCATAGATTCATCATGCCATATTACAGCACGGTTCTTTACAAGGTCAACAATTCCTTTAAAATCTTCTTCGTTACCAATATTCAAAACGATAGGCACTGCATTAGAACCTAACATCTCTTTAACTTGGTCACAAACCATCATAAAATCTGAACCTTGACGGTCCATTTTATTTACAAAACCAATACGAGGTACCTTATAGTTATCAGCAAGTCTCCAGTTAGTTTCAGATTGTGGTTCAACACCATCTACTGCACTAAATAAAAACACTAACCCATCTAATACACGTAATGATCTATTTACCTCTACGGTAAAATCAACGTGACCGGGAGTGTCAATAATATTAAAGTTATAATCTTTGGTTTCTGGTGTAGGTTCAGCGTTTTCCATTGGAAATTTCCAAGTACACGTAGTAGCAGCAGAAGTAATAGTAATACCTCTTTCTTGCTCCTGCTCCATCCAGTCCATAGTTGCAGCACCATCATGCACTTCACCTATTTTGTGGCTCACTCCTGTGTAATAAAGAACACGCTCTGTAGTAGTGGTTTTACCGGCATCAATATGCGCAGCAATCCCTATATTTCTTGTAAATTTTAAATCTCTTTGTGCCATTTTTTAGAATCTGAAATGTGAGAATGCTTTGTTTGCTTCGGCCATTTTGTGCGTATCTGTACGCTTTTTAACGGCTGCACCTTCTTCTTTTGCAGCTGCAAGAATTTCTGCAGCAAGTTTTTGTGCCATCGACTTTTCATTTCTTTTTCTAGCAAAGCTAATCAACCACTTCATGGCTGTAGAAATCTTACGGTCTGCACGAATTTGCATTGGGATCTGGAATGTTGCACCACCCACTCTACGGCTACGAACTTCTACGTGGGGCATTACATTAGATAATGCATCTTTCCATAGTTCTAAACCTGTTTTTTCTTCGTCTGTTTTTTTCTCTTCTACAATGTCAATAGCATCATAGAAAACTTTGAAAGCCACCGATTTTTTACCATCCCACATCATGTTATTAACAAAACGTGTCACCAATTGGTCGTTAAACCTTGGATCTGGCAAAAGCGGTCTTTTTTTGGCTGCTCTTTTTCTCATGTCTTCTTTTTAAAGTTTTTTTTTAAAAAATTACTTCTTAGGGCGTTTTGCACCGTACTTAGATCTACGTTGTGTTCTACCTTCAACACCTGCGGTATCTAAAGCTCCACGAACGATATGGTATCTAACTCCAGGTAAATCTTTAACCCTTCCTCCTCTAACCAATACTATCGAGTGCTCTTGTAGATTGTGACCTTCTCCACCGATGTATGCATTTACCTCTTTACCATTTGTTAAACGAACACGCGCTACTTTACGCATTGCAGAGTTCGGTTTTTTAGGTGTAGTGGTATATACTCTTGTACACACACCGCGGCGTTGCGGGCACGAATCCAAAGCAGCCGATTTTGACTTCTTGGTTATTTTGGTTCTTCCTTTTCGTACTAATTGTGAAATAGTTGGCATATAAATCCTTATTATACTTAAATTACTATATATTTTCCCCACAAATAGGGCGTGCAAAGGTAGACTTTTATTTCAATTAATCAAACCCTAGTTTATTTATTTTATCATGAATCTGAAAAACTTAACATACGCATATTAAAATCGGTCGTTTAACGTTAGTTTTACACCTAGAACCGAAGCACTTTTGAACAAGCTATTTTACCTCTTCCTATACCTTAATATATATACTGTTCTTACTACGGATGGTTTTAGCCAGCAATTATACCTTGAACTTGAGGCTGAAGTTTCATTAACAGAAACCCTAAAAGATTCTCTAGACATTACTGAAGAACACATCGACTTTTCTTCATTGAAAAGCGAGGCAGATACACTTGTCAACAAATTGCAGCACTTGGGTTACATTGAGAGCGTACTGAAGCAACTTCAGAAAACAAACGACAGCACATATAATGCAACCTATTATTTTGGACAACGATACACGAAGGTCAAAATCTATTACAAGGAGGGTGACTTTACCAAAAAAGAAGTATTGCGTGTTTCAGAAACGGTGACCGAAAATTCTTTTATCATTCCGTTTGAAAAAATTGAAACCAGCTTAAAGGTGTTGAATGCGATCAAAACTAATTCGGGCAATGCATTCGCAAAATTAAGGATCTCAAATCTCGTCATCGAATCTGAAAAAACAGTGAGCGGAACTCTTCAGCTAGAAAACGGTTCTCAAAGGACCATCGACGACATTGTTATAAAAGGATATGAAAAATTTTCTCCTTCTTATATAAAATATTATGCAGGCATCAAAAAAGGAAAGGTCTTCAACCAAAAAAAATTAGTAGAAAAAAATGAAGCACTCAATAGCCTGGGTTTTGTTAGTACGATAAAACCACCTGAAGCACTTTTCAAAAAAGATTCAACCACGGTATATTTTTATCTGAAAAAAGAAAACGATAACAACTTTGACGGAATCCTGGGTTTTGCAACTAACGAAGATACACAACAGTTAATGTTTAATGGTTATTTGGACCTTGAGCTAAACAACAATCTAAATTTTGGCGAACAATTATTGTTGAACTATAAAGCCGACGGAGAGGAACAAGTAAATTTTAGAGTTAAAGCCAGCCTGCCGTATTTGTTTAAATCTCCTTTTGGCGCTGGCTTAGAATTAAAAATATTTAAAAGGGACAGTACTTTTGTGACAACAGACCAACAAGCAAAAGTAACGTATCAAATAAATCCAAGTGCTCAAACATATATTGGCTATAAAGGTTACGAATCTTCAAACTTGAGAGAGGAGGCAGATGCAGGATTAGCTGTAGAAGATTATACCTCGAAATATATTCTTGGAGGAATTTCCTATTCAAAACAACAGTCTAGCGCATTGTTCCCCCTCAAAGGGATAGCCGCTATAGATATTGAAGTAGGTAATAGGCAATTGGAGGGCAATGAAGACGACCAAATAAGAACTTCCTTTTTAGCATCCTATATTTTCAACCTCAATTACAACAATTCAGTTTATGTAAAAAACACAACCAGTTTCTTATCAAGTGATACATACGTAACGAATGAGCTCTTCAGGTTTGGAGGAATCAATAGTATACGAGGTTTCAACGAAAACAGCATTGACGCTTCTCTGTTTTCTGTCCTAAATACAGAATATAGATACCTTTTATCACCATCACTATACCTGCATAGTATCATAGATCTTGCATACTTTGAAAACAATGTAATAGATCTAGATCAAAAGCTATACAGCTTCGGACTTGGTATAGGCCTTAAAACAAATGCTGGTTTATTCAATTTAAATATAGCAAATGGTAATATTGAGAATCAAGATTTTAACTTTTCTAACTCAAAAATACACATTAGATTTACCTCGAAATTTTAGTTAACCTAACAATAGCTTAACACTTAGTTTAAAAAAAAACCAAATTTTAAGTTTAAAAAGTTGTGTAATTAACTTTTTATTGTGACTTTTGGCATTGGCTAATTCAAATAATTTATAAAATGAAAACAAAGTTTAGTGGAATTTTAACGCTAATATTAGCGTTGGTTGTGCAAATATCGTTTGCACAAACAAAAACAATTACAGGTGTCGTGACAGACGACACGGGCTTACCTTTACCGGGTGCCACTGTGTTAATCGAAGGTACAACTACTGGTACTCAAACAGGTTTTGATGGTGATTACTCCATCTCTGCCGCCGAAGGTCAAACACTTACCTTTAGCTATGTTGGTTTTGAGACCCAAAAAGTCCTTGTGAGTAGCGGAGTAAGCACGTACAATATTCAAATGGCTGCGGGAGCGACACTTGAGACAGTTGTAATTACTGGTTATGGTAACAGTAAACAAGACGTATTAACTTCAGCTGTTTCCTTGGTGACCGCAGAAGAACTTGAACAATTAGTTTCTACAACCTCTGTAGATAACTTATTACAGGGTAAAGCTTCTGGTGTACAAGTAACAGCAGCAAACGGTAAGCCAGGTGCTACCGCATTTGTTAGAATTCGTGGTACAAGTTCACTTGTAGCAGGTGCGTCATCACCACTATATATTGTAGATGGTGCTCCTCTTGATGAGGCTGACCTTAACGCAATACCAAGTAGTGAGATAGAAAGTATTTCTATTCTTAAAGATGCTGCAACAACTTCGCAATACGGTTCTCGTGGTGCAAATGGGGTTGTAGTAATTACTACCAAAAAAGGTAAAAAGAATAAGGATGCAACGATACGATTTAGTTCACGATATGGTGTATCCGATAGAGCTAATGATGATTTGAACAGCATGAATGCTGAACAAAAACTACGTTATGAAAACGAACTTGCTCAACTGGTTAATCCTGAAACTGGGGCATTTGCTGTTCCAGCTGCTAGAAACACGCCAGGTGGAAATCCAAATACAACTGCTGAGGAAAGAGCTTTCTTGATCGCAAACGCTGTAGATTGGGAAGAGATCGTTTTAAGAGATGCAATCATTCAATCAAACAATATTTCTGTTAGTGGTGGTGAAGAAAAAATAGATTACTTTTTCTCATTAGGACACGATAGAAACACAGGTATCATTGATGGTATCGATGGTTTTGAAAGATTGAACGGTCGTCTTAACGTTAACTTTGATGCTAAAACATGGTTAGACATGGGAGCAAGTGTTGCTTACTCTAGGTCTATTAGTGATGAGCCTCGTGATAGAAACAACGTTCAAAATCCTTTTAGAGCTATTTATGACTACAATGCATATGAGCCAGAATTTATCTTGGATGATCAAGGAAACGTTACTTTTGATGATAACGGGGAGCCAGTTTATAACTTTAACCATACAGGTTTTTTAGTTACTGAAGCAATTGCTACTACTCCAGAGATTCAAATTCAAAACTTAACATTCTTTAACACATATGCAAATGTGAAGTTTTCTGATAGCTGGAACTATCGATTACAGTTCTCATTAAACCACGAGAACTACAGAAGAGAAGTTTATACACAACCAGGAAACAATCTTGATCAAATCGTAGGATCTCAAGAATTCCCAGGGATTAAGAGAGATAATGGTTTCCAGTCTGTTGATTACACTATTAGCAACACTTTAAACTATATATTAAATAGTAATGGGCATAACTTTAATGCTTACGGTCTTTTTGAATATAACTTTAGAGAAGATAATTCTTATTCATTAGGGAGTAGCGGTTTCCCATCTCGTTTATTAAGTACACAAGCAAATGCGGGTAGAATTGACGATGGAACAACGGGTAGATCTAGACTTACATTAGTATCTTATGGTGCTTTTGCTAACTATGATTACAAAGAACGTTATTTATTAGCAGCCTCTGTACGTTATGATGGTTCATCTAACTTTGGAGCTGACAACCAATATGGTACTTTCTATAGTGGATCTGCTGGATGGAATATTGCTAAAGAAAGCTTTTTTGCCGTAGATTGGATCGACGATCTTAAAATTAGAGGTTCGTATGGTACTGTAGGTAACAGAGGAGCTTTAGGAAGATATGCATCACAAGGAACTGTAGCTTTTGGTACATATCCTGGTGGTTCATCTACTATTCCTGCAAACATTGCAAACCCAGAATTACAATGGGAAGAGACGGCTATATTAGATGTTGGTCTTGAACTAGGAATGTTTAACAGAAGAGTTACGGCTGTAGTTGATTACTTTAGAAAAGAAACTGACAAACTATTATTTAGTGTTCCTGCTCCAGACGAGTCTGGTATTCCTGGATTTGCTATTAACAGTAACCTTGGTAAAATTGAAAACAAAGGGGTTGAAGTTGAGTTGAATGCTGAGCTTTTTAGAGGTCAAGATTTCAAATGGTCTATAGGAGGTAATGTTACGTTCTTAGAAAATAAGATCTTAGAATTACCTGATAATGACGGTGACGGTGTTGGTGATGACATTGAGCCATTTACGTTTAGCACCATCTTTAGAGAAGGTGAAGAAATCAATGCTTTTTTCCTTCTACGTTATGATGGGGTTGATCCAGCTACTGGTAGACCATTATACTTAGATCGTGATGGGAACTCTGTATTTTTTGATGATCTTCCAGAAGGTGAAAACCGTGTATTGTTAGACAAGTCTCCTAACGCCGATATCGTAGGTGGATTTTTTAACAACATAAGCTACAAAGGCTTTGGTTTACGTACCGACTTTGTATACAATTTTGGAAACTACATTAATAACTTTGTAAAGAGTGACAGACTAAGTGATGGTCTTTCTATTGATGACAACCAAGATGTACGAGCGTTTAATTACTGGAAACAACCTGGTGACACAGATGTATTGCCTAGCCCTATTTACGGTACCAATGCACAACAAGCATCAGATCGTTTTCTAGAAAAAGGAGATTACGTTCGTTTAAGAAACATTACGTTATCGTATACATTTGCTAAGGACTTAATAGATAGAACGCCTTTTAACTCTATTAGAGTTTATGCACAAGGTCAAAATTTATTGACGTTCTCAGACTTCTTTGGAGATCCTGAGGTAGGACTTTCTTCTGGTGAGACGATTTCTCAAGCAGGTGCAGTTGCACCGGGTGAAGCTACGTTATATAGTTACCCAACATTGAAGTCACTTACTTTCGGTATTGACGTAAGCCTATAATTTAAAAAAAACAAACAAAATGAAAAATATAATATATAAATCAATTCTTTTTCTTTTCGTAGCGGGTGTTCTTACATCGTGCGACGATGAATTAGATCAAGTACCATTTGACTCATTTGGTACACAATTTGCCTTTACAACGGCAGCCGATTTCGAGAATGGAATTCGTGGTAGTTATTCAGCACTAAACTTTGGTGGATACTACGGAGGAGCTTATTTATCTGTTCCAGATGTATTGGCAGATAACGTTACGCTTTCACAGGCTGGACGTATGACTCAACGTGCTACTCATGAGTGGACCTATAACGCTTCTAATGCCTTTAGAGGTACTTACCAAGCTTGTTACACTGTAATCTACAGAGCAAACCAAGTACTGCAGTTTATAGATGCTTTTGAAGGTAATAATAAAGATAATATTACAGGTGAAGCTTTAGCGTTGAGAGCAATGGCTCATTTTGACCTTGTTAGATTGTTTGGTCAAATACCAACGCAGTCTAGTGGTGCTAACGGTAGTTTAGGTGTTGTATACCGTACAACTCCAGATCCAATTGCACAAGATCCTAGAGTTACTGTAGGAGCATCTTACGATAATATAGTTGCAGACCTTGAAACAGCGAGAGGTTTAATCAATGCTACTAATCCAGTGGGTCGTTTAAACAGAGATGGTGTGAATACATTGTTATCTCGTGCTTACTTATATATGGGAAGAAACCAAGATGCTGCCGATGCTGCTGCAAGAGTGGGCACTCAGGTTGCTCCTAGAAGTAGTGTTGTTGGTGTATGGACAGATGAAAACCAAGATGGTTTGGTTTTCTATATTCCAAATGAGAACACAGGATTAGACAATAACATTGGAGTTCAATGGAGCCAAGGGCGACCTACTGCATTAATTCCAGAATATGTAGCTTCTTACGAACTAGATCAATTATACGATGCCGGTAACGACATTAGAAAAGAGGCGTATATTTTTGATGGTATGACACCAGGTGCTAGTGGGCAACCGGTTAATGGTATTAAAAAATTATTAGGTAGAGGTACTGGATTTAATGGATTAGTAGATATCAAGATCCTACGTGCTGCAGAAGCTCGTTTAAACAGAGCCGAAGCCCTAAATAAGTTAGGTCAAGATGGTGATGCACTTGCTGCTTTAAATGCTGTAAGATCTAGAAGATATGAAACGCAACCATCAAACGGAGAAACTGGTACTGCATTAAGAGATGCAATCAGATTAGAGAGAAGGTTAGAATTCGCTTTTGAATACAAAAGGTTCTTTGATATCAAAAGATATGGCGAAAGTGTAACAAGAGCTAATTTTGGAGATTTAGAAGGTGGCGCAGGAAGTCCATCTGCAGATCTTACGCTTGAAGCTGGTAATTTCAGATTTCAATTGCCAATTTCACAGGCTTCTCTAATTGTAAATCCAAATTTACAACAGAACCCTGGTTACTAATTAGTAATAGATTTAAGTATAAAAAAAGGCTCTCCAATTGGGGAGCCTTTTTTATTTTAATAATGTTTTACATCCTTAATTATACGTAGCTTTGCATTTCAATTTATAGATGTAATGAATAAAAAAGAAAGTACCATATTTGGAATTTATCCTATAAAAGAAGCAATTAAAGCAGATGTTGTTTTTGATAAGGTATATTTTCAAAAAGATTTAGTAAGTGATAAGCTTGACGAATTACAACGCCTTTTACAAGAGGATAATGTAACCATAAGCCACGTACCTGTTGAAAAACTAAATAGGCTCACCAAAGGTAATCATCAAGGAATCGTAGGCATCTCATCCCCTATTACATTCCACACCATAGAGGAGGTTGTTGAGAAAGCCCTAGCTAATGAGCAAGCGTCGCTTTTTATCATATTAGATCAAATAAGTGATGTGCGAAATTTTGGCGCTATTCTTAGAACTGCCGAATGTACAAATGTTGATGCTGTAATTATTCAAAAAAAAGGCGGTGCTCCCGTTAGCGGAGATACGATTAAAACTTCTGCAGGTGCCATTTTTAACGTGCCTATTTGCAAAGTAGACCATATAAAAGATGCTATCTTTTATTTACAAGCTTCAAACATTAAAACCATAGCCGCTACCGAAAAAACGGACACCTCGATTTACCAAACAGATTTGACGAAATCATTCGCACTCATTATGGGGTCTGAAGGAAAAGGAGTTTCTAAGTCTGTGCTCAGTCTTATAGATGAAAGAGCCTCTTTACCGGTATTGGGCGAAATTAACTCGCTGAATGTTTCGGTTGCTTGTGGCGCTATTTTATATGAGACTTTGCGACAACGAAGTTTATAGAGTTTCCTCTTCTTTTGGCGGGATTTTCTTTTTTAACGTATACAACACCTTAATTTGCTGTGGCGCATTTATACCACGCTCCCCTATTTCTGAAGTTTCTTCGGCTGGGAGCTCAGGTTGCTTTTCAATAAAGTTTCCGTCAGCATCAAAATGCTGCATAAAGGGATCTTCCTCCGGATTGTAATCATCCCGTTCCCAAGGATATTTTTTAGTCTCAACAATATTTCGTTTAAACACTAAGGAAAATACCGCGCCGACAATAAAACCTGAAAGATGGCCTTCCCAAGAAATAGCTTCATCCACTGGAAAAAGAAACCATAAAAGCCCACCGTAAAGAAACACCACCACCAGAGACAGTGCAATTAACTGAAAATGCTTAGATAGAATCCCTTTAAAGAACAAAAACGACGTCAACATATACACTATACCACTTGCTCCTATGTGATAGGCAGGTCTTCCTATGATCCATGTAAGTGCACCCGTGAGAAGCAATCCAAAAATTAACACCTGCCATCGTACATTACGATAAAAGTAGAATAACGCTGTCGTTAAAACTAAAAGCGGAACTGAGTTATTAAAAAGGTGTTTTAAGCTACTATGAATAAACGGTGAAAACAAAATTCCCTTTAATCCTTCAATTTTATGAGGATACACCCCATATCTATTTAAATTTACATTGAAACGCACCTCAAACCAAAAAACCAACCACAAACTAAATACCAACAATAGTGGGTATGTTAGAATGGAAAGTGAAAAATGGAGTCCTTGTTTCTTCGCCATAGAAGGTTTAAGTCAAAAAATACGCCCAAATTTAAATCCATGATAAATTGGCAGTCCTAAAAATAACGAATTATTGTAATTTTACGTCATGAATACACCGCTTGCAGAACGTATACGACCAAAAGCTCTCACCGATTATCTGAGTCAGCAACATCTGGTGGGGCCTCAGGGTTCATTAACATATCAATTACAATCGGGCGTGTTGTCTTCGCTCATCTTGTGGGGACCTCCCGGAACTGGCAAGACAACTTTAGCGAATATTATTGCCAATAACTCAGGGAGGCCATTCTATATGCTGAGCGCTGTAGATAGTGGCGTAGCTGCCGTACGAGAAGTGATTGAGAAAGCGAAGAAGAGTGACACTTTGTTTTCTACAAAAAACCCCATTCTTTTTATTGATGAAATACACCGCTTTAGCAAATCGCAACAGGATTCATTGCTAGGTGCTGTGGAAAAAGGCTGGGTGACATTAATAGGTGCCACCACCGAGAACCCAAGTTTTGAGGTAATTCCCGCGCTTTTATCGCGATGTCAAGTATACGTTCTAAAACCTTTTACAAGAAAAGATCTTGAAGATTTATTGCAGCGAGCAATCGATAAAGATGAAATCTTATCTAAAAAGAACATTGTTTTAAAAGAAACCGAAGCCATCATAAGGCTTTCGGGTGGTGACGCACGTAAATTACTCAACATACTTGAGCTCGTTATTCTTTCAGAAAAAAAAACGGAGAGCGGAGAAAAAATTATTGTCACCAATGAGATGGTGCAAAAAAAAGTGCAAAAAAACACAGTGCTTTATGATAAGACTGGAGAACAGCATTATGACATTGTTTCTGCATTTATCAAGTCCATACGCGGCAGTGACCCTAATGCTGCTGTCTATTGGCTAGCAAGAATGATTGAAGGTGGTGAAGACATTAAGTTTATAGCTAGACGTCTAGTTATATTAGCTTCCGAAGATATTGGACTAGCAAACCCCACTGCCTTGGTACTGGCGAATACAACGTTTCAAGCTGTTACGTCTATTGGATACCCTGAAGCTAGGATTATTTTAAGTCAGTGCACCATTTATCTTGCAACTTCTGCAAAAAGCAATGCTTCCTATAAAGCCATTGGCAAGGCGCAGCAGCTCGTTAAACAAACTGGAGACCTATCTGTCCCGCTCTCTATACGAAATGCTCCCACAAAGCTTATGAAGGAACTGGGATATGGGGAAGCGTATGAATATGCACACGATTACGAGGGTAATTTTACTCCTCATGAATTCTTGCCAGAAGAAATTAAAGGGACTAACTTTTATAAACCCGGTAATAACAGTCGTGAATCTTCCCTTAAAAATTATTTACAATCGTTATGGAAAGACAAGTACACTTTTTAATTTTGATTTGTGTAGGAGGTTGTTTTACCTTGTAATTTAATGGTCAAATTTGAGTTTTTATCAAAAGTTGCTTGCCCGGAAACATCAAGAGAATTTTTATAAACCAAAGGATTTTTATCGCCTGAAAGTTTTCCTAATAAAAGCAAACCATCTTCTGCTGTAGCCGTTTCTTCGTATAACGAATAACCCGTGCTTGTTTTTCTAAGTAAGAATGTCTTATCACCTTCTGTGTAACTAGAAAATCTTTCTTTTGGCAACAGCCCGTCTATAATGGCAGTACTAGAAATTGTAGAATTATTAGAATCTACTTTCGTTTTAACTTCATTAGGCAAAACTACTTTCATTGTTTCTTTTTCAATAAGCATCGTAGCAGCATCGTCAACTTTAACTGGATCTTTTTTTATTTTTTGTACATCGTCCTTTTTCTCGATGTTTTCAGATTTTGGCACAATGGCAATGTCTTCGTAGATTGTTATGTCTTTTTGATCAATGTTTAATAATTCCACTTCAGCAAAAACCTCTCTAATTGCTTCGTGATATGCTTTTCTAAATTCCTTTAATTTGCTTTTTCCTTGCTTGCTTCGGTACACTTCCACACCTTCACAATTTTTTAGTAAAAGCACGAGCTTTGTACCTACAAAGCCACCTTCTTTTTGCACATCTGCATACAGCCCATCGCACCGCTTTACATTAGGCACTTCGGTAGTCATAAAAGCATTAAACCCATGTTTATTAAGGTAATACTTGGTCATCTCATTAAGTTCAAAGCCATTTTTACCGTTTGTAAAATCGTATTGTTCTGGTATGACTACGTAGCTATACTCGTTTAACGTTTTTTGCCCGAGCATTCCAGTTGCTGCAAATAGACTTATGAGTATAAAAAACTTCTTCATTCGTTCTCAATTTTTATGTTAATTCCCAGCTGTAAAGATACATTATTTGCTTTTGCTAAGTTTCCATACCGTAAGAGGTTATCTGCTGCAATATAAAAATTTAGTTTACCCAAATCTGCCACTAACCCAAGCCCAACATTATCATTTGAATAAGGATCTACCGTATAAGTAACTTTGGCCGAAAGCACATCCCAAAGTCTTCTATAGTAATAAAAAGTACCTGCCATCTGTAAGCCTTTTGGTCTGGAAATACCATAAAACTGAAGACCAACCGCTTGATTACGTTTTACATCATCTCCCATATTTAAACAATCACAAACACCGCTGGAACCAATACGCCTTCCGAAGGTATAACTAACAGAAGCATTCAATTTTACCGGCCTTAGCTGTGTATAACCAGAGTTTAAAGTATCAATCGGGATTTCACGCTCAAATTCATCTTCAAGATCTTCATAATAAGGAAATGTAGGTTCGCCTTGAGTTATGGGAGGAAACAGTAATTCAATTCCGTCGAGCGTATACGTACCACTTGCTCTATAACTTTCCACATCTTTAGTATGGAAAATAACCCCGAGGTCCAAGATGCTGGCACTGGTTGTGATTTTCTCAGTGACTTTGTAAGTGGCTCCCACATCGAGTCCTACACCTACATTGCCACCAAAAAAAGCGCTCCCTAAAATTTGCGATGCACCACCCGTGTCACCTAGCGAAGCAATCCCAGAAGTTTGTACACTGGCATCTAGATTTTCTACCGTATGCTCGTATACATTCTCACTGTCTTCATTGCCTTCACGCGTAATAAAGGTACCTTCATTATTGGTGCTTTTAAAACTAAACAAACTCGAATACAACTTTGCACGCACTCCCATTGTTAGTTTTTCTGAAAGCTGTTTATTCGCTCCAAAATGAAATACAGTCATTAAATCTCCTGTCGTACTTATTTGCCCAAGATCAAAAGGCACACCTATATAGTCTTGATTTCCTTCGTAGGCTAATACCGCCAAGTCCTTAGGAAAGTAGACGATAAAATCCAGCTCTTCATAAACACCGCCAGAAAAATAGATCTCATTTCGCGCACGCCATCCAAAATTGATAATTTCTAATTGTTGTGTTGCCGAAAAGAAATCGCTTGCTTCAAGTTCAAATATCTTGTTGCGTATTCGGGTATTTATGTCAACCGAAGATTCTCCAAAAATATCGAACACAGAAACCCCAGTCATTCCTGCATTTATATGAAATTGTGAAAACAAAGGAATCCCAAAGTGTGACTTTTGAGGTACGTTAACACCAGGATTTAGCAACAAAGATTGGGGTACCTCTTCCAGACCATACAAGACCTGTTTATTTTGGGCAAAAGCAGAACAAAACAGGAACGCCATGAAAATAAAAATAAGATATTTCATAGTTATTCTTCTTGTTCTTTGATTTCAAAAAAGTAAGTCGCTTTTGATTGTAGCTTTAAATTTCCTTCAAGGTTAGGTCCAGAATCTGGTATCGTTACCGAAACAACTACCCTATCTGAAGTTGTAAGCAGCAACAGGTCTTCTCCTTCTACATTTTGTGTAAATTCTGTTGTCACCTCATTTGCTACACTTCCCTGATTTACCAGAGTGCCCGTAAAATAGGTTGGTTGCCGCAACGAATCTAGAAATTGAAAATCTACATTGAAGTTCCTAGGGATACTATTCTTAAATCTAAAAAGAAATTCTGCTCTTACAAGGCTTTCTTGAAAGCCTGAACCATCTAAAAATTTAATTTCGGTGGTATCGCTAACAGTGAGCCGCTCGGTCATCGTAGCTCCGTCATAAAAATCTTGCGCTTCAAGATCAAAATGAATTAAGTTTAGTTCTACAACTGGAGTGAGCACAATATCCTGTGCTTGGTCAAAATCTGTGTCTTTTACACAGGAAGAAGCTATAAATATAAATGAGAGGATACCCAAGAAGGGCACTAATAGGTTATTTTTCATATTTGCGGGGATACGTATGAAAAGCTAACGGGTTTAAAATTATATTATTATGACTACAAATGGTTTTTAATTTCCGATAATTGGTTTACTAACGCATAAGTATCAGGAATGCGCTCGCTTCTATAGTTATAGAACAGCGTATGCATGCCCACATTTTGGGCTCCTAAAATATCGGCTTCAAAAGTATCGCCTATCATTATACTTTGAGAAGGGATCGCCGCGGCTTTTGAAAGCGCTTTTTCAAAAACCAACGGATTTGGTTTTTTCTTCCCAACCTCTTCAGAAGTGGTTACCGTTTTAAAAAAATGATCGATCTTACTGTTCTTCAATTTTAAAAATTGTACTTCAGAAAATCCGTTTGTAATAATATGCAATTCATATTTTGCCGCTAAATACGTAAGCAAATCTATAGCTCCGTCAAAAAGATGATTATCTACGGGCAGTTCATCAATATAACTTTCAGATAGCGCATCAATGACATCAATGGTATATTCTTGTTTAAGTGTTTTAAAGGTATCGCTTAATCGGCCGCGTCTTAGCTGTTCTTTTGTGACCCGCTCTTCTCTAAAATCTTTCCAATAATTGAAGTTGATGGGTTCATATACCCTTAAAAAAGGGGCAATCTCGATCGCTATCTTATGTTTCTTAAAAACACGTGAAAAAGCAAGTGCTGAGTTTTTATCAAAATCCCACAGGGTGTGATCCAAATCAAAAAACACGTGTTTTATTTCATTGGTATTGTTCATTGGTATCTTCTTGAAGTTTTTCTGAAAAAATGGTTCTCCATATCCTATTTTTAAGTCGTAATGAAAAATCGGTGTTTAAAAAAAGCATGGAAAAAGTCCCATTAACACTTTTAACTGAAGCAATTAGCGAATCGACACTCTGTTGAATTTCATCTTCCTTTTTGCCTAAAAAAGCCGAAGTACACGTGGCGATAGGATGAATGATCAAGGGCGTTTTTATCTCGAAATCAAGATCATAAAAAAGAAATGGAGTGCACGTACCTGCCCTAAAACCTATGGCGTTTTGATACACCATCGTAAAATCCCTTTGCACTTCGAGCTCTACCAGATTACGGTACACATTAGGAAGGTCTACCAGATATTGTGCATTCATTGCACCTTCAAGCGTTCGGTTCGTGATCATTTCAATACGCTCTTTTTCTTCCTTTTGTAACTCAGGCTCTTCTAATGCCTTTCTAGAAAAGATAAGCCCCACCTGCTTATAGTCGTTTATAAATTTAATGAGCATTTTAAACTTTTGCCTACGAGTATTAATGCTTTCTTCAAAATTGATGGCTTCTCCCAATAAAAAGAAAACCGTGAGCTTTGCACTGTTCTTTTTTGCGACATTGATGAGCCATTCAAAAATATCATTGGGGTCTTTGGCCATGCCCACGATCACCTTAGTACGCTTTAAAATTAAAGGAAGTCTTAACCTAAATAAATCTGATAAATAGCCTATTAGGCTTCTAAAAAATCCTTTTTGTTTATACGCATAGGGCTGCCGTGTTTCAACGAGTGTATGTATGGTGTAATTTTTCGGCCCAAACGAGAGTTTAGGAAACGTATTGACCAATTCCCTTTTAAACTTATACGCCCAAATATCGATTACGGGCTGCGTTAAAAAATTTTCTTTAACGCCTATACTTTCGGAAGCTGGATATCTGTCAAAGGCATCCTTCACATGTGGAAGGTACTCTTCGTAACGGCTTAATAAATAAAAGGAGGCTGCAAAAATATCAAAGGGCAACGCACTTTTATCTGAAGTTGAAAAAAAACACTTCGTTTCTTCCCATTCTTTTACGGTAAAATCAACGCTCTCAATCCCTTGCTGTGTTAGTAAACCATGGCTTTGAATAAAAAGTTCATTCCCCATAGATTGTTTACCATAAGAAATTTTAGGACCTGTGTGTGCTATGAATTCTTCTATAACCGAAGTAAAGTTGACCTCTATCCCTAAAATACGTGTACAAATATGCTTAAATACATACGGTATTCTGGGATTTAATTTCTGAACAAAAACAAGTAGCATAAAGGCTTATAGGATGGATTCATCTGCAAAGCTAAAATAAGCATTTTCTGTAACGATTACGTGGTCCAAAACTTTTATATCAAGACTTTCTCCAGCACGCTTCATTTTACTGGTAAGATTTTTATCTGCCGCGCTCGGTTTCAAGGTCCCACTTGGGTGATTATGCACCAAGATAAGCCCAACGGCTCCTACCTGCAAAGCCATTTTAAATACGATACGAACGTCTACCAGCGTACCTGTAATGCCCCCTTTGCTTAACTGGGTAGTTTGTAATACCTTATTAGAATTATTTAAATAGACGATCCAAAATTCTTCATGGGGCAGTTCGCCTATGATGGGCTGCATTAGTTCAAAAACAGATTGACTCGAGGTAATTTTTTGTCGTTTCAACGCTTCTTCCCCACCCCTTCTTCGCCCTAACTCTAACGCAGCAACTATTGTAATGGCTTTCGCCTCCCCTATGCCTTTAAATTCCATTAAGGCTTTTATATCTAGTTTTCCCAGTGCATTCAGGTTATTTTCTACGGAAGCCAAAATACGCTGACTCAAAGAAACAGCACTTTCATTTCTACTTCCGCTGCCTATTAAGATCGCGATGAGTTCTGCCTCAGTAAGTGAGTTTTTACCTTTTGCTACTAATTTTTCGCGCGGCCTATCACTTTCGCTCCAATTTTTGATAGAAAAAGAAGAAGTTTGATCTTTCAAGTTGTACGGGTGTATTTCAATAAAGATAATCATTATCTTTAAACAGTAAGAACTAAAACCTTTTCTCCTATGCAATCACTTTTTAATCCTGACGCTTATAATGAAATAAGAACCCGGCTCGATTCGCTTTCTGAAACTGCTGAGAAACGTTGGGGTAAAATGTCTACAGGACAGATGCTACACCATTGTCAAGGACCTTTAAATATCATCTTAGAAAAGGATGATTATGGTTTAAAGCCCAATTGGTTAGCCAAAGTATTTTTTAAAAAAGCGCTATACAGCGACAAACCTTGGAGCAAGGGGCTGCCTACCGCTAAGGCCTTTAAAGAAAAAGAACCCAAAGATTTTGAAACCGAAAAAAAACATTTAATAAAGCTTCTTAACGAGTTTGAAACCCAAAGAGAAAGGCAAGATTGGAAACCCCATCCTGGCTTCGGAAAATTCACCAAGGAACAATATGGCAAGCTGCACTACAAACACCTGGATCATCATTTAAGGCAATTTGGCGTTTAGCTTTGATACAATCCCGACAAAGCTTCGATACAATCCCGACAAAAAAGTCGAGATCACTCAGCTACCTTAAAGTAGAAGTTTGAAAAATAAAATCAGAAACCCCCACTATTCAAAGATTAGATGTTTTAAGTTTAGCAAAACACACTTGAACTAAATCTATTTAAATTTCGTCATTCGTCATTCTAAAATCTAAAACCCATTGTACCCACCACCTCATCATCAATGTAACGATATCCAAAAAATGATTGCGGTCATTAAGAACTATCCGCTAGCGATGTTGGTTTCAGTTAACGACGGAAAGCCTTTTATAACCCACATCCCTATAATATATAATGAAACGAGCGGCAAACTTGTGGCGCATATCGACAAGTCTAATCCACAGGTAGCAACTTTAAACGAGGGTGCAGAAGTAACGGTGGTTTTTAAAGGTCCGGATGCCTATATTTCACCAAGTATCTATACTACCAAGCAATTACCCACATGGAACTATATCATCGTACATATTACAGGTAAAATCACCTTAATCAATGAACCAAAGGCAGCAAAAGAAACTATGATCGCCATGACTGAATTCTTAGAAGGGAAGGAACAAAAATATGTGCTTACTAAAGAAAATGAATCAATGGACCGCTTGGCACACTACATTCAAGCTTTTGATATTACCATCACTAATTGGGAAGGGAAGTTTAAATTATCGCAGGATAAAAACACGCAAGACTACGAAAATGCGAAACAGGAGCTTATAAAAAAATCCAGCGAAGACATAGCTGGGTTCATTACGAAAATAGCTGACTAATTATTTAAAATACTCTTTCACGGCATCAAAATCCAATCCGCCGTAATTACCACTACT
>Ga0207891_1000459_pt1 | contig 27742 bp, 24 predicted proteins | sample LinPmetageLP50_FD_184061 | JGI IMG/M metagenome (GOLD analysis project Ga0207891, IMG submission 184061) | Marine viral communities from the Pacific Ocean - LP-50 (SPAdes) | ecosystem: Environmental > Aquatic > Marine > Oceanic | place: Pacific Ocean | collected 2011-08-27 | reverse complement strand
ATTCGTTTTTCCGAAGAAACTATTCGGGATGCGGTTTCTTATGAAATTCAGCGTGGCGGGCAGGTTTTCTTTATTCATAACAGGATTGAAAATATAAAAGAAGTCGCGGGAATGATTCAGCGTGTGGTGCCAGATGCTAAGATTGGGGTAGGGCACGGGCAGATGGAAGGCAAGAAACTGGAAAAACTGATGCTAAGTTTTATCAATGGTGAATTTGACGTTTTGGTTTCTACAACAATCGTGGAAAGCGGACTTGATGTTACTAATGCAAACACTATTTTCATTAATAACGCCAATAATTTTGGGGTTTCAGATCTTCACCAAATGCGTGGTAGAGTAGGCCGAAGCAACAAGAAGGCTTTTTGTTACTTTATAACGCCACCATATTCGGTAATGACCGAAGATGCGCGTAAACGAATTAGCGCTTTAGAGCAATTTTCTGAATTGGGAAGCGGGATAAATATCGCGATGAAGGATTTGGAAATTCGTGGTGCCGGTGATTTACTGGGTGGCGAACAAAGCGGATTCATTAATGAAATTGGTTTTGATACTTATCAAAAAATCCTGAATGAAGCCATTGAAGAACTAAAAGAGAATGAATTTCAGGAGCTGTATAACGAATCTGAAAATCTAGAAGAGAAAACCTTTGTAAAAGATGCGCAGATCGATACCGATTTTGAAATTCTTTTCCCCGATGATTATATCAATAATATCACTGAAAGACTTAATTTATATACACAGTTAAATAAAATTACTTCAGAAGAAGAATTGCAAAAGTTTGAAGCTGAGCTTGTAGACCGTTTTGGAGAATTACCAACCCAGGCAGTAGATTTACTGAATAGTGTGCGTATAAAATGGATCGCGGCGAGTATAGGTTTGGAAAAAATCATTTTAAAACAAGGTAAATTGATAGGCTATTTTATTTCCGATCAGCAATCAAGGTTTTATCAAACCAATACGTTTACCAAGGTGCTGCAATATGTACAAACGCATAAGCAAAAATGTACAATGAAAGAGAAGAAAACCAGAAATGGCCTGCGTTTGCTCTTAACTTTTGAAAAGATTAATTCGATAGAAAGCGCTTTAAAAGTTTTGCAGCCCCTGGATTTTAGGGTGAAAGAGGAGGAAGTTGAAGCCCCCTAACCCCCAAAGGGGGAATTAAAGAAATATTCTTCTCCTTTTTAAGGAGGGGTGGCCGATAGGTCGGGGTGGTTGAACCCTTCCGTCATTCCTTCGGAATGCCACCTTCCCTTGAAAAGGGAGCTTTTACGTCATTCTGAATTCGTTTCAGAATTTAAGCTGGTAAATAGTTCTCTGCAATAAATTTGATAAAAATGCAATTTTAGGCTTAATTGTTATAGTTTTTCTAATGTTTTAGCAAATAAAAACTATGTTTGTAGTTTATGACATAAGCTATCTAACAAAATGATTAAAAATTTCTTTTTAGTTTTCTTCCTTTTCTTGGGATTGAATTCCTTTGCTCAAAATGTAGATTTCGGGATCCAGGCTGGATATACAAATGTTGAAGTAGAAGCTAATGCCGAGGGTGGTACCCAGGTTTCTGAAGACGGATCCGGTTTTCATGTAGGATTTTTAGCCGATTTTCAATTCACCGAAAATTGGCACCTTCAACCTTCCGTAAATTATTTTAATGTAGAAGAAACCGATTTCTTATCTATTCCTGTTCTTGTGCAGTATGATATAGAAAATTCAGACTTTTACTTACAAGCGGGTCCTCAGGCAACTATTGTTTTGGAAGATGTTCCCACCACCAACGAATTCGGTTTAGATGCGGCATTTGGTGTAGGGTATCATATCACCAAGGATTTCTTTATTGAAGCACGCTACGGTATTGAACTAACCAATAGATATAGTGACGAATCTATAGAGTTTGCTGAACAATACGATACAGATATTAAAAGTGGAGTAAATACTTTGATGGTAGGAGTAGGTTATAAGTTCTAACAACTCCTCAAGTTTGCTAAAATTATAGACCTCACAGGTTTTTGAAATCTGTGAGGTTTTTTATTTACGCCATCATGAGCTTGATTCCGAGGGTTTCTAGATTTCCTTTTCAAATTGATAATCTAAAATCTCTTTTAAATTAATCGAACTTATTTTCTTGCCTTTTGAAACCCCATTTTGGTCAAAACCGGGAACATTTAAGTTTTTTGCTTTTGCGGTTTTGGTGTAGTAATCTTCTTTGGTTGGATGATCAGGATAGGCAGCATTAAATGTCTTTCCCCAGGCTTCTTTCTTGATAATCTGGTTAAGAATTTCAATACAAAATTCCTGCTGAATAAGATTTACCGGCGCTTTTGGGTCTTTAATTCCGGTTTTGTTAGCAAGGTAATTTACCGGATGTCTCCCCGGACCAATTAATCCACCAAACCTAATAACTGTGGTTTGAAAATGTTCATTCTTCAATAGCATTTTTTCTGAAGAAATAAGTTGTTTAGCGGCTTCTGAAGTGCCGTTAGCTTGATTTTCTTCGGTATATTCGGGGAAGTTTTCTTCGTCTTTGTAAACGGAAGTAGAACTTACAAAAATCACTTTTTCTACCGGAGATTTTTCTATATAATCTGTAATCCTGCCTATTTTACCAACGAAATCGGCTTCGGGATCGCCGCGTAATCCTGGCGGGATATCTATAATTAGTAATTCAGAATGCGCCAGGAAAGAAGTAAGATCGCCCTGAACGCCTTCTGTAAAAATTTTAATCTGATAAGGCGTAATGCCGGCCTCACGCAATGGTTGCATTTTTTCCTGGCTGGTTACCGAGCCTTTTACTACGTGCTCTTGTTTCAGCTTTTTTGCGAGTGGCAATCCCAGCCAGCCGGTTCCTAATATAGATATGTTCATAAAGCCCCTCCCGGCCTCCCCAAAGGGGAGGTGTTTTTTAAGTTTTAAATAAAATATTTGTGTATTCGTCAAGCTGAACTTGTTTCAGCTTCTAATATGAGAGCATTTCTTATCAAGTTAGATAATGAAATAAATTCAGGATGACGAGTAATAACCTCAAAGCTACAAAAGCAAAGCCTACTCGGGACTTATGGTTTTCTTAAAAATTACAGCATCGTTTAGCACAAAAGGCCTTGGAATCATAGTTTCTGGTCTGGGCTTTACATTTAAATCTTGATTTTCAAGCAAATCATAACTGGACTCGTAAAGTGTGAATTCTGGTGTTTTATCCTTTTTCAAACTGAATTCCAATCTTAAAGTATCCCTTCCCGAAATATGATAAGTCAATATTCGGTCGTGCCATCTACGGGTGTGAATATGAAAATCGTTACTTCCCAGCGCGACAGAATCAGCTTCGAGACCATTCACTTTAAAACTTTCAAAATCTACGGTTCTATCAGCAAAAAGTTCTATTCTATCCGCTTTTCGGTTGGTAGCAATTTTCAGAGAATAGGAATTAAAAGCTGTGGTAGAATCGGTTTTTTCCCAAATTACGCCGGGCGATTTTAGATCAATTTTTGGAGCTTCGGCACGCCAGGTAAAATTTGAGCCGTATTTGCTGCTAAAGGTTTTATTTTCTGAAGGAGCAATTAATGGTTCTTCTCCAAAATATGCTTCAGTCCATTCGTCTGGCATCTTATCGTAAGAATACCAATTGGTAGTATTTTTATCGGCATCAAAAAGATACACCAGCGAATTCGGTTTAGGGTGTTCTTCGGTGAAATCGGCTTTAAAATGTGCGATAATTAAAAGAATATTGAAAACTAAGAAGAATAAAACCGCGATTTTTTTATTGCTTTTAAAATAGGCAAAAACAGGTAACAGCAGTTGAAATAATAAAACGGTGAGTAAAGCTGAGACAAACAATATTTTCAGACCTAAAGCTCCCGGAAACATTTTTATAAAAGGCACTAAAATAAATACAGCCGGAAGGCTTAAGAACGCCATTAATAAGGAATTTGGCGATTCCTGACGCATCATAATAAATAGCTGCAGTAAGCCGAAAAAGCCTGGGATTATAAAATATGCCGCGCCTTTTAAAAAGAATGCTAGCAAAGTGCAAAGCAATAACCAGAAAAATAGTGGAACAACAAATAGATTCGCCTTTTTGTCTATATGTCTAAATCGGAAGTAGGTGAAAAACGAAATGAGTAAGCTTAATGAAACAAAAGCAGCGATATAATAATAGCCGTTATAGGTAAAACCCTGTTCCATTTCTGAATATTCAGGGTAGCTGTAAAGTAGAAATTTCCAAAGTAGAAAAACCAATAAGCCAGAAAAGGCCAGGCTCACCATAAACGGAATAATACTCTTTGAAATTTCTTTTAGCTGAAGATGATCCTTGGAAAATCCATAGCCCAGAATGATAAAAAACAAAACAAAAGCGAGAATAAGCATTGGGAAGATCCAGAAAAACGGATAACTAATTATTTCCCCGCCCGGAATATTGAAAAACAATACTTCTTCGTCCGCATTTACTTTGCCTAAGTCTGCATTTTTAAAATAATCGAGTAGAGGCATTAAATAACTGCCCTGATGTGCTAAGGTTTCTTTATCTAAGTTTTTGGGGGTGTCAGTCGCGGTGTGATAATCAAAATGATCGTCTATAAACGCAAAATTATAACCCGGGATATTTCCCTGTTCCCTTAAAACCGTAAGATCGGTGTCGTTAGGCAGCATTTTATAAACGCTGTAAACCAGCGAATTCGTAACGGGAAATCCAGGATTTGCTTTTTTAAAGGAATTAATAAGCCCTGCATTTCCTGAATTTGTCTCCAAAAACATAAAAGAATCGCCATCACTGCCGCGGGCTTCAAAGTTAAGGGCAAGTTTGGCGTCTTTTGCCCAGGGATGATCTTTTATAAAAAGTTCGGCGCCGTTTAATCCGAGTTCTTCAGCATCGGTAAACAGTATGATAATATCATTTTGGTGTTTCTTATTTTTAGCTAAAAATGTGCGAATTCCTTCTAAAATTGTTCCCACGCCGCTGCCGGCATCACTTGCACCGGGAGAAGAATGCGGATTACTGTCGTAATGCGTCATAATCACCACAGCTTCACCTTTTCCGTTGCCTTCCAAACGCGCTAAAATATTTTGAGGACGCACTAGCGTACCGCTTTTGGTAAGCGTATAATCCTCGTGAGTTTGTGGCTGTAAGCCCATTTCCTGTAACTGGCTTACAATATAATTTCTTACGCGGCTATGGGCTTCAGTTCCCACATAATGAGGTTTCTGCGCAATTGCTTCCACGTGTTTAAAGGCGCGTTGGGTAGAAAAAGTAGTTTCAGGCGCATCTTCAGCTTCAATATTTTTTGGTTGGCTGCTGTAAAAGCTAAACCAAATTGCAATGGCAATAAAAATGAAAGAGAAAAAGCGAGGTATATTCTTCAGCATAATTCAGAAAAAAACAAAAGGTTTAGAGGATTTAAAGATACTTAAGATTTTAAGGAATAGTAATACAGGAAAGCAGGCTTTCAGAATAATTAAATTTTACCTATATTTAAGTTATTAGTAATCAAAAATTTAAGCTATGGGTATTAAAAGTTTTCAGGGAAAAAGGGCGGAACCGGAGAAGCCGAAGAGCGCACCCATGTTGGTTAGAGATTATATGAGTACCTCACTGGTTACTTTTAAAGAGCACGAGAATATTTTAGATGTTGCCGAAAAACTGACCAAACATAAAATATCTGGTGGGTGTGTGGTAGATGACAATAATAAATTAGTAGGACTTATTTCTGAAGGGGATTGTATGAAACAAATTTCAGACAGCCAGTATTACAATATGCCCTTAGAAGATACTACCATTGGTAAGCGAATGACCTGTAATGTGGAAACCATAGACGGAAATATGAATGTGATGGATGCCGCAAAACTCTTTATTGAAAAACGGTTTAGGCGTTTTCCAATTGTAGAACACGGCAAACTTATTGGGCAAATTAGCCAAAGTGATGTGCTTAGGGCAGCGGTACGTTTAAAAAGTAATAATTGGGGAGATTAGGACACTTGCTTAAATTAATTATTCAAGCTTTTTAAAAATCTTTGGGGACTATCTCAAAAACTGTGTAAGTAGAAAATATCGGGGTTTGCAAACCCCGATATTTTTTTAATCTTGCCTGTAATTTCAGGCCTCTAATATTTACACAGTAATGAAAAAAGAAGATTTATTTGACGATGATTTTTTAAAGCAGTTCAAATCCGGAGAAGAACTCAGTAATTTCCTAAAACAACTCCAAAAGCGTGGTCTGGAAAAAATGCTGGAAGGTGAGCTTGATAGCCACCTGGATTATAAGAAAAGCCAGAGATCTATAGAAGGTAATACCCGCAACGGCTATTCCCAAAAGAAGGTTCGCAGTTCCTATGGAGAGGACTCTATAAAGGTTCCAAGAGACAGGGACGGATCCTTTAATCCCATGATTGTTCCCAAGCGGAAGAATATGGTTGATGGAATCGAGAATGTAATTGTCTCTCTTTATGCCAAAGGAATGAGCAATAGTGATATCGAAGAACAGATCTCTGAAGTCTATGGTTTTGATGTTTCTACTTCCACCATATCCCGAATAACTGACCGGATTAGCAATGATATTGTCGCCTGGCAGAACCGCCCTTTAGAGCCGGTTTATCTTATTGTCTGGATGGATGGGATCGTGTTTAAGGTACGAGAGAACTCCAAGGTAGTCAACAAAACGATTTATATCGCAGTAGGTCTTAGGAGGGATGGAAAGAAAGAGGTTCTTGGCCTATGGCTAGGTAAGAATGAATCTGCGGCTTTTTGGATGAGCGTACTTACTGATATGAAAGCCCGTGGTGTGGAGGATATTCTGATCACCGCTACAGATAACCTGAATGGATTTACCGATACCATTAGAAACGTATTCCCGGAATCCAGAACGCAAATATGTGTAGTCCACCAGATCAGGAATGCTTGCAGGTATGTGGTCTGGAAAGATAAAAAAGCCTTTACAAAGGATATGAAGCTCATCTATGATGCTCCGACCAAACAGGCCGCAGAAGCTGCCCTAGAGGATTTTGCACGCAATTGGAATGACAAGTATTCCTATGCTATTAAAAGCTGGAGAGACAACTGGGAAGATCTTACAGTTTTCTATGAATTCCCACTCGAGATCCGCCGTATCATTTACACCACCAACCTGATTGAAAATTTAAACGGTAAGATCAGGAAGTACACCAAGAATAAATTATCCTTCCCAACAGATGATGCTGTTATGAAATCTGTATATTTGGCATTAAGGGAAGCCACAAAAAAGTGGACTAAGCCGGTTAGAAACTGGGGAATTATCCTCAATCAGTTCTTAACTATATATGAAGAAAGGGTTCGACTTTAAGTAATAAAGCCAAACCCCCTTATTTAAAACTTACACACTTTACGGGATAGTGTCAATCTTTGACATGGATTCCCCGTCGATTGCTTCCATATCTATAAGCTTTAAGGATTCAACCATATTAAGTGTTGAAGATTTATATTCTTTGAAATGTGGTGTTTCCAGATGAGCTTTATAGGCTTCATTATCTGCATATATTTCTAATATTCTTATTTCGGTAGGGTCTTCCATTTTAAACATGGGGTAAATAGAAATAACGCCTGGCTCTAACCTAACAGAAGCTTCGGCTTCATATTTTAAAATTTTTATATACTCTTCCAGATACTGCTCTTCTATTTTAATTTCAGAAATCCTAATAAGCATTTCATCTGTTTGCGGAGTATTTTTCATCTTATTTTGAGAACCACAGGAGTAGGTTAAAAAAATTAAAGATAGAATCGTAAATACCGATTTTATAAATTTCATTTAATATTAATTTTGAAACCCCTATGGGGAAATGCACGATGTTTTAGTGTGCGGTTAACTGCGTTTAACCAGAGCGTAAATTCCATTTTCTAAAGGAAGATATCCCTGGTCGTACACAAAATAATAGACCTTACCGGTTTTGGTTGTATAGATGCTGGTAAAATATTCAAAATTGAAACCACGGGCCAGTAATTTATTTTTACTAATCGTGGTTTTTTCGTTTGGGTTGAATTCTTCTAAAATTCGGTAATTTTTGCGAAGCAGGTTATTGACGTTTCTAACCAGGTTTTTTCTGTCTTTGTTGAGGTTGTTGTGATGTGCATTGCGACAATAATCGCTGCAGAATTTCTTATCTACGCGACCCACAATTTTTTCGCCACATTCCAAACAGGATTTTTGCATACTACTCGATAATCGAGGATTAAATATTTCAAGGCTTTACTCGAAATTAAATTTTGTTTTCACAATAAATATAAATAAAAAGCTTAAAAAATACTGAAATTCAGGTTTTTGTAAAGTTATACTTACTTGTTTCTCCGTATTTCCGATTGGCGCATCGGCATACTATCTATAGTATTAAAAAGTTTTTCTGCGGAAAGCACTTCGGTTTGTTTCAGTTTTTCGCCGCCATCCAATCCGATTAGAATAACCCGAAAATCGCTTTTTAGGGCTTTATATGTACTATAAAGATCAGAAGAAATTTTCCAGTTTTCTTCTTCAATTCCGGTGGTATATTTTTCAGGTAAAATTTGGTAGATTACCAGTTTTCGCTCGTTTAAGCCTTGTGGGTGTTTTTGAAGTTCGGTAAGTTGTTGTTTAAATGTTTTGTTATTTTCATCTTCAGCAATAATTAAAACCAATCGGTCTTTCCATTGGTGTTTGAAAAGGTCTTGCGCATTTAAATTCATAGCGAAAGAGAAAATTAAGATAAAACAACTTATAGATTTTAGCATATTCTAAAATACGAAAAATCTACTATACCTTTAGTCTAAGCATTTCGGCACGCGCCATAAAAGAATCTTTTAGGCGTTCAATTTTAGGATTCATCGTAGAGGCAAAAACGAGATATTGACATTTTGTAATATGTTGTGGAATTCTAATTAAATCGTTATAATCGCTGTTTTTAGTTAAAAATTCGGCGTCTTCAACCGCAAGAATTTTTAACTGACTTACATTGATGCCGGTGATTTTGAAAAGCTGGAATAACTTTTTTGGTGTAGCGATCACAATGTCTACACCATCATAAATATCATCTTTTTGTTTGCTGATATCGGGAGCGTCATGGGCGCTATAAACGCGTAAGTCCATATACTTTGTGAATTTGTTGAATTCTTCCTCCAGCGCCAGGGCAGCTTCTTTGTCCTGAACGAAAATCAAAGCTCTGGGAGCATCTTCAAAGGCTGCGCTTTCTAATTTCTGAATCGTGCTAATTACAAGTGCGGTAGTTTTTCCGGAACCTTCAGGAGCAAGGATAAAAAGATCTCTTCCGCTTTTAATTTTTGGTAAAATTTGTTTCTGAAATGGGAGCGGATTTTCAATTTTCAGTCTTTCCAAAGCTTCTTTAAGCGGAATATTCAGTTTTTTAAAGGACATAAGATTTGTTTTAAAGCTACCGACGTTTTAATCTTTCTATATAAATATCAAAAGCTTCTGAAGCTTACAAAGATAACTTTCCCTATAATTAAAGCGCTATAAAACATTATTGCTTTTAGAAAACTTGTTGGAAAAGTCCAGGATTTCAAATCCATTCCTGATTTTCAACGCTAAGTTTGTCTTTTACTTCGCCGGTATGTTTGGTGCTTGCAGGCTCAAAAAGTAAAATCCAGGCTTCCTCCTCAGCTACAGGGTTATGTTCTACACCTCTTGGGACGATATACATTTCGCCTTCATTTAAACTTATAGTTTTATCACGAAATTCAATCTTTAGACTTCCTTTAATAAGCAGGAACATTTCATCTTCTTCTTTATGATCGTGCCAAACAAATTCCCCTTTTAATTTAGCGAGTTTTACTTGTTGCCCATTGAGTTCGCCTATAATTTTAGGCGTCCAGTGCTCATTAAACAACTCGAATTTATCTTTTAAATTTACTTTTTCAGGCTTCATAAGTTTAGAATTAACTAATTAAAATAAGAAAATTACGTTCAGCCTTTAATAAGCTGTGGTAATTTAGCTTCAATGGGGAAACCTTTAATTCCTTCTTTGTTTTTTAGGTAAGATTCGATTTCAGCATCATTCATATCATAGGTTTCTTTTAAGCCTTCAATTATAATTTTCAGGTAAAATTCGTGAGGCGAATTTATTTCATCTTTTAAATAATCTTCATTGGTAAAAGTAAAGATTGGACAATTTTCGTCTTCCCCCAGGTAAATGATTTTCCCGTACCAGGAATTATTTTTCATATCCAGGCTACGATTTTTAATTACTTGTTGAAGATCTATATCAAAATCGCCTTCAAATTTTATTTCCTGTTGTACCAAATCAACAAACTGCTGTTGGGTGATGAGGTACATTCTACCCAGGGTTTTAATATTTTTATCGAAGTCAGATTTTATAAATCCGGCGCCACCACCACTCCAGGTTTTTGAAGATTTAGCGAAATAAAGTTCACCATTTATAGTAATTCCTTTAGATTTTTCAGGCAGGGTTTTATTGGTACAACCAGGATAAACGCGTTTGGCATTGGCAGGGCGACCACCACCAATATAACAGCTAAAACGCTCTTTTAATAAATTGGAGCCGTAACAGGCATACCAAACTTTGGGTTCTTCTTGTGGCATCTTTTTTCTACAAGAAAAGCTTTCTTACAGAGAATAGCAACTTCGCCTTAAAAGGAATTTTTTCCTAATGAATTGAGCGTAGTATGCTAAAGAATTTTATATTTAATTCCTATTTGCATTAAAATGCTTAGATCTTCCCCGGCAATTTGCCATTTATCATTTTCTCTTAATGAGCCAACAGGATCAGTCCAAAATAAATTAGGTTCTAATTGAAGGGCTAAATTGTTATTTAGCTTAGAACTTCAGAATTCTATTGATTATTATCTAATGTTTTAATGATTTTGGCCGGATTTCCACCCACAAGTACGTTTGGTGGAACATCTTTTACTACCACCGCTCCGGCGGCAATTACACTTCCATCGCCAATATTAACTCCCGGACAAATAATTGCACCGCCGCCTATCCACACGCTATTGCCAATAGTAACCGGTTTGCCATATTCTAAAAGCGAATCTCGAGTTTTGGCATCTAAGGGATGCGTTGCGGTATAAATGTGTACGTTGGGCGCTAAAAATACGTTGTTTCCAATATTTACTTCCACAACATCCAAAATGCAGCAATTAAAATTCATAAAAACCTGGTCACCCATCTTTATGTTATAGCCATAATCACAATAAAATGGCGGCTCTATCCATAGATCTTTACCAGCTTTCCCAAATAAGGAGTAGAAGAGCTTGATTCTTTCATCTGCTTTTTCTTCCCCTAACTTATTTGCTTTTTGAAATATAAGTCTTGCATTATACCTGTCTTTTGCAATTTCTTTATCTGATCCCAGGTATAATTGGCCTGAAAGCATTTTTTCTTTTTCGGTCATGGTAAGTCTTAATTATGAAATTTAATATTACGAAAAATTTCCGATTGCTTGATTCATTTCCAAACGTTTACAAACGTATTTAAACGTAAACAAATAATTCCCAGACGATTACTGCTAAAAGGCGGTGTTATGTTTGTCCTGTTGAAATGAACTAACGATTTTCAGCTTTTTAAATTAATACGTTATGAGCACTATTAGAAACAAAGTACAGTTGATCGGGAATGTTGGGAGAGAGCCTGAAATCGTAAACCTGGAATCTGGAAAGAAACTGGCCAAATTCTCGGTAGCTACCAATGAGAGTTACAAAAACGGAAATGGCGAACGCATAACCGATACGCAATGGCATAACATTGTAGCCTGGGGGAAAACCGCAGAGCTGGTTGAAAAATATGTAAATAAAGGCAAGGAAGTTGGAGTAGAGGGAAAACTCACCAACCGAAGCTGGGATGATAAAGACGGGAACAAGCGCTATATAACCGAAGTAGTTTGTAATGAATTGCTTTTAATGGGAAAATAATCTGGTTTGGGCATTATTTCTCAGAATTATAAAAGAGTACAAATGCTAAGGTGGAGCAAAAGTGGTTATTTTCTTTAAAAAAGATAATAACCACTTTTATTTTGTACCATCCAATAGCAAAACTAAAAGTGTAAAAACTTATTTGAGTTAACTATTTTGACCGCTGTATTGCCTCTATAGCATTGGCAAGATATACAAAAGGAGCATTCCAGTTAATTGCTATTTCATTACTGGCATAACTACAACGGTTATCAATATATGAAGTTGCAGGGTGGTTATGCGCAGTTGTGTATTTCTCTGCACATTCATTTTTGTCTTGTTGCCCGGGGTTTGGGCCACCGGCTAAAAGTCCGGGTACCGGATCTTCATTATCGTCAGCCTCAGAAGGTCTGTGATGCGGATCTCTTGTAGATTTCTCGCCAAAACCGGTTAAAAAGGAAAAGCCCGTGGCATTTCTTCCCAGCAGGTAATCCAAATTGCTATTTGCAGCATCAAGATATTTCCTGTCGCCTGTTATTTCGTATACATTCAAAAGTAGTATTCCCTGGTTTGCTGCGGTGGAGTTACTTCCCCAAACAAAATCTGATTCATTTATTCCCATTGGAATCGCATAAGCAGAACTTTTTGAAGAAGCTACCAGATTATCGGCCATTTGAGTAAGTTGCTCAATTATAGCATTAATATTTACAAGCTCACTATCCTTATACCTTTTCCTGTGCCTGGCAAGAGAGTAGAGGGCAAGCGTATTTACATTTGGCCAGGCGGGAATTCCAAAGTCTTGTGCTAAAGGGGTTTCCAGGCCAGCTTCCTGGTAATAATCTTTCTTCCCTGTGGTTATGAAAAGTTCTGTGGCAGCCCATTGAAATTCATCTTTAAAATTGCGATCTCCATAGGCTCCGGTGTTTATTTCAGGATCTTTTAATTTTTCCTGGTGGTAAATTACATTGGGGTTTTCTTTCGCCCAGCGATAAGCTTTTTCGCTCATAACCAAAAGCGAATCTGCTAATCCTGGTAATTCATCTTTATAATCTTCGAAAATTCTTGTTGCCTGTGCAGTTACTGCAGCAAAATCTAAAGTAGCTGCTGTACTTTTTTGTACTACCCATCGCTGAAATGTAGCATCTTTTGGCGCAACTGCACCATGAAAATTCGCGCTGGTAAGCTTGTGATAAACACCTCCGTCTTTATCCTGCATTGTCATCATCCATCTTAGGTTGTACAATGTTTCATCAAGAAAATCTGGAATATTGTTGTCGCTTTCTGGAATATTTAAATTAAGTGTGTCCAGATATTCCGGGAAATCTTCATAAAGCGAAAATAAAGTCCCCATGGTAATTCCGCTGTTTACAATATATTTTCCATAATCTCCTGCGTCATGCCATCCTCCGGGGCTTGAAATAGTAGATCCAACCGGTCTATTCGCTGAAGCGGCAGAATTATGAACTTTTACCAAATCGTCTGGATGGCCGGCTTCTCTTGCCCATTTTCCAGCATATTCTTCGGGTAAACTTGTGGAAGCTCGCTGAAAATAGAAAGCTTTTATACTTGCCTTTGCTGGCTCAAAATGTACATTTTTGTCTATATAAAAAGGATGGCTGGTACCAATTCCCGGAACTTGTAATACATACTCTCCTGAGATTTCTACGGAAGAAAAATCCGCTTGTTTTACCGTTTCTTTGCTATGCGGCCATTCTTTCGCATCGCTAAGTTTTCCTGAAAATACTTTATTCTTTTCATCTACTGTAAGAATTGAAAAATTGGTAGCTTCTGAAGTTACAACAATCGCTATTTTTTGGCCTGTAGGATAGAATCCAACCTGGTTGATCCTGATTTTATCTGAACCTGAACTTTCTTGATTTAATTGGGCAAATGCTGAAATATTCAGAAGAAAACATAAAAAAGGAACCAGGAATATTGTTGCAAGCCTCATAACTTAGGTTTAAAATTGATATAATTAAATTGAATTAGCCGACACTAAAGTTAATGCTCCTAAAGCATTTTTCCACGTCTGTTCTAAATTTCTATTGAAATTGAAAAATTTCCTGGTAATCAAGAGGCGGAAAGTGAATTTTTTAAAAGGGAAAACTTTGCTAAAAGTAAATTTCCTTAGCCAATCGGTAAGTATTAGCATGGGCTTCAATAATCACCTTAATTTCTTTGGAATAGCCACCACCCATACTGCATTGAACCGGAATGTTTAAATCGTAACAGGTTTGCAACACAAACCTATCTCTTTCTTTACAGCCATTTACCGTGCAGGAGAGTCGGCCAAGTTTATCAGTCTCTAAAATATCAACACCGCTTAAGTAAAAGATAAAATCTGGTTTTTGTTTTTCTATTAAATCAGGTAATGTCTGTTTTAGTAGTTTTAGATATTCAATATCACCACTGCCGTCGGGGACTTCAATATCGAGATCTGACTTTTCTTTTTTGAACGGATAATTACCTTTTCCGTGCATAGAAAAAGTAAATACCGATGCATCATGCTGAAAGATCTCTGCTGTTCCATTTCCCTGGTGAACATCCAGGTCTACAATAAGAATTTTTTCAGCTAAATTTTTATGCTGAAGATATCTTGCAGTAATTGCCTGGTCGTTAAGTAAGCAAAATGCTTCGGTCCGGTTAGAATAAGCGTGATGAGTACCTCCAGCAATATTAAAAGCAATTCCATGTTCCAGGGAATAATGCACGGCTTTCATCGTACCATCGGCGATGATCATTTCGCGTTTCACTAAAGCTTCAGAAAGTGGAAAACCACTTTTTCTAATTTCCCTGGTGCTTAGTTTTAAATCACGTAAGCGTTCAAAATAATCAGCATCGTGAGCTTTTAGAATATATTTGTCGGTTGGAAATTCCGGCTCAAAAAAATTTTCTTCGCTACAGGTTCCTTCATGAAGTAATTGCCTGGGCAGCAATTCATATTTTTCCATCGGGAAACGGTGACCTTCGGGTAAAGGATGTTTATAGATGGGATGGTAGGCGATTTTGAGCATTTGCAAGGTAATTGGCTATTCAATAAGCAAATTATAAACGTCATTACGAACGCAGTGAAGTAATCTGCCCGTTGAGAGTCGGCAATTTTAGATTGCTTCGTTCCTCGCAATGACGCTTATTGGCAATTTTTCAGATGCATTTTTAATAAACTTAATTAATAGTTGTCCCCGGTTCTACACCATCTTCATCCGGATTTACGAATACTAGTTTTCCGGCTGAATTTTCTGTCATTAAAATCATTCCTTCACTTTCTACACCACGCAGTTTTCTTGGTGCTAAATTGGCCAAAACAGTCACTTTTTTACCAATAATTTCTTCTGCTTTATAATGTTCAGCGATTCCTGAAACTACCGTTCTTTGATCCAGACCGGTGTCTACTTTTATCACCATTAATTTTTTGGTTTTAGGCATCTTATGGGCTTCAATAATAGTTCCTACACGCAAATCCATTTTGGTGAAATCTTCAAAAGTAGCAGTTTCTTTTTGAGGTTCTACCTTACTGTTTTCGGCTGCATTAGCAGTTTTTGTGGCTTCCAGTTTGTCTAATTGTTGCTGCATTTGTGCATCTTCTATTTTGCTGAAAAGCAATTCTGCTTTTCCAATTTGGTGCCCTGCCGGAAGTAATGAATCTCTTGTAGCGATCTTATCCCATTGTGAATATTCCTTGCCGGAAAGCTGACTTTCAGCATCGGTGAAATTCAGCATTTTTTGAAGTTTCGCTGAAGAAAATGGTAAAAATGGTTCGCTTAAAGTAGCTAGTGCTGAAGCGATTTGTAATGCTACATACATCACTGTTTTTACACGTTCTTCATCGGTTTTAATGAGTTTCCAGGGCTCTTCATCGGCTAAATATTTGTTTCCTAATCTGGCTAAATTCATTAATTCACCTTGCGCTTCGCGAAAACGGTATTTTTCAATAGAACTCGCAATAACCGCCGGATATGCCTTTAGTTCCGCGATGGTTTGCTCGTCAACTTCAGAATAATCATTTGGTTTTGGAACAATTCCAGAGTAATATTTATTGGTAAGTACAACTACCCGGTTTATAAAGTTTCCAAAAACGGCCACTAACTCATTATTGTTTCTAGCCTGGAAATCTTTCCAGGTAAAATCGTTGTCTTTAGCTTCAGGTGCGTTTGCGGTAAGTACATAACGCAAAACATCCTGCTGATTTGGAAAATCTTCTAGATATTCGTGCAGCCAAACCGCCCAGTTTTTGGAGGTAGATAATTTTTTCCCTTCCAAATTAAGAAATTCGTTTGCCGGAACATTTTCAGGCAAAATATAGTCGCCGTGTGCTTTAAGCATTACCGGGAAAATAATACAGTGAAATACAATATTGTCTTTTCCTATAAAGTGAACCAGTTTAGTATTCTCGTCTTTCCAATACGGCTCCCAGTCTTTGCCTTCGCGCTCGGCCCATTCTTTGGTAGAAGATATGTAGCCAATAGGCGCATCAAACCAAACATATAGTACTTTGCCATCACCCCCTTCTACCGGCACCGGAATCCCCCAATCCAAATCACGAGTTACGGCTCTTGCGCGCAAACCATCGTTTAACCAGGATTTTACCTGCCCGTGTACATTGCTTTTCCAATCGTGGGCGTGGCCTTTTACGATCCACTCATCCAGCCATTCCTGGTATTGATCCAATGGTAAAAACCAGTGGCGGGTTTCTTTTAAAGTTGGTACTTCGCCGGTAATTGCCGATTTTGGATTAATAAGATCTGTGGCGTTTAGCGAAGTTCCGCAGCTTTCACACTGGTCACCATAGGCTTCTTCGTTTCCACATTTCGGGCAGGTTCCGGTTACAAACCTATCGGCCAAAAATTGTCCTGCTTTTTCGTCGTAAAGTTGTTGCGTAGTCTCTTCAATAAACTTCCCATCTTCATACATCTTTTTGAAAAATGCCGAAGCGGTGTCGTGATGTACTTTGGCTGAAGTTCTTGAGTAATTATTAAAAGAAACGCCAAAATCTTCGAAAGATTTCCTGATAATTCCGTCGTATTTATCTACGATATCCTGCGGCGTAACACCTTCTTTCTTTGCTTTTATGGTAATAGGCACTCCGTGCTCATCACTTCCGCAAACAAAAGCCACATCATTGCCCTGCATTCGTAAATAACGGGCATAAATATCGGCTGGAACATAAACACCGGCAAGATGGCCAATATGTATGGGGCCGTTGGTGTATGGTAATGCTGCGGTAATAGTGTATCGCTGTGGAGTATTATTCATTTATCTTAAAATTTATTGAGGGCGCAAAGGTAAGCAACTCCTTAAAAATACGCGTTAAATTCTTGTAAAACAGAAGGCGTCTATAGGAAATGTTCCTCAATTTAGCCTTTAAATTTATTTCGAATACCAAAAGTTTTAAATCGATAAAAATTAACCAATGAAAAAATTAAGCTTAATAATTATTGTACTTAGTCTTGCAGCCTGTGGAAGTTCTAATAGCAAAATGTCTAAAGATAAATTTGTGGTTGAAAACCTTACAAATTATAATGCTGAGGAATTGAAGGCAAATTATCCTGAAGCAAATATTCTTGAAGATACCGGCATGTTTGAAGAAGGAACAGTAGAGCGGGCCTATACAGTAATGTATCCCAATACGCCAGATGAATTGCATATTACCTGGAAAACTGAAGATCGTAAAGAAATTTTTGATATTCGGTTTTCTGAAAATGGAAAATGGAAATCAACAGAAGGCATTGAAATAGGAACCATGTATGAAGCTTTGAATAAGCTTAATAAAAAGGAGATCTCTTTCTACGGATTTGGATGGGACTACGGCGGTGCGGTTATGTGGAATAACGGGAAGCTGGAAAATTCTAATTTAAGGGTGTTCCTGGCTCCCAAAGGAGAAGTAGCCAATAAGTTTTATGGTGATCGCATAATTGAAGCCAGCAAAGAAGAAATTGAAAGTTTAGATTTAAAAGTTGCCAGTATAATGCTAGTGAATTAGTTATTTTTTACGGGAAATCCCCGGGTATAGAAACCTGGAATAAATCCTAAATTCACTTTATGGCTCAGCATAACGCTTTGGGGGAATTGGGTGAACGCCTCGCTTTAGAGTACCTTTTAAAACAAGGTTATGAAATTCTGGCTCAAAATTATGTTTATAACAAAGCGGAAATAGACATTTTAGCCCGGAAGCATAGCACTTTGGTAGTAGTAGAAGTTAAAACAAGAAGCACACCCGATTTTGGGGACCCACAAAGTTTTGTAAAGCCTAAACAAATTCGGCAGCTTGTAAAGGCTGCCGATTTTTTTTTGAATGACAATCAATTAAACCTGGAAACCCGTTTTGATATAATTGCGATAATAAAGAACAAAGCCGGAATACAGGTAGAACATCTTGAAGATGCTTTTTTGCATTTTGAGTGAAAGTTTCAAATAAAACTTCATTTTAACCGGATTTTTGCAATTCAAAATAGTTATAAAAAAACTGTGTGAAAAGTTTTTTGAATTCGTCATTCTGTCCCGAAGATTCAGAATCATTTCAGAATCTAAGATAGTGATATTCAAATCATGTTAGAAGCTGAAACAAGTTCAGCTTGACGAATTTTTTCAAAAAACAAAAAGACCTCACAGGTTTACAATACCTGTGAGGTCTACTTTTTGGTAAAGAAAGACCTCACAGTCCCAATGCTTACGGGGACTGTGAGGTCTATACTTTTATTAAAATACTTCCGTAGAAATTTATTACCAGATCTTCACTCGATCTTCTGGGGCAACATACATTTTATCACCTTCTTTAATATCAAAAGTGGTATAAAATGCATCAATGTTCTGAAGCGGTACATAAGCTCTGTACATTCCAGGAGAATGAGGATCTGTCTTGATTCTGTTTTTCAAGGCTTCATCACGCATTTTTGTTCTCCAAACAGTAGCCCAGGACATAAAGAAACGCTCTTCTGGAGTAAATCCATCTATTTTTCCGGGATCTCCGTGTTCTTCTAAATGAATTTGTAACCCGTCGTAAGCAGCGTTAACGCCACCAAGATCACCAATATTTTCACCTAAAGTAAATTGACCGTTGATGAAAACACTGTCTAAAACTTCAATATTGCTGTATTGGTCTGCAAGATCTTTTCCTAGAGCTTCAAACTGTTTAAGATCTTCGTCTGTCCACCAGTTATTAAGGTTTCCTTCGGCATCAAAACGAGAACCGCTGTCGTCAAAGCCGTGAGAGATCTCGTGACCAATTACAGCGCCAATTCCACCGTAATTTACAGCAGCATCAGCCTTATAATCATAAAAAGGCGGCTGAAGAATAGCTGCAGGGAATACAATTTCGTTATAGCTTGGGTTGTAATATGCGTTAACGGTTTGTGGTGGCATAAACCATTCGGTTTTGTCTACCGGTTGCCCAAGGTCTGCCATATTATCGGCAACTCTCCATTTGCTGGTATTCATCATATTCTGGAAATAAGACCCACCGTTTTCAACATTTACTATTTCTAGATCGCTGTAGTCTTTCCATTCGTCTGGATAACCAACTTTAATAGTTGTGGTTCCTAGCTTTTCCTTGGCTTTTTTCTTGGTTTCTTCGCCCATCCAGCTAAGGTTGTCTATCCTGTTTTCGTAAGCTTTAATAAGATTTGAAATCATTTCCTGAGCTTTTTCTTTAGCTTCAGCAGGGAAATGTTCGTCTACATATAATTTACCAAGCGCTTCTCCCAGAGTACCGTTTACAGTTTGTAAAGCACGTTCTTTTCTTGGGCGCTGTTCTTGTGCACCTTGTAAGGTTTTGCTGTAAAACTCCCAATTTGCAGTTTCAATATCTGTAGAAAGTGTACTGGCCGCATCATTAAAAATGCTCCATTTTAGATAATCTTTCCAGTCTTTAATAGAATTTCCAGCAAAAACATCCTGAAGGGATTCCATATAGTTTGGTTGAGAAACGATTATGGTATCAAGATCTGTAGCACCAATTTCTTCAAAATACGCATTCCAGTCTATCGCTGAAACCATATTTTTAAGTTCGGCTACAGTTTTAGGGTTATAAGTGTTACGGGCATCACGGCGCTCTACTTTGTCAAGTTGAGGTTCTGCAAGGCCGGTTTCAAAAGCAAGAATTCGCTCTGCAGCATCTGCAGCTTCTTCTTCAGAATAGTCTATATACTGAAGCATTCTGGTAATATGCTCTTTATATTTTTCCCTTTTTTCTTTGGAATCTGAATCGTCTGCCACGTAGTAATCACGATCTGGTAAACCCAATCCTGCAGGATAAAGGTAAGCAGCATTCATATTACTGTTTTTAGCATCGGCACGAACTCCGAAAGAGAAAAATCCGGCGCCACCGTATTGTTGCATTTCGGTAAGAAACTCCTGGAGGTCTTCTTTATTTTCAACAGCATCTACTTTTGCCAAATATGGTTTTACCGGTTCCACTCCTTTTTCATTTCGGGCCACGGTGTCCATAATAGTTTTGTAAAGATAAACGGCTTTAGCCTGGTCACTAGACGGGTCTAAACTATCGTTAGCAGAAGCGCCTTCTAAAATAGCCATCGCATCCTCATCGGTACGCTCACGCAATTCCATAAAACTTCCCCAGGTAGTCTGGTCTGAAGGGATCTCGGTAGAATCTACCCATTTTCCGTTTACGTATCTAAAGAAATCTTCCTGAGCGCTTACGGTGGTGTCCATATAGGCAAGGTTAATACCGCGAACCTCTTCTTTTTCTTTACTTTCTTTATCGTCGTTTTGGCAACTTGTTAGGGTTGCAGCTCCCAAAATCGATAAAAAGAGCACATTACTTATTTTTTTCATATGTGGTTTAAATTATTATGAATTCTCGCGCTAAAGTACTAAAAAGTAGCATATTTAACTGAGGATTATTCAAAGTAGAAAATTGATTGAATTTTTCGCAAAACTGGATCCTGGAAAAGCTGGATTTAACTGAAGGTTTAATCAATTTGATTTATCAAATTTTGATCAAATTCCTTTTTTAATTGGGTTACTTCTTCCACATTTTCGTTGGGTACAGTAACAGAAAGTACATAATGAGTAATTTTCCAGCCATCTTCAGTTTTTTGAAGCACGCCAGAGCCACGACAAATTCCCATTTGCGTGTCAAGAAGTTCATCAAACCAGGCGGTTTTACTGTTTTCGTCGGTATAAATATTTCGTTCTAAAGTGGTGAAATTCCAGGCCTGACCCCGATCAAAATACGGTTTTGAAAATTCACGAAAATCATCATTTTGCCAGTTCTCGGTGGCATCGGTGCCTATAAAAACCCCATCTTTGGTCATTAAACTGAAGTATTTATCAAAGTTAGCTTCAGCGGCTGCCTGGTGCCATTGGGTTAAAACCTTATCTATGTTAGATTTTTCCTGGGCTGCAATATTTAAACTGAAAAGCAAAAAAAGCAGTGCGATAATTTTTTTCATTTTGAAGAATTTTTATTGAAGATATCAATTTTTCTGCACTAAGGATTAGAAAAATGACTGCGACAATTAGGCCTGGGGAAGGGAATCTATAGAAATGGTATCTCTTTCGGCTTTAAATTCGTCCAGCTCGTCTTCAAAATCTTCCAGGGTTTTTAGGAAAAGCTCATTAAGCTGAATCTTAAAATTATTGAATTCCTCAGGGATTTCCCGGGCAACTTCTGTAATAGCACCAGCATCTAATTGCCGGCGGTGAGATAATTGTTCCAGGACTTTTGCTTTAGTGGCTAAAACGTTGGCACGGGCCCTAACCGCGTTGGAGCTCAAAGAATCGGGAATGCTTGTGTTTAGCGATTCCATAACCTGGGAGATTGGTTTTGAGCTTTCTATGGTTTGCTGTAGATTATAATTTCTTAATTGGTCAACTTCATTTTGGGCAGCGATATACGCCAACCAATTTATGGCATGTTTTCGTGTTTCAGGAAGTAATATTACTTCTTCCTTAGTAGTTTCTATAGGTTGGTTTAAGGTAATTGAATCTAATTGGCTGCCATTACTATCATCGGTTTGAGATTTTTCATTGCAGGCAAAGCAGAGTAAAATAGATAATATTAAAACCAGTTTTTTCATACATAACAAAGTTAACCTAAAAATTTCCAATTTAAATAATTACAAAAGGAAGTATTTATGCCTCTGTTCAGCTTTGAAATTTTCTTTAATTTCACTTTGTTATTTGAAGAAGTATCGAAATCCTTCCTTCAATAATAGATTTCTAAAAAAAGTAAAGGTTTCGGCTGTTTCATTGCGAAAACCTCTATCTAAATAAATATATTTGCGGAAAAATCAATACAATGGCCGGGAAAATTTTAATTATTGGTGCTTGCGGGCAAATTGGAACCGAGTTAACGCTGAAATTACGTGATCTCTACGGAAACGATCGGGTAGTGGCTAGTGATATTAGGGAAGGAAATGAGGAATTAATGAATTCCGGGCCTTTTGAAATTGCCGATGCGACTGATGCTCCAGTAATTGAAACCATTATAGATAAATACGGAATCTCCGAGGTTTACCTTATGGCTGCGATGCTTAGTGCAACTGCCGAAAAAGCGCCAATGAAAGCCTGGAATCTTAATATGGATTCGCTTTTTCATATTTTAAATTTTGCAAAAGATAAAAAGATTGAGAAAGTATTTTGGCCTTCCAGTATTGCGGTTTTTGGCCCTACAACTCCTAAAAACGATACCCCACAAACTACTGTTATGGAACCTTCTACGGTTTACGGGATTAGTAAACAAACCGGGGAAAGATGGTGTGAATATTTTCACGATAAATATGGGGTAGATGTAAGAAGTTTACGTTATCCCGGCATTATAAGTTATAAAACCCTTCCCGGTGGTGGAACTACAGATTATGCGATAGAAATTTTCCACGAAGCACTTAAGAATAAAGCCTACACTTCATTTTTAGCTGAAGACACCGGTTTACCAATGATGTATATGGACGATGCGATTAAAGCTACCGTAGATATTATGGAAGCTCCTTCAGAAAAAATAAAGGTGCGATCTTCTTATAATCTTTCGGCTTTGAGTTTTACCCCAAAGGCGCTTGCCGAGGCTATTCAGAAGGAAATTCCTGACTTCAAGATCTCTTACGAACCAGATTTTAGACAAAAAATAGCCGATTCCTGGCCATCTAGCATAGATGATTCTGAAGCCAGAAAGGACTGGCAATGGAAACACGATTTTGACATGCAAAGCCTGGTTAAGGAAATGCTTGCCGGAGTTTCTGAACAACTGAATACCGCGAAATAAATACGTGATAATCGAATTTATTTTTTCTTTTTCTTCATTTTATTAAGCCAGATTATGGTTCCGGTAATTGGTAAGCTGGTTGCGATTAAGCAGGCCAGGAAATAAAGGATTTTTGAAAAAGTCCCGAATATTTCTCCTGTGTGAATTGGCTTTATTAATGAAGCTATCTGAACGTTCGCTGGTTTTTCTGAAAAAAGTTCCTTTTTGAGAACTTTTCCGTCTCTATCTATCACCAACATATCGTAAGTAGTGGGCGACCAGTTGCCAGCTTCATATTTTCTAATGGAAAAAATACCATTTTCGTCCTGCGGAAATGAAATTGAAGTCTCCCCGGGATAATCCAGGTTTTGATTAGAAATATTAATGATCTCTGCAAGTGCCAGGGTTTTAGAATCGGCATTGGTTTCTGAAGCAATTTTAGGTCCGCCGCGGCCACCAAAAACCTGGGTTCCCAGAACCTGACTGCCGAGGTCTTTATACCAATCAAAAGACCAGAATAATCCGGTTAACGTCATTACAATTAATAATAGGCAGGAATAGAAACCAAGGGTATTATGCAAATCATGGTTAATCCTTTTCCAGTTTGCAGACCATTTAATTTTAAAGCCCGGTTTTAGGGTTTTCCACTTTATTTTTTTCTTCGGAAACCAAAGTACAACTCCACTTATAGATAGAAATAAAAAGATAATGGTTGCAATTCCCACGATAGGTCTACCAATAGCAGAATCGAATAACAACCAGCGATGCATTCTAAACATTGTGAAGAAGAATTCATCTGCAGGATTTTCACCTAGTTGCTGATAATCGCCGGTATATTGATTTACATAAAAAGTAGTGCCGCGTCTATCTTCCGGCGAAGTTTTCACCTTGAATTCATAAGCTTTATTGGGGTTTTTGGGTAACGTAAGCCCGGTAACCGCTCCTTCTTTTTCAAGGTTTTGCTGCAAATTTTCTATAGCAATTAGTTTACCTTGTTGCGGGTCTACTTTTAATTCTTCAGCAAAAAGCGATTTTATTTCGGTTTGGAAGGTTAAGATAGTTCCGCTTAGGCAAACTAAGAAAAGGATAATCCCGCTGCCAAGCCCTAACCATAAATGCAGATCGTTCAGTAATTTTCTAAACGTATATTTTTTCTTTTTTTGCTTCTTCTTTGTCATGGATTCTGGTATAAAACTTAAAATAAGACTGACCGGAAAAAGAATTTCCGGTCAGCCCTTTTTGGCAAATTCAAATATTTTTAGGGCTAAAAAACTCCTATAAAGTGGCTTCCTTCTACATTTACCAGCTCGGCTCCTTTAGTTACCTCACCGGTTTGCGTGTCTATTACATAAATATTTCCGTTTTCTCCTACGGGAGCTTCGGTTACATAAACTTCATCTCCATCTACTACAAATCCCTGGTATTGGAATAGGTAGAAATCTTCGCTATATGGGATTTCATTTATTTTTTGTGCAGTTTTTGCTTCTAAATCTACCAGCGCAAAATATCCCTGGGCTCCAGCTACACCTTCAGCAGAACCTGCGTGACGATAAGCTACAACCGCTTTTCCGCTTGCGGTAGGTCTCCAGGCAAGAATATAGGCATCTTCCACTCCTAATGCTTCATCTAAATTAAATACGTATGAATCATCATACTGGTTATTAGCACCTATTTTTAAGATATGGGAACCGTTTGGATCTCCCTGGTTTGCCTGGTAAACACTTCCGTTTACCAAAAATGCATTAATGCTTCGATAACCGTTGGTATTTCCCTTTCCAACTTCAGAAGTAATAATAGTTGGGTTTTCTAAAGAAGGGTAGTCTAAAACAATGGTTTTAGAACCTAAAACTTCACCATTTCTATCTGTTTCTCCGGTTTCCGGGTCTACTTTACTTATACGAGCGCCAATGTATAATTTATCTCCGGTAGCATTTAAGGTTGGCATATCAATTCTGCCAATATAATATCCTTGTGCTTCCAACTCTTCACTTAGTTGAAGACTTGATTCTTTAAACTCTTTTATTACCGAATTCTGTAAATCTAAGGTGACAATCCCCATAGTAGCTTGGGTACGAAGATAATTATCCTCATCATCAAACTGGTGCTCGGTATCTACATATACAGCAGCTCCTGTTTGATCTCCGTCAAATAATTTAATCCATCTTGGAGCAGAACCTACATAAGGAGCAATGCTAATTTCGCTTCCGGTTTGTTCAAAATTTTGACCTCCATTTACATTGTATTTCGTGTAGTTTCCTCCAGTATCGCCGGCATAGCTAATATTAAATATTGTGCTGCCTTCTTCAGAAGATTGCAACCTTGCAGTTCTGTTAGAAGGTACTATAAATCCGTTATCAAAAGGTTCTATAGATACGTTTGGGTCTTTAGCGTCTTCACTACTTATGGAGTAGATTAGTGTGCCTCCATTACCGTCTCCAGGGTTTTCTCCCATTCTGGCTGCGGCAACGGTAATCCATCTACCGTCTTCATTTTCACCTGGTTCCTGTCCTGGGTCTATAGGAGAGTCATCGCTACTACAAGAAGCCAGTAAGCCTGTTGCCATTGCTATTGTTGCAAAAGTTTTAATGCTGAAAAAATTACGTTTCATATTATTATCTTTTATAATTGGTTAAAATTTATTGATTGAATAATTTAATTTTAGGTAAAAGGCCCTTCCCGGTTTTTGCACCGATAAATTGTCGTAAACAGGTTTGTCAAAGATGTTTTTTACATCAAAACTCATTACAAAATTTTGGTTGGGGAAGGTGTAGCTAAGGCCAATATCTTGCGCTAATTGCTGAGGTACTTTAAAGAAATCGTCTCCTACCGTATTTGAACCCTGCGGAACTAGATATGAAAATTCATCGGTAAAGTACATAGTGTAGAATAGGTTTAGCCGGGAGTTTTTCTGAATTAAATTCTTAAATGAATAGCGTAGGTTTCCATTCATGGTAAAAAATGGAGTGTTGGGGACGTCTATTTCTACGCCTCGGTTTTCAATTTTTAAATCGAATCGGGATATATTAAAATTAAGTCCGAAATTATTATTATAGGTATAACCCAACTGTGCGTCTATACCTTTTGAAGTACCGCTACCCTGGTTTACATAAACAATTAACTCTTCATCTACATTTAAGGAAGTCTCTATAGGTAAACCAATTCTATCTTTAATATTTCTGGTAAAAAGATTTGTTGAAGCATTAAATTGATGCTTCTTAAAGTTAAAGGTGCCTAGTTTTACCCCTAAATTATAATTGTTACTTTGCTCGGGATTTATGCTTGCGTTGGCCACAACATTATCCCCATCGTTACCAAATATTTCGGTTTCGTTTGGCAGTCGCACTGCTTTTTCGGCCGAAGCCAATAGGGTAATAGTGGGGCTAAGCTCGTAAGAAGCTGCAAAACCATAGCCTTCATATTTTTTGTTACTGCTTACAACATCATCTACAATTTCCCTGCTTCCATCTGGATTTCTTTGAATTTCAGGATCTACACTTATGCTTTTCTGTTGATAATATTTTCCGAATAAATTGGTTTTTAACCGGTCATTAAAGGCATTTAATTCATAGGTAATCGAAAGTATGTTTTTGTGTAAATCTCTTGTTCCTACAAAGGTATTTTCTAATACAGATTGTAGTTTATCGCTATCTTCTCTATTAATTCCGCTATAAACGTGGTTCGCTAAAATTGTGTGGTTATCGCTAATAGCGTAGGCTACACCAGTTCTAATGGAGGCTACGTTACGGTTAATTTTTGCAAGCGTTGGTCCACCTTCTTGCTGTGATCCCCAGGTGTATTTGTATTCGTTACCTCTAAAATCTATCGCTCTTTCGCCGTTCCAACTATAAGCCCAGGGCACCGTATCATTTACCTGGCGGTTTCGCTTTCCATAATATCCGGTTACATTTAAATCTAAACCTGGTGTAAATAAATCTTCTTTTTGATAAGTTAAGTTAGCCAGAGAAGCGTCAGATTCAAGGAATCTTCCTTCATATGGCATAATGGTCATGAATGCGCCGTGTTGCGCTTCTTTGTAATCATCAGAACCTGTGAAACCTACAAAAAACTGGTCGGCCCATTTTACATCTGTATATCCTACCTGTACCGTACCTCCGGTAGACCTGTAGGCATCGTTAAAACGTCTTGCGGTAATTGGGGTTTGCTGGCCACCCAAACCGGTTACCACAATACTTCGGCCTGAAACTTCATAATCATTATCAGAATAGTTATGAAATGCAGAAGCTTTTACGGTAAAACCAGAATTATCAAACCTGTACAGTCCATTTACATTGGTCTGAAAAGTATTGAATGAGCCATATGATACAGACGCATTAATATTTTTATCAGACTGTTTATTAAGTACAATATTGATGGCGCCGCCCAGGGCGTCGTCAGCTAAATGGCCGGGAACAACGCCTTTGTAAACTTCAATTCGCTCGATCATTGATGGCGGAATACTGTTTAAGTTATATGACGAACCAAAGGTGGAAATGGGAATTCCATCTATAAAAATACGTACGGCACTACCAGATAAGCCATTCAAACTGTATTCTGCACGAGAGCCCAAACCACCATTTTGCCGAATTTTTACTCCAACCGTAGTGTTTAGTAATTCGTTTGTCTGAATATTTCTAATACTTGCCTCTCCGGTTTCTACAACATTAAGGGCAAAACCTTTTTTCTCCATTTTG
>Ga0207891_1000457_pt1 | contig 27956 bp, 25 predicted proteins | sample LinPmetageLP50_FD_184061 | JGI IMG/M metagenome (GOLD analysis project Ga0207891, IMG submission 184061) | Marine viral communities from the Pacific Ocean - LP-50 (SPAdes) | ecosystem: Environmental > Aquatic > Marine > Oceanic | place: Pacific Ocean | collected 2011-08-27 | reverse complement strand
GAGCAAAAAATAATCGAATTGCTCTTGCTCTACGGAAGTGAGGAAGAACAGTTTGAAGACCTTATTCTGGAAGCAGATGAAGCTGGAAATATAACCTTAAAGCCAGAAACAGTAACCTCACGTGTTTTTGAAAAAATCTATCTTGACCTACAAGAAGATGAAATAGAGTTTGCCAATGAATCTTTTAAAGAGCTTTATTTTGAAATCATCAATAAGCTTAACCTAGAGCAGGAATTAAAGATAGACACGTTTGTAAATGAACTGAAAGCTGAAAATGCTTCAGTGATCACAAATATTTTAATGGAAGAGGAGAAGTACCAATTACATGATTGGGAAAGCAAGGAAATCTTCGTAAAGGCTAAGAATAAATCAATATCTCAAATTGTAAGTGAGACCATTTTAAACTTGAGGCGTGAATTATTAGCGCAAAAAATAAGCGAACTTTCTGAAGAGATGAAGAACAGCGAATCTTCTGAAAAAGAAAATAGCCTACAGGATATTGTAGACTACATTTCACTTAAAAAAGTACTTTCAGAAAAACTCCGGAGAGTACTCTAGTTTTTATCCAAATTGAAACATTCTGGATTGGTGTATCAAATCTGCAAGATTATCAACTTTCAATTTTTTAAGCAACCTCGTTTTATAGGTGCTCACCGTTTTCTCGTTAATATCTAATGCGTAGGCAATGTCTTTGTTCCTTTTTCCGCTAGAAAGCAAATTTAATACTTCGATCTCTCGGGACGATAATTTTTTATAACGGCTTATGGCACTTGTTTCACCTACGTTACGCGCAGTGAAGGTTGAGGTAAGTTCTTCGTTTAAGAAAATACCGCCTTTCGCTATTTTTTTTAGCGCTTTTAAAAATACTTTCGTTGAAGCTGTTTTGGGCACATAGCCTGCAGCACCGGACTTTACAGATCGTAAAGCGTAAATTTCTTCGGGATGACATGAGAAGATAAGGACTCTCATGTCTGGAAATTCATTCTTTATACCTCTTAATGCATTAATCCCATTTATTTGAGGTAGATCAATTTCCATGATTAAAATGTCGGGTTGTTTTTCATGTAAATTCTTATACAACTCGTCGCCATTGCTAACTTTTCCAACGATAGAATAATTGTCGTTTTTTTTCAACATACAACCGATACCTTTACTGGTAACAGGATGATGGTCTGCAATGATAATTTTTTTCATATTTGAAATTGTGTTTAGCAATTACCTAATAGATAGGTTGTTGCTAAGGTTGTGAGATTGTCCTTTTGTTAATGAAAACCAAATTTAAAGAAAAGAAGCGTTGTTTGTGAGATTATTCGTTCAACTTCAAGAATACTCGTTGAAAAACGATATTTATTTTAAATTCGATGGAATTTCGCAAACGGGTATAGGTAGCATCTTATGTTGATTTGCCCGGTTGAGACGAGAATAGATATCAAATACAATTTTCTTTCTATCCTGAAAATCAGAAGAATGTTTGCCTTCAGCGTGCATTTTCATGGCCCATTCCAATTCATCGTAACTAGCACCTATTTGATCTTCATCCGTTCTGCTATCGCCAAATAACCCATCTGTAGGGGCTGCATTTTGAATGCTCATAGGTACTTCAAGGTATTTTGCAATTTCGTATACTTCACTTTTTAATAAATCTGCGATAGGACTTAAATCGACTCCACCATCGCCATATTTGGTAAAAAAGCCAACGCCAAAATCTTCCACTTTATTACCCGTTCCTGCTACTAAATATTTGTGAAGTCCCGCAAAAAAGTACAAGGTCGTCATACGTAGCCTGGCACGGGTATTGGCTAAGCTGAGGTCTAGAAAAGTATCATTTCCTGTAGGTGGAATTTCGGTTCTAAATTCTTCAAAAACAGGAGTTAGATCTACTTTTACATTACTCACATTTGCAAAGCGTTTTTTAAGCTGTGCAATATGTTCTTGTCCTCTGCTCACTTGATTTTCGGCTTGATGGATGGGCATCTCAACACATAAAGTACGTAAACCCGTTTTCGCACAAAGTGCTGAAGTAACGGCACTGTCTATGCCACCGCTAATCCCTAGTACGAACCCCTCCATTTTCGCATTAACAGCATAGTTTTTTAACCAATTTACAATATGATCTACTACTTTTTCAGTCTGCATTTTATAAGGTTTTATGGGTTATAAGTGATAAATTTGCAAAACAAATGTAACTCAAAATTTAAAATTTATTTGTGGCATTTGCGTTAAACAGTTGCCAAAGTAACCCATATGAAATTTTATGTACTCTTGTTAGTTTCTCTATTACTGATCAGTTGTGATGAGACTTCAAAAACCGAAAAAGAAATTGAAGCCATCCCGATGGAGGTGAAAATCTTACGTTTTGATAAAGAATTTGCGAAAGTTACCCCAGAGAATTTACAAGCACTTAAAAACAAGTATCCTATTTTTTTTCCGGCGCAGTTTCATGATAGTATTTGGTTAGGCCGTATTAATGACACTTTGCAACAAGAATTGGACTCTGCTGTGGAATCAAAATTTCCTTCCGAAGCAAAAATTGAAGATCAGTTAGTTCCGCTATTTCAGCATATAAAATATTATTTTCCAGAATTTAAGGCGCCTACCACGGTCACTGTCACATCAGATGTAGATTATCAAAACAAAGCGATCATTGCAGACACCCTCTTGGTGCTGTCGCTAGATACCTACTTAGGAGCAGATCATGAATTTTATCAAGGGATTAAAAAATACATTGCAAAAAACTTAAAGGAAGATCAAATTGCCCAAGATGTTGCCACTTCCTATGCAGAGCAGTTAATAGCAAATCCTCGAAACCGAAATCTATTGGCGCAAATGATCTATTTTGGTAAGGAGCTCTATTTAAAGGACCTCTGGTTGCCATCAACAACCGATGCGAACAAAATAGGATATACCGAAGCCGAAATGCAATGGGCCAAGGATAACGAATTAGAGATGTGGCGCTATTTTGTTGAAAACGAAATACTGTATAGTACAGACCCTAAATTACCGTCGCGCTTTATTGCACCGGCACCCTTTTCAAAATTTTATCTGGAGATCGATAATGATTCTCCCGGAATGATAGGGCGTTATTTGGGATGGCAAATGGTGCGGGCCTACATGAAAAATAACGATGTTTCGGTAACAGAATTACTCTCAAAACCTTCCGAAGAAATTTTTAACGATTCAAAATATAAACCAGCAAAAAAGTAATGGCAGCACATACTTCAGAAATTACGATCAAAGTCGCACTAGACGATAACAAAATACCCGAAAAACTGCATTGGAGTGCAGAAGATGGCGGTATTAACAAAGAAGAAACCAAGGCGTTGTTGCTATCGGTCTGGGACCATAAAACGAAAGAATCTTTGCGTATCGATCTTTGGACCAAAGATATGCCGCTGGACGAAATGAAAATCTTTTTTCATCAGACCCTCAGTGCAATGGCCGATACTTTTATGAGAGCGACCAATGATGAGAAGATGACAGCAACCATGAAAGATTTTTGCGATTATTTCGCCGAAAAGCTAGAGCTCAAAAAAGAGTAATGAAACTCCTGTTTATTTACAATGCAACTTCGGGTAGCGTTAGGGGCTATTTAGATTCTTTACATAAAATGCTAAGTCCAAATACGTATGACTGCAACTTGTGTGGTATTACGTTTGGGATTTTTTCAGAAAAAAGCAAGTGGAAAAAGTTCCGAAAAAGCAGTACGACCGAAATGATCTTTCTCCATAAAGATGAATTTTTAAAGCAATATCGCTCTAAATGGTTGCCAAAATATGATTTTCCTATCGTTTTATCTGAAGAAAACGACGGACTTCATATTTTTATAACTCCCGATGAATTGAATGCATTTGAAAATTCTGAACAACTAATGGCAAAAATCAAAGAGCGACTTTAATGTATTTGCGCTCCATAAAATCCTTCGTTGACACTTTCAATATAGTTTAACACCTCGTCTCTACCTTCGCTATTACTAGCCGAAGTAACAAAGTACTGTGGCATTTCTTCCCAGGTTTCCAGCATTTTTGTTTCGTACTCCGCTATATTTCTGGTAAGCGCATTTGGTTTTAATTTATCGGCTTTTGTAAAAATTATTTGGAACGGAACCTGACTCTCGCCCAAATATTGCATAAACTCAATATCAATGGGTTGTGGTTCGTGTCTACAATCTATTAGTACAAAAGCAAGAACAAGCTGCTCCCGTTTTTCAAAATAGTCTGTAATAAATTTCTGGAATGTTTTCTTGGCTTTTTTGGAAACACGTGCATATCCATATCCAGGTAAATCAACAAGGAACCAATTGGTATTGATTAAAAAATGGTTGATGAGCTGTGTTTTTCCTGGGCGCCCTGACGTTTTAGCAAGACTTTTACGCTGCATGAGCATATTGATCAAAGAAGATTTACCTACATTACTTCGGCCAATAAACGAATATTCTGGCACTTGTTTGTTAGGACATTTAGCAACATCGCTATTACTCATTACAAATTCTGCCGATTTTATTTTCATTTTGAAGTGCCTAAAGTGTGCTAAAGTTGGAAATATCAATTAATACCTCCTTTGAGGATACGTATCTAAAATCCTCTTTTTTGTAACCAGCCGTTTAAGATTTCGTTAAACTCATCTGGATGTTCCATCATGGCAGCGTGTCCACATTTGTCAATCCAATAGAGATCTGAATCTGGTAATTTTTCATGGAATTCGTCTGCTACTTCTGGTGGCGTAACATTATCATTCTTACCCCAAATGATGCAAGTGGGCGTATTCATTTCAGGTAAATCTTTACCCATATTATGACGTATGGCGCTTTTTGCGATCGAGAGCGTGCGTAATAATTTATTACGATCGTTTACAGTTTCATATACTTCATCTACAATTTCTTTAGTAGCGACTTTAGGATCATAAAAAACGTTTTCTGCTTTTTTCTGGATATAATCCCTGTCACCCCGTTTTGGATAACTCTCACCCATGGCGCTTTCATAAAGCCCACTACTTCCAGTAATTACAAGTGCTTTAATGTTTTCTGGGTATAATTTTGTGCACAAAAGTCCAATATGGCCGCCTAATGAATTTCCTAAGAGGATAACCTCTTCAAGTTCTTTATAATCTATAAACTGCTTTACATACTTCGCAAAGTACTTAACATTGGTTTTTAAGATTGGCATCTTGTAAATAGGGAGCTCCGGTATAAGGAGTTTGTAGCCTTTCGGGGGGAAGAAGTTTGCTACACCGTCAAAGTTGCTTAAACCACCCATCAACCCATGTAAGATAACGATTGGAGTGCCTTCGCCTACTTCGAGGTAGCTAAACTTTCCTTCTTTTTTCATTTGATTGGTCATGGAATATACTGCAATTATGAAAGCAAAAATACACTTTTTTTACTGAAATGTTAATGCACTAGAACGCATTTATAAAATATTGAAATCAGTGCAAATTGGGGCGTATCAGAATATTGTTGAAAACCTTTTTAGCTATTTGAAAATCAAATGATTATAGCCTATTTAATGCTGTATACAGTGCTTAGGTGGTAAAACTTATCAACAATGTGGTAAATTGTGGTAAAAAGTGGTAAATACTTTTTATATTTGAAGATAGATTATTGAAAATCCAACAAACTAGTGCTCAATTTAATAGGAACATACGAGTGTAAGGCAGATGTAAAGGGAAGGCTCATGGTGCCATCTCCTTTAAAGAAGCAATTGACTCCAGTGATGACCGAAGGGTTTGTGATCAAGCGGGCTGTTTTCCAACAGTGTCTTGAGTTGTATCCTATGAGTGAGTGGAATGCGTTGATGGAAAAGATGAGTAAACTCAACCGTTTTAACCGAAAAAATGTCGATTTCATTCGTCGTTTTACAGCCGGAGTAAAAACAGTGGAATTGGATACTACAGGAAGATTAAATATCCCAAAGGATCTTGCTTCGTTTGCCGGAATTACTAAAGAAGTAGTGATTTCATCAGCGATTAACATCGTGGAAATTTGGGATAAAGACAGCTATGAACAGGCCATTGATGACGCTGCCAATGATTTTGCAGATCTGGCAGAAGACGTAATGGGCGATGACGATACAGCAAATGGAATATCATAATCCCGTATTATTAAACCCTACGGTAGACGGCCTGGCTATAAAGCCAGATGGTGTTTACGTGGATGTCACTTTTGGAGGTGGCGGACATTCCGTTGAAATTTTAAGTAGGCTTGGAGATAAAGGAAGGCTTATAGCTTTTGATCAGGATAAAGATGCGCTTGAGAACGCTATCGACGACCCGAGATTTTTATTGGTGAACGAGAATTTCAGGTTTCTCAAGCGCTTTTTACGTTTTCATGGGCACAAAGAAGTGGATGGTATTTTAGGTGATTTTGGGGTTTCCTCACATCAATTTGATGTAGCCGAAAGAGGTTTTTCTACCCGTTTTGAAGCCGATCTTGATATGCGTATGAACCAGACGAGTCCTTTTTCTGCCTACGATGTGATTAATAAATATGAAGAGGCACAACTGCGCAGCGTACTCTATCAATACGGTGAGTTAAGAGCTTCGGCTGGGATGGCGAGGATCTTGTGTCAGGCACGAACTGAAGCGCCTATCAAGACAAGTGATCAATTAAAAAAAGCACTGGGGAGATTTCTGCCCAAGCATAGAGAAAATAAAATACTAGCTCAGATTTATCAGGCGATACGTATTGAGGTGAATCAAGAGCTGGATGCTTTAAAGGAGTTTTTACTTCAAACGATAGAGGTTTTAAAGCCAGGTGGAAGATTAAGTCTTATAAGTTACCATAGTTTAGAAGATAGATTGGTTAAAAGATTTATGCGCAGCGGCATGTTTGAAGGGGAGCCAGAAAAAGATGTCTTCGGAAGAGTGGAAGTGCCCTTAAAGCCAATAGGAAAATTTATCATCCCTTCAGACGAAGAGATAAAAGAAAATAATAGGGCAAGAAGTGCCAAACTTAGAATAGCTGAAAAATTATGATGAAAGGCTTCTATAATATCATTAAGGGTAAATTCCTCGTGAGTGATGATGCGCTAAAAAATTGGCGCTTTATTATTTTTTTGAGTGTACTGGCTTTGGTAATGATTGGGAGCTCGCACACTGCAGATAAAAAAGTGCACAAAATTGCTCAGTTAAGTAATGAAGTAAAAGAGTTGAAAAGTGAGTACCTGGATGTGCGGAAGCAGTCCATGCATGCAAAAAGAGAAAGTGAGATTACAGAGACGATGGCTAAAAGAGGATTGCAGCTAAGTGAAACGCCTCCTCAAAAAATAAAAATCATAAAAAAACAATAGCGCGGTGGCAGTAGAAGACAAGAACATATTAAACCGCTTATATTTTATTGCTGGAGGTATGTTCCTCTTCGCAATTCTTATTGCTATTAAGTTGGTTGATATTCAGTTTGTCCAAGGTGATAAATACCGTGAACTCGCAGCCAAGAATACCACAAAAAATGAAATCATTCCAGCCAATCGGGGCAATGTGTATGCGGACGACGGGAGTTTGTTGGCTAGCTCCGTTCCTAAATACGACATCCGTTTTGATGCCGTGACGGTTGCTGACGAAGATTTTAAGGAATATCTAGTGCCACTTTCGGTTGAACTTGGTAAAATGTTCAATAAGCCAGCTTCGTATTATCAAAATGTTTTCAGAAAAGCACGTGCAAATAAAAACAGATATTTATTGGTGGCTAAGAATTTAGGATATTCAGACTATATCCGCATCAAACAAATGCCACTGTTCAGAAAAGGACCTTACAAGGGTGGTATTATCGTAGATCAGCGTACCGTGCGCGAACATCCAATGGGTCAGATTGCCGCGCGACTTGTGGGTGATGAAGATCGAAACAATCCAGGCTATTATGCAGTAGGACTTGAAGGTGCTTTCCATGAAAAACTAAGTGGAAAAGAGGGGAAGCGTCTCAAGCAAAAAATATCAAAAGGACGTTGGAAGCCTGTATATGATGAAAATGAAGTAGAGCCACAGGATGGTTATGACGTAGTTTCCACCATCAATGTAAACATCCAGGACATTGCGCACCACGCATTATTAAAGCAATTGGAATATTACGAAGCAGATCACGGCTGCGTTATTGTAATGGAAGTGGCTACAGGCGAAATTAAAGCGGTTGCAAACTTGGGGCAAAGCACAAACGGAGGCTACTATGAGCGACTTAATTATGCTGTAGGGGAATCTACAGAGCCAGGATCGACGTTTAAAACGGTTGCTATGACGGTTGCATTAGAGCAAAAAGTGATCGATACGGCTACGGTGGTGGATACCGAACAAGGTAAGATTAGAATGTACGGTCGTAGTATATCCGATTCTCATAGAGGTGGGTTTGGAAAAATTTCGGCAGCAAAAGCATTAGAAGTGTCTTCAAATATTGGTTTTGCAAGATTAATTGATGGGGCTTACAGCAAGGATCCTAAAAAGTTTACAGATAAAGTTAAATCATGGGGTTTAAACCAACGTATCGGAATTCCTATTAAAGGAGAAGGAAAGCCGGTGATACCTGAACCTGGAGACGAGATTTGGAGTAAAAATGCATTGCCATCCATGGCGTACGGTTATAACCTGCAAATGACACCCTTGCAAATCTTGACTTTTTATAACGCGATTGCAAATAATGGTGTGATGGTCAAGCCGCAGTTTATTAAAGAAATCCGTGCCTGGAATGAGAAAGTAGAAACATTTGAGACTGAAATAATCAACAAGCAGATTGCTTCGGAAAACACGATTTCTCAAATGCAGGAAATTCTTAAGAACATTGTAAGACGCGGAACAGGAACTTCGTTGTATTCTAAAAATTTCTCAATGGCTGGTAAAACAGGAACAGCGAGAACCGATTATGCCAATATTGTAGAATGGAACAGCGACCGAAAGTACGTGTCTTCATTTGCGGGCTATTTCCCTGCTGAAAATCCTAAATACTCCTGTATTGTGGTGATCCACAAGCCAAGTACTAAAAAAGGCTACTACGGTGCTGATGTAACAGGTCCTGTTTTTAAAAGAATAGCCCAAAAAATATATACCGATAGTCCTTTAAAGGACGAAGTTCAAAATATAAACGTTGCAGATCCATCTATGGCGAAAGATTACGAAGCTTACTATACAAAAGCACAGACTCGTTTTCAGCAAATTCCAAATGTAAAAGGGATGGCGGGAATGGACGCTGTTTCACTGCTCGAAAACTTAGGCTTAAAGGTTAGGATCGTAGGCAATGGTTCGGTTAAAGAACAATCGATTCCTTCAGGCTCAAAAATTAATAAAGGACAAGAAATTATACTCAATTTATCGTGATTCTTTTAAAAGACATATTGTACAAAGTAACCCTTGATAAAGTGGTAGGGAATACTTCTGTGGCCATTCGCGATCTAAATTTTGATAGCCGAAAGGTAGGTCTTGACGATGTTTTTATTGCGATAAAAGGAACGATTAGCGACGGTCACGGCTATATCAAAAACGCAGTAGATCAAGGAGCGATTGCTGTTATCTGTGAGGAGCTTCCTGCTCAGATCGTAAATGGTATTACTTACGTTCAAGTAGCCGATAGCCAACAAGCATTAGCAGTAATGGCATCTAATTTTTATGATACTCCGTCAGATAATTTAAAGTTAATAGGTGTTACAGGCACCAATGGAAAAACAACGATCGCAACCTTGCTATGCAATCTTTTTACTGAAGCAGGTTATGAGGTGGGATTGCTTTCAACGGTAAAAATTAGAGTAGGTAAGTCTGAATATCCCGCCACACATACCACACCAGACAGTATAACGATTAATTCGTACTTACGAAAAATGGTCGATGCCGGTGTGGAGTTTTGTTTTATGGAAGTAAGCTCACATGGGATACATCAAAAACGCACCGAAGGATTAACATTTGCAGGAGGGATTTTTACAAACCTGTCGCACGACCATTTAGATTACCACAAAGATTTTAAGGAATATAGGGATGTGAAGAAGCAATTTTTTGATCAGTTGCCTAAATCAGCTTTCGCTTTGGTAAATACCGATGACAAAAATGGGGCTGTGATGCTACAGAACACGGCTGCAAAAAAGAAAACTTATGCGCTTAAAACAATTGCAGATTACAAAGCGCAAATTTTAGAAAATCAATTTCAGGGCTTGTTATTAAAAATAAATAATAACGATTTATGGGTAAAACTCATAGGTAGTTTTAATGCCTATAATGTATTGGCCATCTATGCTACGGCAGACCTTTTAGGTCTACAGGAACTAGAGACCTTACAACTGCTCAGTACATTGGAGAGTGTGGACGGTAGATTTCAATATACTATTTCAGAATTAAACATAACCGCGATTGTTGATTATGCGCATACGCCAGATGCTTTACAAAATGTATTAGAAACTATTAATACCATCCGTACAGGGAATGAAGAATTAATTACGGTCGTAGGCTGTGGTGGAGATCGCGATGCTACAAAACGTCCTAAAATGGGACAGATTGCAGCGAAGTTAAGTACGAAAGTAATATTCACTAGCGATAACCCAAGAACCGAAAATCCCGAAGCGATCATTGAAGCAATCGAGCAAGGGGTATCTCCTGTGGATTTCAAAAAAACACTGTCGATAACAGACAGGAAACAAGCTATTAAAACAGCCTGCCAGATGGCGAAAGAAAACGATATTATACTGGTCGCAGGCAAAGGACATGAGACCTACCAAGAAATAAACGGAAAGCGAACCGATTTTGATGATTTTAAGATTGTGAACGAACTATTAACTGCCCTAAATAAATAAGATGCTGTACTATTTATTCGAATTTTTAGAGAAAGAATACCAGATGCCAGGGGCAAGCCTATTTGGGTTTATCACTTTTCGTGCAGCCTTGGCGGTCATCTTATCTTTAGTTATAGCAACCGTTTTTGGAAAAAAAATCATTCGTATTCTACAGCGAAAGCAAATGGGGGAGAATATACGGGACCTTGGTTTAGAAGGTCAGAATGAAAAGGCAGGAACGCCTACCATGGGCGGTATCATTATCATTTTAGCAACATTGGTGCCTGTATTATTATTTGCGAAGCTTGAAAATATTTATGTGATCATGCTTATTGTGACTACGATATGGATGGGTGCCATAGGGTTTATTGATGATTATTTAAAGAAATTTAAAAACGACAAAGCTGGACTTCCTGGCAAGTTTAAGATTATTGGCCAAGTTGGTTTAGGGATTTTTGTGGGTGCGATTATGTTTTTTCATCCAGATGTAACAGTAAAACGTGAGAAGATAAACCCAGTAAATTCGACCGAACTACTTACCCAGAATTCGCCTAGAGAGTTTTATGAGGCAGAAAAAACGCTACTCACAACGATTCCTTTTGTAAAGCAGAACGAATTTAACTACGAAAATTTAATTAGCTGGGCGGGCGATAATTATAAAGATTATATCTGGCTAATTTTCATTCCTATCGTAATTATTATCATAACAGGAGTATCGAATGGTGCCAATTTAACCGATGGTATTGACGGTCTTGCAGCAGGTTCTTCAGCTATAATTGCTATTACCCTGGCGCTTTTTGCCTGGGTCTCTGGTAACGTTGTTTTTAGTGATTACCTTAATGTGCTATTTATTCCAAATACCGGTGAGGTCACCATATTCATTACTGCTTTTGTCGGAGCGCTTATCGGGTTTTTATGGTACAACGCGTATCCTGCACAAGTCTTTATGGGTGATACGGGTAGCTTGACCATTGGAGGTATCATCGCAGTGATTGCGATTATCATTCGAAAAGAATTATTGATTCCATTGCTCTGCGGAATTTTCCTAATGGAGAATATTTCGGTGATCATGCAAGTGACTTGGTTTAAATATACTAGAAAAAGATACGGAGAAGGAAGACGAATTTTTAGGATGGCGCCTTTACATCATCATTATCAGGTAAAAGGATTTCATGAAAGTAAGATAGTAACCAGGTTCTGGATTGTCGGGATTTTCCTAGCGATTTTGACCATTGTCACTTTAAAAATTAGATAATCAAGCAAGTTTATCTGAATGATATAAATGAAGAAAAGATTAGTCATACTAGGAGCAGGAGAAAGTGGCGTAGGGACGGCTATTCTAAGTAAAAAAGAAGGATACGAAGTGTTTGTTTCAGACTTCGGGAAAATAAAAGAAACATATAAACAAGTTCTTATACATCATGAAATAGTCTGGGAAGAAAACGGTCATACCGAAGTCAACATTCTAAATGCAGACGTGGTAATGAAAAGCCCAGGGATCCCAGATACGGCTCCCATAGTTCAGAAACTGAAGGCTAAAAAGTGTCGCGTTATTTCAGAAATCGAATTTGCTTCTGCTTTTACAAAAGCCACGATTGTAGCCATTACAGGAAGCAATGGTAAAACAACCACAGCGAGTTTGACCTATGAATTGCTTAAACAAGAACTGAATGTCGCCTTGGGAGGAAACATAGGAAAGAGTTTTGCAGAACAGGTTTCAGAAGACAAATATGAAAACTATGTTTTGGAGTTGAGTAGTTTTCAGTTGGATGGGATTGAAACTTTTAGGCCACACATCGCAGTGCTGACCAATTTAAGCCCAGATCATTTAGACAGATATGATTATAACTATTCAACTTATATCGCTTCTAAATTCAGGATCACGAGGAACCAGACAGAAGATGACTATTTCATATACGATGCAGATGATATTGAAATAAAAAAGTGGTTAAAAAAGAACCCAATTAAAGCAAAAAAGCTGCCTTTTTCACTTCGGAAAGAAGTACAAAATGGAGCTTACGTAAAAGAAAAACAAATAATACTAACAATAGATAATACACAATTCACTATGCCAATCGCAACATTAGGACTACAAGGACAACACAATACCAAAAATGCCATGGCGGCATCTACGGTTGCCAAATTATTAGGCATCCGAAAAGAAACCATACGCCAATCGTTAGAGAATTTTCAAGGCGTAGAGCACAGGCTTGAAAATGTCTTAAAGATTAATAACGTTATGTATATAAACGATAGCAAGGCAACCAATGTCAATGCTACCTTTTATGCCTTAGATAGCATGCAAAGTCCAACCGTTTGGATTGTGGGTGGTGTGGATAAAGGCAACGATTATGAAGAGTTATTGTCCTTAGTAAATGAAAAAGTAAAAGCCATTGTCTGCTTAGGAGTAGATAATGAGAAAATTAAAAATGCCTTTGGTAACGTGGTGGATATTATTGTTGAAACGGCAGGGATGCAGGAGGCTGTGAAAGTGGCCTATAAGTTGGCAGAACGTAACGATACGGTTTTACTTAGCCCAGCATGCGCAAGTTTTGATTTATTTACAAACTATGAAGATAGAGGGAGACAATTTAAGGAAGCTGTCCGTCATTTGTAGAATGACAATTTACGAATGACGATGTAAGAATGAAATTGAAGTAAAACAAAAATGTATAATGAGCGATTATAAAAATGAATTAAAAAAGAGGATGTTTCAATTTGCGGTTGATTGTGGTTCCCTTTGTCTTCATTTTTCAGAGCTAAAAAAGTATTACGCGTATAGTAATCAATTAATAAGAAGTTCAGCTTCAGTTGGGGCAAATTATAGAGCGGCATGTAGAGCAAAATCCGACAGGGATTTTATCAACAAATTAAAAATAGTTGAAGAAGAATGCGATGAGAGTATGTATTGGATTGAAATTTTACAGGAATTTACAAATGATAAAAATGAAGAAATGAAAAGACTACATAAAGAGGGGAATGAGATACTTTCAATAACAGTAGCTTCAATAAGGACAATGCGAAAGAAAATTAACAAATAGAAAAATCGTATATCGTAATTCGTACATCGTAAATCAAGATAGAAGTTTATAATCGAAAGCGCAAAATAAGTTAAAGCATAATTAAGTTCAATGAAAACCATTTTCAAAAACATACAAGGAGATAAAGCTATTTGGGCAGTTGCGGGTCTATTGGCGTTGTTTTCGTTTTTGCCTGTGTATAGTGCAAGTAGCAACTTGGCCTATTTATATGGGGATGGAGGTACGTTTAAATTTTTATTGAAACACTTAGCGCACCTACTCTTAGGTTTTGCTATTCTCTATGGGGTTCATAAGATACCTTTCCATTACTTCAGGGGGCTGTCCATTATAGCCTTGCCTGTTGTTATTATTTTGTTGTTGTTCACCATGGCGCAGGGTACAACCATTGATGGTGCTAACGCGAGTAGGTGGATACGGGTTCCGTTTGTGGGAGTTACATTTCAAACGTCAACCTTGGCAGGGGTTGTCTTATTAACGTATGTAGCGCGCTATTTATCACGGATAAAAGATAAGGTAGTAACATTTAAAGAAACGCTATTTCCCCTATGGCTGCCTGTTTTTCTAATTCTTGCGTTAATCTTACCGGCTAACTTTTCAACTACAGCAATTATTTTTGTAATGGTAGTTGTATTGGTATTTATCGGTGGCTATCCGTTGCGCTATTTAGGAATTATTCTAGGTGCTGGATTTTTGTTGCTCACGATGTTTGTGCTATCAGCAAAAGCATTCCCCGGTGTCTTCCCCAACCGGGTAGATACATGGATGAGCCGTATAGAAAGTTTTTCAGATAAAGAAGATACCGAAGGCGATTACCAAATTGAAATCGCCAAAATCGCTATTGCCTCTGGAGGTGTTACAGGATTGGGCCCTGGAAAGAGTGTTCAGAAGAACTTTTTACCACAGTCGTCTTCAGATTTTATTTACGCCATTATTGTTGAAGAATTTGGCATCGCAGGTGCACTAGGATTAATGACTTTATACCTACTACTACTATTTAGACTAGTAGTGGTCGCTCATAAGTCTGAATCTATGTTTGGCAAGTTGTTGGTTATTGGTGTCGGGTTGCCCATTGTTTTTCAGGCATTGATTAATATGGCGGTTGCCGTGGAGTTGTTTCCGGTAACAGGACAAACCCTGCCACTTATAAGTAGTGGCGGAACTAGTATCTGGATGACTTGCTTAGCCTTGGGTATGGTTTTGAGCGTAGCAGCAAAGAGAGAGGTGCAAAAACGAGAAGAACAAGAAGGGGAGAACCCATTGGATATTTTATCTGAAACCCTATAAAGTACGATATACGAATTACAATGTACGATTAAGGTGACCTATTTAATTCGTCAATCGTAATTCTAAAATCGAAAATGATTTAGAAAGAATTAAAAATAAAATAGAAAAATTATTAACGCAATAAAAAAATATAGGTTTATTATATCTGGCGGAGGCACCGGAGGTCATATCTATCCTGCTATTGCGATAGCCAATGAACTGAAACGACGGTATGCAAATTCAGAGTTTCTGTTTGTAGGCGCAAAAGACCGTATGGAAATGGAAAAGGTGCCACAAGCGGGTTATAAAATTGAGGGCTTATGGATTTCAGGAATACAACGTAGCCTAAACTTTAAAAACCTTTTATTTCCGGTGAAGTTACTTTCAAGTTTGGCTAAATCGAGAAAAATAATAAAATCGTTTAGGCCGGATGCCGTTATTGGTACAGGGGGCTATGCCAGTGCTCCATTACTTAAAGTAGCTTCGGGAAAAGGCATTCCATGTTTAATCCAAGAACAGAACAGTTACGCAGGAGTAACCAACAAATGGCTGAGCAAAAGTGTGGTTAAAATTTGTGTGGCGTACGACGGGATGCAGCAATTTTTCCCTGCGGAAAAGTTAGTTTTTACAGGAAATCCAGTACGACAGGATCTGGTTGATGTTTCAGCGAATAGAAAGGAGGCACAAACCTTTTTTAAACTGAAACCAGAATGTAAAACAGTATTGGTTTTAGGAGGAAGCCTGGGAGCAAGAAAAATAAATGAGTTAGTAGCTAGTGCCTTGCCATTTTTTAAAAAGGAAAAGGTGCAGCTTATTTGGCAATGCGGAAAGTTCTATGAAGAAACGTATAAAAATAAATCTGAAGGAAATGTCCAAGTGCATGCTTTTTTAAACCGAATGGATTTGGCGTATGCGGCTGCCGATGTAATTATTAGTAGAGCAGGCGCGCTTTCGGTTTCAGAATTGTGTTTGGTGGGCAAACCAGTCATTTTTATCCCTTCGCCCAATGTGGCCGAAGACCATCAAACCAAGAATGCCCTTTCTGTTTCTGACAAGAACGCGGCTATCTTAATAAAAGAAAAAGACGCCGATTCAGAATTTGAAAGACAAATTGAAAAGCTACTGAAAGACGAGAAAAGACAAAAAGAACTTTCAGAAAACATTAAAAAATTAGCAAAACCAAACGCTACAAAACAAATTGTAGACGAAATTGAAAAACTAATCAACGCTTGAAGATACTAGAGAACATACAAAACATTTACTTTGTTGGCATTGGCGGCATCGGCATGAGTGCACTCGCACGTTTTGCCAAGCTTAAAGGGCTGGCTGTGTTTGGGTATGACAAGACTTCAACGCAACTTACCGAAACGCTCATAAAAGAAGGGATTGAAGTTGCTTTTATTGACGAAGTGATTTCGATTCCAGTTACAGTAAAAGATAAAAAGGACACGCTGGTTATTTATACGCCAGCGATACCCAAAACAAGTAAGATTTTAAACCATTTTATTGCTGAAGAATATCAAATCTTAAAACGTGCGAAGTTTTTAGGAGAAATCACAAAAGATACGCTGTGTTTGGCGGTCGCTGGTACACACGGTAAGACGACTACTTCGGCTATTTTAGGTCATTTATTGGCTTCGTGTAATATGCCTGTCACTGCTTTTTTAGGAGGCATTGCAGAAAACTACAATTCTAACTTTATTAGTAAAGGCACCGAAATAACTGTTGTGGAAGCAGACGAATTTGATCGTTCGTTTTTGACTTTAAGTCCAGATATTGCTTGCGTGACGTCGATGGATGCAGATCATTTGGACATCTACGGCACAGCGGAAGAGATTGAAAAATCATTTGTTGCTTTTTCAGAATTACTTCCGAAGAAAGAAAACTTATTATTTAAAAAAGGATTGCCCTTACAGGGTCAGGAGGTTGCCATTGAGGAACCCGCAGCTTTTGAGGCGCAAAATGTACGCATCGAAAATGGCGGCTATGTTTTCGATTTAAAAACGCCAAAGCAAACTTTAAAAAATTTGCAATTTTATTTACCCGGACACCATAACCTACATAATGCTGTAACAGCTTTAGGAATGGCACTTTTAGCAGGCTCCCCAGCCGAGTGCCTTCCTCAAGCAATTTCAAGTTTTACAGGCGTGGAGCGTAGGTTTTCATATAAAATAAGAACGGAAGAACTAGTGCTTATAGACGATTATGCGCACCATCCTACCGAAATTAATGCCCTGTTTCAAGCGGTTTCAGAAATGTATCCAAAACAGAAAAAGGTAATTGTTTTTCAGCCGCATTTGTTCAGTAGAACAAGAGATTTTGCTGAGGGTTTTGCTAAAAGTCTGGCACAGTTTGATGAAGTGTTGTTGCTCGATATCTATCCTGCCAGAGAGGAACCTATAGAAGGGGTGACTTCCTCATGGTTATTACAAATGATTACTGAAAACAATAAAAATTCAAAAATAATAGAGAAATCCGAAATACCATCCGCATTAAAAAACTCCAGTTGTGCGATAAAACTGATGGTGGGTGCAGGTGATATTGGAGCCGAAGTTTTAAAAACCACTAAAATTTTGAGCGATGAAAGTTAATTACGGATTTATAAAATTTATAGTACTCACGGCAATTATCGTGTTTCTTTTCAGTTTTACTAAAAAGAGAAATTCGAGTCGAAAATTGACAGGAATTGCTATAGAATTTGTGGATAAAAACGATCCATTTATTACGTTAGGAACGGTTAATAAATTGTTAATACAAAATCCGGACAGTGTTACAGGTATCGCTAAAGAAACTTTAGTTTTGAAAGAGATGGAGAGTCGGCTTCGTAAAAATGAGATGATTCGCGACGCAGAGGTGTTTGTAACGGTTGACGGCGTTTTGGGTGCTAAGATAGAACAGCGAAACCCTATAGCGCGTGTTGCCGCATTACCTGATTATTACCTTGATGCTGATGGAAAAAAAATGCCGTTGTCTTCGGTTTACACGGCAAGAGTACCAATTGTCACCGGAATATCAAAAGATAATTTTGAGGAGATCACAACATTGGTGTTAACAATAAATGAAGATGATTTTATGCGAAGTAGTGTGATCGGCATACAGGTTTCACGACAAGGAATGGTTACAATACAAATGCGAAAACATGATTTTAAAATAGTTTTCGGTCAAATAAATTCGATTGAAAAAAAGTTTCAAAATTTTAAAGCATTTTATCAAAAAACAAAACAAGACAGTACGCTTACAAGTTACAAAACGGTAAACCTGCAATTTGGAAACCAGGTAGTAGCAACAAAAAAATAAGGCTATGGAAAATGAGAACATCGCTGTAGGGTTAGACATTGGGACGACGAAGATCGTTGCTATGGTCGGTAAAAAAAACGAATACGGCAAAGTGGAGATTTTAGGAATTGGAAAGTCTAAGAGTTTAGGGGTGCATCGGGGTGTAGTAAATAATATTACACAGACCATCCAGTCCATTCAACAGGCGGTGCAAGACGCAGAAACCTCTTCTGGGGTAAAAATCAAGGATGTAGTGGTTGGTATCGCTGGTCAGCATATACGTAGTTTACAACACAGTGATTATATTACCCGTAGCGATAGCGACGAGGTGATAGATGTAGAAGATATCGATAAACTTTGTAGTCAAGTACATAAATTGGTGATGCTTCCGGGAGAAGAAATAATCCATGTGCTGCCACAGGATTTTAAAGTAGATGGCCAAGCCGAAATTAAAGAACCTATTGGAATGTATGGCGGCAGATTAGAAGCTAATTTTCATGTAGTTGTAGGACAAGTGGCTTCCATAAAAAATATTGGACGTTGCGTTAAGAGTGCCGGATTAGAATTAAGCGGCATTACTCTTGAGCCATTAGCGTCTGCTAATGCCGTATTGAGTCGTGAAGAAAAAGAAGCAGGAGTTGCCTTATTGGATATTGGTGGTGGTACCACAGACTTAGCAATTTTTAAAGACGGAATTATTAGGCACACTGCGGTAATCCCTTTTGGTGGCAATGTAATTACCGAAGACATAAAAGAAGGGTGTAGCATTATTGAAAAGCAAGCAGAATTGCTTAAAATAAAATTTGGATCTGCGTGGCCTGGTGAAAATAAAGAAAACGAAATCGTTTCTATTCCTGGGTTAAGAGGCAGAGAACCGAAAGAAATAACGCTAAAAAACCTATCAAAAATAATTCATGCACGCGTGGTAGAAATTATTGAGCAAGTCTATCTGGAAATTAAAAATTACGGGCATGAAGAGCAAAAAAAGCAACTCATTGCAGGTATTGTTTTAACAGGTGGAGGTGCACAATTACAGCATTTAAAGCAGCTGGTAGAATATATAACAGGCATGGACACCCGTATTGGATATCCTAACGAGCACCTAGCTGGCGATAGCGATAGTGAGACTACCAGTCCGTTATACGCGACAGCGGTAGGGTTGGTAATGAACAGTATAGAGAGCCATAACCGTTCGGTTATTTCGGCGCAAAAATCGGTTGCTTCAAAAAGCAAAGAAGAAGATGCGATGCGACAATCGACGAATACGGATACTGAAGAAAAAGAAATTTTAGATGAGCCTATCAAAGAACGAAAACGCTTTTTTGATAAATGGGCGGAGAAATTTAAAGAGTTTCTCGATAACGCCGAATAGACCAAGGTCTTTAAAAGAAAAAAATAAATTAGAAAAAGAAAATAAATTTCGTTACCCAGGTTTCGGAATTATATTAAACCTCACAAAAAAAATAAGTATATGAGCAGCAGCACAGAATTTGACAACATTTCGTTTGATCTGCCAAAAAATCAATCTAACGTCATAAAAGTTATTGGCGTTGGTGGTGGTGGTAGCAATGCAATAAATCACATGTTTAATCAAGGGATTAAAGGAGTTGATTTTGTTATTTGCAACACAGATGCACAAGCATTGGAAAATAGTTCGGTACCTAATAAAATTCAATTAGGGATCGATCTAACCGAAGGGCTAGGCGCAGGAGCCAATCCTAAAATTGGAGAGCAGTCTGCGGTTGAAAGCATGGCAGAGATTAAAAACATGTTAACTTCAAACACAAAAATGATCTTTATCACTGCCGGTATGGGTGGTGGTACAGGAACCGGAGCGGCACCCATTATTGCTAAAATGGCAAAGGATATGGATATCCTTACGGTGGGTATTGTAACCATTCCCTTTCAGTTTGAAGGTAAGATAAGAAACGAGCAAGCGCAAGTGGGTGTTGAGAAGCTACGCCAAAATGTAGATTCATTAGTTGTCATTAATAATAATAAATTGCGTGAGGTTTATGGAAACCTTGGCTTTAAGGCTGGTTTCTCTAAGGCAGATGAAGTTTTGGCCACTGCGGCTCGAGGTATCGCAGAGGTAATTACGCATCACTATACGCAAAATATTGACTTGCGTGATGCAAAAACGGTGTTGGCAAATAGTGGTACTGCTATCATGGGTAGTGCAAGTGCTACAGGAGCTAGCCGAGCGCAAGATGCGATTACAAAAGCGTTGGATTCTCCATTGCTGAATGACAATAAGATTAAGGGAGCGAAAAACGTACTATTGCTAATTGTTTCAGGAACCGAAGAAATTACCATCGATGAAATTGGAGAAATAAGTGATCATATTCAAATTGAAGCAGGGCATAGTGCCAATATCATTATGGGTGTGGGAGAAGACGAAAGCTTAGATGGCTCTATTGCAATTACTGTAATTGCCACAGGTTTTGATGCCGAACAGCAAAATGAAATAACGAATACCGAAACAAAAAAAATAATCCATACACTGGAGGAAGAACAACGTGCTGAGCAGAATCTTACAACAAAGGTAACGGCCACTCCCGTTGAAATCCCAAAAAAGCCTGAGGCGCCTAAGCCAGCGCCGGTAATAAGACATACACTGTTTGAAGATGAAGACCTAACTTCAGAAAAGGACGAAATAACTTCACAAACTTCAAAAGTTGAAGTAGCCGAAGTAAGGAAAGAAATTCCGTTTGAAGGCTATATTAAAACATCAGAGCTTATAAAGAACATCGATGTCACTTCCGAAGAAATAAGCATTCACCATTTGGCCGAATTTGAGCAATTGGTCATTAATGAGATCGATGTTAACGATTTTGTAATTGTAAAGCCTAAAAAGAAGGAAAATGAGAAGACGCAAGAATTTCAAGTCACAGAAAGGAAAATAGCGGCACCAAAACAAGAAGATTCTAAAGAAGAAGACCAAATGCTTATGTTTGATATGCCAGTCTATTCAAAACAAGAAGTGGTAAAGCATGAGATGGAAATAGAGGATGAGGATGACGAGGTCATTACATCTTCAATAGACGATATTGAGGTTAAAGACCATGTTGAAGTGGTGCCTGTTGATGAAGTTTCTAAAGAGGGCATAAAGCGTTATAGTCTTGATGACTACCAAGAGGTGGAAGATTCGTTAACCAATGCGAAGCCATCTAAGAAAGCAGAAGCAGCTGAAGAGGAAATAGTTTTTGAAAAGAAAACAATTGCCGCACCAGAGACTGAGCAAGAAAAGACGAATGCGCCAGTAGATCCTATGAATACGCCAATTTCAAAACTTTTGCGTGATCGTACAGAAGAGCGAAAACGTAAAATGAAAGATTTTAATTATAAATTTAGAAACAGTGCTTCAAAAATCGATGATATCGAGAAGCAGCCTGCCTATAAACGAATGGGAATAGAGCTTGATGACAAAGCGAATACAGATAGTTCTTTATCTAGAACATCGGTAAATACAGATGACGACGATCTTGATTTTAGAAGTAATAATTCATTTTTGCACGATAACGTTGACTAATTCATTTTAAATTTTGGGAAACTCCTCAAAGCCTTTTTAGTAATTAACTAAAGAGGCTTTTCCTTTTTTAAAAGATAATTTTGGTATCTTCGCAATCCAATTTAAACACAGAATTATGAGTTTATCTGCGAATGTAATGGATGCTATGAAAGTAGCAATGAAGAGTAAAGATGCCCAGGCATTACAGGCTTTACGTTCTGTCAAATCGGCTATTTTATTAGCACAGACCGAAAGTGGTGCCAAAGAAGAATTGGATGAAAAAGCAGAACTTGCATTGTTACAAAAGCTTGTTAAGCAGCGAAAGGATAGTGCCGCCATCTATAAAGAGCAAAACAGAGATGATCTTGCAGCGCCAGAATTGGCTGAAGCAGCGGTGATAGAACAATTTTTACCAGCGCAGTTAAGTGATGAAGAAGTGACCAAGCTAGTAGAGGAAGCGATCGCTCAAACCGGTGCGAGCTCCATGGCAGACATGGGTAAGGTAATGGGTATTGTTTCTGGAAAGGCAGCAGGAAGAGCAGATGGCAAGACGATCAGCACTATTGTTAAGAAAAAATTGAGTTAATATAAACTATTCAAATCACAAAAAAATTATTTTTGAATACTGAATAGGCCGCGTGGCGCAACTGAATAGCGCATCAGATTTCGGCTCTGAGGGTTGGGGGTTTGAATCCCTCCGCGGTCACGAATAAATAAAGAAGGTAAATCTGAAATCGAGCTCGCTCAAGATTTCAGATTTGCCTTTTTTGTTTTCAAAGCGGAGCTTTAAGGGATCACCGCAGGTAATCCCTATCGTAATGTTTTTAAAAGAGGAGGAGCTTGATTTATTTAGGCTTTTCAGTGCTGTTTTAGTTTTTGTTTTCAAAGCGGAGCTTTAAGGGATCACCGCAGGTAATCCCTAATGTGATGTTTTTTAAAAGAGGAGGAGTTTAATTTATTTAGGTTTTTCAGTGATGTTTTAGTTCTTGTTTTCAAAGCGGAGCTTTAAAGGACATGCACCTGCTAGTGTCCAACCCAAAATAAATAGGTAATCCATCAATAAGTAAAATATAAAATGGAAGTGGTTCATAAAGAGCTTCGACAAGGAAAATTTCAGCAGGCAAGTAAGCTTCACTTGTACTATTAAAAGTATAATTTTTGTTGCAAAGATGATGCATATACCGTTGTGAAGTCGGTTACTTAGTTTACAGAAATACATAATATTTCAACTATATTGGTACGCTATTTATTTATAAAATATGAACTACCAAAAAATAGTTGAAGTAATCGGCAATGTTGACATCTATGTCATCGACCAAATACTGAAACAACGCTATCTTCCTACTCACAAAATACTGGATGCCGGTTGCGGTTCTGGTAGAAACCTGAAGTGGTTTTATAACAACACTTTTGATGTTTCAGGAATAGATTTGGATGCCGAGCGTATTACAGAAGCAAAGAAAAGCTATCCAAAAAGTTCAGAAAACTTCAGTATTGGTAGCGTTGATCATTTGCCTTACACCGAAACTAGTTTTGACCATATTATTTGTTGTGCTGTGTTACATTTTGCGCAAAGCGAAACTCATTTTACAGCGATGTTTTCAGAATTGGTTCGTGTATTAAAACCAAATGGTACGTTGTTAGTTAGAATGGCATCAAATATAGGTCTCGACGGAAAAGCACCGTTTGTTCAAGATGGTTTGAGTAACCAGAATGGCAATTATTACCTCACAAGAGCACGTATTGTCAAACTATTGGAAGACTACCGTTTAGAGTTATTAGAACCTATTAAAACTACGAATGTTCAAGATATAAGGGCGATGACGACGCTCGTTCTGCAGAAATAGAAAATGACTGTTGCCCCGTCCTTTTTAAATTACTTCACAAAAGGTGTAAACCAATCTAAAACCAGTCGCCACTTAAATTTATTTGAAACGATAGTGTACACTAGGTAAAAATTGCAATCACATATGCTGTCTGTGTTTGAAAATTACTTAAAATATGGAGTGAATTGAATTTATTAATACTATTAGGTAACAATTTAACGTTTAGTTAGTTAAATGATTTTGTTTTTAACATACATTTGCTTGCATTTTATGATAATATACGCTGTATTAACCTTTAAAACCCTTAGTTTACCCAAATGAGAAAAACCGTAAGACTTTTTACATGCCTAGCCGTAATTTTTTTAATATCAACAGTTACAGTAACAGCACAGGATTTACCTTTTAATATTAAAGGTGGTGTGGATAAAATTAATGAACTACAATGTTCTGAACTCCAAAATGACCTAGAAGAAGAAATTTACAAAAATAAAAGATGGAAGAATTTAGTGGACAGCAAAAGAATGTCCATAGGTATCGTAGATCTAAGCGATATTGACCATATTGAATATGCAGGTATTAATGATACTAACATGATGTATGCTGCAAGTTTGCCAAAAATTGCCGTTCTATTGGCATCAATGGATGCAATTGATAAAGGGGAATTGGCCAATTCTAAAGAAATACAAAAAGACATGCGCTTGATGATTAGTAAATCTAATAACCAAGCAACCACCCGAATGATTGATAGAGTAGGGTATGAAAAAATTGAAGAAGTATTACGCTCACCAGACAATCATTTATATGATGAGGAAGAAGGCGGAGGTCTTTGGGTGGGTAAACGGTATGCAGCTGGAGGAAGAAGGTATCCAGAGCCTATGAAAGGCTTGAGCCATGCAGCGACGACACGTCAAGTGTGTAGTTTTTATTACCAGCTAGCTACTGGAAACTTAGTAAACAAACTACGTTCTACACAGATGCTTAATATCATGGAAAATCCAGCGTTACACCATAAGTTTGTGAACACACTAGATAAGGTTGCTCCTAAAGCTCGTTTATTTAGAAAAAGTGGTTCTTGGAAAAATTTCCATTCAGATTCTGTTTTAGTTTGGGGACCTGAGCGGAAATACATCTTGGTTGCTTTAATAGATGACAGTTTGGGCGAACAAATAATTAGAGATTTAGTAATTCCTTTAGAAAAAGTAATGAAAAAATCCCGTTCTTTATAAAGCAGCAATTAACTGCCTTATAATGCTTAAAAACCTTTTTAAAAAAACATTTGATATAAGAGATGGGGAAATCCGCATCTCTTTTTTTATGCAGTTATATATCTTTCTGCTCATCACTGTTCTTTTAATGGTTAAGCCCACCATTAATGCATTGTTTCTGTCAAAGCTAGGGGCAGAGCACTTGCCTTATGGGTATGTATTAGTAGCCCTTATCGCAGTTGTGACTTCCTATTTTTACAATAGGGCGGTTAAAAAATATTCATTAAAGATAATTACCATCTGTACCCTCGTGTTCTTTAGCATGAGTTTTTTGCTTTTAAGCATCCTCATGTATTCTGGTGCCTTGAGCAATTGGTCACTCTATGCTTATTATCTGAGTGTATCTTTATTTGCGGTACTCGTTACATCACAGTTTTGGATTATTGCCAATATGGTGTATAACGCCCGTGAAGCAAAACGTTTATTTGGGTTTATTGGTGCAGGAGCGATTGCTGGGGGAATTTTTGGAGGATACCTTACCTCGGTTATTGCATCAGCGTTTGGTAACCGGGTTGTGATACTTGTTGCCGCCATGTTGATATTATGTTGTATTCCTATTTTACAAATGGTATGGAAACTCCGGGTGGTCAAAATGAATGCCTTTGTAAGGAACCAACGTAAAATGACCGAAAGAGAATCGTATAATTCTCCTTTTAAGCTAATTATGCAGTCCAAGCACCTTACCTATCTAGCGGCTATAGTGGGAGTAGGAGTAATCATGGCAAAATTGGTTGATTTTCAATTTAGTGACTTTGCTAATAGAGCGATACCAGATAGTGATGGGCTCGCTTCATTCTTCGGGTTTTGGTTTTCATCGTTCAATGTAATAGCACTTTTAATTCAACTCTTTTTAACCAATAGGATGTTAGCTTGGCTGGGCGTAACTACGAATCTTTTGATACTTCCGTTAGGGATTGCTATTGGCTGTCTTTTGTTTTTAACCTTCCCAGAATTGTGGGTGCTTATCATCATTAAAGGGATGGATGGAAGTTTTAAACAATCTATTAATAAAGCAGGGATAGAACTTTCCATTTTACCGATACCACATCATATTAAGAATGAGGCAAAATCATTTATCGACGTGGTAGTTGATAGTATAGCAACAGGGCTTGCCGGATTATTATTGATTTTTGTCATCCGAAAATTAGAATTGAGTACTTCCTATATTACTGTCATTATTCTGCTGATTCTATTTATTTGGGTCGTGCTTATTTATAAGTTGCGTGAAGCCTATTTTGAATCATTTAGAACAAACATTAAAAGTTCGATTAGTTCTGATAAAAATAAAACGAAAAGATTATCATCTCAAACGAGCACAAAAAGAACGATAGAGATATTTACAAATGGAACCGAAGATGAGATTATTATCTTTCTAGAGCGCCTACAAGGAGTAAAATTAAAAACGTACGAACCCTATATAAGTAAGCTCTTAGACCATCCCTCCCCTAAGGTAAAAGCAGCAGCTATAGATCAACTGTATTATTACCGCAAAGGAACCTCAATTGCAAAAATAAGGGAGCTCATTCATAGTAAGGATGATACTGTAGTCTATACAGCTATGGATTATTTATTGCACCACACAAATGTGAATGATGATTCCATCTATAAATCCTATTTAGACCATAAAACAGATTATATATCGAATGCAGCTTTGCTGTGTCTTGCAAAACAAGCCTCTTCGAATAAAAGATTTGCATCAAAATTTAATTTAAACGGAAGGATTGAAACAAAAATACGCTACTATTTTTCTGAAGAAAATGAATTTCGTAAAGAAGAAATAGCAGAGTTATTGACCACGATAGGGTATGCCAAAGAGCCAAAGTTTTATTCTTTTATTTCAGCTAATTTTAATAATAAGGATTCATATATCGTAAACTATGCCATACAAGCTGCTGGTATTTCTGCTCATGAGCCATTTATAAATACCTTAATCAATTTCCTTTCTGAAAAGGAACATAGAAAACCTGCCCGTAAGGCACTTAAAAATTACGGGGTTGGAATTACAAAGCGAATTTTGCAGCTTGATATTTCAGAAAATATAAAAGATACTATTAAACCTTTTATTCCGAAGGTTGTTGAATCATTCAGAACAAAGGAATCTATAAAAGTCTTAATGCGATTATTGCAGAGTAAAGATTTTGTTATTCGGTTAGAAGCGGCAAAATCTTTAAATAAAGTGCAAACTAAAGGAGCAAATATTAAGTTGGACCAGCGATTACTCACTAAAATAATATTAAAAGAAAGTGATTACTACCGAAATAGTATAAACGCCTCTGCTGCCATAAAAAACGAAATTGAAAAGGGATTGGATCATCCCAATATAGATATTGAATCTGATGTCCAAACCGAATTGCTTATTGCTCGTGAGAGTTTGTTGGAAGTTTTACACTACCAACTGGACCAAAGCTTAGAATGCATCTTTAAGTTATTGAGCCTTAAATATGAGCAGGCGGACATAGATGTGGCTTATTATGGGCTTAAAAGTGATGTGCGCGACACAAAAATCAACGCAGTAGAATTTTTGGACAATCTTTTACAATCTAGATTAAAGAGTAAAATGTTACCGCTTATCGAATATCATATCATAGATAGTGACGAATACGGGCTTTCTTCTTTTTCAGTAAAAAACATGAAAGAGCAGGATGCTTTAACGATGTTGCTTAAAAATCGTGGCGCTCGTATTAAATTGGCCGTGTTAAATGTGCTTATAAATTCTAATGACCCTTCTTATGTAAAAGTAATCACTCCTTTATTGAGGCATGAAAACAAAAAAGTGCGCTTTTTTGCAAAAAACGCACTTGATACGATTAGAAAATCGGCTTAAATTATTCCTCTGTAATTACTTTATCTATTGAACTTGCGAGGTATAAGTGTGCCCCTGCGGAGTTTTTACTTAATACATTGCTCATTAAACAAACGATATACTTTTTCCCTTCAGGATGCTCTACGGTAATAACAGAGTTCATATAATTAAAATTATTACCTGCGTATTTCCCACAACTTCCAGATTTCGACTTATCACAACTGTAATAGCTGCCCGATTT
>Ga0207891_1000456_pt1 | contig 27986 bp, 24 predicted proteins | sample LinPmetageLP50_FD_184061 | JGI IMG/M metagenome (GOLD analysis project Ga0207891, IMG submission 184061) | Marine viral communities from the Pacific Ocean - LP-50 (SPAdes) | ecosystem: Environmental > Aquatic > Marine > Oceanic | place: Pacific Ocean | collected 2011-08-27 | reverse complement strand
ATTTCTGAAATACGGGAAGGCGATATATTGGCTTTTAGCAATGCTGGAGCCTACTGCTTTACTATGGCAAGCAATTACAACTCGCGCTATCGTCCCGCGGAAGTTTTATGGTATAACAAAAAAGCCCATCTAATAAGAAAGCGAGAAACTTTTGATGATATTTTAAAAAATCAGGTTCCAGTTGAGTGGTAATGTGTACGTTAAAAAGAAAAAAATTTACGAAAAATAAAATAAATTTGCTCTATTCATTTAATTAAGAGTACATTTGCACTTTATTAATTATTTAAATATTTAAAATGAGTAAAGGCACAGTAAAATTCTTCAACGACACCAAAGGATTTGGATTTATCACAGAAGAAGGATCTAACAAAGAACATTTTGTACACATTTCAGGTTTGATCGACGAAGTTCGTGAAGGCGATGAAGTAGAATTTGATCTAACTGAAGGAAAAAAAGGATTAAACGCGATAAACGTTAAAGTACTATAATATATACTTGATCAATTTTTTTAGTAAAGCCCATCGAAACCGATGGGCTTTTTTTATGGCATATACTGAATTATAAAGCACCTAAGAAAGCATAATTCTATTTACTATAAAACACAAATTAAATATGGGGCTTTTCAGTTAGGCAGATCGCTTAAGAAAAGTTTGGTAATTATTTTGTAGAATACATTTTTATTGCGGAGTTTAATCCCTTTTAATCGCGCTTCTTTTATTCTGTGAATGGTGATGTTTATAAAAACAACTAATAGCAAACACGCTATGATTACAATTACAAGTATGGCAGAGAAAGAAATATCCACAAAAAAATAAAAATAAGGTTTACTACAATTATAGTATTTATTTTTAAACTGTTCCAACTGATTTCTCATGGAATCGTTTAAACACTCGATACTTGGGCAAAGTACGTAAAAATTATACAACAGTTTTTACGCTACCAGTTAGAAATTTCATTTTTGGCTATTTCAAACTCTTCAATCATCTCTTTCACAATATACGCAACAGGCTTTATATCGTGTATCAAACTAGAGATCTGACCAATTTCCAGTTCGCCGTTTTCAAGATCGCCTTCAAACATGCCCTTTTTAGCACGCGCTCGACCCAATAGCTCAATTAATTGTTCTTTCTTCGGGTTTGTGGTATATAGTTCCATTACCTCTTCAAAAAATTTATTTTTGAGCATGCGTACGGGAGCCAATTCCTTTAAAGTTAGTAAGGTGTCGCCTTCTTTAGCTGCCACCACCATCTCTTTAAAGGCTTGGTGCGCACTACTTTCTTCTGAAGCCACAAACCTACTACCTACCTGCACGCCATCCGCACCCAAAACCATGGCAGCAAGCATACCCCGCCCAGAAGCTATGCCGCCCGCAGCGATCAATGGAATGCTAATCTTTTCTTTGACCATAGGAATTAACGTGAACGTTGTTGTCTCATCACGTCCATTGTGGCCACCAGCTTCAAAACCTTCCGCAACCACGGCATCTACGCCAGCTTCTTCAGATTTTAGCGCAAATTTTAAACTGCTCACCACATGCACAACGGTGATGCCTTGTTCTTTTAGGTATTTCGTATAGGTTTTAGGGTTCCCAGCCGAAGTAAATACAATCTTAACCCCTTCAGCAATGATAATTTCAATAATCTCATCGAGATTGGGATAAAGCATCGGGACGTTTACACCAAAAGGCTTATCAGTTGCTTTCTTACATTTTACAATGTGCTCCCGCAATACTTCGGGATACATAGAACCTGCGCCGATGATCCCTAAAATACCTGCATTACTAGCCGCACTTGCCAATCGCCACCCACTGTTCCATATCATACCGGCTTGGATGATAGGATATTTTATATTGAAAAGCTTGGTTATTCTATTTTCCACTACTGCTTCACTATTTTAAAGCTTGTTGTATTATTTTCTGAAGTAATTCTCGCAATATAAATTCCAGAAGATAAAGCCGATGTGTTGATTCTATTGTCTACAGATGATATTCTAGCACTCAACACTTTGGTTCCTAAAACACTATAAATGGACAAGGTTGCTTTTTCTATATCTTTCGGAAAAGAGATGTTTAATTCTGTAGTAAACGGGTTTGGATAGAGTGCAAAATTAGTTTCCAGTAAATTGTCTTCAACACTTAAAAGCTGAAGGGCGTTATATGCTTCTTCAAAATTTGGTATTCCGTAGCCCATTTCATCTGAAGGATTGTTGAACATGGAAGATGCTTCGCGCACTAACTGCATAATTTGGTAATTAGGTGACTCTGGTCTCGATTGCCATAAACTCGCGACGGCACCCGCCATAATTGGCGAGCTAAACGAGGTTCCGCTATTGGTGGTCACATTGCCAAATTGATCTACGACAGCTGCGCTGGCACCTTTCGCCATTACATCTGGCTTTATCCTACCATCAACAGTAGGACCAATTGAGCTGAAGCCTGCAAGATTTCCATTACTGTCTACCGCACCAACAGTCAAAGCTCCAGGAGCATCGGCAGGAGTTGCAACAAAGGTAAAACCGCCTCCATCGTTTCCTGCAGAAGTTACAACAATCATCCCTTTATCGAACGCGTGGTTTGCACCTCGTGCTGCGATGGTAGTTTGACCATCCAAATCCTGATAGCTATGGTCGTATCTGGAATCGTCAAAATCTTGATATCCCAAGGATGTATTTGTAACGTAAACACCTAAACTATCTGCTCTTTCCAAAGCTTCTACCCACCATGCTTCTTCCACAGGGTTTTCGGTAGGTGCGAATTCTGTTCTATATAAGTAATAGCTGGCTTTTGGCGCTGTCCCAACAAATTCTCCATCCAGTAACCCTGCGATATCACTAAAAGTTTGTGCGCCATGTGATCCTGTACCATCTACGTTTTCCTGTCTTTCGGCAAAATCATAGGTACCTAATATTCTTCCTTCTGCCACTGCATTGGAGAATGCATCATTACTAAAGACATTAGGAAAACCACTATCTAGAATTGCCATTGTAATACCTTCACCCGTAAAATCTTGCTCATGCAAAAAATCTACCGAGAGCATTTCTACCTGGTTTGTAGCATCACCGTAGTTATAAACAACTTTTTTTAAGGAATTTTCCTGCTCAAATTTTGTTTGTGTAGCAATAGGAAAGGATTTGCTATTGAGACCTTTATCTGCAAATTCAATTTCGATTACAAAGCTTAACCCTAATAATGCATTGATGTTTGTTTGAGAACCTTGAACATATACACAGTTTAACCATTTAGATTTTGCTAGCACTGTAATTCCTGCTGCATCTTTAACTTCTAAAATATAAGCTTCGTTGACAGGCACATCACGTTCGTCGATTACCGTATTGTGCAATTGCTTGCGGTCTATAGCAGCTTGTGTTAATATAGTGATAGGATCTGCTAATGATGCTTCAACATTTTGTTTGTCCGCAAAAAACACCAAGGCATCATCTTGCGCAAAACTGTTTTTTGAGATAAATAGAACCACAAGTAAGAGTACAATTTTTTTCATTTTGATATATTTTTCTTGTTCAGTATTTTTTAAGCGATAACTCCACTTCCTAACAATTCACTCTCATGATACCAGGCAACAAATTGGCCTTCGGTAATGGCAGATTGTGGGCTATCAAAGATAACATAAAGACCTGAAAAAGTTTGATGTAGCGTCGCTTTTTCCAGCGGTTGACGGTATCTAATGCGTGCCAATACCTGCATCGTTTTATCTTCCTGTAATCGCAAATCTTCACGCACCCAATGTACCTCTTCATCACGAACAAACAAGCCGCGACGGTACAACCCAGGATGCTCCTTACCTTGTCCTGTATAAATTACATTGTCCTGCACATTAGTCTCTATCACAAAAAGGGGTTCTTTAGTACCTCCTACCGCAAGCCCTTTACGCTGCCCACGCGTAAAATAATGGGCTCCTTGATGTTGCCCCACCACTTTACCATCTGTAAGGCTGTATTTTTTCTTTTCTGAAAGAAATTGGAGTCGTTCTTCTTCTGAAGAAAAGGTAGGAATCTCATTGTGATATACCGAAAGATTCACTGGCACCTCAACAATAACGCCCTCCTTTGGAGCTAACTGTTGTTGTAAAAAATCTGGCAATCTTACTTTACCTATAAAACAAAGTCCTTGTGAATCGCGCTTTTCTGCAGTAATTAAATCTTGCGCTTTGGCAATTTTACGAACTTCAGGTTTGAGCAATTCGCCAACCGGAAATAAGGTTTTTGCCAACTGCTCTTGTGACAATTGACATAAAAAATAAGATTGATCCTTATTTGGATCTTTACCAGAAAGCAATTGATAGGTTTCTTTGCCATCATTTGTAATCACGCCTTTTCTGCAATAATGTCCTGTTGCCACAAAATCGGCACCCAACTCTAGGGCAATTTTCATAAAGACATCAAATTTAATTTCGCGGTTGCAGAGCACATCTGGGTTTGGCGTACGTCCCATTTTATACTCACGGAACATATAATCAACGATGCGTTCTTTGTACTGCTCACTTAAATCTACTGTTTGAAACGGTATCCCTAATTTTTGAGCCACCAACATGGCATCGTTGCTATCTTCTAACCACGGGCATTCATTCGAGATGGTCACCGTGTCATCGTGCCAATTTTTCATAAAAAGTCCTATGACTTCATATCCTTGCTCCTTTAAAAGGTATGCTGCCACACTGGAGTCAACTCCGCCACTAAGACCTACAACTACACGTTTCATTATTATTGATTTTACAAAAAAGTGTTTACTTTTTTCAGAGTACAAAATTACAGTTTAATTGAATAGCGTACTACATCTTTGGATATTGATAACCAATTGTGGTATCAACAAAGCACATTAATTAGCACTAATAATACTTTTCAAAAAGAACTTTACTGCCTTTATAGTAGGTCCATGCGCCAGATTTCATACCGTCTTTATAGAATCCTTTCATAGTCCTGTTACCATACGCATCATAATATTCGGCTGGGCCGTTTAACAAACCATCCTTATAATACAGCTTTTTTAGGACTTTTCCTTTTGGCGAAAGGTATATGCTTTCTCCTTCTTGCTTTCCTTTTACAAATTGCAATCTTTCGGTAATCGCACCATCTTGATAATAAGTAGTTTTTTCTCCATCTAACTTTCCATCTACATAATTTTCGCGCATGATGATTGCTTTAGATTCTTCAGCATAATACATCCACTCACCAATTTTATTTTTAGCTTCCATGTTGCCTTCACTCAACAATTTTCCTTCTTTCGAATAAAATTTAACTTTTGCGGTGCCGTTCTTCGCATCAAATTCTTTGACGGCTTCTGGCTGGTCGCCACAGGTTTCACAATAGAATTTAAAGGTTCCTATTTCTTTACCGTGTTCAAATTCGCCTTCATAACGTAACTGTTTAGACTGGGTGTACGTCTTTTTCCAGATCCCGTGTCGCTCTTTATTAGCGTCTAACTGGTTTACTTTATTTTGTGCCGAAGCAGTGTAAGAGCTGAAAAACATTCCGAAGAAAATAATAAGGAAAATTCGCATATATACAGGTATTTCTTTGATAACGCTATTTTTATTTATGTATTGAACAATGGGAGCTGTAATTCAAAAAAAGTGCCAAAAAAAGAAAAAACCGCTTACCTTATTTGGTAAGCGGTTTTAAAATTATTTTTCAAAACTTATTTTCGCTTACCTGACTTCTTTTGTTCTTCAGCTTGCTCCATCATCTGTGCCATTTTACGCTGAAATTTATTCTGCTTTTTAGGTTTCTTTTTATTCACCTGAATCTTCGCATGAATTTTATCTTCATCAATAATAAAATTCTTGATCACAAGCATAATACCAATGGTAATCAAATTTGATGTAAAGTAATACAATGACAATCCACTTGCATAGTTGTTAAAAAACACTAACATAAACAAGGGCGACAAATACATTAAGAACTTCATATTCGGCATTCCTGGCTGCTGCTGTGCTTGCATGCTCTGGCCCATGGTCATCGTCATATATACAAAAATAGCAATAGATGCCAGGATTGGAAACAGACTTACGTGATCTCCATAAAACGGAATCGTAAAAGGTAATTCTGCTATGGTATCATAACTGGAAAGATCATCTGCCCATAAGAAACTCTTTTGTCGCAAATCAAAAGCTGTCGGGAAAAATGTAAATAGCGCATAAAAAACAGGAATCTGCAAGAGAGCCGGCAAACAACCCTTTAATGGACTGGCTCCAGCGATATTTTGCAGTTTCATAGTTTCCTGCTGAATCTTCATTTTATTATCCTTGTACTTTTCTTTTATCGCATCGATCTCTGGTTTAAGGACCTTCATTTTAGCCTGAGAAACGTATTGCTTGTATTGTACTGGTGATAGGGCTAGTTTAATTAATACAGTTAAAAGAATAATGGCTATTCCGGCAGGTAAAAATCCACTCAACAGACCAAAAAGAGGAATAATAATGTACTTGTTTATCATTCCAAAAATTCCCCATCCTAATGGCATTGCCTCATCTAGGTTACGATCGTATTTTTTAAATATTTGATAATCGGTAGGACCGTAGTACATGTTCATATCGTATGCCAAAGCACCACCTGTAGGTTCTAACAACATTTTAGCTCCGTATTGTTTTGTATAAACGGTGTCTATTTCTTCGTCTTCCACTAAATCTACCGAACTCAATTTCACCTCTTTAAACGGATCATCGGTCAATAACATCGAACTGAAAAAATGCTGACGGAAATTCATCCAGCTCACATCTTTCTCCAATTCATCATCTTCGCCCGTTGCCGAGAGTTTAGAGTGATCATTGCCCTCATATTCATAGGTAAGACGTGTGTATCTGTTTTCGTACATGATACTTTTTGCATGACGAAAACCTTTGAGTCTCCAATCCAAATAAATAGGTTGTGACGTATCCATCGTATCATCCAAGCCCTGCGATTTTAGATTAAAATCTATCATGTATTCGCCTGGGGAAAGCTCATAGCGATATTCTATAAATTTATCTGCAGCAGCTTTCAAACGCATCGTTAAAACGGTATTCTCACCATTTTTTGTCACTTTCGGCTCAAAATAAAGTTCTTCGGAATTCAACGTTCTATTTTCTGAAGAAAACTGAAGGTTTAAGGAAGCATTCCCATCTTTAATAAGATATACAGGTATCGAGTCGTAGGTAGTGTGATTTTTAAGGCGCGCTTGCGTGATATATCCACCTTTGTTACTTACTGTTAGTTCTAAAACATCATTTTCGATCACCGTTGTTGCGCCGCTGGCAGATGCCAACGTTCCTGAATAGGCAAAAGAGCCCAACCTATTTTGTAGTTTTGTAACCGCTAATGAATCTTGCGGATTGGCAATTGTACTTTCGGTCGCTTCTGCAAGTGTAATATCATCTGCTGCTTTCTCTTTTGACTGAGCCTCTTTTGCAGCCGCCTCTGTTTTTGCCTTTTCCGCCTGTATCTCCTCTTCCGAAGGTTTATTAAGGTATAACATCCAAACAAGGATTCCCCCAATCAAAACAAAACCGATAAGTGAGTTTACATCAAATTTCTTTTTTTCCATGCTATGCTTTATGCGTTTCCGCCTTTCAATTTAAATTCTTAATTCTGCTATCCAACAATCCCGCCTATTTTAAAATGTAAGCCAAATTGTCGTACTATTTATTTTTTGCATGTTCCCGCGCTGCTTTAACAAACGCTACAAACAGTGGATGTGGATTTGCCACGGTACTTTTATATTCTGGGTGGTATTGAACTCCTACAAACCATGGGTGCGAAGGGATTTCTATAATCTCCACCAAATTAGTATCCGGATTAATCCCCGAAGCTTTTAATCCTGCGGCTTCAAGCTGATCTCTATACTTGTTGTTATATTCATACCGATGTCTATGACGTTCTTCAATTTGAGTAGTTCCATATAATTTACCTACAATACTGTCTGGCACTAAATCACACTTCCAAGCTCCTAATCGCATGGTCCCACCTTTGTTGGTAATGCTTTTTTGCTCTTCCATTAAATTGATAACAGGATGCGATGTCTTTGTGCTCATCTCGCTTGAGTTTGCATCTGTAAGCCCTAGTACATTTCTACTATATTCTATCACCGCCATCTGCATTCCTAAACAAATACCTAAAAAAGGCAGTTTGTTTTCTCTGGCATACTGTACTGCTTCAATTTTACCTTCAATACCACGTTCTCCAAAACCTGGAGCTACTAAGACAGCGTCCAGTCCCGCTAATTTTCGTTTCACGGTTGCTGGATCTAAGTGTTCACTATGAATGGATTCTACATGTACTTTTACTTCGTTTTCTGCACCAGCGTGAATAAACGACTCTAAGATCGATTTATAACTATCCTGTAATTCAACGTATTTTCCTATAAGCCCTATTTTGACTTCACTTTTAGGATTTTTATGGCGCTGTAAAAACTGGTTCCATCTTTTTAAATCTGGTTCACCAGCATTCTTTAATTTCAGTTTTTGAATTGTGACCGTATCCAACCCTTCCTCTAGCATCATATTAGGAACATCATAAATAGTGGAGGCATCTATCGATTGGATCACTGCTTCTTTTTTTACATTACAAAAAAGCGCCAATTTTATTTTAAGATCATCGCTTAACTCATGTTCTGTACGACATACCAAAATATCTGCTTTGATACCACTCTCCATGAGTGTCTTCACAGAATGCTGTGTTGGTTTTGTTTTTAGCTCGCCTGCTGCAGAAAGGTAAGGAACTAATGTAAGATGAATTACCAACGCATTGTCGTCACCCATTTCCCATTTAAGTTGGCGAACTGCCTCAATGTAAGGCAGCGATTCGATATCACCCACGGTACCACCAATTTCGGTAATTACAACATCGTAATCCCCGCTATTTCCTAACATCTGGATGCGTTCTTTAATTTCGTTTGTAATATGAGGTACGACCTGCACCGTTTTGCCTAAAAATTCACCGCGGCGTTCTTTATCGATCACACTTTGATAAATCCTACCTGTAGTGACATTATTTGCCTGAGAGGTAGTAACATTTAAAAAACGTTCGTAATGACCAAGATCAAGATCGGTTTCTGCGCCATCATCGGTCACATAACATTCTCCATGCTCGTACGGATTTAAAGTACCTGGATCTACATTGATGTAGGGATCCAATTTTTGGATTGTAACACGGTATCCCCTAGCCTGTAATAGTTTAGCTAGTGATGCTGCGATAATTCCTTTTCCTAAAGATGATGATACTCCGCCCGTAACGAAGATGTATTTTGTAGTGCTCATGGGTCTGTTTGCTTTGGTCGCTATACGGGATGCAAAGGTAGGTATTTATTGCCTATGGCAATAACTAAATCTGAAATTTCAAAAAATCGAATATGAAACTGAAAGATTAAGCGACTATAGCTTTCTTTTCTGAAGATTTATGGAGGTACTTAAAGAATATGGCGACTGAGGCACATAAACTCAAGCCAAGATACAAAGAGCCGTATAGCAATAGGGTATAGCCTTCAGAAAGATTATCTAGTTTTATCAAATCTGAAAAGAGTGCCAAGAAGAGATAACAAAAAATGAATGAAAAAATAACTGAAAGCGCTATGCCTGCGTTTTTGTTCTTAAAGTACAGCTGCGCCCCTAACGCGAGCAAAAAAACAATTGCGATTGGATTGATCATCCAGCCTGCGGACAACCAATAGACAATCGTAGAAAAGATCAGAAAATATTCTGGGAGTAGTATAATCACTTTTTTTAATGGCTTCATGAACTTTTCTATTTTATTAAAGATGAAAATAGAATGAAAAGGTTGCTTCTAGTGGTAGCGTGTTGTATTGATGAGTGGTTTTACCAGTCCTTCTAATCCATTTAACTTTAGTTCATACATTTCTTGCAACATCCGGCCCAACTTCCCTTCTGGAAATCCCTTTTGTTTAAACCACACATAATAAGGTTCTGGAATATGTACAAGGTATTTGCCTTTGTATTTACCAAACGGCATTTTATAATTTGCCAACTCAATTAAGTGCTTTGCATCGGGCTTACTTCCAGTCATCGTGTTTTTTTAATTGTTTGGCAACGTAGGCTTCCCAAGTTGCCTCCATTTCATGATTTCTTGAATGTTCGGTTTCACGATCAAATTTATATTGCGTTTCTTGTCTCTCTTTCTCGTTTGCGTTGTAGATTTTCTCGATATGAAGTTGCATTTTTTTTCCGTTCGTAGACAATTTTGCTTCTTTTAATTTCTTCCGAAGTATTCTCGCGTATAATTCGGATATATCAAAATGGGTTTGCTCGTGCGCCAAAATATATGGACTAACGACTTCTTTTCTAAACCATGATAATTGTGGATAGAAATTTGTTTGCACTGTATAGTCTAAAGTGGTTTTTCCTTCGCGGGTTTTTGAAGCAAAAGAAAACGAAATACCAGAATTTGTACTGGCGGCATAAACGGCACTTCCGCTAGGCTTCCCTTTAAAATCTGCCCAAGTCAACTTTTTATTTTCGTTCCAAGCCATTTTTTCTTTATCGTTAGAAAACGACAAAAATGTAAGGGCTATTAGTGCTATGGAAATCAGTATTTTCATATAAGATACTAACGTGAAGTTGTGTTATTTATTTTTAAGTAATCAATAACAGTTCCATTAAATCTTCCGAAGAAAAATTTACTTCCAAATAAATGTTATCGCTTTTTCAATCTCTGGGTGAAGGCTGTGGTGCACTGGACAATTGTTTCCTGTATGTTCCAGAATTTTTTGAGATTTTGAATCAATCCCGCTTGGCATGGTGAAGTTAATTTCAATTTTTGAGATGCGTCGTGGATCTGCGGCCATGGTCTTGGTCACTTCGGCAGTGGCGCCGGCAAGATCAATACCCATGCTATTTGCTTTGATCCCCATTATCGTGAGCATACAATTTGCCAATCCTGTCGCAACAGTATCGGTAGGCGAAAAAGCTTCTCCCTTTCCTTGGTTATCGGTTGGCGCGTCTGTAAAATAAGAACTACCCGATTTAAGGTGTTTGTTTTTGGTCCTAAGATTACCTAAATAGGTTACGTGAGCGGTTGCCATTATTTTACTTCTTCAAATTGTAAATCTTTAGTATACTTTACTAGGTAGACAGCTTCATTTTGATAGCCTGATAAGAATTTCTTTGTGTATCTAAATTTATTTTCGATGTATTCAGTCACATAATCACTGTCTATCGACTTATAAACATCGTCTGCTACTGCCAATCTCAAAATGATATCATACGCAACATCAAAGCCTCTCACAGCATAGCGGTTAGGCAACACTCCATATTCATTTTTATAACTTATTAAAAATGCGTTCTTATCATTATGGTTATAGCTCTTTTCTACCGAAGGATATGTAAAACCTAATTTTGCCAAATGAACATTAGAGACATCATTATAATCGTAGGCATCGTTTTTGTCCAATGTAAAAAGACGAAGATTGTAGCTGGCTGGCATTCCGTTTAAAAGCGCGACCACGTTACTTACCAACACTGGATTTTTTGATTCTAATACAATCCAATTATCCTTTTCTTTCTCAAGTTTACCCGCAATATCCTGAACGTATAAAAAAGCATCTTTACGCAGTTTTATGGTTTTGGCATTAGGCAAAACTCCTAAAATTTCATCTCGTTGCGAGGATCTATCATGATCTGCAATTACCAAGAAATTTTTATTGGCTTCGTTCTTTTTTAAATAAGCAAATAACGCCCGCTTGAGCATATCGTCTGTTGGTAGCGTCTGAAAAAGATTAGAGTGCATCTTTATTTCACGATTGCTCAAAGGTGAGAAAACAGGTACATCATACCTTTTTAAACCTTCTGCAACAACCTCAACATTTGTTCGAAGCAATGGACCAATTACAGCATCTGTATTTTCAAAATTATTATTGGATAGAATCCTGCGTGTGGCAGAATCATCGCCCTTGGTATCATACACATTCAGTTCAATCGAGATCCCCTTATCTTTAGCGAATTCGGTTGCCATTAAAACGCCGCTATAAAAATCTAATGCCACTTGTAAGGTGCGGTTATCTGAAATCAATTTTTCAGTAGCCTCAGTTGTGTCTGCATCTGCTTTATCTAACTGAAAAGGAAGCATCACGGCAATCCGCTTTTTTTTACGATTTACAATCCTGTCTGCCAAATCAACTTGCATTACTTCTTCTGAAGCGGCTATGGCAGCGTTTACCTTTGGTATTTTAAGTACCATACCATCCTTAAGGCCATCCTTGGCATACGGATTTAAGGCAACAATTTCTTCTTCGGTTAAACCCAACTTCACTTTCAGTCTAAAAAACCCTTCACGTGGTTGTACTTCATAAAAATCGTACCTATCATTGTCAATTTCGGCAGAGGAGATCACTTCATTATCTGGAACGTTTAATTCTGCGCCTATCTGAACGTCTTCTCCTAACCCTGGGTTTAGGGCTTGAAGTTCTCCCACCGAAATACCATATTTTCTAGCAATACCGTACACGGTTTCCTTAGGCTTGACAGTGTGTTTATTCTTTGTTTCTGAAGTAGTGTTCGAAGTAGTTTCAGAAGACGTATTTATGTTGGTAACGCCTGTATTAGCGCTTGAAAAAACAGGAATTCTAATTTTTTCTCCTTTATCTAATTGTCTAGAATAAAGGTCTTTATTATATTTTTTTATGTCGTCCTGTGATATATTGTACTTCTGAGACAGACTGAAGAGGGTCTCTTTGCGCTTCACTCTATGCATCAAAAAAGTAACATTCTTGTCACTTGTTCTTGTATTTATAAGATCTCTAGGAAGCACTAAAACAGATCCTGTTCTCACCCCACTTTTTGCATCCGGGTTTAATTTGTAAATCGCTGCTTCCGATATGCCGTACTGCTGCGAAATGCTGAAAACGGTTTCCCCTTTCTCTACCGTATGGTTATTATAACTCTGTTGCACAGCGGTTGCTTTACAGCCGACACAAAGTAGAAATATAAAAGAAATATAAACTATAAATTTCACGATATCGTTGATGTTGGTTTCTTTTGTAAAGTACACTATTTAGAGTTTAATTATTCTTAAAAAAATTAAAAATTTACTCCCATTCAATTGTAGCGGGTGGTTTGCTACTAATATCATAGACTACTCTATTAACGCCTTTTACTCGGTTTATTATATGATTGCTCGTTTCCTGTAAAAATTCGTACGGTAAATTTACCCAATCTGCCGTCATACCATCGGTACTTTCTACCGCACGTAATGCAACTACTTTTTCGTAGGTACGCTCATCTCCCATTACTCCCACACTATTTACTGGCAATAAAATAGCGCCAGCCTGCCACACCTTGTCGTACAAATCCCATTTACGGAGCCCTTCAATAAAGATATGATCTACTTCCTGTAAGATTCGTACTTTTTCTGCTGTGATATCCCCTAGAATACGAATGGCCAGCCCTGGTCCTGGAAAAGGATGCCTACCCAGTAATTTTTTATCGATCCCCATCTCTGCTCCTACGCGGCGAACTTCATCTTTAAAAAGCATGCGCAACGGCTCTACCACTTTTAATTTCATAAAATCTGGCAACCCACCAACATTATGGTGTGATTTTATAGTTACCGAAGGCCCATTAACCGAAACACTCTCGATCACATCTGGATAAATTGTACCTTGTGCTAAATACGTAACGTCTTTTATAGATGTTGCCTCATCATCAAAAACTTCGATAAAGGCATTCCCTATTGCTTTTCTTTTTTCTTCAGGATCAGTTTTACCCGCTAAGGCATCCAAAAAGCGGGCTGACGAATCAACCCCCTTTACATTTAAGCCCATATCCTTATACTGCAACAAAACATCACTGAATTCATTTTTACGCAGCAATCCATTGTTCACAAAAATGCAGTACAGATTTTTACCTATCGCCTTGTGCAACAAGATGGCAGCAACCGTAGAATCTACCCCACCGCTCAAACCTAGCACTACTTTATCATTTCCTATTTTATCCTTTAAGGCCTGTACCGTTGTATCAACAAAGGCAGCTGGCGTCCAAGATTGTTCAACGCCTGCAATATGTACCAGAAAATTTTCTATTAACTGCTTGCCGTCTGTGGTGTGATATACTTCTGGATGAAATTGAATTGCATAGGTTTCTTCCCCTTCAATTTTATAGGCAGCATTTATTACGTCTGCCGTACTTGCCAAGCGCACGCCGTTTTCAGGAAGTTTTGCGATTGTATCGCTGTGGCTCATCCATACGTGTGTGTCTTCTTTAATATTCTCAAACAAAGCTTCCCCATCTTTTATCATGGATAGTTTTGCGCGACCATACTCACGTATGTTTGAAGGCTCTACGCTTCCACCATTAAAATGGGCTAGATATTGCGCACCATAACAAACCCCAAGCAATGGAAGTTTTCCTTTTATGTTTGAAAGGTCTGGGTGTGCTGCATCTTCCGCCCTAACAGACAAGGGACTACCAGAAAGAACCACCGCTTTAAAACTTGATAAATCTTTCGGAATATTGTGAAAAGGATGGATTTCGCAGTAAATATTAAGCTCTCTTACCCGTCTAGCAATCAATTGCGTGTACTGTGAGCCAAAATCTAAAATGAGGACATTGTTTTGCATGCGCAAAAGTACTTAAAATTTTAAATTGAAAAATGATTGAATCCTTAAAATATTGGTGTTTTAAATATTCGCATCACATCACGGTCTCCGTTAAACTAATCATAATCTGACTTTAAAAAACGGCACGAAAGTTTATATTTATTACTTATGATTGACAAAAAACTTATCGATACGATTACCAATGAGTTGGAAGAACAACTTCCCATTAATAAATCATTGCCAGAAGGCGGCATATTACATATTGATAAAATATTACCTTATATATGTGTGTATCGATACAAAGAGCATGACACGTATTTTTCAGGCTTATTAAAGACGCAAGCATCGTATATTATAATAAAAGATACCATTTCTATTTCTGAATTATTGGAATCGCTTTCAACAGCCATCTCAAAAAAACTGAATGCTTTTCTAATCATTGAAATGTGGCCACTACGAAAGGAACACGACGCTGAGTTTGAAATCTCTTGCCCTAAAGGAAAAGCACCAGCTACCGTTAAAGCCCTACAAAACGGAATTAACGAACTACGCGTGATCTATCCAGAAGTTTCTGCAAAAGTAAGCGATACGCATAAACGCCATCCAGACAGATTAGACCCTTTACTGAATAGTGATGAAAGAAAAGGGAGCGGAAGCCTGGTTATTGGGCTTGCCGTTCCTACAATTTACCAACGTCCCGAAGAAAATGAGATCTATTCTATCTTCTACAGAAAGTTTGTAACACGTCTTTCAGAAATCATTAAGCGTACGGTTCACGAATTTATACGGGTTCAGACCTCCAATCCCTATGACCACTTTTTAATGCTCGGTAAAACAAATTTAGACCGTGTAACACTCGAAGCAGATGATGCCTTGGCCGATATTAGTGAAAAGATGTCATTTTTACTGAGAACGACGCCTGTAAACAGTTCTCAAGAATGGGAGCGTTTTCAAAAGAACAATTATACCGAAAAACCTTCCTTTAATTATCGATTGATCGCATTGGATCCAGAAAGCGAAAAAAGAAAACTTTTTAAAATTCCGATAGAAAAAGTGGACGACCCTACCCTAGCTTTTATTTTAAGGGATAAGCGACTAGAAATAGAAAAACAACTCACCATGCTCGAGGAACGGGAGACAGATAGTTTTCGTTTTTTAGGTGAAAGTCTCTACGGAAGGATTGAGGATAAAGTTTTAACAGGCGCACAAGAGATTTTAAAGCATTTTCCTGAAGGCGATTCTTCTTCACAAATGGAACGCTTTTCCTGTCATGAGTTTGCTGAACATGCTCAAAAAGAAATTGATTTCTATCAAGAAAAATTCCCTAGGTTAAAACTTTCATTAGAAATAAGGAATGATGTGGCAGGGATTATGGTTTCAGAAACAAAACTGCTCATTAGCGATCAACTCTCTATGGATGCCAATCGCTGCGATGCGCTTATACAACATGAGGTAGCCACCCATATTTTGACCTATTGTAACGGTAAAAACCAACCCATAAAACAAATGTATGCTGGTTTTGCAGGCTATGATCAACTGCAAGAAGGACTAGCCGTATTAGCAGAATATCTGGTAGATGGACTTACTAAAAACAGACTACGCTTACTGGCTGGACGTGTCGTAGCTGCCAATAGTTTGGTAAAAGGAGCTAGTTTTATTGAAACCTTTAACCTGTTAAAAAATGATTATAATTTCCCAGACCGGACCGCTTATTATATCACCATGCGTATCTATCGCGGTGGGGGTCTTACAAAAGATGCTGTGTATTTAGCGGGGCTCATGAATGTGATGGACTACATTAAAGACGGAGGAAAGCTCGAAACACTTTATACAGGTAAATTTAACACGACCCACGTCGCACTTATCGAAGAATTATTGCACCGAGATGTGCTCAAAAAACCAATCACACCTCGGTTTTTAGAACGGGAAACTGTAAAAAACAGACTAAAAAAACTCCGAGAGGGCATCTCACTTACCGAACTTTTAAACTAAAGACTATGAAAATTGCATTTGTAATTAATGACCACGCTACAGAACAGTCAAAATACTCAACACCCACAATGGGCTATGCAGCTTACAAAAGAGGGCATGAAGTATCTTACATTGGTGTAGGCGAATTAGGATATGCCAGTGATGGAAATCTTACGGCACTGTGTAAAACAATTTCGGACAGGAAATTTAAAAGTCAAGAAACCTATTTTAAAGCAGTACAAGAACAGGAACTTACCAGAATTACTTCCGAAGACTTAGATGTTCTTTTTCTACGGAACGATCCTAGTGATGAATTAGGAGAACGGGAATGGGCGCAGAATGCGGCCTTTATTTTTGGCGAGATTGCGATTCGAAATAATGTACTAGTACTCAATCACCCTACCAGTCTCGCAAGTGCTGTAAACAAAATGTATTTTCAGCATTTTCCTGAAATTTTACGTCCAGAAACAATTATCAGTCGTGACGAAAAAGAAATTCGTGAATTTTTTAAAAGTCAGAAGCAAAAAATGATCTTAAAACCACTAAAAGGCAGTGGAGGAACCAATGTCTTTATGATGGACAAAAAGAACGAACACAACCTAAGCCAAACTATTGAAGCTATTAGCCGCGACGGGTATGTGATTGCTCAAGAATATTTAGCTGCAGCGACCAAAGGGGATACACGACTTATCTTGATGAACGGAGAACCCTTACAAATAGAAGGTGAATATGCGGTGATACAAAGAGTGAATGCCGAAGGCGATATACGCAGTAATATTCATGCTGGCGGCAAGCCTAGCAAAGTAAAAGTAACAGACCAAATGCTGGAGCTTGCAGAAATTGTACGCCCTAAATTAGTACAAGACGGGATGTTTCTCGTGGGAATAGACATCGTAGGAGACAAACTCATGGAAATTAATGTTTTTAGTCCGGGAGGCCTAAATATGATGAGCCGTGCCTATGAAAAAGACTTCGCTGCAGCAGTAATTAAAAGTATTGAACGGAAAGTACATTACAAAGAATTATATGGGGATTATGTAGACAATGCCAGGCTCGCTACATTATAGTGCTCTAATTACTATAACCGAAAATCAATACTCAGCCCGATAAAAAATATAACTTTTGGGATTGTAAGATCTGGGTTAAGTAAGTGCTACATCTTTAAAAATATACGTTCATTATACTGCTTAAACTACTCATATAGCCATTAATAGTTTTACTTAAAGGGCAATTAAAAAAAAAATTATAACTTTAAACTAACCATAATACCGATAAAACCATACCTTAATAATGGCATTTATAGATTATTACAAAATACTTGAGATTGACAAAAATGCTACGGAAAAGGAAATTAAAAAGGCCTACCGGAAATTAGCACGAAAATACCATCCCGATGTCAACCCAAACGATCCTGAGGCCGAAAAGAAGTTTCAACAGGTCAACGAGGCCAACGAAGTTCTAAGCGATCCAGAAAAACGTAAAAAATACAATCAATTTGGAACAGATTGGCAACATGCCGATGCGTACGAACAAGCGGGCCAGCAGCAACAAGCTTCCCAATCCCATTATTCAAATTTTGAAGGTTTTGAAGGCGGTGGTGCCGAGTTTTCTGATTTCTTTGAATCTATGTTTGGCGGTGGTGGAACCCGTAGTGGTTATGGCCGCACGGTCCAATTTAAAGGGCAAGATTTTAATGCGAGCCTGCAAATGAACTTGACCGATGTATATGAAGCTCAAAAAAAGACCTTAACCGTTAATGGTAAAAATTTAAGATTGACTATTCCAGCCGGAGTAGAAAATGGACAGACCATAAAAATTAAGGGACGCGGCGGCAAAGGCAAAGGGGGAGGTCCAAACGGCGATCTCTATATCACCTTTGATCTACGCAACAACACCCAATTTAAAAGGAAAGGCAGTGATTTATACAGCACGGTTACAATTGACCTGTATAAAGCGGTCTTAGGAGGTGAAATAACGGTCGATACCTTTAATGGCAAGGCAAAATTAAAAATTAAACCAGGCACCCAGAACAATAGCAAAGTAAAGTTAAAGGGCAAAGGATTTCCTGTCTATAAGAACGAAAACAGCTACGGGGATCTCTATATCACCTACACCATTAAAATCCCAGAAACCCTCACCACGGAAGAAGCTAAATTATTTAAAGAACTCGCTAAATTACAATCGTAATGGACACTACAAAATATATAGAAGTAACCCATTTGTGCAAACAATACAAGGTTACCGAGCAGCTTTTCAGCCAATTGAACGATACCGGGCTAGTACATGTAACGGTTGTGGAAGAAAAACCATGCGTGCCTAGCCAGAGCATTCATAAAGTGGATAAAATAATGCGCTTGCATCAAGAACTGGAAGTCAACCCAGAAGGAATAGATGTGATCTTAAATCTTCTTGAAAAAGTAGAAAACCTAACTCAAGAAGTAACGCGCCTAAGACGGAAAATTCACATTTACGAAGATTAAATTACCTTTTCACAATTCGAGGATTGTAAAGGTGTGGTCTAAGGGATCTAGATTTTCTTTTAATAGATCTAGCAACTCATCGCCATACTCGATATAAAATTCAGAAAAATTCTGTGTTCGCTCCTGTAGACTTTGGTGGGGGAAAAGTTCATCTTGAACAGCTGTGAGCCGTTCTATTTGATCTGCCAATTTTCGCTTTTGTGCTTTTAGCAATCGTTTTTCAAGATGTTCTAAACCATTTAGTTGCTTTTGTTCCTGAGCACCCACGGCGCCTAAAAAAGAAGCATCCGTTTTGCGTGCAAGGTCAAATAGTTCTTTAAATTGTTGCTGCAAATGCCTTTTTTGTTCAGAAAAATCAATTTTAATCTCTGAAAGCTGTTTGGTAAATTCTGTTTGGAGATCGTTTTGTTTTTGGAATAATTGTTTGACATCTACTTCTAATCGGTCTAATTTTTTAATTAATTTTGATGGCACTAGCAAAGCTGAATTCCGCAGTAACAGTATTGGAAAAGGAACGTCAACACTTTCAAAATAAGCTTTTAACTGAAACCAATACGCCAACTCGCCGCCGCCGCCAACATAGCAAAGATTGGGTAAAATCACTTCTTGAAACAGCGGTCTAAGCAATGCATTAGGAGAAAAACGTTCGGGATGCTCATTTAATTCTTTGAGCAATTCATCTTTTGTAAATTCAATTTTTGTGTCGTTCACAAAAAACTTGCCGTCTACTTCCACGAGCCGTTCCCGTAACTCTTTAGCAAGATAAAACAAGTTTATTTCTCTAGGATGTACTTGTTCGCCATACCCTAACGCTGTCAATTTTTTGGTGGTCTCACTAACTTTTTTAAAAGCCGTATTTTCTAAAATTTCTTTTTCAGCAAATGGAATAAAGGCTTTTTTAAGTTCAGGATCATTTCCGTCAATAATGACGAGACCGTATTCTTTAAAAAGTTCATTCCCTAGATAACGGGTAGCTTCAGCCAGTGTTTTATGCTTAGTATAGGCGTTTGTAAAAAGGCTTATAAGTTTCTTTGCATTCTGGGTGCTTCCCAACTGTGCTTCGATCACTTTCGCAACCTCTTGCAGACCGTTAGTCGAGAACTCTCCTACTGCTCCGCCATCGGCACGTTCCCAAACAATCTTCTTCCCCTTAAAGTTAAAATAATTTATCTCGTCAAAATCATGGTCCTCTGTCGCCATCCAGTACACAGGTACAAAGTGGTTCTCTGAGTAGCGCTCGTTCAATTTTTCAGAAAGGTTAATGACCGAAAATAGCTTATACAAAAAATACAATGGTCCTGTAAAAAGGTTCAGTTGGTGACCCGTAGTAATTGTAAAGGTGCGGTCGTTAGCAAGCGCAGCTATGTTTGCTTTTGTAGCTTCAGATGTCTCAAAGTCTTTATATTGATGTTTCAGTTGTTTTACCAATATTTTTCTTGATTCCTTCTGAAACGATGATTGCTTATTGTTTATCTGATCTTCAAAATTTTCGATTTTAGGAAAATTTCCGTAGAAATCTTTGATCGAATCTTCAGTAAGATAATCACATATTATTTTTGAGAAATAACCCGTTTCTGGGTACGAAATAGTTTGTTTTGGCATAGGTCTTAAAGATACTGTTTTCAAAAATAAGGGATAAATAAGTATTGGAAATTCAGAAGTTAGAATTTGGCAAAACTTTAGTAGCTTTAGCACTTCAAATTAAAACTGTACCATGAACCGAATTATCACGATCACACTACTTCTGTTTGTCTCTATTGCACAGGCTCAATTACAAAACCCATCAGACTTTTTAGGGTACGAGTTAGGCACCCAATTTTCGCGTCATGCAGATGTGGTGGGCTACTTTGAACATGTGGCAAACCAAAGTGAGTATGTGACCTTTAGTGAATACGGAAAAACAAATGAGCGCAGACCGTTGACGTACGCGATTGTTTCTACACCCAAAAATCTGGCGAATATTGAGAACATTCGTAAAGACAATTTAAAAAATACGGGGATTTTGGAAAGCAGTGCGACTCCTGAAATTGCTATCGTTTGGTTGAGTTTTAATGTACATGGCAATGAAGCTTCCAGTACCGAAGCAGCCATGAACGCTCTTTATAAATTGATCACCGAAAAACAAAATTGGTTAAAAAACACTGTTGTGATCATAGATCCTTGTGTAAATCCCGACGGTCGCGATAGATATGCAAACTGGTACAACCAAGTAAAAGCAACTCCTTACAATGTAATGCAAGCCGCTACAGAGCACAACGAACCTTGGCCAGGAGGTCGCCCTAATCATTATCTCTTTGATCTTAACCGTGATTGGGCATGGGCAACACAAGTTGAAACGCAACAACGTTTAAAAATATACAATCAATGGATGCCACACGTACACGTCGATTTTCATGAGCAAGGCATCAACGAACCCTATTATTTTGCACCGGCGGCCGAACCTTTTCATGAAATCATCACACCGTTTCAGCGAGAATTTCAAACTGAAATAGGGAAGAATCATGCAAAATATTTTGACCAAGAAGGATGGCTTTTCTTTACAAGAGAGCGATTTGATTTATTATACCCAAGCTATGGTGACACCTACCCTACTTTTATGGGCGCCATAGGGATGACCTATGAGCAAGCTGGTCACGGTAGGGCAGGATTGGGAATAAATACCGACGAAGGTTTTGTACTAACCTTGGTAGACCGGATGGAACATCATACAACAACGGCTTTATCCACTGTCGAAATTTCCTCGGAAAATGCCAAAAAACTGAATACAGAATTCAAGAAATTCTTTCAAAACAATGATTTAAAATATAAAAGTTATGTGCTCAATGGAAATCCTGATAAAATAAAAGCGTTGACCCAATTATTAGACAAACACGAAATACGCTATGGTTTTGCCAATGACGGAAAAGTAACCGGATTTAATTATAATACCAATGAAAATGGAAGTATGGATGCCAAGGGAGCGTTGGTTGTAAGTACAGATCAGCCAAAAGGCAAAATGATTAAGGCACTCTTTGAACCCAATGCCAAACTTACCGAACCACTCACATACGATATTACTGCCTGGAGCCTTCCGTATGCATATGGTTTAGAGACTGTGGCAAGTACGAGTTTAATTTCAGCAACCAGCAAACCGTCTGATGCTTTTATAAAAAATACGGCTGCCCCTAACGCAGCGGGTTATATCGCTAAATGGAATAGCATGCAAGATGCTTCTTTTTTAGCCGAATTATTACAGGCGGATATCCGCGTACGTTTTTCTGAAAAGGAATTGAAATTTGCAGGAAACACCTTTGGGCGTGGTAGCTTGGTGATCACAAAAAGTGATAATAAAGACAATGCTGAATTTAATTCAAAACTGAATGCTATCGCTACAAAGCATTTACGAACGTTATACGCATCTAACACAAGTTTTGCAGATGCCATCACAGATTTTGGCTCTCCTGATGTGAAACTTATAAACAAGCAACGCATTGCGATGCTTCAAGGAGAAGGAACATCTTCGTTAAGCTATGGTGCGTTGTGGCACTTTTTTGAGACCCAGTTACAATATCCTGTCACGTCGCTCAATACCAATAATTTTAGCGTAAAAACCTTACAAAACCATGATGTGCTAATAATGCCAGAGGGTTGGTATGGAAAAATACTCGATGAATCCACAATGGATGACCTAAAATCATGGGTACGCAGCGGAGGAAAAATTATTGCGGTAGGAAATTCGGTACGTTCGTTTGCAGGCAAAGATGGCTTTGGTCTTAGTAGTAACGAGACGAGTAAATCTGATTCTGAGGATTCGTCTGAAGAAAAAACGGAGGAGGACAAAGCACTTATCCCCTATGACCAACGAGAACGCTCTCAGGTAACCAACTTTATTACCGGAAGTATTTTTAAAACAACCCTTGATGTGACACATCCCATGGCTTTTGGTTATAATAAAGACTATTACAGTTTAAAACTGGGCAGTTCTTCTTACAAGTTTTTAGAGGACGGGTACAACGTAGGCTATATAAAAGACGCACCAATCGTCGTTTCCGGATTTGCCGGGGAGGACGCCAAAGCGGGTCTCAAAAATTCACTCGTCTTTGGCGAGGATCGTTTAGGGAGCGGTAGCATTATCTATCTCGTAGATGATGTTATGTTTCGTAGCTTTTGGGAAAACGGAAAATTACTTTTTGTGAATTCTATTTTCTTTGTGAATAATAATAAGTTCACGCTTTAGACCAATCACTATTAATTTTTAAAATCTTGCCTGCCCTGAATTGAGCCTGCGTTTTGAGCAGGGGAAATATCGAAGGGTGAATAATAACAAGTTTACCTTTAGGCTAATCATTATTAATTTTTAAAATCTTGTCCGCTTTTATTGAAACTGCGTTTAAGCAGATGAAGCGTCGAAAGCCAATAACGACAGGTTTGAGTTAAAAATTTTTACTCTTTATCCATAAAAAAACGCGCCTAAATTTGGCACGTCTTTTTAAATCATTATGTATCCTGGATCATTCAACCGCAGCCATTTTTAATTTTTTTCTATAATCTGTGGGTAAAATTCCATACCTTTCATTAAAAATTTTTGAAAAATAACTTCGGCTCTTAAACCCTATATTATATACAATTTCTGAAATAGAAAGCGAAGATGTTTTAAGTAGATTTTCGGCTATGTTCAGTTTTTCTTCCCGTATATAGACATTGACAGATTTTGAATATAAAACCTGAAAACCAAGCTGTAATTTTTTTGAACTCAATCCAGACTCTTCTGAAAGCATTTTGACGGTCACAGATTCTGAAATATTGCGATTGATAAAACTTTTAAGTTCGTATATTTTCTTAATATCATCGATGGTCAACGTATCAGGTAACGTGATTTTATTCACATAATTTTGATGTTCGGTTAATTGCATCGCTAGCACCAAATTTACTTGTGCTTCTAGCGATAGCGATCTCACAATCCCTTGGTCATGGCTCTTAGACTTTAATTGTTCTATCTGGTCTGCTATCTGTATACTATAGTTACCTATGTGATAATATATAAAACTAGAATCCTGATCCTGGACAATAGGCAGTAATACTTGATTGAGATATTCTAAGTTATTGTTCTTCTTCTTAAGGTAGCTTTTCTTTAAAATCTGAATAAAATTTACTTTTACCCGAACCCCTTTTGGAAAAATGACCGTTGTTTCAGAATATTTTTTGTTAGAAATAATAATATTTTGATATTGATCCAGCTCTAATACCTCGCCTTCATCGTCACAACAATATTGTAAACTTCCTTCAGAAATATAAAAGAAAACAAGCGGTGTGGTTTTTCCTACTGTTGTAGTGATCGTAAATTCTTCGTTAAATTGTATATCATATTCTATAAAAGAAACGCCCCAATCAAAATCGATGCTTCGTATAGTTCCCTTACCGATACCGTTATTAATCTCAATTTTAGATTCACCCCACTGTTCAGATAAACTGCCACCTAAACTTTCGTTGAGCTGTTGCAATACACCATCGCCATGTAATTTATCTATCTGGGCTTTATACATTCTCTTATGTTGTTTGTTCGGCTGCAAAGAACTTAGTTAATTACAAATAATCTTAACCGTTATGCAACATAGATTGACCCAAATGTTCCAATGATGGCCTTAAACTCCCCTGTTTAACGGGATATTGCTTACAATTTTGAATGTAACCCTAATAAAGCGAAGTGTTTAACTCATATGGAATTAATCTGCTTATTGTTTTCTATTCCCTATTTCATTTGAGCTAATAATTGTATGCTTTGTAATACACTAATGTTCAAACAATTATTATTTTTAATTACTAAAATAACGAAACTAAAAAAACCATGTTTTACCTCTCTATTATCTCCTTATTTTTAGCGGTTATCTCTGCTGTAGTTGGTTTTATAGGTATTGGCGATGGTCCCATTACATTATTACAGTTTATCTTTTTTGGACTGATCGTTTTATTTATTGTAAGCATTATATGGGGGAGAATAAAGAAAGAGAGCTTCGAGTAAACGTCTTTGCACTACACATACCAATAAAAAAAACCTTCCGGCAGTGACGCAACAGAAGGCTCTTTTTCATAACATTCATTTAATCCATCTCCTCAAATAAACACAGAATGTTATGTTGTTTTATTCAATAAAGATATTAAAATGTGGCGTTATTGTTTAACGCAAATCAACTTATATTTATCACGAACAATGTTACTTGCATTTATTCTTAGTTTCGATCCATTTACTTAGATACTTAGTGGCCTGTAAAGAATGATGGGTAAGAATTTGACCGATAAAATGAGCCTTTCTGTGGGATTCGAGAGTATTCAACATTGTATCAATTTTCTCCTTTAAAGGTGCTAAAAATAGTTTCTTGTCAAACCTATTTTCTAAAATCTGAAACCCTTGACGATGGCACAACTGCCAATTCCTGTTTTCTGAATATAAAGTGACTGCCCTGTTCACATAGTTAGTAGCTATATCAGCTACGCCACCACACGACTCTTCTTCGCCAAACAATCCTTCGGCACCTATCGTTGTTGTCATTAAGGGAGTGCCATACTGCATCGCATCTATAAATTTGCCTTTGAGTCCTGCGCCAAAGCGAATGGGCGCTAAACAAATTCGGGCTGTAGACATGACTTCCTTGACCGAAGGCGCCCAGCCCTTAATTAAAAACCCTTCCTTTTTACTATCGCATTGTAAAATTTGCTGCGTTGCATATGTACCATATACATGAAGTTCTGCTTTTGGTAATTGCTTTCTTATCGCCGGCCAAATTTCCGTTTTTAAATACGTTACTGAATCAACATTTGGCGCATGTAAAAAATTACCAATGGTTATAAAATGTTCTCTTTCCTCAAATGATGGGAGTGCTTTTTTTTCAACTTCTGAAGGTGGTGTTATCAAAAAGGGTACATAGTATAAAATGCTTTCAGGAATTTTAAATGTTTCGAGCAATAAAGTCATTTCAACCTCTGAAATTATCAAAGATAGATCACTCCTTAAAATACTTGCCAATTCCCTTTTTGCCGTTTCTGTGTATAAACTTGCTTCGGCTACCGGAATATTATTTTTAATAGCATCTTCACGTGCTTTTCGCAAAAAATGTAGGTCTTCTGTATCTAGTATTTGCAGTGCATTTGGACAAGATGATGTGATGCGCCAGCCAAATTGCTCTTCGGTAATGTACCTGTCATAGAGTACGATTGTGGGATTTAAATGTCGTACAAAAACATCAAAACTAGGATCGTTAAGGGCTATTTTTTCAATCTCGATTTGCCCCGTTTTAAGGTCAAAAGATTTTTCAGAAATAGCGGCAGTGGTCGCAAAAGTGATGTCGTAATTTTCTTGTTGAAAAAACGCAATTAACTGCATCATTCTAGCTCCAGCTGCCGTTGTAGTTGGCTCTGGAAACGTATGACCTAGAATAAGAAGTTTTTTTGAAGCCATGCTATTCCAAGAAATAAATTGTTGTTGAATACTAATGACTATAAGGCGTCTATATCAATCTTGGCTGTCTTTATTTCAAAATCATCTCCAGAAACTAAGGTCCACGCGGTATATAGTACGTTGCCCACTCTTTCTAATTGAGGAAAACCGCTAGAGCGTTCTGCACTTGTTTTTGAGATGGTAATTACCTCGCCGCGGGTACCGTTGCTGTCTACTTTTACTAATTGTATTAATGTTTCTTCCCCTACCATCTCCATCCAAACGACAGCAGCTTCAGATTTTGAAAGCATTACTACATCAACCCTACCCAAGACATCGTTATTATCCAGCCGAATGGGCAACCCAAAAGTAGCCCCTTCATCTTCAGAAAAAACAATGTTCACCATCGGTTTGTTATTGGCACCTGTGAACCAAACGACTGCAACACTGTTTTCAAAAGCGTCAATCGAAGGCCCATTTACCGGACATCCTTCAATTTTCCAATTATCTTTTGCTATCGTTTGAGGTTGCGACCAACCTTCATTTTCTGTAAAACGAACGATCGAAATATCACGAATTTCTTTTTCACTTCGATCCCGATACGCAACCAGAAGATGATTAGTGGTTTTTGTAGCACTGGTCTGGCAACAGTCGCAAACCCGGTCATCTAATTGGATATCATTTATAACAGTTCCGTCATTTTGTACAAAGGCGCCTCGAAGACTCATGGCACCTCCCTTATTATGACCCTCATCAGGGTTCATCTCCTCACCTTCTGGCATAATGGTATTTCGTCCATCCAACCAAGTAATAAAAAACTCGTTTTCCTTAAAAGGAAGTATAGAGGCAAATCCGTGCTCACTTTGAGTGCCATCGTCGTGAAGTATAAAGTTATTTTTCCAAGCTTCTGTTTCGGTGTTGTACAGATTGAGTTTTACGTCGTAGGTATACGTTCCAGCGGCAGATTTTTGAAGGTGACTGGTTATAATATTCCCGTTGTTTTCTGCAATCACTGGAAAGTCTGCCCAATTAACAAACCAATCATTTCCGTTAGTAATTTCTTGTGTATTAGTCCAAGTCGTGTCTTTTAAAATGGCATAGTTTAAATAGGATGTAGAATCGGTAGTTGAAACCCATGAGAAATAAAGTTCAGAACTATTGCTGAACAATCTAGGAAGTTTACTGTTCACTTCCGAAGGGTTATTGAAGGTCTTGGCTATATTTATTGTGGCTTCTACTTTTTTTAATTCCTTTTTAGTTTCGTGATTTTTACAGGAAACTAAAAATAATAAGCAGAATAGAAGGTGTGGGATTAATCGCATATTGAATGATTTCCTCAAAAATAGTGAAAAAGCACTTTAAAAACCATCGATATTTGAAAGTACTTGCTTCTAATAAAAGAGCGTATTATCTTCAAATTAGACAGCTCTATTATTTCAGCTTATAACTTGCTCTTACAAGGATTCCTCTAGCTCATACCTTGCACGTCCAGATATCACTAGTTAACCACTTCTGCATATAGATCAAAATCTTCTGCCGCTGTAATTTTTACCGTAAAGAATTCCCCCGTTCGTAAATACCCTTCTTCTGC
>Ga0207891_1000455_pt1 | contig 28068 bp, 28 predicted proteins | sample LinPmetageLP50_FD_184061 | JGI IMG/M metagenome (GOLD analysis project Ga0207891, IMG submission 184061) | Marine viral communities from the Pacific Ocean - LP-50 (SPAdes) | ecosystem: Environmental > Aquatic > Marine > Oceanic | place: Pacific Ocean | collected 2011-08-27 | reverse complement strand
GTCAGAATATGACGAAGATGCGCTTGTTTACGCTTGAAACCGCCAGAAGCAGTCTTTTTGAAACGCTTAGCAGCGCCACTGTGACTTTTTAGCTTATAAGCCATTGCAATAACTCCAATTGTATTGCCTTTAAATTAGTAAGCAGGCGTGAGGTATATTTCTATAGCTCCACTTTTAGGCCTAACTTACTGCCATGTTCCGGTGAAAGCCCAGCATAAAATGCTGCAACTTTACTTTAAAACCGGTTAACTCAGGTGAATATTTGCATATTGCTTGCAGACCTGAGCTAAATTCGGTGAGCATTATTACTTAAAAATTACTTTTTAGCAATAGGTGCCATCATCATAACCATTTGACGGCCTTCAACGCGATTTGGGAAAGACTCAACGACTGCTAAATCTTCTAAATCGCCTTTAACGCGGTTTAATAGTTCGATGCCAATTTCTTGGTGAGCCATTTCACGGCCACGGAAGCGGATGGTAATTTTAGCTTTATCGCCAGCTTCTAAGAACTTACGTAAGTTGCGAAGCTTAACCTGATAATCACCTTCATCCGTACCAGGACGGAATTTGATTTCTTTAATCTGGATTTGCTTTTGCTTCTTCTTCTGTTCTTTCAGTTCTTTGCTTTTTTCAAAGATGAACTTACCGTAGTCCATAACCTTACAAACAGGCGGCTCAGCGTTTGGGCTAATCTCTACAAGATCAACACCCGCTGCATCAGCCATAGCTTGTGCGTCTTTTAATGACTGAATGCCAGCTTGTTCGCCGTCGATGTCGATTAAACGAACTTCTTGAGCTGTAATTTCTTCGTTAATACGATTTTTTTGAGCTGTTTGTTGCCCTTTCTTGCCGCCTCTAATGGTACGTTCCTCCAAGAATATCAATAATATAAGCGTGTATATGACTTTTAGTTACAGCCCTACACGCTCGATTTTTACTGTCGATTTTTAATCTCTTCGCTTATTTTAGCTACAAAGTCATCGACATTAAATTTACCTAGGTCTTCACCTGTTCGCGTACGAACCGCTACTTCTTGTTGTTCAACTTCTTTGTCGCCAACAACCAGTAAGTAAGGTATACGCTTTAATGTATGCTCACGGATTTTAAAGCCAATCTTCTCATTTCTCAAGTCAGCAGCGGCTCTAATTCCAAGTTTATTTAATTTTTGTACAATTTCGTGCACGTAATCTGCTTGTTTATCGGTAATATTCATAATTACCACTTGCTTTGGAGCAAGCCACGTTGGGAATAAACCAGCGTATTCTTCAGTTAAAATACCGATAAAGCGCTCAATTGAGCCTAAAATAGCACGGTGTATCATAACTGGAGTGCGTCGTTCGTTGTTTTCAGCTACATAAGTAGCGCCTAAACGACCCGGAAGTGCAAAATCTAGTTGCACTGTACCACATTGCCACGCTCTGTCTAAACAATCGTACAAAGTAAATTCAATTTTAGGTCCGTAAAAGGCACCTTCACCTGGTAGGTAATCAAATTCAATGTCGTTTGCCTTAAGTGCATCAGCTAATGCAATCTCTGCTTTGTCCCAAATTTCATCGTCACCGATACGTTTTTCAGGACGCGTAGAAAGCTTAACTACAATTTTGTCAAAACCGAATGTTTCATAGGTATCATAAACCATCTTAATACACGCTGAAACCTCGTCCATTACTTGCTCTTCTGTACAGAACACGTGAGCATCATCTTGTGTAAAGCCACGTACACGCATTAAGCCGTGTAAAGCGCCTGATGGTTCGTTACGGTGACAACAACCAAACTCGGCCATACGCAGTGGTAAATCACGGTACGATTTTAAACCTTGGTTAAAAATTTGCACGTGACCCGGGCAGTTCATTGGTTTTATAGCGTATTCACGTTTTTCAGACTCTGTGGTAAACATGGCGTCTGAGTATTTTTCCCAGTGACCAGATTTTTCCCACAAAGATCGGTCCATCATCATTGGACCTTTAACTTCTTCGTAGCTGTACTCACGCAGTTTTTCACGGACAAATTCTTCAAGCTCGCGGTAAATGCTCCAACCATCGTTATGCCAAAATACCATACCTGGCGCTTCTTCTTGCCAGTGCCATAAATCTAGAGCCTTACCAATACGGCGATGGTCACGCTTTTCAGCTTCTTCTAAGCGTTTAAGGTACGCTTTAAGTTGCTTTTTATCACCCCACGCTGTGCCGTAAATACGCTGTAACATTTTATTTTCAGAATCACCACGCCAGTACGCACCTGCTACTTTCATTATTTTGAAGTTTTGGCAGAATTTCATGTTAGGTACATGAGGACCACGACACATGTCTACGTATTCTTCGTGGTGGTATAATCCTGGGCGATCATCTTTTGCAATGTTCTCGTCCAAAATTTCAATTTTGTATGTTTCGCCACGCGCTTCAAACGTATCGCGAGCTTCTTGCCAGCTTACTGTTTTTTTCACTACGTCATAGTTTGTTTTTGCAAGTTGGAGCATACGCTTTTCAATGGCATCTAAGTCATCTTGTGTCAAAGAATGATCTAAATCGATATCGTAGTAAAAGCCGTTATCAATAGTAGGGCCGATGGCCATTTTTGCTTCGGGGAAAAGTTGCTTAACCGCATGACCTATTAAGTGAGCACACGAGTGACGAATAATCTCAAGTCCGTCTTCATCTTTTGCTGTGATGATTTCAAGGCGTGCATCATCATTAATTAGGTCACATGCATCAACACGGTCGCCATTAACACGACCAGCAATGGTTGCTTTGGCTAGGCCTGGACCAATATCGTTTGCAACATCAAGGGTACTTACAGGGTTTTCAAAACTACGCTGACTGCCGTCAGGAAGGGTAATAACTGGCATTATAAATCCTTACATACAGTGGTGACACCTACAATGTATCACGTGTATTTTAAATAAAATTAAATGAGAATGACTCGACAACGCTCTTACGAATAAGCATTGACTATTTTTCGCCTAACAGGCTGATGTAGATGCTGAGTCTGCTCAACTACAAAAATATATTGTCGCGTGAGCGAGAAACAATTACAAGTTTAAAGGCGCTGTAATCAATGTTATTTTGCGTAAGTTTGTAAATATAGTTAAAAACGATGACAATTTTGAGAAATGCATAGTAAGAATTCACCTTATTGCTTATTCTCGCAATTTATTCGATGTTGCGTATAATACGCAATAATTAAGTTTTATTAGAGAACAGCAATGAGAACATGTGGTGTAGAAATTACCGGTAGTGACGTACTACTTTGTATTTTAAGTAAAGATAACGACGTTTTTGATATTCGCGATGTGCGTCAAACACGTTTTACTTTAGGTAATGGTAACGACACTGAAATAATGCGCAAATTTCAATTTGATTTTGCAAAGCTAATGCAAGATTACCAAATTGACTCTGTTGCCATTCGCGAACGCCAACCAAAAGGTAAATTTGCAGGCAGTGCGAAAGGTTTTAAAATGGAAACCGCTATTCAGCTCATTGAAAACCTAGATGTACGCGTATTCTCAACTACAGAGATTAAAGAGCAAGTTAAGCGTAATCCTATCCCTATTGCATTTGAGGAAACAGGCCTTAAAAAGTACCAAGAAAATGCATTTGTGAACGCCTACGTATACATAATGAAAAAAACGTATCGTAGTGACGAAATGTAATTTAAAACGTTTAAAGTTTTTTAAATTATGAACGCGCCAATATGGCGCGTTTTTTATTGCTACTATTTTACTGGCTATATATTTACTTATAATACATTAGTCTAACCACCCTTCTTTTTGTCGACAATGTGTGTTTATTTAGTTCCTAGTTTATGTAATACACACACATCGACACGGAGAAAAACATGCACACACTACATAAAACGGTTAAAAAAGTAGAAGTAATAAATTCAATACCGTTGTCCAAAAGCTATTTTAAAGGCTCACAAAATACACCTTTAACCAATAAAACCATTGGTGCTTACTTCGACTTCATTGTCGACAAAAACCCTAACTCGCTTGCGGTAGTGGTCAATCATCAAAAAATTCGTTTAACCTACAAAGAATTTCAAAAAGAAGTGAATCAACTCGCAATGGGGCTATTAGCCATCGGTGTTAAGCCAGGCGATCGGGTCGGAATATGGTCACCTAATAATATACAGTGGTGCTTAACTCAATTCGCTACCGCAAAGATTGGTGCCATTATGGTTTGCATTAACCCAGCCTATCGGCCAAATGAGCTTCAATATGCATTAAATAGCGTTGAATGTTCAACACTCATTACCGCTTCACAATTTAAAGGCAGCAACTATATAGAAATGCTAAATAGTCTAGCGCCAGAACTTAAACATTGTGACAGTGGCAAGCTTTCAGCTAAAGCTCTGCCCAATCTTAAGAATGTAATTCGTATTGGTAATGAAGTAAGCGCTGGCATGTTTTCGTTTTCCGATATTATGCGTATGGCAACGCCAGCTCATGAGCTTGAACTTAATGCTATTGCTGCAAATTTAAATGCCGAACAGGACATAAATATACAATTTACCTCAGGCACAACAGGTAACCCAAAAGGCGCTACACTCACCCATAAAAACATATTAAATAATGCGCTTTTTGTTAGCGACTCTATGCATTTTACTGAGCACGACAAGCTTTGTATTCCAGTCCCTTTATATCACTGCTTTGGTATGGTTTTAGGTAGTCTTTTATGCGTTACAAAAGGCGCCGCAGCCATTTATCCGAGTGATTCGTTTGACGCCAAAACAACGCTTGATGTAATTGAACAAGAAGGCTGTACAGCATTGCACGGTGTTCCCACTATGTTTATTAGTCAACTTGAGCTCAGTACCTTTAGTGAATATGACTTGAGTACACTCAGAACCGGCGTTATGGCAGGCTCTACTTGCCCAGAACAAGTCATGCGCAAAGTTCAAACACAAATGAATATGCACCAAGTTTTAATTGCCTATGGGCAAACTGAATGCAGCCCAATCAATAATATAACCGAAACTGATTCATCAATAGAGCGCCAAGTAACAACCGTTGGCCGCGCTCTTGCACATACTGAGGTAAAAATTATTGATGAACTGGGTAATATTCAAAAAATAGGTTTACCCGGTGAAGTATGCTCAAAAGGCGTAGGAATAATGCGTTGCTATTGGAATGACGAAGAAAAAACAAAAGCCACCATAGATAGTAACGGCTGGCTTCACTCAGGCGATTTAGGTGTTATGGATAGCGAAGGGTTTGTGAGTATTGTTGGGCGAATTAAAGACATGATTATCCGTGGTGGTGAAAACGTTTACCCTCGAGAAATTGAAGAGGTGCTTTATACTTATCCAGGCATACAAGACGCCGCTGTATTTGGTATCAGCGATGAAAAATACGGTGAAGAAGTGTGCGCGTGGATCCAACCAAAGGAAGATACAAGACTCGATGAGCAAGCGATTCGTGCATTTTTAAAAGACAAGTTAGCCTACTTTAAAATGCCTCGGTATATTCGCTTTGTAGAAAGTTACCCTATGACAGTGACAGGCAAACTACAAAAGTTCAAAATGCGAGAACAAATGCAAGAGGTATTATCAAGTAAATTATTTTCATAATATAAACTTGCCCAGCATGACACAATATAAATGTTGGGCCATCTTCATATGTAATCTTTAATTACTTTATTTTTACCTGTATTTTTTGCTTTGTACATCGCTTTATCGGCTACAGATAGCAATGCTTTAATGTCTGGACAAAGGGCGGAAAAATCAGCTACGACAACGCCAGCAGAAACAGTTACACGTTTAAATGTTGAGTATTCGTGACTTATCGTATTTGTAGCAAAAAGATTGGGTAAATCATCAAGCCAGTCTAAATTATTTTGATCTAAAATTTTAACTAAGATAAATTCTTCACCACCAAATCTAACAACGATATCTGCCTGGAGTTTTTTTAATCGGCTCGCAACATCAATGAGTATGTTATCGCCATCTAAATGCCCGTAATTATCGTTATATTTTTTAAAGTCATCGATATCAACCATAGCAAGCGCTAGCGACTGAGATGGCTTTATTTTATTCATTAAGCGTTTACATTCTGAGTCAAAACTGTGTCTATTATATAACCCCGTTAGTTGATCAATGTTTGCTTTTTGTGTTTCAACAAGCTCAGCTTCATATTGTTTACGTAAAAGTATATCCAGTTGATATTGAATACAAGCCATTACAATCACAATGCTAATGTAAAAGTAAAGGCTCCATATTATTGGCGTGGATGAAAACAAATGAACACTTAGAAGGCTTAACCCCGTAATTGTCCATAAAATAAGTTTATGGCCTAAATGAAGCATGGGTATTGCAGAAAAGGAAGCCACTACAAGCATTGGCCCTCCCTCGTTTAAATAACCATATAATCCGACAAAGGACCAAAATAAATACCCAAATAAAACACAAAATAAAACGCCATAAGCAAAACAACGATAATGTAAGTATTTTGCCTTTAATTTATTGTTTACATAAACCAACATAAACGACAAACAAACCATCGATAGTCTTAAAACATTAATGACAGAGTATAAAGATTGCTTATCATTCAACCACGAAAGAACAACTAAAAGTGATAAAAAAAAAGCAGCCAAATACAACGCAATGTTGGCAAAATGAACAGTGCTTTTGTTGAGTTGATACTGAAAATCTTTTTCTTTGTCGGGTGGAAAATAAAATGTTGAGGGGATTAATTGCATTCTAAATTCCTTTTTGTATTTTCGTTACCAGGAAATAGCGAACTTAAAACGGATATGATTGTGTTTTTATGACACTTGGTTTTTAATGCACTTAGGTTGGTTTAGCAAAGTTAACTTTTAAATATTATCGCTAAGTTAGATTAATTACAATCTTAGTAAACACTTATAATGACTGGCTTAAAAACGTTGTTTTTCACAACGTTTTTAAGCCAAAATAATTATTAGCAATTATTCAGGGCGGTGTTGTTGCTGAACGCCGGTTAAAAATAAACGAAGTATTTGATCGTTACACACCCGGTAATGCTTGTTGTCTACTTTACGAGAAAACGCACTTAATTCGTGTTTGCTTAAATCAAAATCAACCAATGCAAGCGTGGCTATTACATCTTCAGCCTTCATGTTTAAAGCAATGCGTAACTTCATAAAGATAATATTATTATTGAGCTTACTCTCTGGTATTGGCTGTACACCCTCGCGTTTACCTCGTTTGGTATTAATAAACCCGTTTAGGAAGGTTGCAAACTCAGTGTCTGAAATTTTAACAAACTCTTGCTCGCCCTCTTTTGTTAACCACGCAATGACTTGCTCTGTTGTTACTGTAGCCTCTGCCGCAGCAAAAATGCCAACCATGGCAGTATCTGTTAAATTAAAGGTATAGCGAAGACGGCGTAAAATATCGTTATTTGTCAAAGTGATTTCCTGAGTAAGGTTTTAAATAGATAAGCAATAGCGCCCACTATTAAATGAGCGCGTAGTTTAGCAGCTTTACAAACCCGCCCCTATTGTTTTAGTAAGGTTAATTACCCAGCACCTTTGCCGGATCGACTCGCGTAGCCTGCCATGCGGGATAAATAGTCGCAAAAATAGCAAGTACGAATGTTGCAATTACTGTAATGCCGATGTCTTCGAGCACAAGCTTACTAGGTAAAAATTCTATAAAATAAACCCCTTCAAGCGGATTAGCACCCATTAGCTGGCTCAGCCAAGCAAATAATTCACTTATGTTTAATGCTAATACAACACCAATGAACGAGCCAAGTAAGACACCCACAAACGCTTGCGTTAATCCCTGCATTACAAAGGTTGCTAAAATAGTGCTGTCTTTAGCGCCCATTGTTTTTAAAATTGCGATATTGCCTTCTTTTTCACGCACTTCCATGACAAGAGAAGACACAATATTAAAACTCGCAACAGCAATAATTAAAAACACAACAATATAAACAATGGTACGAACCATTTGTATATCTTGATATAAGCTACCTTGTGTTCTAAACCAACTAGAAATATATACATAATCGCTAATGGTTTGCCCTACATTAAGCGCTATTTGATGCGCTGAAAACACATCATCAACACTTAACCTTAAACCTGTAACTTGGGTTTCGTCGTAGCCAAGTGTTTGCTGCGCTTTGCTCAAATGTATAAAAGCAGCCGTGCTGTCAATTGGGCCGCCCATTTCAATAACACCTGCAAGGCTCAGGGTAACGCGTTTAGGTGCTAATAACTGACCACCTGCTTGCCCAACCTGAGGAATTAGCAAAGTAATATTGTCGCCCACTTTTGCGTCAAGTTGCTTTACTATCTGTTGGCCTAAAATAACCTCTTCAGAGGATAATTGGCTTACTAATTTACCTGTTCCAAACTGGTTAACTGCAGAAACATTGCCCTCATAGGAAGGGCTAACACCGCGTATTTCGACCGCTTTTAATTGGCTTTTATACTGCGCCATACCATTAACCGCGATAAATGGGGCAGCTCCAGTTACATGCGGCTGACTTTCTATATTAGCTACTTTTAGCTGCCAATTAGCAATAGGTCTGCTTGGTGCAACATATTCAACCTGAGGTACTACGCTTAGTAAACGATGGACTAATTGTTGTTCAAAGCCGTTAATTACTGAAAGGGCAACAATTAAAACAGCGACCCCCAATAAAATACCTATAGTAGACGCTTTAGCTATAAAACTAACAAACCCGTTTTTTTCGTCTTTATGACCTGAGTATGCTCTAAAACGTTTACTTAAAAATGCACTAAGCAACATATTGTGACTCTTTTACCGATAGTTTACCGTCATCTAAGTAAGCTATTTTACCTAGTTTATCAGCAAGCTCTAAATCATGAGTTACCACTACAAAGCTCGTGTTTAAACTCTGGTTTAGCTCATTTATTAAATCATAAATTTTAATCGCATTTTGCTTGTCTAAATTACCTGTTGGCTCATCAGCAAGAACCAACGCAGGTTTAGTAACCAAAGCACGGGCAATAGCAACTCGTTGACGCTCTCCTCCTGAAAGTGCAGAAGGTTTATGATCACTTCGATGTGCAAGACCCACTTTTTCAAGCATGTCGAGCGCCTGTACTTTTGCTTCTTTTGCCGTTAAGCCTTTTATTAGCAAAGGCATTGCTACATTTTCTACAGCACTAAACTCCATCAATAAATGGTGAAACTGATAAATGAAACCTAAATTTTGGTTTCTAAAAGCTGCTTGTTCAGTACGAGATAACTTAGCAACTTCTTGATTTTTAATTTTCGCAATACCTGCAGTGGCAGTATCAAGCGTACCGAGTATATGCAAAAGCGTACTTTTACCAGAACCAGAACTACCTACAATAGCGAGCATTTCACCTTGCTGTAGCGCTAAATCTACGCCTTTTAGCACTTCAACTTGGTTGTTGCCATCTTGGTATACTTTGCTTAAATTTTCACAACTAATTACTAAATTATTCATAACGCAACACCTCTGCTGGTTTTACTTTTGCGGCTTTGCGCGCAGGATATAAGGTAGCTAAAAAGCTCATAGCAATACTGGCAAACGCAATTATTACTAAACTAAGCACATCAAATTTCACAGGTAGTTCAATGCCAGCAAGTAGACTCAGGCCAACTAATTCAAGAAGCTCATTTATGTATAAACTCAGTAGCACCCCAAAAAAAGCGCCAATTAATGTTCCAATAACACCATTGTAAAGACCTTGAACCATAAATACTTTTTGCACCTGAGACGGTGTAAGCCCAAGTGTTTGAAGTATCGCAACTTCCCCTTGTTTTTCACTCACCATCATTGTTAAGGCAGATACAATATTAAACACAGCGACCAGCACAATAAGTGCAAGTAACATGGACATGATCCGCTTTTCCATTGCTACTGCGGCAAATAAAGTGCCCTGGCTGCTTCGCCAGTCTGAATAGTTGTAACCTTTTAAAATAAGTTGGCTTGCGTCCGTAAATTCGTCTAATTCAAAGGGTTCAAAAAGTGACACACTTAAATTTGGGGCAACATTTTTATTTAACTTTAAAACACGCTGAAGCGATGGCCCACTTGTGAAAGCGAGTGCCATGTCTATTTCAGAGCCCGTTTCGTATATTGCTGCAACTTTAAATAAACGCTGGCTAGGCACACGCCCCAAAGGAGTATAAGAAGATGCATTTGGCATGATCACACGAAGTTTATCACCTAAACCAACACCTAACTTCCGACTCAAATAGCGGCTTATAGCAATGTTATAATTACTATTAAGTACTGTTTGCCAATTGCCTTGTACTATTTTCTCAGTAACTTTGTATAACGCACCGTTATTGTCATATAAACCTTGCAGTAATACACCGTGAAGATCTTTATTGGTTTGCAAAATAGCTTCGCCTTGGCGATACAAATTAACATGTTTCACATATGAAGATTTAGTGAGAGCTGCCTTTAAACTCGTTATTTGCTCTGGGGTGTGCTGATCAGATTTAACCTCAATGTGCGGAATAAGGCCAAGCATATTAGTTTTTAAGCTATGCTCAAACCCATTCATTACACTGCTTACAGTAAATAAAGCCATTAAACCAATAGCAATACCGGCAATAGAAAAAAAAGAAATAAACGATATAAACGCATTCCCTTTTGAGGAGCGGCTGTATCTAAGTCCTATAAATAAGCTAACCGGTTGAAACATATAATTTAAAACATTTATGCTAAAAGTGTGAGGCTATAGTAGCACGAAGTTAGCACAATTGAATATGACCATAAATGTAAGAAATAATTTATAAATCTGAGACTTGGATGATTTTTCAGCAATTTATTTAGTGCAATTTATTCTTTAAGGCCAGCAACTAAATAGTCTAGCAATACACGTACATTGGTGGCTACAAACTGACGTGGTGGATAAACACCCCATACACCTTCTTGCTTGGGTTGGTAAGACGTTAAAATGGGTACTAACTCACCACTATTAAGCTCATTATCTATGTAGTAATCAGGAAGTTGCACAATACCTAAGCCTTTTTTAGCACCATCAACAAGTGCCCAACCACTGTTGCAATGTAATCTGCCAGCAATTTTAATGTGTTTTTCACGCTCATTTTCGTTTACACGCCAATAACTACTATTCCCTACTAAACACTGGTGGTTATGTAGCTCACCTAAGGTATGTGGCTCACCAAAGCGCCTTAAATAAGCAGGCGATGCACACATAATAAAGCGCCGTTCACTTAACCTTCGCGCTTTTAAGCTCGAATCTTTTAAATGGCCTAACCTTATTGCTAAATCAAACCCGCCTTCAAGTAAATCTTCTTGTTCGTTACTTAGGTTTGCAATAACTTCAACATCGGGGTGATCGTGCATAAAATTGTGCACAATAGGCATAATAAAGGTTTCGCCGAACATTACCGGGGCTGTTAGTTTAATTTTACCTTTTGGGGTTGTTTGATGTGATGCAAGGCCCTGCGTAGCATCGTCCATTGCATGCTGTAAGTGCTTTATTTGATGTAAAAATATCTCACCTTCTTTGGTGAGAACAACTTTTCGTGTGGTACGCGTTAAAAGCTGGGTATTTAAACGTTGCTCAAGGGCGGTTACATGACGGCTAATATGGGCAACCGAAAGGCCCAGTATCCTAGCTGCAGCAGTAAAGCTTCCTTCCTCACCGACTGCAATAAATTCGTCAATCCCATCCCAACGCGCCATTATTACCATACTGTAAAAGTGTTTTAATAAATAAGAGATTATCATTATATGAGAAACAAATACAATAGTCCCATCACCCAAACAAAATGGGTCTACAATTGATATTAAATAACACTACTAAGGATAAACACATGTCTGATTTTATTAAATCAAAAGCGGCGATTGCTTGGGGCCCTAACCAACCTTTAAGCGTTGAAGAAGTTGATGTAATGATGCCTAAAAAAGGCGAAGTAATGGTAAAAATTACTGCTACTGGTGTTTGTCATACCGATGCATTTACGTTATCAGGTGAAGATCCAGAAGGTATATTCCCAGCTATTTTAGGCCACGAAGGCGCAGGCGTTGTTTATGCCGTTGGCGAAGGTGTAACAAGTGTTGAAGTGGGGGATCATGTAATTCCACTTTATACCGCTGAATGTGGTGAGTGTAAAATGTGTACATCAGGCAAAACTAACCTTTGCTCTGCAGTACGCGAAACACAGGGTAAAGGCCTAATGCCAGATGGCACAACACGCTTTTTTAAAGACGGCCAACCAATTTACCACTACATGGGTACGTCTACATTTTCTGAGTACACAGTACTTCCAGAAATTTCACTGGCCAAAGTAAACAAAGAAGCGTCGCTTGAAGAAATTTGTTTATTAGGGTGTGGTGTTACAACCGGTATGGGTGCTGTAACTAACACTGCTAAAGTAAAAGAAGGCGATACAGTCGCTATATTTGGCCTTGGTGGCATTGGTTTATCGGCCATTATTGGTGCAAAAATGGCCGGCGCGAGTCGTATTATCGGTGTAGACATTAACACCAGTAAATTTGACCTTGCCACTAAACTTGGCGCAACCGATTTAATAAACCCTAAAGATTTCGACAAGCCAATTCAAGAAGTAATTGTTGAAATGACTGACGGCGGCGTTGATTACTCATTTGAATGTATTGGTAACGTTGATGTAATGCGCTCTGCCCTTGAATGTTGCCATAAAGGCTGGGGGGAATCGGTAATTATTGGTGTAGCCGGTGCTGGCCAAGAAATTTCAACTCGTCCTTTCCAGCTTGTTACCGGCCGTGTATGGCGTGGTAGCGCATTTGGTGGCGTTAAAGGTCGCTCGCAACTTCCTGAAATAGTTGAGCGCTACATGGCAGGCGAATTTGCACTAAACGACTTTATTACTCATACAATGAGCCTTGAAGAAATTAACGACGCATTTGATTTAATGCACGAAGGCAAGAGTATTCGTACTGTAATTCATTACTAATAAGCACTTAGTAAACGACTTGATAAAAAGCCGTAATACTTGAACGTTTACGGCTTTTAAGGATTATTATGTTAGAGAATATCTCAAGTACAAAAGTAGCCGGTGGTTGGCATAAGCAATACACTCATGCTGCAACAAGTACCCATTGCACAATGCGTTTTGCGGTATTTTTACCACCAGGTGCAAGTGAAACAAACAAAGTCCCTGTGCTTTATTGGCTATCGGGTTTAACCTGTACCGACGAAAACTTTATGCAAAAAGCGGGCGCGTTTAAAAAAGCTGCTGAGCTGGGTATTGCAATAGTGGCACCGGATACAAGCCCGCGTGGCGATAACGTACCCAATGAAGATAGTTATGACTTTGCTCAAGGTGCTGGTTTTTATGTTAATGCTACGCAAGCGCCCTTCAACACACATTTTAATATGTATGACTATGTAGTTGATGAGCTACCAGCACTTATTGAACAGCATTTTCCGGTAACAAGTACCAAAGCTATTAGTGGTCATTCTATGGGTGGGCACGGTGCTTTAATGGTTGCTCTTAAAAACCCACAAGCCTATGTAAGTACCTCTGCGTTTAGCCCAATCGTTAACCCAATAAATTGCCCATGGGGCACAAAAGCGTTTAACGGTTATTTAGGCACTGACAAAGAGCTCTGGGCTCAATACGATACGTGTGAGTTGATGAAACTAGCAAAGCAGGACGATTACCTACCTATGCTAGTATCGCAGGGTGATGCCGATGGCTTTTTAGAGGAGCAACTTAAACCACACAACCTAGTGGCTATCGCTCACGATAAGAGTTACCCGTTAACGCTGGAAATGCAAGAAGGTTACGATCATAGTTACTTCTTTATAAGTAGTTTTATTGACCAACACTTATTATTTCATAGTCAGTTTTTAACTGCGTAGTCCCGTTAGTGTGTAGTTCTGGCTTATTTAGTTCTACGCACTCCTTTAAACTTTTACTCACCTTCCGACACACTTGGCGTTGTTGATTATTCTCCAAACTGACAAAGTTGATCAATGCAGAATCAATTTTTAAACCTAACTTTGTAAAAGAAAACCCTTCTCTATCTTTTGGAATGGGTTTGAATGGATCTTTGTAAGGGTCTGAACGAGCTTTGCTATTCATATTTTGATTTAATTTTTCGTTATTTTGAGCATGCCCATCTATTAAAACTCCGGCCACCGTGCAACCACTTAAGTACACACTTATTAATAGTGTTAGTAATAATTTCATAGTTTCATCCTCTAAAAACATGTATTTATACTATACGTTTATAAAATTAAGACTGTAAAAAGTTGTAAAACCAATTTAAATACACCTGTAAATACATTAAGTAAAAGTGATAAACCAATGTGTACATTTTACTAAATATGATCTAAATCAACCTAAAATAAAAACAATACATTGATTTTAAATGTTTTTATACTTGGCGTGGCAATTGCTTTTGTAAGTTAAGTTTTTTAATAGAGAATCGCAATGGAATTTGATTTACAGTGGAATGAAATCTTAGATAACTTAATTCATTTAGGTATTGCCTACGCCCTAGCCTTGCCAATGGCCTACGATAGAGAGCGAAGTAAAGACGGCGCTGGACTAAGAACATTTCCGTTAGTAGCAGTTGCATCGTGTGGGTATGCACTTATAGCCATGTCGGTACTAGACTCATCTGAAGCACAATCTAAAATGTTACAAGGAATTATAACCGGGATCGGATTTATAGGCGGTGGTGCAATTTTGAAAAATAATCAGTCGACATCAGGTACTGCGACAGCAGCGAGCATATGGAATATGGGATTAATTGGTATTGCTGTAGCAAATAACCGATATGAAGTAGCCATTTTGCTAGCTATTATTAACTTTATAACGCTCAGGTATGTAAAAAAATTGAAGTAATATAGCTTAAAAGTAAAAACCCCATCGTTATATATGGGGTTTTAAATAAAAATATTTTTTGGTCTTTACAAAAAAGCATTACCACTTTGTTTTAAAGTGACTGTTTGTGCTTGCGCACTTTTAATTAATAACCCGCAACGTAAATCATCTTTAGAAATGACAATTTTATCAATAGCGCTTGTGTTGTAATTTACCACTTTATTTTCACAGCGCAGTTGAACCTTGCTAAGTGGCATTGTTGATTCAAGCACTACCTCACTTTTAGACAGTAAAGGCATAACAGCTTGATCTGTCTCAATAGCTATTTGTTGGTTTATATCGCCTGAATTTTTATAAATGTCATTAACTTGAGCTAGCAGCTGCTGCTTGTTTTCATCTGTAAAAACAAAGGCTTTAATATTTCCTAGAGCATCAATTGCATCATAAGCGCGCACGTAGTCCTGTTTAGATATAAACCATTGCAAAGCATTTTTTACAACTCGCACTTTAATCTGATCAGGTAAATTATCTCTAAATAAAAATGCATTATTAATGTGTTTATCAAAGCCAATCCAATCTTGGGTAAAGTAGCTATGCTGACTTTTTAGCCATGAAAGTAATACTATTTCAACGGTATTTTTAGCATGGTCGCGTTCTAGCTCTATTATTTTACTTTGCGCTTCATCTAATTTTTTTTCATTAATTAAATTACTTGCCGTTTCATAATCATTAAAAAAGCCATGCGTTGCTTTGTCGTTAGTGTACCCCAAGTGCAGGTTTTGAGAAGTCACTGTAATAAGCTTGGCACTAGGCACAGCTTTACCATCGACCTGAGCACTCTTGTAATTTAGTTTTGACACATACTCAACAACTTCTCTTTTGTATTTGTCTTGCCCAATAGATGCAACAATTTCAATATCACTAACCTGACCGCTTTCATTCACAACATAACTACTTAAATTTAAGCCTTCAAAGCGTGACACACGAGAAGATGTATTTGTTTGTTTATTGTAGTTGTCCTTAACAACTTCAGCTGGCACAAAATCTGCCATTACTGGCACACAAGTTAACGCAGGTAATATAGAAAGAGCTATAGAGAGTTTTTTCATTTGATTATCCATCCTAGAACGCAAAGTAGCTATTATAGAAACAAACATTATAAAAAGATGCAAGCTTATATTTATAACTAACCAAAATTTAACTATAGGCTAATAAATATAAAAAAGGCGCTTTATTAAGCGCCTTGGGTTTCAAGTATGTGTGCTTAAAACATATCTTGATAGGAGTGGGTTGTATTAAACGAAATTGCTTTATCAAAACCAGGAAGCTCTATTCCGTCTTCGCCAATTACAATATCGTTATCGTCAATGGCGCCATCACCAAAACGATATACTAATTCGTACTTACCAAGGTCAGCTTGCGCTTTATTGGTATTTTGCAAAGCAACAACGGATGTATTTTTATCAGCGTAATCACTCATCGCTTTTTCACCATGGCGCTTAGCAAGCATTTGTAGTGTTACTTTAGCGCTAAGTACTGTAGCTGTGGCGTTATTACCGCCAAAACCTTTTGAGTTTATAAAGGCGATGTCCATGTCGCCACAGTCATAATGGCTGTTACGTATATCTAAGTGATCTGCATAAACATCGTCGGCAACTTTATCTATGGTAGTAATACCCGGCATAATATTATGGCTAAATACACCCAGCGCTATAGCGAGCTGATCGCCACTGGCGGGGGCAATTGTATGACCAACATAGGCTTTTGGCGCCGTCACTTTCCAGCTATCAATGGCAAACGTTTGTGCCACTTTATGGTAAATAAGTGACTCTGTTACTCTATTTTGTGGCGTGCTAGAACCATGCGCTAAAATAAAGCTGCGTTTTTGTAGCGCCTCTTTACCCAATAAGCTTGTTGCCAATGCCGCAGATTTAGCCATTGTAATGTAGTTACCCGGACCCGGTGAGGTGATTGATTTTTTAATGCCATCGGCATTTACAAATACATCAGGTACTGAGCCCATAATATCTGCACCAAGCTCAAGTGCTAATGCATCATCCATTAAAATAGTGACTTGTGCGCCTTCACCTAATGTAAAACCACAGTTTTCGCCAAATGGGCGGCTGCTTTTACGGTAATCGGGCTCTTGTTCACTGCTTAAGTTATCTAAACGGCGCAGGCCTTCAACATTTGCAAGGGCGCTCATATTACCAAAGCCTTCTACCACTTCAGGCGTAATAGCGCATTCAACACTTGCTACCACCGCAACACGGGTGCGCCCTGCTTGAATATCGTTTACTGCAGCGCGTAAATTATATAAAAATGTGGCACATGCACCCGAGGTAGAAAACGTAGTACCTACATTACCTGTAACGTAGGCATTTATAAAATCAGTCGACATCGTGTTTAAGCCAAGTGCTAATTGCTTTGTACTAACACGATCGCCTTGCTGGCGTGCTTTAACTAAACCACCCAATCCATTATCGTCCATTTGGCCAATAACCGAGGCTGAATAAGTGCCAATTTTATCTGGTTCTACGCTATTCATTATGCGTTGCCAATCAAGGCCTGTTGATTTAATAGCATCGTTTGCAGCAAATATGGTGGCTTGCAAACCGCGTGGCTGATAACGGCTGTTATACATAATTGATGGATCAAACCCGGTAGGAAACTGCCCCGCCGATTTAATTGGGTTATCACGTGTAGAATCAAGCTTTACGTCTAAGTCTGCAGCTATTGTTACTTTTACCTTTTTACCTTCAAGCTCTTGTACTTTCCAACTGGCAGGTACTGGACTTGGTAAATCGCGTGCGCGAGTTTCAAATACAATCGCGTTTTCATCAGATGTCTTTAATGTCATTTTTTGCTGCCAAGGCGTGGCATCTGCATCAAAATGCTCTTTTTCAATTTTACGAATAAGCGTCCCAGCAATAATTTGCTCACCAAAGCGTGCTTCTATGTCGCTTTGCTCAACATTATTGCCGTTTGTGTCTTGTAATTGACCATCAACAACGCATACCAAGTTCATTAATGTGGCGAGGCCTAAAAATGTTTCACTACGATCTTGTGCGTTTAATGCGTCTAACACGATACGGCGGTAACCTTGATGAAAAGAAGTACGGCCTGCGGCGTTAATACCACCCATGCCTACAATTACGGGTAATGCTGTCATAATTAACCTTTAAAACGTGTTATGGGAGAAGCCAACAGTTTAATTGGATTAACCACACCGCTTTATGCTTTAATAGCCAAATATTCAGCATTAAAGGCCAAAAAGTACTGGTCGGAGCATTCATATGCATAAAAAATCAGTAAAGCCTGCGTTAAATATTGCAATCACAGTGTATCCGCATTTACTTATTACCAGTTTAACACTGCCTATTGAAATGCTAAGAGCCGGCGAAGCCTACGCAAAAGGCCACTTAGACCAAACTGACTTTAGACCGCTTAGTATAAATTTAATTGCTAAAAGTAATGAGCCAATAAAAAACCGTACTGGCCTTGCTATAGTCCCGGATTGCACTACTGCTAACGCACCGTATAACGATTTAATTATAGTCCCCGGCATATGGCGAAATCCTCGCCCTGTAGTACGTACTAATAAAGAAGTGGTTGAATGGCTACAAGAAAGCTTTGAAACTGGCAGCCATATAATTGGTGTCGGCACGGGTAATTGCCTAGTTGCAGAAGCGGGTTTACTTGATGGGCACCCTGCAACAACTCATTGGCATTACGCAAAACAATTTAGCCATGACTACCCGTTAGTGCGCTTAAAGCCCGACTTTTTTATAACCCAGTCTGAGCGCATGTATACGGTAGCAAGCTTAAATGCTCTTGCCGATGTGATCGTACATATTATTAGCCAATACTACGGCAAAGCCGCTGCGCAGCACGTAGAACGTAACTTTTCACACGAAGTACGTAAACCCTACGAAGATCAGCGCTACCTTGAAGGCGCGGTTGACCGCCATCCAGATGAACTCATAGCGCAAATTCAGTTTTGGCTTAAAACTAATTTAGCCAGCGAGTTAAACTTACAAGAAGTAGCCGCCCAATTTAGTTTGAGCTACCGTACATTTACGCGCCGCTTTAAGCTTGCAACTAATCAAAGCCCTATAGAGTATTGGCAACAATTACGGGTTGAAAGTGCTAAAGAGTTATTAGCTTCATCTAATTTAACGATTCAAGAAGTGGCACTTGAGGTCGGCTATAACGACCAAGGTCATTTAACTCGCGTGTTTAAAAAAGTGCTAAGCCAAACGCCAAGCGAGTACAGAAAAGTGGTTAGAAGAAAGCTATTTGGCTAACAAATAAGCTTTTTAATTACCTAACATTGAATTATTTATACTACAAACAGCACAATTTCTTCCGTTATTTTTTGCTATGTATAAATAACCGTCAGCTGCTTTAAGTATTTTAGATAAATCAACAGACGAATCAGTAACCAGTTCCTCCAAACCAATACTTATTGTAATTTTTAAACAGTTTTTCTCATAAGTAAACTTATGACTTTCAACCGTTTTAATTAAACACTTTGCTAAGTCATAAGCAGCTTGCTGATCAGCATTTATAACAACAACAAATTCCTCACCGCCCATTCTAAATACATTATCTTCTTTAAATTTTTCTACAAATAACTCAGTTAGTTGCGTTAAAACAGCATCACCTGCGTCGTGTCCATATTTATCGTTCACTTTTTTAAAAAAATCAATATCAATAAGTGCTACGCATACAGGCTCATCAATAACTGTTTGTTTACTAAAACGGCTTTGTAATGCACGTCTATTAAACGCTTTTGTTAATGGGTCTCTTAGTGCCAAATTTAAAATTGTTTCTTGGTTAGAATACCTCATCGCTTCATAAATATGCGAAACGGTCCATATAGTCATATACGAAAGGCCTAAGTTAACAATTAAGTGCAAACTATTAGCACCACCTAAACTGAGGAAAGAATATAAAGGAATTACCGACGCAAACAGTAAGCAAAAGCTACTTATAAACCCGTGTTTTTTACCAAATAACAAATACGCCAAAATGGGAAATGTACAAATCCAATGCGTTATACCCTCATCTGTTTTTAAAATATAAACAGCTAAAAATACAACAAAGAAATAAGCATAGGCTACCGCCCATCTATGCCAAACCTTTGAGGCAAATACACACGTTTTGTAATACGTGTAAAAACAAAACACAGCGAGTAAAACTTCTATCGCTCCTAATATGTAAACCTTCGAAATAATTATATTTACATAAGCTACAACAAGCGCAACTAGCGCTATTATTAAACTCATTCCTTGAAGAACTTTTATTCTTACCTCTTGTGTTTTATCGAATGAATGACGGTTCATAAAATCCTTTTAAATTACTAACTATTTGTTCATAAATATATTTATTAATATTAGATTAGATAAATGTAAATTAACAGCACACATATGATTAGAGTTTAATCGAAAAGTTATCCGCTGAATAATAGGCCAGTTATAATTTTAAAAACACAATGTACATTTAAGTCATAATAAAACAAAACGCCACTAAATTAGTGGCGTTTTGTGTCGTTGAAGTCTTTTCGGTAGTAACGCTTTTGATAGCTTTTTACTCTAGTGTGGACGCCTTTACTTAAGCTTTTAAATTTTGCCTCAAGTACATCTACACCGTATAAAATACCAACCACCAGCACTGAAAGTTTAATAGCAGCAGCTAGATTGTCGGTGGCTATCATTACGCCAATTGAGGCAAGCACCCAAATGGTTGCAGCTGAGGTAACCCCTACAACGGCTCCGTCTTTTGCAAGCATAACGCCTGCGCCTAAAAAGCCAATGCCTGTAATTATTTGCCCCACTACACGCGAATGATCAATTACATCCCCTTGTAAGTTAAACGCGGTCGATAAAAACAAATACGTGCCCAGCGTAATTAAAGCTGAGGTACGAATACCCACAGGTTTACCGCGTAACTGGCGCTCTATACCAATTATGGCACCGCAAAAAGCGGCGGTACCAATGGCTGCCCACGAATAAGGGGCTACATCAATTAAATCTAAAAAAGTCACTCTTTACTTAAAACCTATTAATTATTAGCAATGGCCACTGCGGTTCTTAGCCGTTGGCCACCAAATGCTGACATTTTACTAAAATCACTGCGCGCTATAGGCACGTACTGGCAATCTATTGCGAGTTGTTTGTCGCTTCCTTGCTCACAAAATGGGTCGTGAACATACACGCAGTGCTCATCAAGGTGGGTAACGCAAACCCAATGAGGTGATTTTTTACCATCAAAACTGTATGTGCTAATTAATAACAGCACACTAAAGCCTTGACTTAACCACTGTTCAATATGCTCAAGCTCAACATCTTTATAGCTAAGCTGTATATTTGCCTGTGCTATACCATCCACAAATTGTTGGTGTACTGTTGAAAGCACCACTTTTTTGTTTTCATTGCGTACGCCATCTAAAAACAAAGGCTCTGTGGTATTTACCATTACCTCGCTTTTAAAGCCGCGTTTGTTTGCCGCCAACGCTAAACCAAACGGATGGCAACCACCATGACCCGATGTCATAAAAATGGTGGTGCCTTCACGCCAAAGTGCCAGCTCATGCGATTGGCTAAGCTCAGTTGTTGGCTCAAGTGCCCCCATTGCCATTAATAACGCAGCAGGCCCACAAGTAAACTCGGTAGTTTGCTGATACCACGGCGTTAACCGCGCTACTTTTAGCTCACGCGTTTTGCGAATATTTTTTTGCATTCGCAGTGCATCACTGTGATCGTCATAATAATCGCTGTATTGACCAAACGCTCTGTAACCTAAGCTTTTGTAAAGCCCTATCGCACTTTCGTTATTTACCGCTACTTCTAATCGTAAGTAAAGTCGCCCGCGCTCACACGTTTCTTTTTCAAGGCTTGTAAGCAGTGCTTTTGCAATGCCCTTACCTTGCATTGTGGGTTTTACAGCAAGCGAATATAAACGCGCCAAACGTGTGCCTTTATGGCACCACACAAGCCCATAGCCGCATACTTGCTCGCCATTTTCTGCAATTAGTAAAATACCGTGCTTAGCACTTAACCAACGCTTTAAACTACGCGGGCTCAATTTATCGTTATTAAAGCAAGCGTTTTCAACATCAATTAGCGCGTTTAAATCACTGCTAAGTGCTTTTCGAATAACAAGGTTGCTCATTTATTAGCCACGGCCTCGCGCTTCTAGGCGTTGTTTAAATTCATCCATAATGATCATGTATAGCTCGTCGCCCAAATATCCGTCCTCTACTTTGTGATCAATACTTGGATTGTCATTTACTTCAAGCACATATGCTTTGCCTTGATGTTCTTTAACATCTACGCCATATAAGCCTTTGCCCACAGTTTTACATGCTTTTAAAGCGGCATCTAACACGGCTTTTGGTAACTCAAAGGTAGGTAGCGTTTCAAAGCCACCCGAGAAAAACCGTTTAGCGTCGTGATTATAAATTTGCCAATGGTTGCGCGCCATTAAGTAGCGGCACGCATAAATAGCGCGGCCATTTAATACACCTACTCGCCAATCGTATTCTGTGTACATGTATTCTTGTGCAAGTACCAATGCGCTATATTCAAACAGCTCGGTTAGTTTAGTTTCAAGCTCACTGCGGTTTGCAACTTTAAATACACCTTTTGAAAACGACCCTTCAGGCATTTTTAAAACCAGCGGATAGGTAAACGCTTCTTCTAGCTGCTCAAGCGTTTGCGCTGATTGATCAGCCACTACAACCGTTTTTAAACTGGGCACTTTATGGTAATTAAACGCATCGTGTAAATACACTTTATTACAACAACGTAAAATAGATTCAGCATCATCTATTACCACTAAACCTACGCTTTGCGCTTTGCTTGCAAGGCGATACGTTGGATGGTCAATCGCTGTAGTTTGGCGAATAAATAACGCATCAAACTGGGCAATATTGTCTATTTCATCAAAACTGAGTGCTTGTGCATTAATACCATGTTTAGCCGCTGCTTTTATAAAACGGGTAATGGCATCTTTATCACTCGGTGGAACTTTTTCGTTATGATCAACAAGTATTGCCATATCCCATCTAAAACGGCGCTGCACATTGCCAATGCGCCATTGTGTTTGGGTAAACGTATTTAATTTTGCTACAAAATTGCTATATTGCTCCTCGTTTAAAGAGCTAAGCGAACCTTGCTGTAACAAACCTTGCTCATCTACAAATAAAATAGGCGCTGGGTATTGCTTAAATACCGATTTAGCCGCTTTGCTTTGTAGCTCGTTTAAGGCATTACCAAAGTAAATTTCGCCATCAATTTGCCCAACATTTAACATAGGTGCTTGGCCGCTACGAAGCGCATTTATTGTTTTAAGACTGGGTAATACTTGGTGCTTACGTGCCTCTGCAAGCAATGAGCAATAGTAACCCTTACTCAAGTATTGGCTTGAGTCGCATAAATTAATAATGCGGGTTTTAGGTTCATTATGTTTTGGGTAATCACGCAAGTAACTATTAAACGTAATCACATTTTCGAAAGATTGAGCAAGTGTTTGCTCGTTGTTATCAACCACTATTAAGGTTTTAAACACGACTTTTCCTAGTTAAGTCAAAAATATAAAAAAACATGCCTAATAAAATACTCAGCACTATAAATAGAAACACCCATCGTACTAAGTGGGCATTGCGCGTATCACTTAATACGATGGGTGCTTTAACAAATACCTACTGTAAGTGTTAGCGCTTAAATTGCTTAAGCGACATCTGCTTTATATGCCCTTTTTAAAAACCACACAAACGAGATATTTTTAGCGTGAAGATAAAAAATATTGATTAACTATATTTTCCTATTAATGCAGATTAAAATACGCAAAATTAATATTTTATGAGCGTTATAAATGCCACATCCTGCCTGCCCACAGTGCCAATCTGAATATGTTTACGAGGACCAGCAACTGCTTATTTGCCCTGAATGTGCCTATGAATGGAACCCAAATAGTACAAACGATGAAGACGCAATTTCAGTTAAAGATGCCAACGGCACACTACTTAATGATGGCGATAAAGTAACCGTAGCCAAAGATTTAAAAATTAAAGGCAGCTCACAAGTCATTAAAATTGGCACAAAAGCGGTCGTGAGACGTGTGCTTGATAAAAAAGATCACGAGCTAGATTGCAAAGTAGATGGCATTGGCGAAATGATGGTAACAGCGAAGTTTGTGAAAAAAGCTAACTAGCTGGGTATGTCGGATAAATGGCGAAGCCATCCTGCATGTCTCACCCAAAAGATCGAAGTGATTGAGTTTATTTAGTTATTGGTGAGCATTTGTTAACAGCCGCTAAACCCAAGTCTATGTTAGCAACAATATAGCCATATTCCTTCTTTGACAATTTGCCAGCTCTATAATGTTCTTTTGCCGACTTATGGTTCCATGATTCACCACATTTTGACTCTGGAATTTGAAGCTCTAGGGTAAGTAGGTATTCCTTTTCTTTATCTATGGAATACCCTTTTTTCACAGAGCTTTTCGCGCAGAGGCTAAGTGCATATTCAACCGCGAACTTATCCACGCTTGGTATACCAACAAACTCCACATCACACCCTAAAACACGTTCGCCAGAAGCCTTCGTGTAATAAAGCTGTCCTGTAGTGCAAGCTGATAATAAAAAGAGCACTGCGAATATTGATAAAAATTTATAAATCAAAGGACTTCCTTGTTTACTATTGCCCAGCTCAGCGGGCATTTATAGCGTAGCGAAAATTGGTCCGATCAAACTATTTATTTAGACTGACACCCATCTTAATTTCAAAAATTAAGTAGGTGTATAATTAGTTATTATAAGTTTCCATCCTGACTACTAACACCAATTTAACCGGCGAAATACTGCTCTTGCATTTTGTCCGTCTTCAGATTTATTGTTGTAAGTACGTTTGCCAAACATTTAAATTTCCTGGTTTCGAATAAACACCGCTGCAACCGATAACTAGCGATTCACAAAATTGCTCTAGCGATAAGTTATTTAAATCAGCTCGGAACGGAAGCTTTTCGTGACTTTGAGATACCGCGCTAAATCTTATATGACCAGCTAATTCGTCAAGCCAACAATACACCGTTAATGGCTCATCATTAACAGAATTTCTATATAGTTCAGTGCAATCGTCTAAAAACAAAGAAAAGAACTCTTTTTTTCTTTCAAATAAATCAAATTTAAAAGAAAGCATGTTTCCGTTAGCCTCTTCGTTAATGTCAGAAGAAGTAACTATCTTTAATGGTAAAACGATTCCATCAAATACTTTATTCAAATCAACCTCAAGTACATATAACGCCTTTACAACGAGTAGCTTTGCTGCGAAGCTGCGCTTAAAGCTGTCCAGCCCGAAGGGCGATCGTTGACAAACTTGTTAAGTGTTTTTGCTTTAGTGCTTCCTAAAATCACGCCTCGGAGCCTCTATGCTGTGTTTTTCTTCTCGGATTTCTTCGAGGCACAATAAGCGTTTGAAATATGATTTACGACCCGCAATAGTACCGCCATTTTTGGAACCCCACATGCAGCGGTCAATTTCCTTATTTATATCAGGGAGAGACATGCTAGAGAATTTCTCTAATTCATTATCACTCCCTCTTTGTGCCACTTTTCACTCAATCGCTCCTGACACTTAACGCCGAATTAAGCGGCGCTGCATGCGCTTGGAAGTGTCCGCTTTATTTCATTGTTATGTGCATTAGCCAAAAATTGAAGTTTACTTAAATTGAAAATAGCAAATCACCTTTGACATTAGTGTGAATTAGATAGCTAATGATGAACAATATCACTCCAAAAATCCTGCTAGGAATTGGCCCCAAATGTAGCTTCTTAACCTTTGTAGCTGGGTGGTTTTCATCAACGGCCGTGTTTAATCCACCGGGACCCGCTGACAGAGTCACATCTAGTTTACCTACATAAATTACATATACGCCAAAAATGAAAAGTAGTAACGCAACAAGGTCAAACTCGAATATATCCATATTAAACGTCCTTTCTAGTTGGAGATAAAACTATTTACAATATCAGCTAAATTCAAAATTGAACAACACACAACCCCAAAATAAACGGCGCGCTTGCGGTGTTGAATCAACAACAGAATTGACACCGCTTCCGACTTTATTTGTTTTGTTATGTGTCATATTACGGTATCCCCATATCCCATAGCTGCTCGTTACTAATATGCTCTGTCGAGCCATTGAGCAGAAACTTTGTTCCCAAGCAATAATTATTGTCTGAAAAAAAACCTACCTTTTGTGCTTGAACAACTAAAATTTGCTGCTCATCAACCCAGTCTAACCAAGCTGATTGAGTATACAAATCGGAATCTATTTTTACTTGTCTAGATCCATATTTTTTGATTGATGTTATTCTCGCCTCGATTGGCAAACTGTTAAAATAATCTCTTAGTTTTTCGAGCTCGGAATAAACACTCAAGGAAACGACCTCATGACACGTAACAACTTATTGAACCCATTTTAATGATTTATACCACACCAAAACGGCGCATATTATATCGCTCAATAATTCCACCAACTAACCCTAATGTAAACAGGTAATTAGTAATGTTATAGAATCTCTGTTGGTAAAATACACCAAAACGACTTCTAATAATGTTATTCGGCAAATTGGCTTTGTCGGATGGCGCTTCGCTTATCCGACCTACATATAAAACCACTGTTTTATAAAATTTCTACCACATCATATTCATGGTTTTTGCCTGCAATACTTAGGCTTATTTCATCATCAAGCTGCTTGCCTAAAAGTTGTTTACCTAGCGGTGCTTCTGGTGTAACAACTTGAAGAGTCAGCCCTTTTACTTCAACCGTTAAGCCACCTGCAGCTGGGCCTAAATAAAACCATTTTTGTAAGGCGCTTTCATCTTCCAAACAAACGAGTGAGCTTATAATCACTTTTTTGTGAGTGGGCTCTTTAAAAATGGCTTCAAACTGTTTAATGCTTTTGTAGCAATCGTTTACACGCTCGGCTTGGCCTTGTGCTAAATAAGCGGCCTCGAGTCCTAGGGTATCGTACTGCGTTTCTGCAACGCTTTCTTCGTGAGTTGCGGCGTCGTGCGCGGCTTTGGCAGCTTGTTTTGCGCTGTTTAATTGCGCTTCTAGTGCAAATTTAAGGTGTTCTATTACGTGGGATTTATTCATGAAAGGTGCTAATAACCAATACGGTAAACTATGTGTTTAATTTTACCGTTATAAGGCGCTTAAAACCATTATTTTAAGCGCCAGTGTTTTAATGCAGATTTTTAAAAGCATTTATTGCTAGGGCATATCGAGCAACGCTTGCGTTTCTGCATCTTGTTTTTCTTCGTAATTTTTAGCACTTAACCCTAAAAGCTCGGGTAACGTGGCGGCAATACAAATAGATGAGAATGTACCTACTACAATGCCTGTAAATAATGCAATGGCAAAGCCTTGTAATGGCGCGCCTGCGAGTAACCAAACGCTGGCAACCGTAGCAAGCGTGGTACCCGATGTAATAAGTGTACGCGTTAAGGTGCTTTTTATGGCGTTGTTAATAATACTTGCCGGGCTAAGCGCGTTATTAGATTTAACACGTAAAAGCTCGCGTACTCTATCACCCACTATAATAGAGTCGTTAAGTGAATAACCTATAATGGCGAGTAAACTGGCAAGTACTGTTAAATTAAATTCAATACTTAATAGCGAAAATAGCCCCAGTACCAGTAGTAAATCATGCACTAGCGCAACCACAGAGCCAACAGCTAAACGCCATTCAAACCGCACTGCTAAATACAGCATTACTGCAACCATAGCTGAAAATAGCGCTAAACAACCTTGCTCAAACAGTTCATCACCCACTTGCGAGCCAATATACGCTGACGATAATACCTCAGCGTTTATATCTGCGTTTTGAGTAATGGCAGATTGCCAATCGTTACTATTGGCTGTTGAATCGCTAGGCGCTTCGCGTAGTTGAAAATGGCTATTGCCTTGCGCGGTTAGCTCAAACTCGCCATTGTGATTTTTAGTAATAAATGATTGAAGCTCTTTTAGCTCAACACCTTGGCTGGTGGTAAATTCTGTTAGGTAACCACCGGTAAAGTCGAGTCCAAAATTAAGCCCTTTTTGACTAAGCGTAAATACCGATAGCAGTACAAGTATGGCGCCCAAAAGCATGCCCGAAAAGCGCAGACGTGTACCCGCCTCGCCCTTTAAAAAAGTGTTAAGCATGTGCATTTACTCCTGCTTTTTTAGCCAATTTTAAATATAACGTTTGGCTTAGTACTTTTGATACGTACACGCC
>Ga0207891_1000438_pt1 | contig 28936 bp, 15 predicted proteins | sample LinPmetageLP50_FD_184061 | JGI IMG/M metagenome (GOLD analysis project Ga0207891, IMG submission 184061) | Marine viral communities from the Pacific Ocean - LP-50 (SPAdes) | ecosystem: Environmental > Aquatic > Marine > Oceanic | place: Pacific Ocean | collected 2011-08-27 | reverse complement strand
CAAAATTCATCATGGCGTTGACCCACTGTGAACACTTCGCGTTAAATAGCGGTGCCTGCAAAAAAGAAGGGTGCAGGTGTTCACGCTTCGCAAAATTCAGTGTTCATAGTTACAAAAATACGCAACAGTCAAGGATGTCGCGTCGTACCTCAAGCTCAACGAGCGAACTGTTTACCGTATGGCAACGTCAGCGAAGATACCTGCTTTTAAAGTGGGTACATCCTGGCGATTCAAACGCGAAGACATCGAGAAATGGATAGAAGAACAAAAAAATGACAAACAATCATAGGGAATTTTGGGGTGTTACTGGATAACAAAACCAGCGGCCACGTTGGCAGCGAACTAAAAAAACACACCTTTGCAGGCTCCAGGCTTTCTGTCCTGTCGAGCTTGTTCTCCCTATATGGTTTTTCCTCGCTCAAACAGGAACTCAAACAGCTAGATTCAGCCAGAATACTATTCACTGATTGGGAATCGCTCAATCTGCAAACCTTGGTTGGTTCTGGGCCAGAGGTTCGCCTGCTAAACCAGCTCCAACAAAAACGTATTGCCAGTGAGTTTTCGCAATGGCTGGCAAACAAAGCCGAAGCGAAAGCCAGTGTGCGACCTCAGCCAGACCAGAACATAATTCATCTGCAGTCCCCAGAAAAAAACTTTGCCATCAGTGGCAGCGCCACACTCACCCCAACCGGTCTGGGTGAAGTACGTTCCGATTCATTGCAAATGAATATGGCCCTGTCTGATTCGGAGAGTACCCGACAGCTTCTAGCGTGGTTTGATAGCGTCTGGGCTGATGCGCACAATGTCCGTGATATCAAAGATGATCTTGTTGCCAGATTAGATGCTATTGCCGCAGATCAACCGGCCAGTTTTATTTATTTCCTAACGCTGTTTCATCTGTTCAAAGACTTCCTCGAAGACATTGACGAAGACAATATCATCCGTAGTAAGACCGGGTTTAAAGACACCTTGGTGTGGAACAAGCTCTACAAGTTCCAGAAAGATGGTGTACTGGGCGCGATCGATAAACTCGAAAAACACAACGGCTGCATCATCGCCGACAGCGTGGGCTTGGGTAAAACCTTTGAAGCGCTGGCTGTTATTAAGTACTACGAGCTCCGTAACGACCGAGTGCTTGTTTTATGCCCCAAAAAACTCCGTGATAACTGGACGATGTATGCGGTCAACGACAAGCGAAACCTGCTTGCTGCAGACCGGTTTAATTACGATGTCCTGAATCACAGCGACCTGACCCGCCAGAAAGGTTACTCCGGCGAAATCAACTTGGAGACACTGAACTGGGCTAACTATGACTTGGTGGTCATTGACGAATCCCACAACTTTCGGAACACACCGAGCAAAGCCGAAGGTAAAAGCCGTTACGAGCGTCTGATGAATGACATCATCCGCTCAGGTGTTAAAACCAAAGTACTCATGCTGTCAGCAACCCCGGTGAACAATCGCATGAACGACCTGAAAAATCAGGTCGCCTTCATTACCGAAGGACGGGACGATGCGTTTGTTGAACAGGGTATTAAAAATATTGAATCCACCCTGCGTCTTGCTCAGAAGCAATTTAACCAATGGGTGAGTGAACCCGTCGAAAATCGCTCCACTGCGGCGTTACTCGACATCATGAGTTTCGATTATTTCAAGCTGCTGGATATCGTGACTATCGCTCGTTCGCGCAAGCATATTGAAAAATACTACGGGACGGCGGATATCGGTCGATTCCCGACTCGTTTACCACCGAAAAATATCTATGCCGATATCGATGCATCTGGCACGTTTCCGCCACTCAAAGAAGTGAACAAAACCATAAGGCGCTTATCTCTCGCAGGCTATTCCCCGCTCAAGTTTGTACGCGAAGCCAAAAAGGCCGAATATGCCCGCCGTTACGATAAAGCCGTTGGCGGAGGCAAAGGGGTATTCAAACAGGTAGACCGTGAAGAAAGCCTGATTCACCTCATGCGCGTTAATCTGCTCAAACGCATGGAAAGCTCCATTCATTCCTTTACCTTGACGGCCACCAAATTGGCGCAGCAAGTAGATCGACTATTGGCCAAAATTGATGCCCACGAATCCGATGAGCTGACCGAACTCAATATCGAAGATATTCACGACGTTGAGCTGGAATCCACCGAACTGGAAGATTACATGGTGGGCAACAAAACCAAAGTGCTACTGCAGGATATGGATCTAATCCGCTTCCGGCAGGAACTGGAAGCCGACCGCGTATTCCTTACCCACATTGCTGAAACTGCGCAAAGCGTGAGTGCAAGCCGAGATGCAAAACTGGAGTTGCTGAAGCAAGCCATTGCACAAAAGGTGCATCACCCACTTAATCCAGACAACAAAAAGGTTATCGTTTTTACTGCCTTTGCCGACACAGCTCAGTACCTCTACGCCCATTTGGCTCAATGGGCGCAAACCGAACTAGGAATTCACAGTGCGCTGGTCACCGGTGGTGGCCCCAATAAAACTACCATTACCGGCTTAGGCTCAGATCTGAACAATATTCTTACCGCCTTCTCGCCAGTATCCAAAGAGCGTAACAAGATAGACCCAACGGCAACGATAGAATTGGATTTGCTGATTGCCACTGACTGCATCAGTGAAGGTCAGAACCTGCAGGATTGCGATACCCTCATCAATTACGACATTCACTGGAACCCAGTCCGCATTATCCAGCGTTTTGGCCGTATCGACCGCCTCGGCAGCAAAAACACCCAGATCCAGCTGATCAACTTCTGGCCCAATATGGAGCTTGACGAATACATCAACCTAGAAGCACGTGTCTCCGGGCGCATGGTGTTGCTGGATATCTCCGCGACTGGTGAAGAAAACGTCATCGACGAAAGCGCCAAAGACATGAACGACCTCGAATACCGGCGCAAGCAGCTGCAGCAACTCAAAGACGCGGTAGTCGATCTGGAGGACATGAGCGGCGGTGTATCCATTACCGACCTTACCCTGAATGACTTCCGAATGGATCTGTCAGGCTATATGAACGACAAGGCCTGCCTGGCAGCACTGGAACAGGCCCCGTTTGGGCTATATGCCGCAGTGAGTATCGATGAAGATTTGGCCGCTGATGGCATTAAACCCGGCGTTATCTTCTGCCTGAAGAACATCCGCATTGGTAAAGAAGCGGTTCAGGTAGATGACAACTACCCGCTGGCTCCTTACTTTCTGGTCTACGTTGCAGGCGATGCCGAAAACGACACTGTGGTGAACCTGAACTTCACCCAAAGCAAAAAAATACTCGACCTGCTTAAACGCGAAGCCTTCAAACATAAAGCTCCGGATCAAACGGCCATAAGTGAAGTGAACGGCGTCACGCGCCAAGGACGTGATATGAGCCACTTTCAGCATTTACTGGCAGTCGCCGTAGACAGCATTGCTGGCAAGAGCGAAGAGAAAGGCATCGAAAGCCTGTTCAGCAAGGGCGGTACCGTACTCACCGCCACATCCAGTCAAGGTATTGAAGATTTTATGGTGGTGTCCTATTTGGTTCTGACTGGTGGCGTACCGGGAAGCCAGTATGACTGAGGCGAGCAAGACTGAACTGGGTTTGGGGTTATCACAATTTGATGCGTTCCTGCATAACCTGAATGTGCCCTGCGGCTGTGTGCTCAACAAACCCCTGTATAAAAAAATGTTTCAGGAACACGCTGATCTGGATGCGAAAGACAAAAAAGCACTGAAAGACGATGTTGATAAAATCCGCTGGCTCTACACCTTAAAGCCCAGCACTATCAATATCGCGCCTTATATCGACGATTTACGCGATTATGGCGAGATGGCCATTCTGCAGGTGGAACTAAGCAACCCTAAAAATGCTGAACGTATAGGTCAGCTGATTAATCGGGCGATACCTTACCCAGTCGTGATCTTTTTTTTGCTCTCTGAAAATAAAGAGACGGAAGATGCAGGCGAATTAGAAGCCAATGAACAGCTGGCTATCTGTTTGGTCGATAAACGCACAAACAAAGCGAATAATGAGAAGTGGGTGATAGAAGAGTTACAGCTCTCACCCTGGATATTTCTGGCGAGCAAAAGCCAACCAGAAGAGGCATTCCTAAGCAGTCTGACCTTCGCGGGTTTGCCCCACAGCAATTTCTGGCATTTCTATCAAGCGCTAAGCCATCGTGTGCAGGCGCTACAGTGTGCTGAAATCAGCGAGCGCTTCCATTTAGTCATTGGTGAAGCGGCTGAACAGCAACGGGAACAACTGCAACGATATAAGCAAATCGAGCAGGAAATCAAAAAACTACGCGCCCAGATCAAGCAGGCCGAATTCAGCCAGCAGGTCGTTTTGAATACCCAAATTAAACAGCAGGAACTTAAGCTCAAGCAAATCGCTGAGCTCCTGTAACCGAATCGAAAACGCAGAATATTTATGAGGAAATACAGTGAAAAACGTCATTCCACAAATAGACGCAAAAAGCGCGGATAGCAAAAGCATGGATATCGTCGCAGACAATATCGAAAAATTAAAAGAGCTTTTCCCAGAAGCATTTACTGAAGGAAAAGTGGATTTCGACGCTTTAAAAGAAGTGCTGGGTGACTACATTGACGGGCGCGAAGAACGCTACAGCTTCACCTGGAATGGCAAAAGCAAAGCCCGTATGTTGGCACAAACCCCAAGCACCGGCACCTTGCGCCCTTGCAAAGAAGAGTCTGTCGATTGGGATACCACGCAGAACCTATTTATCGAAGGCGATAACCTCGAAGTGCTCAAGCTCCTGCAAAAGAGCTATCACAAAAAAGTCAAGATGATCTATATCGATCCGCCGTACAACACTGGCAAAGACTTTGTTTATCAAGATAACTTTAAAGAAAACATCAAAAACTATAAAGAGGTTACTGGTCAGGTGGATGGAGGCGGTCGAAATCTGTCCAGCAATCCGGAAACCAGTGGGCGTTACCACACAGACTGGTTGAATATGATATACCCGCGTCTGAAGTTGGCTAGAAATCTACTCAAGGATGATGGGGTTATTTTTATCAGCATTGACGACAATGAATTTGCCAATATAAGGAAAATTGCCGATGAGGTTTTTGGAGAAGAAAACTTCATCGCTAGCATTGTATGGCAAGGCGGCCGGAAGAATGATTCACGTAGATTCTCTGTAGTACATGACTACATCTTGGTTTATGTAAAAAATGAAAATTACCTATCAGAGAGAGAAGTCAAATGGCGAGAGAGGAAAGAAGGGCTCGATCAGGTATATGAACAGCATAAAGCTCTGCTAAAAAAGCACGGCTCCAATTACGACGAGGCATCAAAGGGGCTAAAGGAGTGGTTCAATGATTTGGGTGAAAACGATCCTTCCAAGGAACATTCACATTATTCAAAAATGGACGAAGGCGGCGTTTATTATGGCGACAATATCAGTAGTCCGAACTATAGAGAGAATCTAATATTTGAATACAAAGGTTATAAGCCACCGAAAAACGGCTGGAGGTATAACCGAGAGGCAATGGCCCGACTAGATGGGGAAGGACTTTTGATATTTCCATCCTCAAAAGAGAACCGGATTCAGTACAAGAGATATTTGCATCACACGGAGACATGGGCACCTAGCACTTCTCTATATAAAGACAGGCGAGCTGCATCCAAGAGTTTGGCTGCACTAATGGGCGGTGAGTATTTCGACTTCCCAAAAGACATTTCTGTTCTCGCTCGTCTGATTGACACTTTCACAGAGGAGAATGATTTGATTCTTGATTTCTTTGCTGGTTCTTCAGCTTTTGCTCATGCTTGCATCGAATTGAATGTAAGGAGAAGCAAAGCGAATCGATTTGTAATGGTTCAACTCCCGGAAATTACTGACGAAAAATCAGAGGCATTCAAGGCCGGTTATAAAACCATCGCGGAAATCAGCAAAGAACGTATCCGCCGTGCTGCCGCCAAAATCAAAGAAGAAAACCCAGATTACCAAGGCGATCTTGGCTTTAAGGTATTCAAACTTGATTCCACCAATATCAAACCCTGGGAACTGGACTTTGATCTGACGGAGCAGGATTTGGAAGATCAGATCTCCAATATCAAGCATGATCGTAAAGAAGATGATGTACTCTACGAGGTGCTGTTGAAGTATGGCCTTGATCTGACCTTGCCGATTACTGAGCATAGTGTGGCCGACCATAAGGTATTTGATATCGGTATGGGCGCGCTGATGATTTGCCTGTCGGACGCTATTACTCTCGACGTGGTGGAAGGCATTGCCAAGCTCAAAGACGAACTTAAGCCAGAAATTATGCGAGTGGTCTTCAAAGACGCTGGTTTTGCCGACGATGTGGTGAAAACCAATGCGGTACAGATTCTCAAGCAGGCCGGTATTGAAGACGTAAGGAGTCTGTAACGTGAGCATGAAGATTCAGTTTGATGCCAATTTGGATTATCAGCAGCATGCTATCGAGTCGGTAACGGGCGTGTTCGCCGGCCAGGAAATTTGCCAGACCAATTTCACCGTTGCGCCCCTACAATCGTGGGAGGAAGGCTCGCTCTTTCACGGCGCTCAAGAAGATACCCTGGGTATTGGCAACCGCTTGCGCCTGCTGGATGAGGATATTCACGCTAATATCCGCAAAATACAGCTGAAAAACGGCCTAGCGCCGTCCGAGACTTTTGACTCGAAAGACGGAATTCACCTGACGGTGGAAATGGAAACCGGTACCGGCAAAACCTATGTGTACCTGCGCACTATTTTCGAGATGAACCGGCTTTACGGCTTTACAAAGTTTATTATTGTGGTGCCGTCCATTGCTGTTAAAGAAGGTGTTCAGAAATCACTTGAGATTACTGCCAGTCACTTTAAAGAGCTTTACGAAAACATTACCTTCGACCATTTCACTTACGATTCCAGCAAACTGTCGGATGTTCGCAACTTTGCCACCAGCCCTGATATTCAGGTTATGGTCATTAACATCGATGCATTCCGTAAAAGCTTTGCAGATCCGGAGCAAGAGAATAAGGCCAACATTATTCACCGGGCCCACGACCGCATGACCGGTGCCAAGCCAATCGAATTTATCCAGCAAACCAACCCGATTGTGATTGTCGATGAACCTCAGAGCGTTGACACCACCGATAAAAGTAAAGAGGCCATCGCCTCGCTTAACCCCATGTGCACACTGCGTTATTCGGCAACGCACGTTGAGAAGCATCATATGCTCTACAAGCTGGATTCGGTTGACGCCTACGAGCAAAAACTGGTTAAGCAGATTGAAGTGGCAGGCATTGAGGTAAAGGACGGTCACAATAAGGCCTATATCAAGCTGATCAGTGTGAACAACAAAAAGAGCCCGATCGGTGCCAAAGTCGAAATAGACGCCCGCTTGAAGAATGGCAGCATTAAGCGCAAGGAAGTCACGGTGACCAGCGGCGCCGATTTACTGGATGCAAAATACAGTGGTGGGCGTGATGTCTACGATGGCTACATTATTGAAGACATCTACTGCGAACAGGGTAATGAATACATCAGCTTTACCAGTAAGCCCGACATTCTGAAACTGGGCCAGGCGCTGGGCGAAGTGGATCCGGACGAATTCAAGCGCCTGCAGATTCGCAAGACCATTGAAGAACATCTCGATAAAGAAATGCGCCTGCGCCCCCAGGGTATTAAGGTGTTGAGCCTGTTCTTTATCGACAAGGTCGCGAACTACCGCTGGTACGATGAGACCGGTAACCCGCAAAACGGCAAGCTCGCCCTGATGTTCGAAGAAGAATACGACCGTGCCATTCGTAAACCCAAATATAGCCAGCTGTTTGAAGGTGCCGATCTGGATACAGCTGCACAAGGCGTGCATAACGGCTACTTTGCTATCGACAAGAAGAAAGACTCATCCGGCAAAGAAATTCTGAAAGAGTCCAAAATTGGAAAAGATGGCAAGGCCGCAAGCAGTGAATCTGATGGCAGTGCCTACAACACCATTATGAAAGACAAAGAATGGTTGTTGAGTTTTGATTGCAAACTTAAATTCATCTTTTCCCATTCAGCGCTCAAGGAAGGCTGGGACAATCCTAATGTCTTCCAGATTTGTACCCTGAACGAAACCAATTCAGTCATCAAAAAACGGCAGGAAATCGGCCGGGGTTTGCGTATCTGCGTCAACCAAGATGGAGAGCGGGTACATGGTTTTGAGGTAAACACCCTCACCGTGATGGCCAATGAATCCTACGAGCAATTTGCTGAGCAGCTACAGAAGGAAATCGAAAACGAAGAAGGCATCAGGTTTGGCGTGGTCGAGCAACATCTGTTTGCCAATATTGTTGTGCCGTTGGATGACTATAGTCACGAATATTTGGGGGTCGATGCATCTAATGTACTGTGGGAGCACTTTAAGAGCAGTGGCTATATCGATAGCAAAGGTAAAGTGCAGGATAGCTTGAAGGCCGCATTGAAAACCGGTGACTTGGATTTGCCAGAAGCGTTTAAACCCCACGCAACTCAGGTGGCTAGTGTATTGAAGAAGGTTGCCGGTAATCTCAATATCAAAAACCGAGACGACAAGAAGAAGGTGTCACTTAATAAAGCCGTGTTCCTGAGCCCAGAATTTAAAGCGTTATGGGACCGTATTAAGTACAAAACCACCTTTCGGGTAAACTTTGATGTCGTTAAGCTAATTGAAACATGTGCGGATGAAATCAAAACAAACCTTCAGGTAGGCAAAGCACGCTTTATCTACCGAAAAGCAAAAACAGAGATTGACCGTGGCGGAGTACATGCAGAGCAAGTGCAGGAAACAGCAAGTGTATATGAAGCACGTTCTTTCGATCTGCCCGATCTCATAACCTATCTACAGAACGAAACCAACCTGACACGTCGTACATTGGTTACCATCATCAATAAGAGCGGGCGTCTGGAATCGTTCAAGAATAACCCTCAAAAATTCATTGAGCAGGTATCTAACATCATCCAGAACCAGATGCGCCTGTTTATAGTAGACGGCATCAAGTACCACAAAATCGGTGGAGACCAGTTCTACGCCCAGGAACTCTTCAGCGATAACGAACTGTTTGGATATCTTCAAAAGAACATGGTCGCAAGCAACAAGTCTGTTTTTGACCATGTCGTATACGATTCCGATATTGAGCTGGAGTTTGCTTCGGCATTCGAACGTAGTGACGATATCAAACTCTACGCCAAGCTTCCGGATTGGTTCAAAATCGACACCCCACTTGGAACCTACAACCCGGACTGGGCAGTGCTAGTAGAAGTGGATGGTAAAGAGAAGCTTTATTTTGTCGTTGAAACAAAAAGCACCTTGTTTACTGACGCCTTGCGCCCCACCGAAAAAGCCAAAATTGATTGTGGTAAAGAACACTTCAAAGCTCTTGGCAATGATGTTGAATTCGCAGTAACCAATTCAATGGGCGAGTTTTCAGGTAGGTATGTTTGAGTAATAACGATGAGCTGCTTGTGCTACGAATGACGCAATAAATTGAATAGGAGGTCGCGATGAAACTTGGAGTGAATCTTGAAAATTGTTATGGCATCAATAAGTTGGTGCAGGAATTCGACCTCGCCAAAATTGACGGCAATAACGGTGTTTGCTCATTGTATGCAGCAAATGGAACACTAAAAACATCTCTGGCCAAAACACTAAAGGACGTTGAAGAAGGCAATCTTTCAAAGGATATTATATTTCCGGAGCGCGAAACCAAGCGAACTATTACATTGGATGATCAGCCGATTACGGCGGCGCAGATAATGGTCGTTAATTCATACGACGAAAGCTATAGCTCGAAACAAGTTTCCACTTTGCTGGTCAACGAGACATTAAAGCGAGAATATGATGAGGCGTTAAAAGAGGTTGACGATAAGAGATCACTGCTAATAAAAGAGTTGGCTAAAACCTCTGGAAAGCAAAACAAGGCAATTCCAGAACTAATTTGTGAAGCATTTGACCGACCAGAAAAAGAATTGCTTGACTTATTAGCCGAGCTGCACAATCAGGATGCAGAAGACTTTACTAGCCTCGCCGTGTTTAAGTACGGAGATCTATTCAATCCAAATGTACTGAAGCTCGCTACAACAGAGGGTTTCGGTCAGGAACTGACTGATTATGTTGAGACCTATGAGAAGCTCATTAGCGAATCGGCTATCCTGTCAAAACAATTCAACCATCAAAAAGCTGGGACAGTATCGAAAAGTCTTTCCGATACTGGGTTCTTCGATGCATCCCATAGCGTCAATCTGTTAACTAATGGCGAAAAGGAAGAAGTAACATCGAAAGATCGTTTGAATGAAATTCTTCAGGATGAACAGAATAAGGTTTTTCAAAACCCAGAGCTAAAGGAAAAATTCAGCAAAGTAGATAAGAAGCTCACAACAAAAGAAACTCAAGCCTTTCGGGATTTTATTTCAGAGCATCAAGTTTTGTTGCCGGAATACAAAGACATAAAAAACTTCAAGAAAAAACTTGTAACGGGATATCTTCAATCACATAAGTCAGCTTGGGATGACCTTGAATTAACCTACCAGTCGAATCAGACCATAGTTAAAGACATCGTCAGGCAGGCAAAGCAACAGGAAACAATCTGGAAAAACGTTGTTGATATATTCAATAAACGTTTTTCTGTTCCATTCACCCTTAGGGTGGATAATCAAGATGACGTCATTCTCAATGACGCAGTCCCATCTATAGATTTTGATTTTGATGATGGTCGCGGCGGCAAGCAGAAAGTTAAACATGAAACATTACTTGATACTCTCAGCCAAGGTGAAAAACGTGCGCTCTATATCCTGAATATACTTTTTGAAATTGAAGTTAGAAAGAATACAGGTGCGCCGATATTGATCGTCATAGATGATATTGCAGATTCCTTCGATTATCAGAACAAATACGCAATAGTTGAGTATCTTCGAGATATTTCTCAAGTGCCGCATTTCTATCTTTTGATTCTCACCCATAACTTTGATTTCCATCGAATCATCGGTGGACGGATTATTGGTAGCAAAAACCGTATTGCACGCGCGCGACGATTGTTGGCAACTAAGACATCGACGGGTATAACGCTAAACGCCGAAAAGTACCAAAATGATGTCTTCAATGCATGGAAGGCTAAAATGCATCAGAACGAATGTTATATGCTTGCCAGCATCCCATTCGTTAGAAATCTTTCCGAGTATTGCGGGCATAAAGCGCACTACGAAACACTGACATCATTGCTTCATCTAAAGTCGGACAGCCAAAACATCACCGTGCGTGATTTACAGACAGTCTACCGCGTAGTGCTCGCAGACAAGTCTACCTTGAATTTACCTAATGGTACGTCAGGGGTGATTGATAGCATTTTTCGCAAGAGTGACGAACTATCAAATGCTGGTCACGAATCACCTGAGCTTGAATTCAAAGTTATTGTTGCAATGGCAATCAGGTTGAAGGCTGAGGAATTCATTATTGCAAAAATCAATGATCAGACATTTGTGGATGGCATTGAATCAAATCAGACGAGAGAGCTTTTTGATAAATATGTTGAAATATTTCCTGACCAGACCGCGACAATACGCTTGCTGGATCAGGTTAATCTGATGACCCCAGAGAATATACATTTGAACTCATTTATGTATGAGCCGATCCTAGATATGTCTGCTCATCGTCTTTACAGTTTGTATAATGAAGTGAAGCAGCTCGGAAATAGTGATGCAGTCTCATCCTGAAGCCAGCAATTGTGATAACTGTGCTGGAAACGAGGTGGTGACAAAAATACAGAAATGTCACCATTTAGATTGGTAACCTATGGACAAATTGGAAATCGCCTACAATGCAGAGAAATCATGGTCTACAGCCTTTGTCACCAGTAGTGAATGTTACGGTGGAGTCGGATCGGGAAATTTCCTGGTGATCGCCTATATTCGTATGCGAGAAATCGAGGCGGAAGTTCAGATTCGACGCGGTGAAGCTAATGACCGCTCTTGGATCAAACTAGAAAATTTCTATGGTATTGAGCTGAAGGACTTTGCGGCGGAAGTGGCAAGACTTTCGCTATTGATTGCAGAGTTTCAGTGTGATGTGCGCTTTATTGGGCAGAAAGAGGCGAAGGCTCTTGTTTTGCCGCTACGGAAGACGGGGAGAATAAAGCAAGGAAATGCTCTTCGAATTGATTGGAGTGAAGTGTGTCCCCTAACTGCCGGTGATGCATCAGCTCCCGAGACATATGTTTGTGGAAACCCTCCATATCTCGGAGGGAAAAAACAAAATGCGGCGCAAAAAGAGGATATGCAGAAAGTTTTTGGTAAAGGCGGCTCTTATAAAAACCTTGATTATATCTGCGCATTTATCGAAATGGCGGCATCTTTTATCTCTGAGGGCACAAAAGTAGCCCTTGTAACTACTAGCTCGGTTAACCAGGGAACTCACGTGCCCACGCTATGGCCTAGTATCTTTGATAGAGGAATATCTATATTTTTCTGTTATCAGCCATTTAAGTGGTCTAATAATGCAGCGAATAATGCAGGTGTCTTTGTCACTATCATTGGGCTGAGCAGCGATTCCACTGGCACGAAATATATATTTGACGACAGCAATAGAAAGATCGCTAAAAGCATCAACGCGTATCTAGTTGACGGCAGCGAGCAGATAGTCGAGTCAGCATCATCATCTATATTTGGTCTTCCAAAGATGATCACTGGAAATGCTGCATATGATGGAGGACATCTCTTTGTCGATTCTGTCTTTAAGGAGGACTTGTTAACTAAGTTCCCTTTCGCAAGCGAAATTTTGTGCAGAGTGTCGGGCACTTCTGAATTTAACGATGGAAAGCTTCGCTGGTGTTTGTGGATCGACAACGACCAGAAGGAGTTGGCTAATTCTATTCCTGAGGTAGTGAAAAGAATTGGCAAAGTCCTGGAATATCGCCAGGGCGGCGGAGAGGTTGCTCAAACTCTGATTCAACGCCCTCATCAATTTAGGTATAGACACAGGGCAAATCGCTCGCAAATATTAGTTCCACAGATATCAGCTGAGCAACGTCCATACCTACCTGTTGGATTTTTAGCTCCGGATACGGTGATAACACATCTAGCCCATGTCATTTATGATTCTGAGCTGTATGCTTTTTCTCTGTTGAGTTCAAAGCTGCACCAAGTTTGGCTTCGCACTGTTGCCGGTAGGCTGGGAAATGGAATTAGGTACTCTTCGAATATCTGCTGGAATACATTCCCAGTCCCATTGTTAACTGAAAAAAACAAATCTGATCTAAATAGAACTGCTGAAGACATACTCTTGGCACGGGAGTCCTGTTTTCCAAAAACCATCGCAGATTTGTACGACCCGGAAAAAATGCCCAACAACCTCCGTGAAGCACACGAGCGAAATGATGAGGTGCTGGAGCGAATTTATATAGGTCGCCGCTTTAAGAACGACACTGAGCGCCTGGAAAAGCTCTTCGAGTTCTACACCAAAATGACCGCCAAAAGCACTATTAGGAAGGCGAACTTACCATGATCAAGAATAAATCTGTCCCCTCTGTTTCCGTCAATTACGCCCGTAACGGCAGCTCCAAGAAATCCAATGAGTTGGGTATGCGGGTGATGCAGGAGCGCGCCTACAACAAGCGTGGCGAGCAGTACCTGCTGATCAAATCGCCACCAGCCTCCGGTAAAAGCCGGGCGTTGATGTTTATCGCGCTGGACAAAATTCACAATCAGGGGCTGAAACAAGCCATTATTGTGGTGCCGGAAAAATCCATTGGTTCCAGCTTCAACAACGAGCCATTGAGCAAATATGGCTTCTGGGCGGACTGGGTAGTGCAGCCCAAGTGGAATCTGTGCAATGCGCCGGGTGAAGACGGCGGCAAGGTTAATTCTGTTAAGGCTTTTCTGGAAAGCGAGGCTCAGGTGCTGGTGTGTACCCACGCCACCTTCCGCTTTGCGGTGGAGAAGTTCGGCCTTGATGCCTTTGATGACCGGCTAATTGCGGTGGATGAATTCCACCATGTCAGCGCCAACCCGGACAATATTCTGGGTGTTCGGCTAGGCGAGCTTATCAACCGGGGAAAAGTGCATATCGTCGCCATGACCGGCTCTTACTTTCGCGGAGATGCGGAAGCGGTGCTCGCGCCGGAAGACGAGGCCAACTTCGAGACGGTCACCTATACCTACTATGAGCAGCTCAACGGCTATGAGTACCTGAAAACCCTCGATATTGGCTATTACTTCTATTCCGGCTCCTATGCCGAAGAAATCCTGAGCGTGCTTAACCCCGACGAAAAGACCATTATCCACATCCCTAATGTGAATTCCCGGGAGAGCACCAAGGACAAACACAAGGAGGTGGAGCATATTCTGGAAGAGCTGGGCGAGTGGCAGGGCACTGACCCGGATACCGGTTTTCACCTGATCAAAACCCAGTCCGGCAAGATCATCAAAGTAGCCGATCTGGTGGACGACGACCCCAGCAAGCGGGAACGGGTATCCTCTGCGCTCAAGCGAGCGGAAGAAAAGGGCAACCGCGATCACGTCGATATTATTATCGCCCTGGGTATGGCCAAGGAGGGCTTTGACTGGATTTGGTGCGAACACGCCCTCACCGTAGGTTATCGTTCCAGTCTGACCGAAATCGTCCAGATAATTGGTCGCACTACCCGCGACGCCAAGGGCAAAATTCACGCGCGCTTTACCAACCTCATTGCTGAGCCCGACGCGGAAGAAAGCGCAGTGGCAGATGCCGTTAACGATACTCTGAAAGCGATTGCCGCCAGTCTGCTGATGGAGCAGGTGCTTGCTCCAAAATTCAATTTCACCATTAAGAAGACCGGCAGCGGCCCGATAGAGGGTTATGACTACGGCCCCGGCGGTTACAACCCCGATGGCAATAATGTCGGTGTGAACGAACAGACCGGTCAGTACCAAATAGAAATTGGTGGCCTAAGTGAACCCAAAAGCAAAGATGCCCAGCGTATTTGCAAGGAAGACCTGAACGAAGTCATTACCGCCTTTGTTCAGGACAAAACGGCGCTGGAGCGCGGGCTATTCGACACCGAAATGGTGCCAGAAGAGCTGACTCAGGTGCGCATGGGCAAAATTGTCCGGGATAAATACCCGGAGCTTGATGACGATGACCAGGAAGCCGTGCGCCAACATGCCATTGCGGCACTGAATCTGACCCAAAAAGCCAAACAACTGGCTGGTGAGATAGAAGAGAGTGACGAAACCGGCAATAGGAACACAGCGCTGATTGACGGCGTGCGCAAGTTCGCAATGGATGTGCGCGACCTGGATATCGATCTGATAGATAGCATCAACCCATTTGGTGAAGCCTACGCTATTTTGGCCAAAACCATGAGCGAAGACAGCCTTAAACAAGTGGCTGCCGTGATCGCCGGTAAACGAGTGAACTTATCCCTTGAAGAAGCCCGTGAGTTGGCGAAACGCGCTTTGAAATTCAAGCAGGAGCGTGGTCGCTTGCCATCAATAACCTCTCCCGACCCGTGGGAGCAGCGCCTGGCAGAAGGCATCGCCTTCCTGCAACGTAAAGCAGCGGAGAGCAGCAATGGCTGATATGAGCGATGCGGAACTGCTGGCAGCATTAGGCGTCGAGGCAGAGTCCAAGAAGAAGGTTGCTCGTTCCCCACGGGAAGAGCGAATTATTGCCGGATTTGAGGAAATTCAACGCTTCGTTGAGGAGCACGACCATGCTCCTCAGTACGGTGAAGATCGGGATATTTTTGAGCGTATTTATGCCACTCGATTAGATCAAATCCGGCGACAGAAGGAGTGTCGGGAGCTGCTGGCAGAGCTCGATCATCAGGGGTTGTTAGGTGAAAAAACTGATGAACCAGAAGGTGATACCGAATCGCTTGATGATGAAGAGTTACTTGATCAGCTCGGTGTTGAAGCTACCGCCGACAACGATATCACCCAGCTCAAGCATGTGAAGCCGCGGGCTGAAATTCGGGCTGCGGAAGAGGTCGCCAGCCGAACTAAGTGCGAGGATTTCGACAAGTTCGCGCCTATATTTGAGGCCATTCAGAAGGAACTGGATAGCGGATATCGAGTTACCAAACCGTTCCAAGAAAAGGCGGACGTTCGCTCTGGTGATCTGTATATTCTCTCCGGTCAGAAGGTATTGGTCGCGGAAGTCGGAGAGGAGTTTGTAACCGATTACAACCGCCGAGATTGCCGCCTGAGAGTGATTTACGACAACGGTACAGAGAGTGACATTCTACTCCGCTCTTTGCAGCGCGCGTTACATAAAGACCCTGCTGGCCGAAGGATAATAGAGACAGCGGCAGGCCCACTTTTCGACGACGAAGCGGACACAGATGATACTGCTAGTGGCACCATTTATGTGCTACGAAGTCAGTCCGACCACCCTATGGTTGCCAAAAACCGGGAGATCATTCACAAGATCGGCGTGACTGGTGGTGACGTTAAAAAGCGCATCGCCAACGCCGAAAATGATCCCACTTTTTTACTTGCGCCGGTCGAAATCGTCGCGACTTATGAGCTATACAATATCAGCCGGGTAAAGCTTGAAAAGCTGCTTCACAAGTTCTTTGACTCAGCAAAATTGGACATTCAGATCAAGGATCGTTTTGGTAAGCCAGTTGTGCCCCGAGAGTGGTTTTTTGTGCCTATGTTTGTGGTTGATCAGGTCGTAGAAAAGCTACGAGAGGGAAGTCTCGGTGACTATTGTTACGATCCGGAGTCTGCGTCTCTTCGTCTAGCGTAATTGATGAGTACCTGAATTTGCTTCGAGCAGCCGACAACTCAGTATTTTCGTGAAAATACGCCTTTTTTTTGGCGCGCTTCTTTAGCGCCAACAAGTCGTATAACTTATTGATTTATAAAGGGTGTTACCGAGTAACACCTTGCGGCATAGGGGTGGTAACTCCCTGAAAGGTAGATGGCACGGGCTTTTCAGCCGCATGGTAACTGCATCGGGTGTGTAGCCAAGTACTCCGAGCGAAGATCGGGCAGCCTGCTTTCTTAGAGGGTGTGTTCCATATTGCTTTTGGCGTATTTAACGAATAACCCGAAGGCGTGTTTGGGGCTGATCTTGTGCTTAATAGTGCGTAATATTTGGTAGGCATTTGTGCAGATTTTTTTGCTTCACTTCGTGTTAAGTGAGCATTCCTATCCAACCCATTTCGGTTGGAATTCACTGACCGTACGGTCGTAAATTTATTCCTGTGAGGACGATGTTTTTCTAAGTTAATCATTAGACGAATATCCTCTGCTAGTAACCGAATCTACATAGGTAAATAGTTGAATCACATTCTTCCACAGGTTGATGCGCGGTTTTGGAAAATTGAAACGATAGTTACAACGGAATTTCTTATCCACAGATTTCTCGAATAAATATAGGTCTATATATGTAATAGATGTAACTGATAAAGGGTATATAGGTAATACAGGGGGCTTTCTGAAAAGCATATAGATCATAGCCTCTAGCGAATTTGCATCACACCGGCTGCGTGAAACCACCACATGAACTGCGTTAACCCATCACTCTGGCTGCGTGAGCCATCACATAAACTGCCTAAAACCATCACACGTTCTGCGTGATTTATCACATGATCTGCGTGGATAACTTTCGGGGCCCACAGGTATACCCACAGATTTATTTCGTTCGCGGAACGTGCGGGGGAAATGGTCTGAGCGTAATTCCTTTATCCGAAAATGAAAATTGCACCGTAGGGTAATGCTCTAATACAGAGGTGAAGGAGCGTTTAAAGCTAAATCTGAAGTGATACTGCCTTTTGATATCATTCCCGAACTGGTTGTATAGTTGGGCCCAAGAAATATTCGTTTGCCCTTTTACGCGTCCTGCTCTGCTTGTTAACCAGCAGTAGATATCCAGTTGAGTAGGTTTAGATGAAAGTTGAATTAGAGTTTGACGATTAATAGGAAATGAATGGTCGACGATATCTAGGAAAAATCGATGGCTAAGCACGATCTCCGAACACCATGAGCGTTCTTCGTTATCGGTCCACATGAATGTTCCCTCATCAGATAGAGCGTAGTTGATCCATTGGTAACCATTATCGTTTAATTGCTCGTAGTACATGGCCGTCGAGAATAATCGCATGGCTTGCATTTTTATTGCGTCAATTGATCCTTTGGCTCCCCCTGTTGAGCTTCGACCTAGTGATTTCAAGAACGAAGTTTGTGATGTCCCTAGCTGTATATTGAGTCGTTTTGTTATTTTTGCCATTGTTGCAAGATAGATAATAAGCAGTCGTGGGTAAACACCGTAGGGAAGACCATATTTTGATGGGGAGACCATAAATAAGCGATAATCGCCATTCACGGATTGAAACTCCGTCTCATCTCTTTTATCTACTGGCAAGGCGATTTGGCCCATCCAGTGCGGGACGTACACAACTTCTAGAGATTGGAAGTCTGGGAAAATATCAATACTCATCGTTTTATCCGTGCAATAGTAATTTTCTTTAATGCTATTTCGTCATTGGATTCGACTTGCTTCTCCATCCACTCCTCAAATTTGTTTTCAGGGAAAAGAATTTTTTTCCCAATTTTTATTGAGGGCGGCATTTTCTTATTGGTGGATAGTCTGTTATATGCGGTGCCAACAGTAATGAAGAGGCGGTTGCTAATATCTTCAATTGTTAAATATCGTGTACTCATGTGTTTGTCCGTCAATAATCGATAACGGGAATTAACTTATCACTACGATCTAGGAAGATCTAAAAATTAGGATTTTCAAAATATTGATTTTGTTAACAGAATTATAATTTTGTTTTCAAGATTGTAATTCTGTTAACGTTTGGCAGGTTTTAATTTGAGAATAACTTCAAGAATCACAGAAACTTCTCGTAATTCAGGGGTTTTTGGCGTTTTGCATGTAATTGCTGTGAAATATTAACGGAAATACATAAAAATCGTGACATATTTATAACGATATTAATTAGTCAGTATTTTTATTTATGAAAATCAATACCTTGTAAGATTGGCGTGTAATATTGATAGTCATGAGTAAATCAGAGAGTTTCGAGGAAAGTATCATCTTAAGTGTATAAATATTGGGCATCTTGCTAAAATATAAATGCGTTATGCTTTCTTTATAGTATGTTCTTAGATCAGGTTTATAATTATCTGCATGGAGGCGGTTGATATGGAAACTAAAAAAACAGCAGTCGCAAGACTGTTTCGAGTTGTGCGGATTACTACTGGAATAGTTGGGTGCGGGTTGTCCGCTTGCGTGTTTATTGTCGAATTCTTTCGGATGTACGATACGCCTAGTTGGCTTTTTTTTGCTGGTATTGGCTCGTTCCTTGTTGTCGCATTTCTTGAAGATTGTATTTTCAAGCCAAACGCTGGTGCCGACAGTTCTGGTGGATATTGCCCACCAGATAGTTTTGGCGAAGATCACAATGCTAAAGCTGTGATGCTTGAGACAACTGGTGTTTACTACGATCCCCATAGTGGGATTTGATGCGTCGACTCACCAATAAGTTCGTGCGCTGAGACATCTTGTGTTGTATCGATAGAATGTATGTCGTTGGTCGTTGATGTCAGTTTAGCGGTGCTGTGATATATCCAATATCTTTGGCAGGCTATATAATTTTAGGCCACTGATAACACCCAAGGATGGCCCTACAATGAAGTCTATAGTTGCACTTGCTGCGATAGGTATCTTAATTTCATGCGCGAATGTACCCAAAACTACTGAGATCGTTCAAACACTCCAGCGCATAGATCCAAACCTTCTGAGTATCACAAGATCGGGCAACATCGTATCTCTTTATCACGCTAAGGAATTGCTAACACAAACCGCTCTTAGAAGCGGGGGCGGTAGTGGGATAGACAACCTTAAATATAATAATTCTCGATACGGCTTGTACTGTAAAGCCGAATTTTTTGAGGACAATGACCAAACAGGTAATTTTAGATGTGAAGTTACGCAATACGACGCGGTCATACTAACTGTATCTGAGGAAGGTAAAAAGCAGTTAAAGAAATTGGAAGGGGCTGAAGTTACAAACTGTATCGGATTTTTCGGGAACACGGCTGTCGATTGTAGTCAGTATGATAATGATCATTTACAACGAGCTGCGAAACGCGATTATGACTATTCATTTCAATATGCGGAGCGCTCAAACAACTACGAAAAGTTTATTGAAAATTACCGATACAACGACATAGGTGGCCTTGTTCCTGTTGCATTGGAGCGACAAGCTGCTCAACAACTAGCGGCTAATAAACGACAAGCGGATCAACAACGAGCAGCTAATAAAGTAATAATCGACTTTCGAACAAAAATTAAGGTAGGTGATGAGACTCATTGCGGGCTTGTTGTAGAGCTGAAGCCGCCTATTGTGCAGATTCAAACTTCCTCAGGTGTTCGGTGGGTCAAAATAGCAGAAACCTTCCCACCGAATTCTCGGCGTTGCTCGCTTTAAATGCTTAGCGGTGATGAGGTCAAGGCATTAGATGACAGTGAGTTGCCTCATTTAAAACTCACGCCATATGAATCTATGGGACAAATTTGGGACAATTTAAACGATAAGTAAGGTGAGTTGCAATTAGCTTACATTATGATATGTTAAATAAAATCAATTACTTACTGTTTCTTCTTTGTATCGAGGGGTGTTTATATTGGGCTCCGGAGGCAGAGGTCAGAGGTTCGAATCCTCTCGGGCGCACCAAAACCAAAAAGCCGGCCTTGTGCCGGCTTTTTGGTTTTGGTTTGCTTGATCGGTGAGAGCCTCTCCAGGTTCGATAAATTGCACCCGCGGTGCAATTTAAACAAGGAGCGGAGCGACGCAGCCCCAGAGGGGTTAAAACAGGCCCAAGCCTGTTTTAATTAATCCTTAATCAGCTCTTGTGCAGGATTGCTTACGCAGCGATTGACTAAAGCCGGCCTTGTGCCGGCTTTTTGGTTTTGGTTTGCTTGATCGGTGAGAGCCTCTCCAGGTTCGATAAATTGCACCCGCGGTGCAATTTAAACAAGGAGCGGAGCGACGCAGCCCCAGAGGGGTTAAAACAGGCCCAAGCCTGTTTTAATTAATCCTTAATCAGCTCTTGTGCAGGATTGCTTACGCAGCGATTGAGTAAAGCCGGCCTTGTGCCGGCTTTTTGGTTTTGGTTTGCTTGATCGGTGAGAGCCTCTCTAGGTTCGATAAATTGCACCCGCGGTGCAATTTAAACAAGGAGCGGAGCGACGCAGCCCCAGCGGGGTTAAAACAGGCCCAAGCCTGTTTTAATTAATCCTTAATCGGCACTAGTGCGGAATTTAATTCATCCTCGCCTGACGGCCGCACCGTCATCCTCAATACCCGCACCGTCTTCCTCAACTTGATTGAGGGTCCAGAAACCTCGGGCTTTGTAGCACTTCATAGTTGCGTCTGACGTCTGATGTCAGAAGACCGACGTTAAAAGCATTCGCAGTCGCTCATCTGGATCCCCGATCGGGGCCGGGGATGACGTGGTTTTAAAGGTCGAGGAAGACGAAGTGTAATGGTGTCATCCTCAACGCACCGCTGCTGTCATCCTCAACTCGATTGAGGATCCATATACCTCGGGCTTTGTAGCACTTCATAGTCGCGTCTGACGTCAGAAGGCCGACGCTAAAAGCATTCGCAGTCGCTCAACTGGATCCCCGATCGGAGTCGGGGATGACGTGGCTTCTGGTGAGATGACGTGGCTTCTGGTGAGATGACGTGGCTTTTGGTGAGTCGGGGTGGCACCGTTTTGAATAGCGGGGTTGATGCACTGTTGCCGCAGCGCCAACTGGGTAAAACAGGCCTGCGCCAGCTTTGATCTATCCTCGCTCGACGCTTAGGCAGGATAATTGGTCCTCCTCCAATGCTGATCTAGGATTTACCTGGAGGCGACCTGTTTGTTTTGATTCGCAGGACCGAAAGTGCAATTTTCACCGCTCACCAATATAAAGAAGCGTTAAAAATCATATGTTCTCGTGGCAATTCGGAAGTGCTAGGATTAGTCTTAATTCATTCTACATTCAAATATTTGGCGCCATAGAATTTCAGAATCAGCCATTCTGTATACACGTCAAACCTAAAATTACGAAATCTTACTGAGGGAGCGCGCCAGAGATGGTGTGAATTTCAGTATTTTTCTTGTACCGGTCATATCAATAGAGACCTTAAACAGCTAATAATAATCTTCTCGATCTTCGGTGAGGTTGCAGTGCTTTAAATTTGTGACGATATGTAGTGATGATTTGGTTTGTCTTGTTACCCCTAACGCGGGGTCGCGCTAGTCAGTTTCAGGTTGTTTCCCTTGATGATTAATGCTCTCCAGTCGGAATACTAAAGATAAATGACATACTTGGACCTGTGAACCGACGAAGTAGCTGATTTTATATGTTTGTTAGCTATTATTGATAAAAATAACTAAGTGAATTTGGGCTGCGCTCGATTACCTAGGTGTAGCTGAAAGTGGAAAAGAATACATGCCTATCAGAAAAGATTTTCAAATAATAACCGCCAAAACCTTGCCGCCGCAAAAGAGAGGTAAACAAGTATCTCGGCATAATGAAGACGTGTTGTTGCGGCAAGTTAGCGAGGCGCGTTTATGCTGTGTTATTGCTCCTCCAGGTTACGGTAAGACCAATATTCTTTCGCGGTCATTTAGGCACCTAAACAACCTAGGTTACCTTGTTGCATGGGTGAGTTTTGATGCGCAGGATAATCATTTTTACCGCTTTTTGTCCTATGTGCTGGCTTCATTGCAGCAGGTTAGCGCCCTTAAACGAGAGTGGCGTGAGTTATTACTAGATACACATCCCGAGGATCAAGGAGACCATTTATTATCCAGGTTAATAGAGGAATTATCTGAGAGCGATAATGACTTGTATTTGATACTAGATGACTTTCATCATATCCAGGACCGTCAAATACATGATTTTTTAAAACGTTTGATGGACTACGCACCGTATAATTTTCATTTGATTATAGGTTCGCGACAACGATTGGATGTCAGTTTTTATCGAAGCGTTCAGCACGGCGATTACGTCGAAATTGGCTCCAATCAGTTGCAGTTGAATTTGACTGATACACAGAATTTCTTTAAAGATTGTTGTGATATCGACCTCTCGCCAACGGAAGTCGAACGTTGGCATCGGGATACTGAGGGCTGGGTTTTTCCGCTTAAATTAGCCAGTATTTCAATTAAGCAGCGACCTGATTTTGCCCTGGGAGACCTCCTTCAAAAAGACAGAGGTATTTCAGAATACCTAAGCGATGAAATTCTGGAAGGGATGTCTAAACCATTTGCAAATTTTCTGATGGCTATCTCGGTGCCTGATATTTTTTGTATTGAAGCTTGTGGATATATAGCCGGGGTGGGAAATCCTCGCGAGTTTATTGAAAAGGTGCAGTCGCAAAATCTCTTTATAGAGCGCTTGTCAATTGATGGCGAGTGGTTTCAACTCCATCCATTTTTTCGAAGTTACCTCGAGGCCCGTTTAGCTAAGGAATCGCCGGGTTTGTTAGTTAGCTTGCATCGTAAATCGAGGGAGTGGTTTGAACAGAACAATATGCCTAGTTTTGCAATAAAACATGCAATAGATGCGGGGGAAAGCAGGCTATTAGGTGGCTTATTGGAAAAGAGTTGTTACGATTTATTGTTGAATGGTCAGTATATGGAGCTAGTGGGGTGGGCTCAATTACTTGGCGATGAGGATATCCGGTCTCGGCCAAAATTATGTTTTGCAGTGGCTTTGAACTATATCTTGATGCACCAGTTTGAAGAGGGCCGCCGCCTTATCGAATCGTTAAGCAATTCGGTAAAGTTGCGTCGGCAATTGGCTGAGTTCAGCGATGGCTTGCCGATACTTTTGGGCTTAGATGCAGTGTTTCAGGACGATGTAAGTGCGGCAATGACTCATTGTCAGGGTTGGCTTAAAACCGTGGGGTCTCCGGGGCAAACGCTCCCGCTATTACTGATAACCGGCTGTAATATTCTGAGTTACTGCATGCTATATGAGGGACGATTTGCCGAGGCTTTAGATGTGCAAGTATCGTGGAAGGCGGTGCCTGAAAGTGAAATTCCCGCATTTGGTATTGCCTACGCTAATTGTTTAGAGGGGCTAGTGCGGCTTCACATGGGCGATATTGATGTGGCAGATAGCGCTTTCATCAAGGCGGGCAAGGTTGCCGTAGAGAAATTGGGTGAGTTTTCCATTTATTCCTCTTTTGCGACGGCGTTTCTCGCAGAGATACGCTATCAGCAAGGCGATTTCCGCTTTCTATTGGAGGAGGTGCTGCCGAGCTTAGATACTATCAGCAAGATAGGTCTCGTTGATTCTCTAATACACTCCTTTCCTTTAGTCGCTTCTGCCCTGCATTTTAAAGGGCGCTACGTAGAGGCTAATGAGATACTCGATCGCGCTGAATCCCTCGCTAGGCTTTGCGAATGGCCAAGATTGGCTTTGGCGTGCATGCATCAAAAGCTACGTTATGCGATTGAGAATCGTGCTTCGGTTGATAGGCAGTTGATCAATAGCAAGGTCGAGAAAATTGAGATTGCTTCGGCCAGTCGTCTTAATATCAGCGCACAGTTTTATTTGGTTTTAATTAAAGCGGAAAGTTGTGCTGCTATAGGTCAATCTAGAGAGGCGATAGATCTCGTAAAACCTTTCCACATGTTGTTGATTGAAAAGGGGTTTGTGTACCTCGCTTTTTTATGTCATGTCAGGCTGGCTTTCTTTTATCACGCAAATGGTGATGAGGCCGAAGCGATCACTACCTTGAGGGAGTGCTTAGATTTTGCCATTTCATCGAAATTGACTCAGGCATTCGTGGATGCGAGTTATATTAGCCCCAGTTTACTGAAGACTTACGGCAATGCTACGGATTCTGAAAGTCACGTCGAGATGCTTCTTGCAATAAATAGTCGGATCAGTAGCCAAGGAAAGCTCAAGGACAGTCCGTATGAAGCAAAGCCGCTTGGCAATGTGGAAATAGATCTCAATGTCAGTGAGCGCGAGAGGGAAATTCTAGAGTTACTTGGTCAAGGCTTGACTAACAAACTTATCGCCCGATCCCTAAGTATTGGCCAAGAGACGGTGAAGTGGCATATCAAAAATATTTTCGGTAAGTTGGAGGTGAATTCCCGTGTCACTGCGGTACAAAAAGGACGCCGTTTAGGCATTATTGCATAGTATACCGCTGGATAGCTTCATTTCCCTCGATAACTCCCCCTCCCCCCCCCATCAATGGTGGGGATATTCCTCGCGAATCCTATAGCCTTAATAGTCATCATTGAATCTTAGATAGATTTTGTGAACATCGAATATAGCTCAGAGCGCATTTCAAAAATAATGTCGAGTCAATGCGCGCTCGCTTGGTAAATATAAGTCTAAACCGAGGAAAAACAATGTTCGCTTTCGAAAAGGTAGAATTGCCCGTCCTGGGCTTACGCGGTCTTGAAGCTGATCTCTCTGAAGAGGAACAGGCTATACAAGAAAATGTGCATCGCTTTGCCCGCGATGTTATGCGGCCGATCGGCAAGAAATTGGACGGTATGTCACCTGAAGAAGTCATCGCGGAAGGCTCCCCATTACACGACTATATGGCGCAAATCCATGCCAGCGGGATCTTGGATTTGGGCGCGCTAGATAGTATGAGCAATCTGGAAAAAAGTCGTATTTTCCCTATTATTTTTGAAGAGTTGGGCTGGGGCGACTCTGGCTTGGCGATTGCGACCCTTGCATCGGCGATACCGGCATTTACTGCGCACACTACCGGTGATCCAGAAATTATCGAGCGTTTTGGCAGTCTTCCTGGTTGTTGGTTGGCGACACAGCCAGATAAAGGCAGTGAAGTTGTCGATATGGATGCGACCAATGCTCATGCAGGCGGAAAGCAGAGCAAAGGTAATATTGGGGCGCGAAAGGAAGGGAATGAGTATGTGATTAATGGCCAGTCCTCTGCGTGGGTGTCCTATGGGCCGTTAGCCCAGACTGCCATGGCTTACCTTCCCTGTGATTACGGTGACGGAGTATTTAAAGACGGTACACAGGAACTCAATTGGGTTGGAATACTGATTCCTCTCGATCAACCGGGGGTCTCCAGAGGCAAGCCCTTAGATAAAGTTGGTCAGCGTCCGTTACCACAGGGTGAGATCTTCTTTGACAATGTTCGTGTTCCTGAAAAATTTGCTATCGTCACCGGCGACAAGGTAGTTGGCCAGATGATGGCGACGCTGACCTTTGCCAATATGGAAATGGCGGCAACCTTTACCGGTGTGGCAAGGGCCGCCTTCGAACACGCGCTAGAATACGTCCACGAGCGAAAACAGGGCGGTACGACAATTATTAATCACCAATCGGTACAGACGAGAATTTTTGCTTTGTGGCAAAAAGTTGAAGCGGCGCGCGCCTTGTCTCATCGCGTTTTTAGCTACAACTATTCTGCGCATGGTCCACATTTACTGGCATCCGTTACTTCTAAAACCTTTGTGACAGATACCGCGTTTCAGGTTGCTAGCGACGCCTTGCAGCTGTTTGGCGGCAATGGTTTAACGAAAGAGTATCCCATGGAAAAACTGATGCGCGACGCCCGCGCTGCGATGATCGAGGACGGTGAAAACACAATCCTTGGTCTGAAGGGGGTTACGTGGTTAAGCCGCTGGTATCAGGAGAAAGCAGGCATTTCGGTTTAATAAAATAAATTGCTTTTAATATCTGATAAAGGATAAAGACCATGGCTAAGAAACCTGTCGTTGTTTATGGCGCGAGCGGTTACACCGGTAAATTGATTTGTGAATTTTTGCGCGAATATCAAATTCCCTTTATTGCAGCGGGTCGCAGCAGAGCACGTATTGAAGAGGCTCTAATCACTGTTCCCGGGATTGAAACCGCCGATTACGAAGTGGTAGAGGTTGAGCACAGTGTTGCCGCATTGACCGAGTTGCTAAGCGGCTGTGAAGTTATCTGTAATACCGTAGGTCCATTTGAGTACTTTGGCGAAGTCGCTGTTGAAGCAGCGGCGAAGGCCGGTGTTCACTATATGGATACCACGGGTGAGCAGTCTTTCATGATCGAGATGCGCAACAAATTTCATGAAGCATTCAAGGCCAATGGCAAGATTCTAGCGCCAAGCACCGCGTATATGTACACGCCTCTCGATATTGCGATGAATTTGGTTCTGGAAGACGGCAGTATTGATACCATTGAAGCGGGCTGTCTCGCAGCGGGTGTGCCGACCTACGGTTCCACGCAAACAATTTTCGCTATGTTCAAAGCCGATCATCTCTATTTAGAAAACAATAAGATGTTGCCGTGGGAAAAAGGTCGCGGCTTTGAAATGGCGGTGCCCGGCAAAATGATGACTCAGCTAGCTCACCCATGGGGTGGTGGCAGTGTGCCAATGTGGTTGGAACACGACCACCGTGTGCACAGTGCGCGCCAGCTGACCGCATTTACCAATCGTACTATGTATGAGCAACTAATCGCCCTGCAAAAGCATTACGAAGACAATATCAAGCCCTTACCGCTCGATCAGCAAGAAGCTGCGCTGAAGGAAATTGCCGAGGGTATGCAACCGGGTATGCCACCACGGGAAAACAGAACGGTACAGCGTACGACCGACTTCGTTCATGGTATCGGCACTGGGGTGCGCAAAACCTGCGTAATTCACACCGCCGCGCCATATCAGTTAACAGGTGTTGTACAGGCGGGGCTCGCGTCCTACTTACTAAGCGAAGCACCGCGTAAAACGGGCTTTGTTTCCTCATGTCAGGCTGTTGGCCACGAGGTGATGTTGGGTGCGATTAAGAAATTTTTGCCCATTCAAGTCGACATGTACTAGTTTTAGCAAATTGATGAAAGAGATCTAAGTATGAGAATGATCGACTACTTCGACAACGGTGCGAAGTACTACCCGAACAATGTTGCCTTTATCGATGTTGATCGCGGCGATGCCAGCATTACCTATGCAGCGGCATCTGCGGTGACGCATCGTATCGCGGCGGCGATTCGCGGTAATAGCTATCAGCAGGGATGTCATATTGGCATATTGGCGCCAAATTCGACCATCGCGTTCTTGACGTTGTTGGGCTTGTTTCGAGCAGAGGCGGTTTGGTTGCCAATAAATCCCCGCAACACGGTTGCCACGAATGTCGATCTTCTTACGCGCTTTGACGGCGATCTGCTGTTTTATCACAGTGATTATGCCCAAGAAGCGCAACAAATTATGGACGCTGTGCCAAATATACGCGAAGCGGTATGTATCGACGGCGACGCGACGGTAGGAAGCACCCTTGAAAACTGGAGTGAAGGCCACCCCGAAACACACCAGGTAGGTCCGGTAGATCTGGATGCAACCTTTGCGGTGTTTCCTACAGGTGGTACTACGGGGAAATCCAAGGGTGTGGTGCTGAGTCACCGTTCTATTTACACAATGTATCAGAACTTTTACGCACATTTTAATTATCACGACGAGACTTGCCATTTAGTGGTTGCGCCAATGACGCATTCGGCCGGAATTATAGGCGGGCTGCATTTTGCTCGCGGTGGTACTAACGTTGTTATGAGTAAAGCCGCGCCTGATTTAATTTGCGATGCAATTGATAGGTATCGCGTGTCGCATCTATTTCTGCCGCCTACGGTTGTATACATGATGCTGGCCTTGCCCGATGTAAAAGACCGTGACTACAGTTCACTTCAGCATTTCTTGGTGGGTGCAGCACCTACGTCGGTAGAAAAGCTTAAGGAAGCCGTGTCGGTTTTTGGGCCTGTCATGACCGAAGCCTTTGGTCAGTCTGAAGCTCCGGCGGCAATTACTGCCAAAGCGCCGTGGGATTATTTAGATAAAGAAGGGAACATCAATGAGCGTCGGCTCGCGTCAATTGGTCGGCCTTGTGTTAATAACCGCGTAGCAATTCTTGATGAAGAGGGTAATGAGCTCAAGCGCGGACATGCCGGTGAAATTTGTATTCAGGGGGATTTGGTTTCGCCTGGTTACTATAAAAACCCTGAGGCTACC
>Ga0207891_1000433_pt1 | contig 29230 bp, 27 predicted proteins | sample LinPmetageLP50_FD_184061 | JGI IMG/M metagenome (GOLD analysis project Ga0207891, IMG submission 184061) | Marine viral communities from the Pacific Ocean - LP-50 (SPAdes) | ecosystem: Environmental > Aquatic > Marine > Oceanic | place: Pacific Ocean | collected 2011-08-27 | reverse complement strand
GTAAGGACCTAATTAAGCGGGAAAGTTCACCCGAAGAATAAGGAAATGCTTCCTGATTTTCTATTATAAATTCGCCTAAAGTCTGATTTTTCTTAACCATTATGTACTAATATCGTTAGTTGCGTCAAAATTATTCATTTTATTTAGTTACTAAAACGTTTTCGTAAAAATTATATTGAATTTTACGAAATTTTAATACAACCTATTTTCAGACTTTACTTACTAATTTTTTCAACGGATATTTTATGAAATCCCTAATTTGAAATTTCAATCTTTACTTTTGTAAGGAAAAAATTAAAGAATGGAATTTACAATTAGAAAAGCAAGACCAGAAGATATGCCATCGGTTATAGAACTTATACAGGAACTGGCTGAATTCGAAAAAGAGCCCGAGGCAGTAATTATTACTGCGGAAGACCTGAAAAGAGATGGTTTTGGGGGAAATCCGTCGTTTACCTGTTTTGTAGCCGAAGCTGAAGGAAAGATTGAAGGAATGGCATTATGCTATTTTAGATATTCTACCTGGAAAGGAAAAACCGTGCACCTCGAGGATCTGGTAGTAAGAGAGAATATGAGAGGTAAAGGTTTAGGAAATGCCCTTTACAAACGTGTGATTCAATTTGCGAAAGAAGAAGGTGTAAAACGTACCGAATGGGTGGTTTTAGACTGGAACACCCACGCACGTGATTTTTACAGCCGCAGTGGCGCTACCGTTTTTACCCATTGGTGTACTGTGCAAATGGAAGAGCAAGCAATGGACAAATTTCTCGAGAAAACACGTTAATAATACGCTAAGCCTATATAATTAGCCCTTTTTATTAAAATCTATTCCTACTTTTGTAGAAATACCAAACTTATGGAATACGTTATACGCGAAGCTAAGCGGGAAGATATGCCCGCGGTTTTGGAACTTATTAAAGAACTTGCTTCTTACGAGGGTGCAGCAGATGAGGTTGAAATTCACGTAAGTGATCTGGAACATGAGGGTTTTGATGAAGCCAATTTTAAATGTTTTGTCGCAGATGTAAAAGGTAAAATTGAAGGGATGGCGCTGGTTTATTTTAGGTTTTCTACCTGGAAAGGCCGTACCGTTCACCTAGAAGATCTAATTGTTAGAGAAAGTATGCGGGGCACAGGACTTGGTGGTGCTCTTTACAAACGGGTCGTAAAATATGGCCACGAAAATAGCGTTAAAAGAGTAGAATGGGTAGTTTCTGAAGGGAACAAAAATGCCCAGGAATTCTATGAAAATACGGGAGCAGACATCAAGAAAAACTGGTACACCGTGCATATGGATGAAACCGGAATTCAGAAAAACATCGATTAAATTTTTATGAAGGTTTTTAAGTTTGGAGGCGCATCGGTAAAAGATGCGGCAGGAGTAAAAAATGTTCAAAATGTATTAGAGAAAACCGGTAACGGCCCTAAAGTGATCGTGATTTCGGCGATGGGAAAAACCACCAATGCGCTGGAAATTGTAATTAAAGATTATCTTTTTGAAAGGCAAATTCCCGAAAGCCTACAAGCGGTGGAAGATGCACATTTTGAGATAATAAACGAGCTTTTTGCGGAAATTAAATCCCCGGTTTTCAATAAAATAAATACACTTTTTACTGAACTTAGAAATTTTCTTCAGCATAATAAGTCTGAGCAATACGACTTTGTTTACGACCAGGTAATTTGCTATGGTGAGTTGGTTTCTACTACCATAGTTAGTGAATATCTCAATTCCCAAAACATAGCAAATAACTGGCTTGATGCGAGGCATTTTGTTAAAACCGACAGTGTTTACCGGGATGCCGGTGTAAATTGGGAAGATACCCAGGAAGCAATTCAAACCAACCTGAATATAAACCAGGTGAATATTACGCAGGGCTTTATTGGTTCAGATCCCAATAACTTTACCACCACGCTTGGTAGAGAAGGTAGTGATTATACCGCGGCAATTTTTGCTTATTGCTTAAATGCTGAAAATGTAACCATTTGGAAGGATGTTCCCGGAGTTCTAAATGCCGATCCTCGAGAATTTCAAAACCCGGAGTTACTTCAGCAAATTTCTTATGAAGAAGCTATTGAATTAGCATTTTATGGAGCTTCGGTAATTCACCCAAAAACTCTACAGCCGCTCCAACAAAAAGAAATTCCTCTTTTTGTAAAACCCTTTTTAAATCCGGAAAGCGAAGGCACCAAAGTTGGAAAAGGACAACTTATTTTTCCTGAAATTCCTTGTTTTATCGTTAAAAAAGACCTGGTTTTAATTTCACTTTCCACACTGGACTTTTCGTTCATGGTAGAAGAAAATATCAGTGAGGTTTTCAGGCTTTTTCATCAATATCAAATGAAGGTAGATTTAATTCAAAATTCTGCGATTAGTTTTTCGGTTTGTGTAGACAATAAATTCAACCAGTTAGAAAAATTAATTCAGCATTTAAAAGCCAGGTTTAAAGTGAGTTTTGTGCCCGGCGTTGCGCTTTTTACCATTCGGCATTTTAACGATGAAGCGATTAAAAGCCTCGAAAAAGATAAAGAAATACTGCTAAAACAGCTTACCCATAACACGCTTCAAATTGTAACCCGAAACTAAATTTATATGGGAATTGTAAGTGCCAGGGAAGTTGCCAAAGTAATGAATCTCCAAAAACTTGGTCTGTTTGGAACCTCAATAGGTTGGTTAATTCTTCGAACTACTAAACTTTCCAGGTTAAATAAAGAATACCAGAAAAGAAAAAACTTAAATGGAATTGATTTTATTGATTCAATTTTAGAAGGTTTTGAAATAGATTTTGAAATTCCCGAGAAAGATTTAAAACGAATTCCAAAATCGGGTGCATTTATTACCATTTCTAATCATCCGCTTGGCGGAATTGATGGAATGATTTTAATGAAATTATTACTCCACCAGCGCCCAGATTATAAGGTAATTGCTAATTTTCTCTTACATCGTTTAGACCCGTTAAGGCCCTATATTATGCCGGTGAATCCTTTTGAAGACCATAAGGATGCAAAGTCTAGTTTAGGCGGAATTAAAGAAGCAATTTCTCATTTAAAAGAAGGCCACGCCCTGGGAATGTTTCCGGCAGGCGAAGTTTCCACCTATAAAGACGAGAAACTTATTGTAGATAAGCCCTGGGAACCTGCTGCAATGAAACTTATTCAAAAGGCAAAAGTTCCGGTTGTTCCTATTTACTTTCACGCTAAAAATTCTACTTTTTTCTATAAATTGGCTTCTATGAGCGATATTTTGCGCACCGCCAAACTTCCCAGCGAAATGCTTACTCAAAAAAGAAGAAAAATTAAGGTGCGGATTGGAAATCCTATTTTGGTAGAAGACCAATTAGAACATTCAAATTTAGAAGCTTTTACTGCATTTTTACGTCGAAAAACCTATATGCTGGCCAACGTTTTTGAAAAGAAAAAACTTTTTGAGAAAATACCCAAACACCTAAAACTTCCAAAATCTCCCAAAAAAATTGCAGCAGAAACGGCTCAGGCACTTATGGAAATAGAGGTAGAAAACTGCCGTCAAATGGACAAGCGGTTACTCTCCAGTAAGAATTACGAAGTTTTCCTTGCAAAAAAAGAGGTGATTCCGCATATCGTAGCCGAGCTTGGAAGGTTACGGGAAATAACTTTTAGGGCAATTGGTGAAGGCACCAACAACGCTACCGACCTTGATAAATTTGACGAATATTATTACCACTTGTTTTTATGGGATAATGAAGCCAAAAAGGTAGCCGGCGCTTACCGCATGGGAATGGGAAATGAAATTTATGCCCGGCACGGGATTGATGGGTTTTACCTGCAGGAATTATTTAGATTTGAGCCAGAATTGCACAAAATGATGAGCCAGTCTATAGAAATGGGTCGCGCGTTTATCATTAAAGAATATCAACAAAAACCAATGCCGCTCTTTTTGCTCTGGAAAGGGATTGTGCATTGCACCCTACGTTTTCCGGAGCATAAATACCTTATTGGTGGCGTGAGCATTAGTAATAAATTCTCAAATTTCTCTAAATCTTTAATGATCGAGTTTATGAAATCTCATTATTTCGATCCTAATGTGGCGCAATATATTAAACCGAAAAAAGAGTTTAAAGTAAAACTAAAAGACGCCGATAAAGATCTTGTTTTTGACGCCAGCGATGCCGATCTCAATAAATTCGATAAGATTATTGATGAAATTGAACCCGAAAATATGCGTTTACCGGTTTTAATTAAAAAATACATTAAACAGAATGCAAAAGTAGTGGCCTTTAATGTAGACCCACTTTTTAATAATGCGGTAGATGGATTAATGTATATAAAAATTGAAGATTTACCTGAAAGCACCGTAAAACCGGTGATGGAAGAGTTTCAGAAAGAACTGGAAGAAAAATTTAATTCAATACATTAAGCTGTTAATTTCATGTTATTCTGAAGCTTTCATTATGAAGGTTTTTAATTCATCCTTATCTTCAAACTGATTAAAATTTAAATAAAAAATGGAAAAGATATTAATAGCCGGTTCTACCGGACAAACAGGAAAAAGGGTAATTGAAATTTTAAACAATACCGAAAATTTTAAGCCAATCGCAATGATTCGTAAAGAGGAGCAGAAGCAAATCTTTGACGATATGGATGTAGAAAGCGTGATGGCAGACCTTGAAGGCGATATAGAACACGCTTTTAAAGGAATTGACCGGGTAATTTTTGCAGCAGGTTCTGGTGGTAGCACCGGCCCAGACAAAACTACGGCGGTAGACCAGGAAGGTGCTAAAAAAATGGTTGATGCTGCTAAGAAATTCAACGTAAAAAAATTCATCATGCTTAGCGCGATGGGAACCGATAAGCCGGAAGAAGGTGGAGACCTTGAACATTACCTAAGAGCGAAAAAAGAAGCCGATGATTATTTAGTAGATAGCGGAATTGTTTATACTATTGTTAGACCAGGTGCTTTGACTGATGATATGGGGCTTGCCAAGGTAAAATTAGACTTAAAACTGAATGAACGTGGAGAAATTTCACGTGATGATGTAGCCTTTTTACTGGTGATGTGCCTTGCCGATCCTTTAGGAAAAAATATGGCCTTCGAGGCGCTGGAAGGAGAAGAATCTATTAAATCTGCTCTTATTGAATTGAGCCAGAATAATTAAAAAAATAGATAGAGCTTTTTAAAATGCTGTTTGATAATTTCAAATGTTAGATTCTGAAACAAGTTCGGGATGACTTTTAAATTACAAACAGCATTTTTTGTTTTATAGATTATCATTCACAAATTTTTCACACCAGGCTTTAATTTCATTCCTGGTGCTTCTAAAAGCCTTCTGAACTTCTTCTCCAGAACCTTTTACTTTTGAAGGATCTTTAAAATTCTGATGTAATCTCACTGCACTTTCCGAAGGAATAAACGGGCAATTTTCATTGGCGTGATCACAAACCGTAATAATAAAATCGAAGTCCACTTCTTTGTATTCGTCTACATGATTACTGGTATAATGCGAAATATCTACCCCATCTTCTTTCATTATTGCCACCGCTTTTTGATTTAGCCCGTGGGTTTCAATTCCTGCGCTGTAAATTGTAGCCCTCTCTTTGGCAAAATGCTTTAAATATCCCTGCGCCATCTGGCTTCTACAAGAATTCCCGGTACAAAGTACGAGTACGTTCTTCATATAAGGTTTTTTAGCAGCAACCACCACCGGGTGCACATTCGTTAGCACTTTCCATCGCCGGCTCTGCAACACCACAAGTTTCTTTCGCCTTGCAATCTGTTGGATTTACGTCTAATTTCATTAATAAATTTCCATTTTTAATACTAAAGCCGGTTACGAATAATTGAGCGGTGTGAAAATTTGCATTGCTGTATTCAAACTTTACCTCAGCGTCCATATCGTAAGCTTTCATTTGCCCAACTTTATCTAAAATAGATAAAGCTTTGGAAACTTGCATAAATTCCGTTTTTCCAATTTCTTCCGGACTTTCCCATAACTGAATAATAGTTTCGTTCCAGGCATCGGTTCCCGCGCCACAGTCTACCGAGTCTATTTTTAAGTGTTTTACTTCGGTAATGTGATAATTTGCTCCAACCAATAAGTTGGGTGCGTACTCAAACAACAGGGGTTTTTCCTGATGTTGTCTCAACAAATCGAATAGTTCTGAGGTTTTCATAATTTTAATATTTGTATATCGCAATATTACGATTAATAAGAATTAGAAAAAAATAGAATTAAATTTTTTTTCATTTTTACCCTAGAAAAGAATGTTTTAGCTTAAAGAAAAGCTTTATCGTTAGGTTCCCAGAGCTCTATTTTATTTCCCTCTAAATCCATAATCCAGCCGAATTTCCCTTCTTCTACTTTTTGAATCTCATCCATAACTTCTACACCTTCGGCTTTTAAAGTTTCCAGTAATTCTTCAAGATTTTCCACGCGGTAATTCATCATAAAATCTTTTTCTGAAGGTTTAAAATGATTGGTATCTTCTTTAAACGGACTCCATTGCGTAGAACATTTATTTCCGTTTTCGTCCAGCCACCAAAATGTGCAACCCCATTGGTCTGTATTTAAACCAAGATGCTTGCTGTACCATTCTTTTACCGCATTTGGATCTTTGGTTTTAAAGAAAACTCCACCAATTCCTGTAACTCTTTTATCCATTTTTTCTGAATTAATTTTCCTGAAAATACGATAATTCGGTAGAAATAATTGCACGACGATCAATTACTAAAACAAGCTACAGATTACCGCGTCTGCTATCGCTTCCTCGCAATGACAAAAAATCATAAAAAAACCTCACAGGTTTTGGAAACCTGTGAGGTTTAAATATTTAAATTTTGAACATTACTTCTCTTCTCCTCTTCCGAATTTATCTATAATCTTGCTGGCGATCACACTGGCCAGGCGTTCATGGGATTCTACGGTCCAACCCGCTACATGCGGACTCAAAATCACATTATTCAAAAACATAAGTTCTCGCATAGCATCTGGAATTTGATTTTCTATACTTAACGAAACGTTCTTTTTATTAGAAAAAAGACTTTCAAATGACGCTTTTTCATATTCTAAAACATCCAGCCCTGCACCAAGTACACGACCGTCTTTTAAGGCATTTACAAGATCTGCCGTAACCACGTTTTTTCCGCGGGCAGTATTTATAAACCAGAACGGCTTTTTATAAGCATCAATAAATTCTTTATTCACCATTTGGTCAGTCTCGGGCGTCCAGGGCGTATGCAAGCTTACTACATCACATTTCTCCCGGAATTCTTCCAAAGAGACCTGCCGGGCATTTTCGTCGTCTACACCCTCTTTAATATCGTAACAGATTACATCAACTTCAAATCCGCGTAGTTTTTTAGCAAAGGCTTTTCCCATATTTCCGTAGCCGACTATTCCCACGGTTTTCCCATCTAATTCCAAGCCACGGTTTTCTTCACGGTGCCAAAGACCATCGCGTACTTCCCTATCAGCCTTATTCAACCTATTAAAAAGCGAAAGAAGCATTCCTAAAGTGTGTTCGCCTACAGCGTTTCGGTTTCCTTCAGGTGCAGAAAATAAAGTGATTCCGTGTGATTCAGCATATTCTACGTCAATATTTTCCAGCCCGGCGCCTACCCTAGCGATAAATTTTAAATTTGGTGCGGCGTCAATAAATTCTCTGTCAATAGTGTATCGACTTCTAATAACTATCCCATCGTAGAGATGTTGATTTTCCAGCGTTTCTTCCCGAGATTGGGTAAAGCCTTCAATATTTTGATGCCCGGCATCTTGTAATTGTTTGATTAAAGTTGGATGATTGGTATCTGAATGTAAGATAATCATTGCTCTAAATTGAGTTTTTAATTTTTATATATAACGCCCGCCGGGATTAAGCTCAAAACTGGCTTATCCGCATTATAAATAAAATTAAGTTAGAAAAAATGGATTTTGAAATGAAGGCGGTTTCATTTGTTTACTCACTAAGTGAGGTTTTATGAGGCTGTGTGAAAAATTTTACGTCAGGCTGTCCCGACGCTTCGGGATGTTTCAGCTTCTAACATGCTAGATCCTGAAACAAGTTCAGGATGACAATTCAAACAACCTAATTTAGTTTTCAAATTAATTCCCCAGATTTATTCAAAGGAACTTTCATTACGAAAAACCAAAGTTAAAGAATGATTTTTAAAACTTAAAGCCTGAAGCCTTTTAGTTAAAAACCAAGTACTAATTTAGAAATATAGAAGAAGAGAAAAATCCCGAAGATATCATTGCTGGTTGTGATAAAAGGACCGGTAGCAATCGCGGGATCAATACCTTGTTTATTTAAAATGATGGGCACAAAAGTTCCCACCAGTGCAGCCACAATAATTACCGAAAGTAAAGAGGCAGCTATAGTTATGCTTACCAGTTGATCCTGACCAACAATTAACCCAAATAAAATAACCAGGATTCCTAATGCAACTCCATTTATTAAACTAAGGCCTACTTCCTTTATTAAACGCTGTAATAAGCTACCACGTAAATTATCATTCGCAAGTCCCTGAACAATTATGGCACTGGATTGTACCCCAACATTTCCAGCCATCGCGGCAATTAAAGGAGTGAAAAAGAATAAAATTGGAAATTGCTCCAGGGCTTCTTCAAAACCTTTCATAATATAAACACTGCCCAAACCTCCAAAAAGCCCAAGAACCAACCACGGTAATCGAGCCCTTGTAAGGCGCCATAAACTATCATCGGCTTCTACAGATTCTGAAATACCAGAAGCCATCTGGTAATCTTTTTCGGCTTCTTCTTTAATAAAATCTACAATATCATCAATGGTAATCCTTCCCACTAAACGACCCATTTCATCTACCACTGGAATTGCTTCAAGGTCATATTTCTGCATTACCCGGGCCACTTCTTCGCCTTCAGTATGCACATTTACATAATCTACCTGCGGAATATAAACATCCTGGATATTCGCATGACTTGGTGCGGTGAGTAAATCTTTAAGTGAAAGCCTGCCTTTAAGCTTATTTTTATCATCTACAACGTAAATAGAATGTACCCTGGTCACATTTTCGGCCTGCTCTCGCATCTCGGTCATACAACCGGTCACACTCCAGTTTTCGTTAACTTTTACAAGTTCCTTAGCCATAAGTCCGCCGGCAGAATCTTCATCGTAGCGCAGCAGTTCTACAATATTATCGGCATGTTCCTCGTCTACGAGTTCGGCAATAACATTTTGCTGGCGCTCGGGAGATAGTTCAGAAATGATATCGGCGGCATCATCGGTATCCATTTCTTCAAGCTCTTCGGCAATTTCTTTTGCTGAAAGGGTATCAAGAATACGTTCCCGCACGCCTTCTTCCAGCTCCATTAATGCCTCGGCCGTTTTCTGGCTGTCCAGAAGCTTAACAATATAAGTAGCTTCTTCTAAAGAAAGTTCAGTTAAAATTTCAGCAATATCAGCGTGGTGCACATCTTCAAGGTGCAATAGCAATTCCTCATTATTCTGCTGTTCTATGAGGAATTGTAATTTTTCTATTAACTCACTACTGATTTGAAACTGCATACGGCTCAATTTTAAGGGTCAAATCTATAAAATCCTGATAACCGAGTTGCTCAGGACGTTTGTCAAATATAGGATCTTCCCTTAAATTATCGGGTAAATCAAAAGTTTTTAAACTATTGCGCATCGTCTTTCTACGCTGCTGAAAGGCGGTTTTTACTACCCTAAAAAATAATTTTTCGTTACATGGCAGGCTAAAATCTTCTTTTCTTGTTAGACGTAAAACCCCACTCTCTACTTTGGGCGGCGGGTTAAAGACTGAAGGCGGAACGGTAAATAAATATTCAGCTTCATAAAAAGCCTGAACCAATACCGAGAGAATTCCGTAGGTTTTATTGCCTTCTTTTTCGCAAATTCGCTTCGCGACTTCCTTTTGAAACATTCCAGAAAACTCGGGAATTTGGTGTTTTAATTCTAAAACTTTAAAAACAATCTGGGTTGAAATATTATATGGGAAATTACCAATAATCGCAAAAGCTTCGTCCCTAAAAGCAGTTGCTACATCATACTTCAAAAAATCGAATTGATGAATTCTATCTTCCAGTTGCGGATAATGCTCCTGCAAGTAAACAACACTCTCGGTATCAATTTCTATTACGTGAACCTCAGCATCCTGTTTTAGTAAATATTTGGTGAGAACGCCCATTCCGGGGCCAATTTCCAAAACCTTGTTATAGCCTTTATAGCTTAGCGTATCTGCTATTTGCTCCGCAACACTTTCATCGGTTAAAAAATGCTGACCAAGATGTTTTTTTGCCCTTACTTCACCGTCTTCAGATTGTGAAGATCTGGATTTTTTCTTATATTTTCCCATAAATTATTGCTCGCTAATTACCTGCATTTCGGTTCTAAAAGCAACAAACTTGCCTTCAAAAGCTTTACTTTTTCCTCTTAACCTTTCAGCATCTTCTTCATAATATTTATCAAGTTCAGCTTTACTTTCGGCGGTGTATTGCACCGAATACGTAATGCCACCCATAGCTTCGGTGACCATCACGCGGGTCATTAAAGCTTTTTTGAATTTTCCGGTATCCAGCATTTCGGGAATATGTTCTTCTTTCATCCATTTTACCCACTCATCGTGAATAGCTTCCTCAATATTTATGGTTACGTTATATATGTACATCTTTATTTTTTAAGGGGTTTCTTCATAATCTCCTCTTAACGCACGGTATTTTTTGCGAGCTTCCACAAAATAAATACTATCGGCAAAATTAAAAATTATTTGTTCGTAATATTCTTTGGCCTTTTCTGGATTTTCCAGCTCATTTGCATATAATTCGGCTAAATAATAATGAGCGTTATCAGCCAAAATATCAGCATTAAAATCTTTGATTATTGCGAGATAATTATTTTCAGCCTTCTGCAGTTGGCCGGTTCCTTCAAATAGTTGAGCTTGTTTTAGCAAAGCTTCATCTTCAATTTTTTCTCCTTTATGAAGGTTTAAAATCTCAGTTAAAAGTTCAATTGCTTCAGAATTTTTCTCCTGAAAAGCGAGCAAATCAGCCCGGGCATATTTTTTAAGCGCGGTTTGGGTAGAATCTTCTATAGAATTGTCTTCAATAAGCAAACTAAGTTCCATCGCATCATTGGCAATAAGTTGCGAAGTAGAAGATTTCAAAACATCCAACTGCTGTTTTGCCCATTTAAAATCCCCCTTAAAATAACTGGTTTTTGCCACTTTAAATCGGGCGTTTTGAGAGATTTGATCGTTTTTTACCAAATTTTGAACTTGCGAATAATAGATAAGCGCTTCGTTAAATTTCTCCTGAAGCACCAAAATATCGGCCAGTGCGATTTTTATCATCGCTTTATCAAAATCGCGATTCGCCTTATCTGAAACCTGTTTCAATAAAGCGATAGCTTCTTCTTTTTTATTTTGCTTAAAGGCAAGGAAATTTGCGAAATCAAGTTGTAAATTCAGCGTGTTTAGTCCGGTGCCAAATTGTTCTAATAATTCAGTATATCTCTTTTCTATTTCAGAATAATTTTCTTTTTCTTCATTTTCTACCCGCATTTTTAATAAAAACTGGTTACCCTGTAACACGATATTTTCTGAAGGAGCTTCTTCTATTACGTATTCAACAATTTCTTTAGCGGCTTCGAAATCTGAAGCTTCCCGAGCCATAACCGCAAGATTTAAAATGCTCTGCAAACTTTTATCACTGCGCCTGTAAATTGCTTTCTCCTGCGAAAAAGCTTTCAAAAATTCCTGTTCCTGGGTGAAAAGCCAGCTCAGCATTTCGTTATAAAGTAAGCTGGGATCTTTTTGCAGCTTAGTAAGCAACAACCTTCTAAAAATTGTATTGGCTTCACTCGAAGCATCTGCTGAGATATACTTCCCGAATTCTCGATTGGCGATCGGGAAAAAATCGGGATTCGCTTCTATAAGCTCCAGGTAATTCTCAAACATAAGTTCGGTTTTACCCTGCTCCCCGTAAATTCTTGCAAGTTGCATATTAAAATTCAGCTCATTATTCAGCTGCATCGCCTTTTCATAGGTTGCGGCAGCATTTTCGAGCAAACTGTATTTCTGAAAAGTTCTGGCTATGGAATAGGCGTAATTAGGACGAGCATCTACCGCGCTTAAGGCTTCTGCATAGAATTGCTCCGCACTTTCTGTGTTTTGCTGAAGCTCATAATTATGCCCCAGCTCTATTAAAAGCGTGGGATTGTTTGCCGAATTATTTAATTTATTCCGAAGTAATTCTTCAGCCCGGGAGAAATTCTCCAATTGCTGATGGCTTTCTACCAATCCGAAAAAATAAGAAGTATTCTGCGGATTTTCTTCAACTAATTTTTCATAGGTTTTCAGGGCTTTCTCAAATTCTCCCTGATCAAAAAAATTACGCGCCAACAACTCAGATTGCGCCAGGGCACCTGAAATTGAGCAAATAAAAACAAGAAAAAATAAGACAGAGCGCATCCTGTAAATATAAGGATTTGACCTGTGAATAATTATGTTTAGCCGTTTAATCTATCAGATCGAAACCTGTATAAGGCACCAAAACATCAGGAACTTTAATTCCGTCTTCTGTTTGGTAATTTTCAAGAATTCCAGCCAGTACACGAGGCAAGGCTAAAGCACTTCCGTTTAAGGTGTGCACCAACTCTTTTTTACCTTCTTTATTCTTATAGCGAAGTTTAAGTCGGTTAGCCTGGAAAGTCTCAAAATTTGAAACAGAGCTAATCTCCAACCAGCGATCTTGCGCGGTAGAAAACACTTCAAAATCGTAAGTAAGGGCTGCAGTAAATCCAAGATCACCGCCGCAAAGTCTTAAAATTCGGTAAGGTAATTTTAGATCGGCCAGAATATCTTTAATATTCTCCACCATATTATCTAAAGCCGCATAAGAATCTCCAGGTTTTTCAATTCTTACCAGCTCCACTTTATCAAATTGATGTAAACGGTTAAGTCCGCGAACGTGGGCACCATACGAACCTGCTTCCCGTCTAAAACAAGGCGTATAACCGGTACAGGCGATTGGGAAATCCTTATCGATAAGCAAACGATCACGATACATATTCGTCATGGGCACCTCGGCAGTTGGAATCATATAAAGATCATCTGCTGTGATATGATACATTTGCCCTTCTTTATCCGGCAACTGTCCTGTTCCCAAACCAGAAGCTTCGTTAATCATTAAAGGCAATTGATATTCGGTATAACCGGCATCAATAGCTTTATCTAAAAAATAAGTAATTAAAGCTCTTTGTAAGCGCGCTCCTTTTCCTTTATAAACCGGAAAACCGGCACCGGTTACTTTATTTCCCAGTTCAAAATCTATGATATCGTATTTTTTGGCAAGTTCCCAGTGTGGCAATGAACCTTCTGCAAGAACCGGCACATCACCTTCCTTAAAGATCTCTTCGTTATCATCTTCTGAAGTTCCTGCGTGCACATATTCGTGTGGTACGTTAGGAATAGTATAGAGTAAGGTTTCAAGTTTCAAGATTGTTTCAGAAAGTTCCTCTGAAAGCGCTTTAGAATCTTCTTTTAGTTTCCCTGTTTTCTCTTTAATTAGGTTGGCTTTTTGATGTTCGCCATTTTTGAACATCATTCCAATTTCTTTGGAAAGCCGGTTAGATTCAGCTAAAATATCATCGAGTTTTACCTGGGTGGCACGACGTTTTTCGTCTAATTGCAGCACCTCTTCAAGAATACTTTCAGCCTCAAAATTTCGTTTTTTGAGTCCCTTGATAAATTCTTCTTTATTTTCCCTGATATTATTAACCTGTAACATAGCTTTCTATTTCCTAATTTGAAGCTGCAAATGTAAGAAAAGCACTGAAGACTTTTAATCTAATTTTGAAGGTAAAATCCAATCGTGGTGTTTAAAATGCTGCCATTCTTCTGCAGCGAGATCTACTTTTGGATCAATAAACGGCTCATAAGGACGTCCGTTGATACTTATCTTAGATTTTACGAACACCTGTATCTCTTTCCCCTTTTCAGCATATTCTTTTTCGAGATGTTGAGCAAACTGCCACATCATATCGGGTTTAGCACTTACCGAGCGAATTTGTTTTCGGCTTAAATAGCGTGCTTTATTCACATACGTAGTGTCTCTTTTTCCTTTTTCAACCACTTTAAAAGTGGTGTTTCCAGAACGGGAGCGCAGCATCATTCTCCAACTCAAACGGTGGCCTTCTTCTGTCCATAACACATTATCCTGAAAAAACCAATGCCTAAGCGGTAGAGCGATTTGAACTACAAACCAAATAGAAAGCACTGTAATTAATGGTTTTCTATACGAGGGAATAACAATTTCTCCTTTATTGTAATAAGGTTTTTTATTCCGAAGAATGTATTTATTTATTTTTTCTGAAGGAAAAAAGAACAGGCAAAAAGCCAGCGATAAGTAAGGAAAAATACCAATATGAAAAATAAAACTATTAAAAAGATGAAAGAAAATGGCGAGAATAAAAGCCGGCATTCTTGTTGGTTTCCATAAAAGCGCCGGGATAATTAATAAATCGAAGATCAACCCGAAATAAGTTATTACATACCTAACCCATCCCTGCTGAAGAAATTCTCCCACCAGCCAGTAATCTGCCTTTCCACTCATTAGCATAGCCGGTAAAGTACCATCAAGCCAATCTGGATATAATTTTGCAATTGAAGCGTAAGTATAAACTATCCATAACTGTAGTACGATAAAAAGCCAAACCCATTTTGGCATGGAAATTTTCTTTAACGCAGGTTTTTTCCAGGCATCAAAAGACAAATAGCGGTGTGCGGGAAGAAAAAACATTATTCCGCATAAAAGCATCAATAAATAATAATGATTGTTATACGAAGATTTCTGCATCAGGTAGACCCCTGCCCACATAATGGTATAGCAAAAAATACTGAAACGATATTTAAAGCCCAGCATTACAAAAATACCGAACAGCCCTAATAATCCGTAATAATATAACATTCCGTTTCCTGGCAGCGGTTGCAGGAATTCAAAACCTATAAAATTAAAAGTAAAGTCGGGCTCAATGAGAGTTCTACGAATCCAACCGGTGAAAATTGCACCAACAGCTTCAATGGTAATAAGCAAGCCAAAAATAATTCGGAAAGCAATAAGCGCCGAATTATCTACTTGCTTAAAAAGCCATTTATTGAGCATAATTGTCTCTAATATATTGCCTTGAGAAAGCTTCGTCCTGTTTCATTGCGATTTTTAAAGCATTTACAGAATCAAATTTTTTCTCATCACGAATCCTTACCAGCATTTCTATTTTTAGCTCGGTGCCGTAAAGATCCCTGTCCAGGTTAAAGAAATAAGTTTCTATGGTTTGGTCTTTTCCTCCCACCGTGGGATTGGTGCCAATATTCATCATTCCAAAGAAGCGTTCTCCTTCAATTTTAGAGCACACAACATACACCCCGTTTTTCGCAATTAACTTATAATCTTCTTCAATATTTAAATTAGCGGTAGGATAATTAAATTCTTTTCCCAATCCCCGGCCTTTCACCACCTTTCCGGTTAAGCAAAAAGGAGATTGCATATAACTATTGGCCTTTTCTACCCGGCCTTCTAGAAGCGCATTTCTAATTTTTGTAGAACTAACTGCGACCTGATCAACTTCTTGCTTGGTGATCTCTTCTACATCAAAACTATATTCTTCGCCAAACTGTTTTAAGGTATTGATATCTGCGGTACGATTTCTACCAAAACGATGATCGTAACCAATAATTACTTTTTTTGCTTTTAAACGATTTACCAGAATATCACGAACAAATTCCTGCGCGGTAAGTCTTGAAAATTGTTGGGTAAAAGGATGCACCACCAAATGATCTATCCCTGTTTTTTCAAGGATTTCGGTACGTTCTTCTATGGTATTTATAAGTTTTAACCCGCTTTCTTTTTGCAGAACCATTCTTGGATGCGGAAAAAAAGTAAAGATAACAGATTCAAGGTTTTCAATTTTGGCGGCATCTACCAGACGTTTTATAATTTTTTGATGCCCGGCGTGAACACCGTCAAAAGTACCGATGGTGACTACGGTTTGTTTTTCACCTTTAAAAGCATTCGCTCCTTTATGTATTTTCAAGGCCAACTTATTTTCCGTTAAATGAATTCATAGTATTTGAAACGCCTGCAGTGCCAAAAGATTTCACCAATTCGGCTGATTTCTGTAAACGTTCTGGCAATTCTTTTCTCTCTTCTTCTCCCCATTCTCCTAAAACATAATCTACCTGCTGGCCTTTAGAAAACTCATCACTAATTCCAAATCTAAATCTATTGTATTTTGTGGTGTTTAAGGTGTTTTGAATGTCTTTTAAGCCATTATGACCACCATCACTACCTTTGGTTTTTAACCGAATAGTTCCGAATGCTAAATTTAGATCATCTGTAATTACCAATAAATTCTGTAATTCAATTTTCTCTTTTTGAAGCCAGTAGTTAACAGCCTTCCCGCTTAAATTCATATAAGTTGAAGGTTTCAGCATTATAAAGGTTCGGCCTTTAAACTTAAATGTAGCTATATCTCCTAATTTTTCTGTAGAAAAACTCACCTCTTCCTTTTCGGCTATATAATCTAAGATTTTGAATCCAATATTGTGACGGGTGTTCTCATACTTAGGACCTGGATTTCCCAGTCCTACGATCAAAAATTTCTTCATGGGATCTTGTTCTTCTTCCTGGGGCTTTTTCTTACTGAGTATTTTTCCGAAGAAAGACAGCATAACAATTGTTTTGGTAAAGATAAAATTATTAGAATATCTAACTAAAAGTTTTTATCCGATAATCAAGATTTAAATGCCGAGCTGGCTTCCCAGGTAGTTTGTTAAGGTTGATCTTGAAAAACTTTTAACACAAAAAAAGCACCCCATTTGGGATGCTTTTAAATTTTTGTTGAAAAAAGAAAAGATTAATTATCTTCTCCTTCTTTAACTGCAGCAACATCATCTGTTTCAGTAGATGGTACTTCATCTGCTGGCACTTCGTCTTCATCTTCGTCGTCCTCAAGGGCAACAATGTTACGTGAAGTTCTAACCTGGCAAATTACTGTGTTATCTGGGTGCTGAATCTCGTAAGACTCGTCTGCAACTGCAGTAACATAAAGTTTTTGACCAATTTTAAGTTTGGTTACATCTGCAGTAATGTAATCTGGCAATTCATTAGCCAAACCTCTTACTTTTAAACGACGTAGGTTGTAACGTAAAACACCACCATTTTTAACCCCTCTCGCAACACCTTCGGTATGGATAGGAATTTCCATAGTGATTGGTTTATCATCACTAATCTGGTAGAAATCTACGTGCAAAATAGCATCGGTAACCGGGTGGAATTGGATATCCTGAAGAATAGCGTTAAACTTCTCGCCGTCTTCAAACTTAATTTCCACTGTATGCACATCTGGGGTGTACACAAGGTTGTTAAACGAAATTTCTTCTGTTGCAAAGTGCAACGGCTTGGCATCTCCCCCGTATAATACGCAAGGAACCTGTCCAGCATTACGTAGGGCCTTCGTGGCTTTCTTTCCTACGCTTTCTCTTTTAGATCCGTTGATCGTAATTGATTTCATTGTTGAAAAATTTTAGGCTGCAAAAGTAGCGCTTTTTTCCTTTTTATAAAACCCTGACTTAAAATTCTTTAAAAAGAAAATTATAATTGAAAATTCAAGTTAAAAAACTGATAATTAACTATGAATAAAGGGTTTGATTACATAATAAATTTAGAACTAATAGATTCATTGTTATGTACCCTATTCATAACATCGGCAAAAAGATTGGCACAGCTTACAACCTTAATTTTTTTACTTTCTTGCTTTAGCGGAATAGAATCGGTCACAATTAATTCCATTAGTTTTGATTTTTCAATCTTTTCATAAGCTCCGCCAGAAAGTACCGGGTGGGTACAAATAGCACGTACACTTTTTGCCCCGCGTTCCATCATTAAATCGGCAGCTTTAGTAAGTGTTCCGGCAGTATCTACCATATCGTCTACCAAAACCACATTTTTACCTTCTACGTTACCAATAAGCTCCATATGCGAGATCACATTGGCTTTTGCTCTTTGTTTGTAACATATTACCACATCGCTCTCCAATGCTTTAGAGTATGCATAAGCTCGTTTAGACCCTCCCATATCTGGCGATGCAACTGTTAAATTATCTAATCCTAATTTCTTTAAATGTGGAAGAAAAACCGTGGAAGCGTAAAGGTGATCTACGGGTTTTTCGAAAAACCCCTGAATTTGATCGGCGTGCAAATCCATAGTTATAATTCTGGTGGCTCCTGCGGTTTCCAGGATACTGGCAATCATTTTGGCAGCAATTGGGACTCTGGGTTTATCTTTTCTATCCTGACGGGCCCAACCAAAATATGGAAGCACCGCTGTAATATGTCTCGCCGAAGCTCTTTTTGCAGCATCAAGCATTAAAAGCATTTCCATTAAATGGTCTGCGCCCGGGTGGGTAGAACCAATAATAAAAACTCGCGAACCACGAACCGATTCTTCAAAAGAAGGCTGAAACTCGCCATCGCTATAAGTTGAAGTAATTACATTTCCTAATTTGGTGCCGTAAGCGGCCGCTATTTTTTCAGCTAAAGCTTTACTCTGGGTACAGGAAAAAATCTTAGCCTCGGGAATTACGTTGGGCATGTTGTGTTGTTTTTGTGAATGTTGTTTGTTGTGCTGCAAATTTAGAAATTAATTCCTTTCACACCTCACGAATATGTTTAGACTGAAACTTTAAATTTGGAAAAAAACATTTGGGGATGAGAAAAATTTTTTACTTTTGCCGTCCACTTGCTCGAGTGGCGGAACTGGTAGACGCGCTGGATTCAAAATCCAGTAACTTCGGTTGTGCGGGTTCGATTCCCGCCTCGAGCACTTTTAAGACTTCAAATACCACCAAAACCCCGTAAACTTCACTGTTTACGGGGTTTTTTATTTTTTATGATATCAAAGAATATCATATAATTACATCTAAAAGGTGTCTAATTCGGTGACACTTAAGAAATGAAAATAGGTGCGCCCGAATAGCAATCAACTCCCTGTTAAATAAGTGTTTACATCTTTGACGGTATATTTATTTCAGCTAAATTTATTTCAAATAAAAAACTAATAAGATGCAAAATTTACTATCAATTTTATTTTACGTAAGAAAAAGCAAAGATAAAAATGCTACTCACGCCACTGTTTACCTTAGAATTACTTATCAGGGTAAACGAGCAGAGGCCAGCACAATGAGGAAAGTTCAACTTTCAAAATGGAATGCCAAGGCTAGCAAAGTCAACGGTTATTCTGCTGAAGCTAAGCAAGTCAATAGGAATTTTGAAATTATAAAGAATAGGATCTATGATATCTATCAAAGATTATTGGAAGATGAGGAAGAAATAACAGCAGTGAAAATTAAAGATGAATTTCTCGGTAAAAATTTAGTTGATCATAGAATTCTTAAAATATTCGAGGATCATAACTTAAGAATGGAAAAACTGATTGATAAAGATTACTCCTATAGAACACTTCAACGTTATAGAACTACTAAAAAACATTTAACCAATTTTATTTTAGCTAGTTATAAAGCTGATGATTTTCGTGTAAAAGATATTGACATAAAATTCATTAATAGTTTTATTTATTATTTAAAAACAGAACTCAACCTCTCTCATAATTCGGCTTTAAAATATTTAGCCTATTTGAAAAAAATTATCCGAATTGCTGTTGCTAATGGTTGGCTAAAGAAGGATCCATTTTACAATTTAAAATTAAAGCGCCAGGTTATAGATCGGGAATTTTTATCGAAAGAGGAAATCATTAGAATAATGGAAAAAACCTTTACCATTCAAAGAATGGAACAAGTACGGGATGCATTTCTGTTCTCCTGCTATACCGGGTGTTCTTATTCCGATATTAAAAAGCTAACTAAACAGAATATTATTAAGGGAATTGATGGCAGCCAATGGTTAAAGTTTAAAAGAACAAAAACAAAATCCCTAAGCAGCGTCCCTCTTTTGACAGTACCTGAAGAGCTTATTAAAAAATATGAGGACTTTGAAAACCCCAAAGGTATGTTGTTACCGGTGCTATCAAATCAAAAAACAAATAGCTATTTAAAAGAAATTGCCGATATATGCGAAATCGAAAAGAATCTCACCTTCCATGTTGCTAGACATACCTTTGCAACCACAGTAACCCTTTCAAACGGCGTTCCGATTGAAAGTGTAAGTAAGATGCTAGGACATAGATCAATAAAAATCACTCAACATTACGCAAAAGTATTAGATGAAAAATTAAGCGAGGATATGAATAATTTGAGAAGCCGGATGGCGGCTAGTGGAAAAAGGTAATTAGTTCTTTTATTTACCTCACGAATTACTATGAGATTTGTTTAAATTTTAGGATTGATTTCCAAAATCTGCCGAAATTCTGCAAATTCCCATACTTCTCAGATAAATTTCCATTTTAAAGATTTAGCACTCCAAATGTAATTTGATATCAAATGATAGCTCTTACCGCTAGATTAAAAAATCACTAACATCAAATTACACTATTGTCAATCAAAACTTATTATTGATACTTTTCATTAAATTATTATCAGTTTTAATTAAATTTAAGTATGTATTTGTCACTGATAGAAATATTTTTTAAAAGGACAGGAAATGAAGCGGGAAGGTTCTTATATTAGAGTGGGGACTCAATATTATAAACTGGTTAAAACACCTAGTATTTCCGGCCAGGTAAATGAATCCCTTGTTACCTGGAATATTGAGACTATAAGACAGGATCACGGGAAAACATACCTCGCAGGGATTCCCAAATATGATGGCTTCACCTGTATCCCCGATCATCTCAATTTTAAATATTCCCACTTCAATTTCTATAATACCTATGCCCCACTTAGCCATAAGCTACTTGATGGAGAATGTCCGATATCACTGGAATTTGTCCGGCATATTTTTGGAGATCATTACGAACTCGGCCTGGATTACCTGCAACTTCTATTTATAAAGCCGACCCAAATCCTACCTATTCTTTGCCTGGTCTCCAGGGATCGCTCTACCGGAAAAAGTACTTTTTTAAAATGGCTGAAGAAAATATTCGAAAACAACCTTACCTATCTTACCAATGACAATTTTACCAGCCAGTTTAATTCTGATTGGGCAAATAAACTCCTAATTTGTATCGATGAAGTATTATTCAACAAGGAGGAGCTGACGGAACGGATCAAATATTTGAGTACCACCAATATTAATAAATTAGAAGCTAAGGGAAAAGATAAGCGGGAAGTAGAGTTTTTCGGAAAGTTTGTGTTATGCAGCAATAACGAAGAGAATTTTATCAAGATAGACCACCACGAAACCCGGTTCTGGGTGCTAAAAGTTCCAGTGATCAAAAAAGAACAGACCTCGTATTTAGAAAAACTTACTGAAGAAATCCCGGTCTTCCTATATTATCTGAAGCACCGAAAACTTCATACTACTCATCAAACCAGGATGTGGTTTAGCCCCACACAAATTGAAACCCCTGCTTTACGAAAGCTAGTACAGCACAATAAAAACCGGATCGAAAAAGAGCTGGCCAATATTCTACTTATGGTTATGGAAGATAATGATATGGAGAAGATAAATTTTTGCGCGATAGATGCTTTAAATGCTATAGGTAAAACCAGGCTTCGCACTGATCTTACCCAAATACGAAAAATTCTAAAAAAGGACTGGAAGCTGGAGAGCCAACCCAATTCCCATATGTACCAAAAGTTTTCAATCTGGGCTGATGGAACCACCATGTTTAAAGATGCTAAAGGACGCTATTTTACTATAAGTAAAAGTTTTCTGGCTGAAAATTTCCCGGAACAATCAGCCTAGGTAAATTGAGGTTTTTGGCAAAAAATGATGAATTGATGAAAAAATGATGACGCGGAATAGCCAGTGTTCGCTGGGGTTCCCGTGCGCTGTCATCGTCTCATCAAAACTAAAGCTGCTTTTGAAAGAAAAAGGTTTTTAATCCTTCTATTTTTTGATGAATGATGACAAAATAAGATTAGTCCAGTAATACTAAGGCTTCCGGTGGTCATCAAATTGTCATCAAACTGTCATCAAAAAATAATGATGAACGGAAATAGAATTAAAAATCAAAACTATAAACAGGACTAAAACACGCTAAAATAAATGCTGATGAAAAAAGAAAGATTAAGCTGTGAAAAAGCCCGCAACATTTGCATCGTCAAAAGCCTCGCAAAGTTGGGACACTTTCCCAGCAGAACAACGGAAAAAGAAGCCTGGTTTCTGAGTCCCCTGCGGTCAGAAACCAAGGCCTCATTTAAGGTTTCCCGGGTAATAAACAGGTGGTACGACTTTGGAATAGGACAAGGAGGAAATATAATTGACCTGGTATGTCTCCTTAAAAACTGCGAGGTTAAAGAAGCATTAGCATTTTTACAGCAAGATACCACCTCCATTTTTTACACTTCCTTAAAGGAACCAGAGTCAGAAAAGGCAAAAATTCAAATTACACGGGGTGAACCCCTGGATCATCCTGCTCTAATCCGCTATTTGAATTCACGAAAAATTCCAGTTGAAATAGCAAGGCGGTATTGCAGCCAGGTCTGGTACCATCGAAAAGATAAATCATATTATGCCATTGGTCTTAAAAATCACAAGGGAGGCTGGGAACTTCGAAACAAGTACTTTAAAAATTCCAGTAGTCCGAAAACCTATTCAATTATCCGTAATGGTTCAAAGCAGTTGGTAATTACCGAAGGGATTTTTGACTTTCTTTCCCTGGCAGCAATGGATAAAAGCCTGGTTGAAAATTCGGATTGTATCATTTTAAATTCCCTGGCTTTTTTAAAAAGAATTGAAATTTTGGTTCCAGTTTATGATCGAGTTTTACTCTACCTGGATAATGACCCGGCTGGAATAAAAGCAACAGCTTCGCTTTTAAACCAATATGACCATACCACCGATCACAGTGATTCTTATAAAGATTATGTAGATCTCAATGAAAAATTAAAAAATGAAACAGATCTTGTTTGACGTGTTTATAAATACTTTACTTATAGCTTGAAACAATATTTTCAATATCATCTTTAATAAACTCCCAGTATTTTCCTAATAGACAAATAGGCTCAAAATCATCATCAGCCTCTGAAAAATCAGTAAAGTTTTTAAGTATTAGATTTTTGTCGTGACTATAGGGATATCGTTTTTCGTGCAGTTGTAACATTTGCGCCAAGCTGTAGGAATTAAATAGTGCGTGAAGGTCCCAAAAATCTTTCTTCCTGCCACCACGTTGTACCACATCTACTTTCATAGCGATAATCTCTTCAAGGCTAGCCATACGTACTGAATCAACAACAATTGGCAGTTCAATAAAGCTATCAGTATAGAAAACATCTAGTTTAATGGCATTTTCAGGATTCTCTCCAATAAAATAAGATCTTCCGAGGGCTGGTTCCATTTTTAAATGATCCACATAGCGGAAAGTTTTTTCCAAATAGACAGTTATAGCTTTAAAATCAATAGCACCATACTCCACATCACTAAAGAGATCAATATCAATAGATTCACGATGTCCTAGCTGCAAACTAAGAGCTGTTCCGCCAACTAATCGGAACTCTTCAAATTCCTTTGCAGTCATTAATTGATTCAAACACTCACGGAGTAATAGATTTACAGTATTATAATGAAGCATACTTATTTCTTATTTTGAGGAAACTGTATAAGGCTTTCTAGTTTTAGTTCGAAGTATTTTATCCACTTTTGGTCTACCATAAAACCGAATAATTTCTTTTTTCTCAGTTTCATTACCACGTTCAAATACTCGTTTTATTACGGCCTTACTTTGTTTATGCCAATCAATATGATCAATATCAGTGTCCCAAAACAATGATTTCCTAAATAGAGAAATATTAGGAGATTGTAATTGCATTTTCATTTTCTCCCTCCTTATTTCATAATAGGTTTGTAAAATTGCCAGAGTACCTTCTTCCAAACCCAGTTCCCTCTCAATCTTAAGTGCCAGGGGTGTATTTAAGTTTCTTTTGCCTTTGGTAATAGCATTCAAAGTTTGTGGATGCTCCTGAATAGCCATAGCGAATGGACGTTGTTTTATGAAACGCTTTTTTAATTCCCGTTTTAAAACAATTCCCGGGTGAATACCTTTATATCTAAACAGATCATCCATATACCAAATATAAACAAATTTGTTTACATTAAAATCATTTACTTTTTTCATCTTAAGCATTTTCCTTTTGCTTTCGAAAAGAAAAACTATTGTAGATCAGGATGATGTGGTAATTCCGTATTTCTATTTACTTCTTCCAGCGCCATCGCATTACCTTTTGATGCCATTCAATTGCAAGTTTTGAAATTATAGAGGAGTTATAAATAGCAAAGCGGTTTATGCACTCCGGTTAATTTTAAAGCTTGCTTTTTTAGCAGAAAAAGGTAAGGTGTGGCAAGAAACATTTTAAAAAAGTTCTGAAATCCTGGTCGGTGAATTTTAGTTACTACCGAGCGGACTTGAGCGTTAAAGCTTTTTTCAAGCATTTCTTTTATCATCCAATTAAAGCTTTTTGGCTCGTGTCCAAGATCATTTGCAATGAACCTCTTTTTCTGAAATGAAGCTTTTGCGAAGTAGAAGGAAATGGGGTGAGTGACTTAATTATCTAAATTACGAAAAAGTTAGGTATACCATTAAATCAGCAAATTTGAATGTTTCAAATTCTAAAATAAAAATCAGGAATTAGAAAAACCGCCATCGAACACCGATTAACATACCTCATATTATGTTATTCATTTCGATTCAAATTAAAAACCCGAGTCTATAGAAATTATTCCTTGAAATTCTTTTTCTAGCTTAGAGATATCGTTCGATTGATCCATAAGGTATTTATCAAAGAACTCGATTACCAGTGAGTTGACAGCCTTGTAAGCCTTGAAAGGATCAATATTTCCGGCTTCATTCACTGCAGAAAAATTAATCATTAGTGGGATATCCATAAAATTTGAATGGCCTGCATTTTCAATTGTAATATTATAAAAATCAGCAGTGCTTTGATTTCTAAAGGCATGTTTGTTGAAATTTGGTTGATCTGCCGGCCACTCAGAAGAAATATATGCAAAAGGTTTATCTAAAGTGCTTTCTACCATAGAACCCCACTGTGTTCCGTCAATATTAATTGCCGCTTTAACCCGGTCATCTTCAATTAAAACCTGTCCTGCTGCGGCTCCTCCATGGGAATGGCCAAAAACGCCAATATTTGAATCTAGAATATGATTATCTAGGAACGAAAATTCATCTTTACTTTCTAAATGATCTATCACCGAAGAAATATCCTTACTCCATCTTTTAATACTTTCCGCTGCGATATAATCCTGCAATAAATTTTCTATTGCTTTAAATTCATCTTCAGCATTTACTGCCTGATTAAATTTCTGGGTGGCATTCCAGGCCATTTCAGCCATTTGCTGATTATTGTTCAAACTATCATAGGTTGTATTATATAACTGTATTTCTCCATTTGGAAATAGCGAACCTGTACTTTCATAGGTGTGATTGATATTTAAAACAATGTAACCGTGGCTCACAATTTCCTCGATAAGTGCATAATAACCAAAAGCCTTAGAATAATGGCCGTGTGAAAAAATTAACACAGGAAATTTTCCTTTGGCAACCTCTGGATTTTTATAGGTTTTTGTTCTAATAAGGTCTAAATAATCCATTGTCCAACCTGGGAGGCCGTATTTAACTGCAAAGCCAATTCTGTTTCCTTTATCCAGGTATTTTTCTATATCTTCATTTTCAATCTGGGCCGGATACCAAATTTTAACCATTAATTCCCGTTGGTCCCCTTCCTTTAGAGTTATAGTTTCTGGACGATCAGTTTGAATGTGGATATCTTTGGAGCCGATGCTTAGGTTTCCAGTTGGGGTAGGTAAGTTAAAAACAGGTAATACAATAGATAAAAACCAGCCTAGTGCTAAAATAATTCCGAAACTGATTATACTAAAAGTTTTTTTCAGTAAACTCAATTTTCTCCATTCCGTTTGTTTTAGAAGAAGAAAGATTAAACCAAAGGCCATTAGGTATCCCGGCGTCATTTGCCACCTGGCTCCCTCCAAAAAGAAGTGCAAAAGAAGAATTACACCTAAGAAAAATGCAAAAGTTTTCTTTTTTGGAATCTTTAGCTTTAATAAAACAAAAATGGGGTAAGTACTAACAATTAAAAGTAAAAAAAATTCAAAAAGTCTCATCGTGTATGTTTTAAACAAACATACTAGGGAGTTCTACTAATTTCATATAAATGATAGTGGACAAATAATGGACATTATTTCAACTATCTAAATATTAAAGGTTTAAAATAAAAAGATCTAAATCATCTTTAGCCTCTAAACCTATCTTTTTCCTTAATCTATAACGTGCCTTATTAACACTTTCAGGCGTGATGTTTAAGACAATACTAACCTCCTTTGCACTCAAATTCATTCTCAAAAGTGCGCAAAGCTTTATTTCATTAGCTGTAATATTTGGAATTTTTTCCTGAAGTGAGTTTATGAAATTGGGATGTATTTTTTCAAAATCAGAAAAGAAAGTTAGCGTTTCCAGCTCTTGTCGGTTCCTTTTCAATATTTCTCTTAGTGAAACCTTTAAATCTGATTTTAACCTCTGGTTATTTTTTTCCAACTGAGATTTCCCACGTCTGGAAATTTTCATCTCCAATTGATCATAGCGAATGCTCTTTCTATCAAATTTAAGTTGGAGACGCTCAATTTGTTTTCTTCTTAGGATATATGGAATAGTTATAAAACCTACTATGAACAAACCCAATCCACTAACAAATAAAATGCTAAAAACAAACCAGGTATCGGGATCAACTCTAAATTCCATTAAAAATTATAAGTGTAGATTTTTGCCATCAAAATACTTACTAAAGTTTAGTATATGAAACAAATTCATTTTAAATATATAGAAATTCAAATAATTGTCTCTTTCATTTTTAAAAAGATAAAGATCAACTATGTATTTTTTATATTTTAAACATCTCTTTTGCTAACCAAGAAAAACAATTGTAGATGAAGATGCATACAATTGAAAAAACCTTTTACCTAAATAAGTCTTTTGCTAAGTAAAAGTGGTGAATGGATTAGGAAAATTATTTTTTAGTAACAAAATTTATCATCCGCTAGTAGCTTTCTCTCTTTTATAAAAATTTCTGTCAAATGCGAGATCCATACATTACTAAAAAAGAATCCGGCAGATTACCCTGAATGAAAATGCAATTCCAAAAATCTACTCTAGCTTCTGTTGGGGTCTTCAAATTGTTGGTTAAAAAATGAATTTGATAATAAGGTGGTGAGGCTGTCCTCGATCTTCATTTTTATTAATTTGTCGCAAATTCGAGCCTGTTTGTGCGGCTTTACAGGGCATTTGTCGCAAATTCAGCAAAAAATAAAAATAAACAAGATATTAAACATCTGATTTACAGTTTTTTAAAAATGAGTAACGTGGCTCTGCCCGTTACCCTCTTGCTACTCATTTTTCTTCGCTTTGCTTTTCAAAATGGCAGCTTAAGAAGCGATAAATTTACAATCTCTATGACCTAATATTTTTGATTAGGCTCATTCTTCAGAAAATCTAAAAGCAGTAAAAAAATAGTTTGTAACAAAACATAAGAATTTTCTACCAACAAGATTAAGTACTATTTCGAACTATTACTACATAGTTGGACAGGTTACAAATTTTTCAAAACTCAAAACTTTAACAATGAACAAAAAGTTTTTTCTGTCGCTACTTCTTTTAGTTACAGTTTTATTGTCTTCTTGTCAGAAAGATGAAACTATTCCTCAAACCGATTATTCTATAGAATCTGATATTTCATTTGAGTTAATCAGCCAGCATTCCAATGGATGGATCAAAGAAGCACAGTACAACAATTTTCATTTAGAAGAAACTGTGCCTCAAAATGAATTCGAATATTATGAAAACGGTTATATAAAATCTGCGAAGGTATATTCCAGCTATCCGCACCAACATTTATATATGGAAGTAAACCGCAGTGAAGACAATAAGCCGCTTTGGTCTAAATACTACACTCCTGAAGGTGACCTTTGGTTTGAAACTGTGTATCAAAACGGGCAGCCTTCAACAAAAAAGGTATATAGCGAAAAAGGAACTGCTGTGCATTCTTACACCGATGGTGACTTAACTTCTGTAGAATTTACTTCGGCCGATAATAGCGTAACAAGTACTACTGTTTATAACAGAATCGCAGGAACAAAAAAGCTTACTATCGTCCAGGATGGAGAAACCGTGCTGGAAGAGGAATATAGTGACCTGGAAAATTATGGTGACGGAATGTTGACGAGTAACCGGGCTCCAATGGCGAACCCATTTGCTGATACTGAAGGATATTATCGTCAAATACGTTCATCCTTTTTTACCAGCAATATGTGGGAAAACAATGCAGATCCTATTGAATACCTAAAACCTTACCGAAACTATTACGGATACCACATTCCTGATGGGGCTGAATTCGTGTCGAAATTTGCAACGGAATTTGCTGTAAGCTCAGAAGTATACCAGTCGATTATTGAGCAATATCCTGTTACCGAAGATGAAGCTTTAGTATTAAGCTACCAGTACACTGAAGGTAGCGGCAGCTATTTACCTCCTTTTGAAGAAAGACGAGCACTGGATAAGGAAATGCAGGAAGATCCCTCCCTTTTCGAATTGAAATATGGAAATGAATACATCGAAAAAATACATTACGGGAAAAACATTTTTGTAATTGGCGCCTTACGTAATATGTCTACTAATGACAAAGCAGCTAAAGAAATAAAAGATATTGCCCGAAAGCATATGAATGGATTGATAGACGGGGAGAACCAACTAAGCAACGAAGAACTGGAGATACTGGAAAAGGTTTGGTTTGAGGTTAAATTTTTCTCCACCCTTAAAATGCATCGCAATGGAGTGGTAATTAATTCTAATGCAGATTACAACAAAGCTGTTCAAGAAGTTATGGATGCAGAATCAACAATAATTCAAGTGGAATACATCCCATTTGATCATATGATTTCCGATTAAATTTAAATTTGATTAGTTAAAAGTCACCCTCTATGGGGTGGCTTTTTTGTTGAAATATTGGTAAACTAAAAATTAAGGTTTTTTTTCTGTCCAATATTTATTTTCCCTTTCATTATAACCTCCCTACGAATAGTGCAAGGGTTATTCTAATGAGAATAATACATGTTCTATAACCCTAT
>Ga0207891_1000431_pt1 | contig 29309 bp, 30 predicted proteins | sample LinPmetageLP50_FD_184061 | JGI IMG/M metagenome (GOLD analysis project Ga0207891, IMG submission 184061) | Marine viral communities from the Pacific Ocean - LP-50 (SPAdes) | ecosystem: Environmental > Aquatic > Marine > Oceanic | place: Pacific Ocean | collected 2011-08-27 | reverse complement strand
TAAAAAACTGATCAGGCATTTTGGGTCGGCAAAAAATGTGTTAGAGCAAAAGAAACAAACTTTACTTAAAATTGACGGAATTGGAGCTTCTCGCTTAAGAGATTTTTTTGATGTTTCTCACCTGAAAGCAGCCGAGCAGGAACTAAATTTTATTGAAAAGAACAATATTGAAACGCTTTATTTTAAGGATGAAAACTATCCTGAAAAATTAAAACATTGTATAGACGGCCCGGTATTGCTGTTCCAACGTGGAAATATCAACTTAAAGAATCAAAGAATAATTAGTGTGGTGGGAACCCGTAAGATTACACAAAGCGGGATCGCATTTTGTGAAAAATTCATCGAAGAATTAAGTCCGTTAAACCCGGTAATCGTTTCTGGTTTTGCTTATGGAGTGGATATTACCGCCCAAAAAGCAGCCATTGCTAATAATTTACAAACAATTGGTTGTTTGGCGCATGGGTTCGATCAGATTTACCCTAAAGTGCATCATAAATATGTAGCTTCGGTAGAGGAAAACGGAGGTTTTTTTACAGATTTTTGGAGCAGTGATAACTTCGACAGGAATAATTTCTTAAAACGAAACAGAATAATCGCAGGTTTAAGCGAAGCAACCGTGGTTATAGAAAGTGCCGAAAAAGGCGGCTCACTGGTTACTGCAGATATTGCGAATTCTTATAACCGGGAAGTTTTTGCGGTGCCGGGAAGACCTTCAGATAAATTGAGTAAAGGCTGCAATAATTTAATAAAATCCCAAAGAGCGCAGTTATTAAATTCTGCGGCAGATTTGGTTTATCTCTTAAACTGGCAACCAGAGAAAGAGACAAAAGCCGTTCAAAAACAGCTTTTTGTAGACCTGGATGATGAAGAAAATAGCGTATTTGCATTTTTACAAAAAGAAGGGAGAGCCCAGTTAGATAGCATTGCGCTTAACTGTAACTTTCCCTCATATAAAACTGCGGGTATTTTAATTAATATGGAATTAAAAGGCGTGGTACGCCCTTTACCCGGTAAACTATTTGAATTAATTTAGTAACCCACTTTTGTTCGTACTCTTTTTATAACTTCATTGGCTACATTTCTCGCTTTTTCAGCGCCAACTTCCAGGGCTTTGTCAAGCTCCTCAAGGTTATTCATATAATAATCATATTTTTTTCTGGGCTCTTCAAATTGTTCTAAAAGTACTTCGTATAAAGCCTGTTTGGCGTGTCCGTAACCAAATCCACCTTCTTCATAGTTCTTTCGCATTTCAGCGATTTGTTCTTCAGAAGCTACTAATTTGTATAATGCAAAAACATTGCAGGTATCAGGATTTTTAGGTTCTTCTAAAGGGGTACTATCGGTAGCGATGGCCATTATTTGTTTCCGAAGCTTTTTATCGGTTACAAAAAGATTTATCGTGTTTCCTTTAGATTTACTCATTTTAGCGCCATCGGTGCCCGGAACATACATCGTATTTTCCTGGAGTTTCGCTTCAGGAATTACAAAAGTTTCGCCCATTTTTGAATGAAAACGGGAAGCTACATCTCGCGTAATTTCCAAATGCTGAAGCTGGTCTTTTCCTACCGGCACAATTTCGGCATCGTAAAGTAAAATATCTGCTGCCATTAGCATTGGGTAAGTGAAAAGCCCCGCGTTTACATCTTCTAATCTATCAGATTTATCTTTAAAAGAATGCGCTAAGGTTAAGCGTTGAAAAGGAAAAAAACAGCTTAAATACCAGGAAAGTTCTGTCGTTTGCGGAATATCACTTTGGCGGTAAAAAACCGTTTTTTCAATATCAATTCCACAAGCCAGCCAGGTGGCCGCTACAGAGTAAGTGTTGTTTCTTAAGGTTTCGGCATCTTTTATTTGGGTTAACGAATGCATATCTGCAATAAAAATAAAAGAATCGTTATCGGGTTTATTGGCCATTTCTATAGCCGGTAAAATTGCTCCCAATAAATTTCCCAAGTGTGGAGTTCCTGTACTTTGTACTCCTGTAAGAATTCTGGACATCTGCTTTTTCTGTTTTCTGCAAAGGTACTTTTTTTGCGGAATTCCCTCGGTTCAATTTAGTACTTTTGGTTTCTATGAACATGCTACGCACAATACTTACTATTTTATGGAGAATTTGGTTTTATATTCTTCTTGTATTACCAATTTTAGTAATGTTTCCCGTGCTTGTAGTTTTCTCTTCTTCAGAAAGGCTTTATCCTAAATATTATGTTTGCGCTCGTATTTGGGCTAAATGTATCTTATACGGAATGGGTTTTTATCCCGAGATCACCAGAATGCAACAGCTTGATCCCAGGAAGAATTATATGTTGGTTGCTAACCACACTTCTATGATAGATATTATGATGATGCTGGTTATTATTAAGCAACCATTCATTTTTGTAGGAAAAAGAGAACTGGCAAAGATTCCTGTTTTTGGCTTTTTCTACCGGAAAACAAATATTACCGTAGATAGAAATTGCGCTAAAAGTAAACAGGACGTAGTTACTGAGGCTCGCAGGAGATTAGATATGGGTGAAAGCATTTGCATTTTCCCTGAAGGAGGCGTGCCAGCAGATAGATCGCTGGTTTTAGACACTTTTAAAGATGGAGCATTTAGACTGGCAATTGCGCATCATATTCCCATTGTGCCCATTACTTTTTACGATAATAAAAACCGTTTTTCTTATAAATTTATTTCAGGATCGCCGGGAAAGCTTAGAGTGAAAATCCACCAATTTATTAATACCGAAGGAATGGAGCCTGGAGATAGAAGGGAATTAAGAAATAAAACCCGGCAGGTAATTTTTGAAGAGCTTTCTAAAGATTTAAAGAATGAAAATCCTTCAAAATAAAACTTCTGAAGGATTCCACTCACTACATAGGTGTTAAAAACTAAAACTTATTCCAGAATACACGCCAAAGTAAAATGGGCGTACGCCGGGAGCATCATCAAAAGTATTAAGTTGATATTTAAAGATAGGTTCTACATTCAACTTAAAACTATCGGTTAATTTGTAATCTAATCCCACACCAACATTAGTGCTAAAACTTACTTTATTAATATTGTTGGCTGCACCAATCCTGGTGTTTTGATTGTTGGTATTTACCTGTATGCTGTTTTGGTCTAAAAACAGGCTGCTTCCTCCCGCAATTAGGTTAAGACCAAATTTACTGTCCAGCAAGCTGTATTCAATTTCTAATGGAACTTCAATAAAACCAAATTGCTGATTTATCTCCCCGGGTAATGCCATATTATTGACAGATGTAAAGTTAGAATTGTCCCTGTCACTATGGCCTGGTAAACCGCTTGGTGCCGCATTCTCTAACTGCACATTATTTCCCCCAGACTCATAATTTATAGAACTAATGGTATTTGGATTTATGGAGGCAGAAAACACGATATCTTCTACATTATAACTCATCGCAACTTTAGAAATTCCGCTTCTTATTTTAATTTTTTCTGAAATAGCATAAGCTAAATTCATCCCGTAAGCCATACTTACCTGCGAGCTGGTATTATTGCCGGCAAATTGCGGATCTATTGCATTCCCACTGCCAATATTATCGTAAAAAACAGGAGCGGCAAAGGTGCTTAAGCGTAGTTTCTTTTTAGAAGCCTCTGCAATTAATTCTTCTTCCTTATCAAGGCTTTTTTCTTCTTCAATTTGGGCTAATTGCTCTGCAACTTCCAGGCTGTCTTTAAGGGAAATCGCTTCTTCTTTTTCAGTATTTTCATCACTGTTTTCGGCAATTGCTTCAGGCTGTTCGTTTTTTGAATTTGGATTGATGAAATCCTGATTTTTATAATTTTCTTCTTCGGAATCCTGATGATCTTCTCCTGCTATTGCTGAATTTTGCTCATTTAATCTAGCTGCGTTATTTCCTGAATTTTCTTCTTCAGCTGATTCATTATAAGTTTTTGTTGCTTCTGAATTAGTATTTGTTGAAGCTATAGCCGAATTGTTATTAGCTGATGAAGTGTTGGCACCTTTAGAAGTTGAAAAGGTAACTTCATTAACATTTTTGAGAATTTCTGAAGCATTTACAAACTGTTCATTTTTATTGATTTCGGGTAAATTTATTTGGGGTTTTGCAGTTTCTTCTACTTCAAAAACTACTTCGGTATTGGTAAAATTATTCTGACTAAAAAAATAGCCGCCCAGCATTAAAGCTAAAACCGCGGCTACACCGCCAACTTTAAACCATAACGGAATTATAAAAGGCTTTTTCTTATCTTTCTCCTGCAGCTTGCCGGCAATGTTATCCCATAACTCAGGTCGTGGTTCGGGGGCAAAATCCCTGAACTTTTCCTGGTAGAGCCGGTCTATGTTCTTTCTTTCTTTCATAGTGATTGCACCTTATTATCGTTGAGGTGGTTTTCTATTTTTTCTTTCAAAATATTTCTGGCGCGGGCCAAATTAGATTTTGAACTTCCAACACTTATGTTTAGCATTTCGGCAATTTCTTTGTGAGAAAAACCGTCTAACGCATAGAGGTTAAAAATTTGGCGATAACGTTCAGGTAATTCCTGAATGCTTTCTAATAGAAAATCGGTAGTAATTTCATCGTCATCAATTTCCACAACCGGATCTTCCAGGAGGTTTTCATTAATGATTTCAAAATATTTTTCTTTTCGGTGCTTTTGTAGGGTGGTATTTATCACAATTCGTTTCATCCAGCCTTCAAAAGATCCTTTATCTTCATATTGATCTATTTTATTGAATATGGTAATGAAACCATCCTGCAGGTTGTCTTCGGCCTGCTGGTAGTTATTAGAATATTTAAGGCACAGGCCAAAAAGTTTACCGGAGTACATACGGTAAAGCTTTTCCTGTGCCCTAATATCCTGTTTTTTACACTGAAGTATGAGTTTTTCTAAACTCACTCACTTAGATTGTTATTCGTTAGTATTCTCTTCTGGAGTTTCCGGCTCAGGCTCTCCTACCGGTACATCAATAATTAAAAATTCCCCATCTTCATTTTCGTCAACTCCGGTAAGAAACTTAAACTGGTAATTATTGTAGTCTTCGCTACTTATTGATATTTCCGGAATTGATTTTGTCTGGCTTAACTCTCCTTCTTCATCACATTCTGTTAAGTTAACATCATAAGAAGTTATTGCAGCAATTTCTATAACATACGTAGAGTCATTTTCTTCATCTGCATATTCATTAAAATCAAATGTAGCAAAAGTGTGACAGGCATTTGGCAATTCGTAGGTTATGTCTAACTCATAAACTTCACCAGTTTCAAAAAAATCAGGTAAATCTGCTTCGGTAATTTCTGCAAAGGCATAATTTACATTAGGACCGTCATCATCACTACTACAGCTGTAAAGACTTAGGGCTAAAATCATTAATAAGGCAATTCTTTTCATTTTAAATTATTTATTTTAGGGTTATCTATTTCATAGATGCAGAACTAATGAAAAGGTTGCGTCCAGAACCAAAAAAATCCCTCTTTTTAAGGGATTTTTAAGATTTGATTATTATTTGCTTTTAAAAATACAAAAAGCTAAGTGAACTTAATTGCTGATACTAAGCTTCTTTGGCTACTTTTATAGCATTTTTAATTTTTTCTTCAAGTTCCTCCATTAAATCGGGATTGTCTTTTAGCAAGATTTTTACCGCATCACGACCCTGGCCTAATTTAGTGTCTTCGTAGCTAAACCATGAACCGCTTTTCTTCACGATCTCATAATCTACCCCAATATCAATAATTTCACCAATTTTAGAGATTCCTTCGCCATACATAATGTCAAATTCAGCCATTTTAAAAGGTGGGGCCACTTTGTTTTTTACAACTTTTACCCGGGTTTTATTACCCATTACATTGCTATTGCTATCTTTTATTTGCGTAGAACGTCTAATATCTAATCGAACCGAAGCATAAAATTTAAGAGCGTTACCACCGGTAGTGGTTTCAGGATTTCCAAACATTACCCCAATCTTTTCCCTAAGCTGGTTAATAAAGATTACGGTACAGTTGGTTTTACTAATAGAAGAGGTAAGTTTTCTAAGGGCCTGGGACATTAAACGGGCGTGCAATCCCATTTTAGAATCTCCCATTTCCCCTTCGATCTCACTTTTAGGAGTAAGCGCTGCAACCGAATCTATCACAATAATATCTATAGCTCCAGACCGAATTAAATTATCGGTAATCTCTAGAGCCTGCTCCCCGTTATCGGGTTGAGAAATAATTAGGTTTTCTATATCTACGCCAAGTTTTTCAGCATAAAAACGGTCAAAAGCATGTTCTGCATCAATAAAAGCAGCAATACCTCCTTTTTGTTGTGCCTCGGCAATTGCGTGTAAAGTTAAAGTGGTTTTACCCGAAGATTCCGGTCCATAAATTTCAATAACCCGTCCTCTTGGATACCCGCCTACACCCATTGCCAGGTCTAAGCCTAAAGAACCCGTAGAAATCGCATCTACATCAGATATGGCCTGGTCACTCATCTTCATAACGGTACCCTTTCCATAGGTTTTATCCATTTTGTCCAGGGTAAGCTTTAAGGCCTTTAATTTTGCTTCTTTTTCTTTATCGTTGCTCATAATTTGAATAATCTATTTAGAGAGTTGCTAAATTACTATAAGTTTTCCTTCATCACAATTTTATATGGGCAGCTTTTGTATATTTACTGTCTAACCTGAGGTTTAAAGCATATTTGAATTTGTAAAAAATGTTTTAAATCTCGATTTTCGAGTGAAAATTAAAAATTAACCCTGCCTATGAGATTTTTGAAAAAAAGTCTGATTATGCCTGGTGGTTGTAGTACTTCAGCAATTATTTTGTTGAATGTAAGTTGCCGGGTTGATGGTGGCTAGAATCTAAAAATCTAATTTATGAAACAAAGTAAAAAAGATTACAAACCGAATTAGCCACACAAAAAATGCCCTGGGAAATGACTTTTCAGGGCATTTTTTCTTCCTTCAATTTTAAGTATCTTTGCAAAAAATATCTTTAACCTTAACTAATTAGTATAGCATGCAACTGTACAATAAATTAAGCGCTAAAGAGAGGGAAGCACTTATAGACGAAGCGGGAGAAGACCGTTTAACGCTCTCTTTTTATGCCTACGCCAAAATTGGCAATCCACATTTATTTAGAAATCACCTTTTTATTGCCTGGGACCAAATGGATGTGCTTGGCCGTATTTATGTAGCTCACGAAGGGATTAATGCCCAGCTCTCAGTTCCTGCAACACGTTTTGAAGAATTTAAAGAGTTTATAGATAATATCTACTTTTTGGAAGGTGTTAGGCTGAATATCGCCATAGAACACGATGCCAAAGCCTTTTTAAAATTGAAAGTAAAAGTGCGTAAAAAGATAGTTGCTGACGGATTGAACGACGCGACTTTTGACGTAACCAATAAAGGAGTTCATGTTGATGCTTTAAAATTCAACGAACTTATTAGCGATCCCAACACAGTTTTGGTAGATATGCGAAATCATTATGAAAGTGAAATTGGTCATTTTCAAGGAGCAATTACTCCAGATGTAGATACTTTTAGAGATTCTTTGCCCATTATTGAAAATGATCTAAAAGAGCATAAAGAAGATAAAAACCTGGTAATGTACTGCACCGGCGGAATTCGTTGTGAGAAGGCTAGCGCATATTATAAACACAAAGGTTTTAAAAACGTATATCAGTTGGAAGGTGGTATTATTGAATATGCCCGCCAGGTTGAAAACCAAAAACTGGAAAATAAATTTATAGGAAAAAACTTCGTTTTTGATCATCGCCGCGCCGAGCAGATTTCAGAAGAAGTAATTGCGCACTGTCACCAGTGTGGAAAACCTTGCGATAAGCACGTGAACTGTGCAAATGAAGCCTGTCATTTACTTTTTATTCAGTGTGAAGAATGTGCCGAGAAAATGAATAATTGCTGTTCTAAAGATTGTATGGAAATTGCCGCTTTACCTTATGAGGAGCAAAAAGCTTTGCGAAAAGGAAAAGGCAACAGTAATAAAATATTCAAAAAAGGACGTTCAGAGGTTTTAAAATATAAAAGTTAACAAAGCGTTCTAAAAAGTGAGTGCCAATTAATATTGGTATATTTACTCGATAATCGAGATTTAATTGTACTGAGATTTGTCTCTAGTGAAATAATAAATTTTCGTTTCATAACTTGTGGGAGTGCCCCAAGGCTCTTGATTAGAAACTCAATATAAACCCAAAAAGTCTGCAAAACAATTTGCAAGACTTACAACATATAAATATTTATGGCTTGTAGCAGTTGCTCAACCAAAGACGGTCAGCCAAAAGGATGTAAAAACAACGGAACCTGTGGTACAGATTCCTGTAATAAACTTTCTGTATTCGATTGGCTTTCAAATATGTCTATGCCTAATGGTGTAGAACCTTTTAATTATGTAGAAGTTCGTTTTAAAAACGGAAGAAAACACTTTTTTAAAAATACCGAAAACCTAAGCCTAAGTATGGGCGATGTAGTAGCTGTAGAAGCTTCTCCCGGCCACGATGTTGGTATGGTAAGCCTTACCGGAGAATTGGTTAGGGTACAAATGAAAAAGAAAAAAGTAAAAACCGATAGCGAAGAAGTTTTAAAGATTTACCGAAAAGCCACCCAAAAAGATATTGACGTTTGGGAGGAAGTTCGTGGTAGAGAAGAAGCGATAAAGAAAAGAGCCCGCGAAATTGCAATTCGCCTTAATCTTAGTATGAAGATTAGCGATATTGAGTTTCAGGGAGACGCTTCAAAAGCAACTTTTTATTATACAGCAGATGATCGCGTAGATTTCCGTCAGTTAATTAAAGAATTTGCGAGAGAATTCAATACCCGTATAGAAATGCGGCAAATTGGTTTGCGCCAGGAAGCTGCCCGCCTTGGCGGAATTGGCTCTTGTGGGCGTGAACTTTGTTGTTCTACCTGGCTTACAGATTTTAGATCGGTAAGTACTTCTGCAGCGAGATATCAGCAATTATCTTTAAATCCCCAAAAATTAGCGGGACAATGCGGAAAACTAAAATGCTGTCTTAATTACGAGCTTGATTCTTACCTTGAAGCTTTAAAAACCTTTCCACGAACCGATACCAAGCTTTTTACCAAAAAAGGAACAGCTGTTTGTCAAAAAATAGACATTTTTAAAGGAGTGTTATGGTATGCCTATGAAGGTGAGTGGATGAACTGGCATCAATTAACCGCAGAGCAGGCTAATAAAATAATTGCAGCTAATAGAAAGAAAGAAGACGTTGGCAGCCTTGAAGAGTTTGAAGTTCAGCTTCAGTTAGAAGAAAAACGAGATTTCAATAATGTGGTGGGGCAGGATAGCTTAACACGTTTTGATAAACCTAAAGGTCAACAGAAAAAACACAAGTCAAAGAAACGGAGAAAACGTAAAGGAAAACCTTCGAATAATGCGTAAAGCTGCGGTATTTTCAATTTTTATTGGTCTTTTTACCTTAATAGTTTCCTGTGATAAAAAGCGGGTTTATGATGAATATGAACCCATACAGGGAGGTTGGGAAAGAGATTCCACTTTAGTTTTTAATTTGGGTGAGCTTGATTCTTTGCAAAATTATAACCTGTTTATAAACGTTAGGAATAATAAAGATTATAATTACAGAAACCTGTTTTTAATAACCGAAATGCGATTTCCGCAGGGAAAAGTGGTAACCGATACCCTTGAATATGAAATGGCGGCGCCAGATGGAAGTTGGCTTGGTACGGGTTTTGGTGATGTAAAAGAAAGTAAGCTCTGGTATAAAGAAAATGTGAGTTTTACTGAACCCGGCGAATATAAAATTGCCATTAAACAGGCAATGCGTAAAAACGACCAGGTGGAAGGAATAAAAAATTTAGAAGGAATTACCCACATAGGTTTTAGAATAGAAGAAAACCTGCAATAATTTTTGAATAAATGGCCGCAACAAAAAAGAAGCAGCAAAAGTCCAAAACCAGCAAAAGATCTTATATAATTGGTTTTTGGACAATTTTTGGCATTGGTTTATTAGCTGTAGTTTTAATTTTCTTACTGGCCGGTTGGGGCGCATTTGGTAAGATGCCAGATTTTGAAGAGCTGGAAAATCCTGAAACCAATCTTGCAACCGAAATTTTCTCATCAGATGGGGAAACTTTAGGGAAATATTACAGTGAAAACCGAACTCCTATAAAGTATGACGATCTTCCCGATCATCTTATTGAAGCCCTTGTAGCTACTGAAGATGAGCGATTTTACAAACACGCCGGGATAGACCCAAAAGGAACCCTTAGAGCCGCTTTTTATCTGGGAACCCGTGGTGGTGCCAGTACCATAACCCAACAACTTTCCAAACTTTTGTTTACCGAGCAGGTTTCAAACAATCCTTTTGCCCGGATTTTACAAAAAGTTAAAGAATGGAATATTGCTACCCAGCTGGAAAGGCAATACACAAAAGAAGAAATTATTACCATGTATTTTAATAAATACGATTTTGTGTATCAGGCAGTAGGAATTCGTTCGGCTTCAAAAATTTACTTTGGGAAAGAAGCCAAAAACCTTAATATAGAAGAATCGGCAGTTTTGGTGGCGATGTTAAAAAATGCCGCTTTGTATAACCCGGTTCGTAGACCCGAATTGGTAAAACAACGCCGTAACCAGGTTTTTGTTCAAATGAATAAAAACGGATATCTCTCTGAACAGGAAAAAGATTCTCTTCAGAAGCTACCTTTAAACCTTGATTTCTCTCCAGAAGGACATGATGAGGGGATGGCGACATATTTCCGCGTTTACCTACAAGGATTTATGAAAGATTGGATTCAAAAAAATCCGAAACCTGATGGAAGTGAATATAGTCTCTACCGCGACGGATTAAAAATTTATACCAGTATAGATTCTAAAATGCAACAATATGCTGAGACTGCGGTAGAAAAGCATATTTCCCACCTTCAGAAAGAATTTGACCGGCAAAATAAGAATAACAAAACTGCCCCGTTTCGGGATATAGACCAGGGACAGGTTGATGGTATTGTGAAAAGTGCAATGCGCCGGTCTGTACGATGGAAAGAAATGAAAGACCAGGGAAAATCTGAAGAAGATATTCTGGCTTCTTTTGATAAAGAAACCAAAATGCGGGTGTTCTCCTGGGATGGAATAAAAGATACTATTATGACGCCTAAAGATTCAATCTTTTATTATAAAGGATTCTTACAGGCAGGTCTAATGTCTATGACGCCTCAAACCGGCGAAGTTAGAGCCTGGGTTGGTGGCACCAACTTCAAACATTTTAAATACGATCACGTAAAGCAGGGAAAACGCCAGGTTGGTTCTACCTTTAAGCCTTTTGTGTATGCTACGGCTATAGATCAGTTAAAGCTTTCTCCTTGTGATGTTATGCCTAAAAACAGGTTTACTATTGAGGCGGGGAAATATGGAAATATTAAAGATTGGACACCTTCAAATGCTAATGGAGAATATGAAGGGATGATAAGTTTAAAAAATGCGCTTGCCCAATCTGTGAATACAGTAACTGCAAGATTAATAGACAAAACAGGTCCAGGCCCGGTTTTAGACTTAGTAAAAAAATTAGGAGTTGATACTGAAAACTTTTCCGAAGGCCCTGCAATTGCTTTGGGAACCGAAGATATGAGCCTTTTTGAAATGGTTTCGGCTTACAGCACTTTTGTAAACGAAGGGGTGTATGTTAAACCGGTAATTGTAAACCGAATTGAAGATAAAAATGGAACGGTTCTTTACCAGCACGTACCAGAAACCCGTGATGTTTTAAATAAAGAGGCGGCTTACGTGACGGTAAATATTCTGGAAGGTGTAACTCAATATGGATCTGGGGTTCGCTTACGCGGAACTTACGCTAAAGATTTTGATCATTACAAACGCGGGGTAACCGGCTATCCTTACGATTTTAAAAATCCTATTGCCGGTAAAACCGGAACCACACAAAACCAAAGTGATGGTTGGTTTATGGGAATGGTTCCTAATCTTGTAACCGGCGTTTGGGTTGGTGCCGAAGATCGAGCGGTGCATTTTCCAAATTTAACTTATGGGCAGGGTGCTACTATGGCCTTACCTATTTGGGGAATGTATATGAAAGATCTTTATGCCGATGAAGCATTGGATATTTCTCAGGATGCTTTTCCCAGACCAGATAACCTCTCTATTGAAATAAATTGCGACGAGTATAATCAGGAAAGTGATTCTGAGAATAATAGTGTTCCAGATGAACTTGACTTTTAGGATTTAGCAAAAATTCAGCTTTATTTTTCAGGAAAATATAATCTACAAGCCTAAAAGCATTGTAACAGCATTTTTATTTTCGTATTTTTCGGTAAAATTAAATACCGATGATTAGAAAAACTGTAGCAAATGTAGAAGATGCTTTGCAGGGCGTAGAAGATGGTATGACCTTTATGCTGGGTGGTTTTGGCCTTAGCGGGATTCCAGAAAATGCCATTTCAGAATTAGTACGTCTTAACGTAAAAAATCTTACCTGCATTTCCAATAACGCCGGGGTAGACGACTTTGGCCTCGGACTTTTACTTCAAAAGAAACAAATAGATAAAATGGTTTCTTCCTATGTGGGAGAAAACGACGAGTTTGAGCGCCAAATGCTTAGCGAAGAACTGGAAGTAGAGCTTATTCCGCAGGGAACATTAGCCGCGCGCTGCCAGGCAGCCCAACAAGGGTATCCCGCAATGTACACGCCTGCCGGTTACGGTACCGAGGTTTCCCAGTTTAAGGAAACCCGTGAGTTTGATGGAAAAATGTACGTATTAGAAAAAGCTTTTAAAGCAGACTTTGCTTTTGTAAAAGCATGGAAAGGCGATAAAGCCGGAAACCTTATTTTTAAAGGAACCGCCCGTAATTTTAATCCGTTAATGTGTGGTGCAGCGAAAGTAACTGTTGTTGAGGTTGAAGAACTGGTAGAACCGGGTGAACTGGATCCAAACCAGATTCATATTCCAGGGATTTTTGTGCAACGCATTTTTGAAGGAAAAAATTACGAAAAGCGAATTGAGAAAAGAACAGTTCGAAAAGTAAGTTAATTTGAAGATGATGATTTCTTGATTAAACATTTTTATAAAATTGCCACAGCTTATTAAAAATCGAAAGTTAAATTAATTAGTTACACTTTGGTTATGAGGGATGATAAGGATAATATTATAGTAAGCAAAACTTTTGATTTTGCATTGAAGATTATCGATTATTCAGAAAAATTGAGATCAAACCATAAATATGAAATGTGTTCTCAACTCTTTAAAAGTGGTACTTCAATTGGAGCAAATGTTTGGGAAGCCCAAAATGCTGAAAGCAATGCTGATTTTATTCATAAGTTTAAAATATCAGCTAAAGAAGCCGATGAAACTAACTATTGGTTAAAACTTTGCAAAGCATCAAAACATCTTCCAGATCCAGATGAAGAACTTTTTTCAGAATTAACCTCTATTATAAAGATAACTTCAAAGATTATAAGTTCGTCTAAAAGACGGTAAACAGAATTTTCAAATCAGCAAATAGTCAAATTTTCAAATTGAATTATGTTAGACAAAGAAAGAATAGCAAAACGTATTGCCAAAGAGGTGAAAGATGGGTATTATGTGAATTTGGGAATTGGAATTCCTACCCTTGTAGCCAATTTTGTACGCGATGATATAGAAGTAGAATTTCAGAGTGAAAACGGAATTTTAGGAATGGGACCTTTTCCAATAGAAGGAGAAGAAGACGCCGATCTTATTAATGCTGGAAAACAAACCATAACCGCACTTCCCGGTGCGAGTTTCTTTGATTCAGCAATGAGCTTTGGGATGATTAGAGGGCAGCACGTAGACCTTACTATTTTAGGAGCTATGGAAGTTGCCGAAAACGGTGATATCGCCAACTGGAAAATTCCCGGGAAAATGGTAAAAGGTATGGGCGGCGCCATGGATCTTGTAGCCAGTGCCGAAAATATTATCGTTGCGATGATGCATACCAACAAAGCGGGAGATTCTAAATTGCTTAAAAAATGTTCGCTGCCTTTAACCGGCGTTGCCTGTGTGACCAAAATTGTAACTAACCTGGCGGTTATTGAAGTTACTAAAGATGGTTTTAAATTGTTGGAAAGAGCCCCCGGAGTAAGTGTAGAGGAGATTCAAAAAGCTACAGAAGGAAAGTTACTTGTAGAAGGTGATATTCCTGAAATACAGTTATAAAAAAAACCGGCAGTAACTCTAATTACTGCCGGATAATATTTCTATTTTAATTCACATTAGGTGAGTGAAGTAGATTCTGCCTCAAGATTTACTAAAAAGTCTATAGCTTCTCCCTGCGAAATAATTTTTCCACGGGTATTGGCTTGAGAAAAATAATCGTACCAGCCTACTTTTTTTAGATTTTCTTCCAGAGTTTCCACATTATCTAAAGAGGGCATTTTCCAAACCGTAACGTAGCGATATTGACTTCGGTAATGCGTGTGCTCGTCGTTTAGAGCCCAACCAAGATTTTCTACTCCATTATCTTTTAAACCGGTAATTCTATCCTGCATATTTTCCATGAGCTCCCGCCTTTTATCTTTAGACAGGTCTATCCATTTCCCGGTTACATTCCACATTTCAATATACAAATACATAATTGTTGGTTTTATTGGTTATAACCTAAAGTTAGTAATAAAATGATAGTTAAATCTTTAGGGAAGGTTAAAATGCTTTATTGCTGATAATACTCATATTTAAAAACATGTTCTTAAACGCTTACTACTTCAGAAGCTTCCAGCAATTTTTCCTGCCGAAGTTTTAAAATAACCTGGGCAATGGCAAGTACATCTTTTTCACAGTAGTTTACAATTCTGTCCAGGTCTTTATCCTTGTAGAACACATTCCTAACATCACTACCTGAAATATCATCTTTTGGCGATGGGATTTTTAAAACATTGGTGAGTAATTTTAGCGAAGTAAAATGTTTATAATCACCAAACTTCCATAGTTCCAGTGTATCCAGGTGTGGAACTTCCCAGGGTTTTTTACCAAATAAATTGAGTTTTAAAGGAAGCGCCAGATCGTGAATTAACATTCGGCGGGCTATGAAGGGGAAATCGAATTCTTTACCGTTATGCGCGCAGAGCAGGTGATGCGGTTTTGAAAAATGTTCTTGTAATAAATTAGCAAATTCCTGTAACAGGGTTTTTTCTTCATCTCTAAAAGTGGTGAGTCTAAAAGTTCTTTCTCCATTTTTAAAGCTGAAAAAACCAACGGAGATACAAACGATCTTACCGAATTCTGCCCAAATCCCGGCCCGATCATAAAACTGTTCTGCAGTAAATTCATCTTTACGCTGGTATTGGGTTTTCTCTTCCCAAAGCAATTTTTTGTCTTCAGAAAGTTGGCCGTGATTTTCAAATTCGGGCACGGTCTCAATATCGAGAAATAGAATATTCTCCAGCTTAATTGTTTGCAGCATCGTTTAGCATTTTATAAGTCTCATCAATATACTTATAGAAATCGGGCGCGTGTTCTTCGTCTTCGTCTTTTTTAATAAGGTTTTCCCCCAATCTTACAATAATCAAATCGTCTTCGGGGATTACAATCACATATTGCCCGCGAATGCCGCGCATATAAAAAATATCTTTTTCTTTATAATCACTCAACCAAAACCCATGGCCATATTGCGGGCTGTCTTCAAAACGCGGTTCGGTAGATCGTGCTACAAATTCTGAATCCAAGATTTGTTTTTCGTTCCATTTTCCTTTGTTCTTGTAGAGTTTACCAAATCTTGCAAAATCGCGGGCATTGGAGGCAATACAGCAGTAAGCTTTTTCCATTCCGCTTTCTTCGCTGTCTAATTGCCAAAGCGCATCTTCTTGCATTCCCAGCGGTTTCCAGAAACTTTTACTTAAATATTCTGAAAGATTTTCTCCCGTGGCTTTTTCTATAACCATCCCAAGGAGAATAGTGTTTCCGCTAAGGTATTTAAAGCTTTCTCCCGGGGTTTCGGTAACTTGAAGACGCAAAACCAGTTCCCGAATGTTTTCATCAAAATAAGCTCTGGCAGTCATCCCAAAAGGATTGTAGTAATTCTCATTCCAGTTTAACCCGGAAGCCATAGAAGCCAAATCTCCAACTTTTAATTCTTCTTTAAACTGCGGAAAAAAATCGGAAACCGGTTGTTCTAAACTGGTAATATGGCCATCCTTAATTGCTTTTCCCAGCATTGCTGAAACAATACTTTTAGCCATAGAAAACGAATTGGTCTTAGAATAGGGGCCATATTCCTGGTAATACTCTTCAAACCAAATACTATCATTTTTTATGATTAAAAAAGCCGCAGTTTCCAGTTCTTCGTTCAATTCAGCAAGATCATCTGTGGGCTTGGCAGTGTTGTATTTTGAATGTTCGGGCCAGGTATCCACTTCAGTTCCCGCTTCAATAAGTCGGTTGTCAAAATGAGGATAATCATCTATAAATGCTGTTTTTTCTCCCTGGAAATAAGTGGCCTGCATTCCGCGGAAAATATATCCAAAATCAAAAGTTATAAGAATAATTACAGCGATTAGAAGTACAAAAATTACGGTTCCGGAAATCTTTAAAAATCTATTCATAAAACTGAAATTTTAGAACATTGAGAGTTGCGACGTGTTATTTTCGTGATTTAAAAGCCACTGTTTTCTATGTAAACCGCCTGCATAGCCGGTTAAAGATCTATCACTTCCAATTACACGATGACAGGGAATTACCACCCAAAGCGGATTTTTTCCGTTTGCAGACGCAACCGCTCGCACCGCTTTTTCATCGCCTAATTTTCTTGAAAGTTCCAGGTAACTACAGGTTTTTCCAAAAGGGATTTCACTTAAAGCTTTCCAGACTTTTTGCTGAAAATTGGTACCCTTAGGGTTTAATTTTAAACTGAATTCTTGCAGTTCTCCTTTAAAATAATCGTCTAATTGGTGTGCGGCAGATTGAAGAAAATCGGGAATTTCTGTAGAAGTCGGAATCTGCTCATCCAGAATTTGAATGGCCCAAATTCCTTCTTCGTCTCCACTAATCCTGGCTGTCCCCAGTGGAGTTTTCAGAAATATCTGATTTTGGTTCATCATTATCTTTCCTTTGAATTAATCCAAGACGTTTTGCACGCTTTTCCCAGTTTTGACGAGCAAGCATTTGCATATCTTCAATACTATCGCTCTCGTCCATAATTTCAAGCCCCAGTAAAGTTTCAATAATATCTTCCATAGTTACCAGGCCTACGGTATTGCCAAATTCGTCTACAATCATGGAAATATGCCCTCTTTTTTGAACAAAATTTTCAAAGAGCTCTGGTATGGGAGTGTCTTCAGCGCTCATAAAAATATCTCTTTTTAGAGTACTTAAAGGTTCACCACCTTTATCATCTATCATTTCCTCCAACACATCATCTTTCAGAATAAAACCGGTAACATTGTTGGTTTGATTCTTATAAACTGGAATTCTGGAAAATTTAAGGTTTTTATGGGTTCGGTGAAATTCTTCAATACTGGTATCTTCATTTTCAATAATAGCCACAGAATATGGCGTCATTACATCTTTTGCTTTAACCGATTTAAATACCAGTAGATTTTTAATTACCGTAGTTTCACTTTCATCAAAAACACCTTCTTCCTCTGCTGCATCTGTAATTGCCGCAAATTCTTCCCTGTTCATAGAAGAAACGTGAGCCGATTTGCCAATTAGTTTTGTGGTGAGCATCATCAACCAAAGTATTCCGGTATACTTCAGCGGGAAAATCATTATTTTAAGGGTTTTTGCAGTAAAATTCCCTAGGCCTTGCCAGTATGTGGCGCCAATGGTTTTCGGAATAATTTCAGAAAGAACTAAAATAGCAACCGTCATAATCGCTGAAACAATTCCTACTGCATTGCCACCATCCCCGTATATCTTTTCGGCCTGTACTCCCACTAAAATAGCACCAACCGTATGCGCAATAGTATTAACGGTTAAAATTGCTATTAAAGGTTTGTCTATATCCTGCTTAAAATTAGCAAGGGTTTTAGCATATGCTTTTCCTTCCTTATTTTTTATTTTTATATAAGAAGGGGTTACACTCAATAAAGCGGCTTCCAGGATAGAACACATAAAAGAAAAGAAAATGGAAAGAGTAGCATATAAAATGAGTAATCCCATATTGGCTTTTGGTTGTTTGAATCACTAAATTAAAGATTATTATAACAATCCTTTGCAAAGAAATGGTAAATCCTAAAAAAAATAACCCCACCCGGTTAGGGATGGGGCAGTTAAAACTGAATTTGATGAGATTTAAGCAGAAAGTTTTTCGCTAATTATTCGGTTCCATTTCTGGGCTATAACCAGCCTTTCTGAAGCATTATTACTCGAGTTATCATCTTCATCATAAAAAATAATTTCGGTAAATTTTTTATTATTTCTGTTTTCAGAAAGGTCCAGGCTAATTCTTTTTATTAGCTCGGGTTTATCTGGAAATGGGTGTGAACTTACCTTAGCATTTTTTATATAACTAAGGTCTAATACCTGGTGTTGCATATTGTTGGTAGGCTCTATAACCAGTAATTTTTTAGCCTTGCTGTCTAATCCCAAAAGTAAAGTTGCCGAAATTTCTATCGTATCGGTGTTTAAATTATTTTTTATACTTAATTCTTTAAGGTTTTTAAGCCTGTTTTTTTCTTTGGTGTTTTGTTGCCAGATTAAGAATAATATTGGCAGCACAAACACAGCTAAAAGCCCAAGGCCTATTAGCGTAGACGCGGTATCCATTTTTTTGATTTTTTTAGGTGAAATTATTGTTGTGTTTTTTAAAGCTTTGTAAGAATGAAAAAGCTTATAGTTTTTTCAATAAAAACTCTATTTCACCAAAAAAAATGGAAGGGATATATATGTTGAAGTATTAATTGCCGCCGATCTAAAAAGCTAAAAATTGAAGTTTTTCCAATAGGGATTAGGAATTCTTCCTTTGAAGAATATGCAGAAACTAAGTAACCCGCAGAGCCGGGAAAATTTTCTTCTGAAGAAATGTGTTCAGAAGAAATTATTTCCGAAAATATTACTGCCTGCTGATTTTGATCAGCCTGTAGGTAATCATAATTTCGGGAATCAAGATTATGAGCAGGAAAACCAGAAAAAGCGAAGCCCTGTCCTGAAAAGGAGATAAAAAATATGGCAAACAGCGCATATAAAGCTTTCAAATTTTTCTGGTTTTTCACCCTGTAAATGTATATAAAAACCTGATTGGTTATCGCTAAATTTTAGTTATAAAATTAGGAAATCAATTTCACAGCATCTTTAGCAAAATAGCTGGCAATCATAGAAGCACCGGCTCGTTTTATGGCGGTTAATTGTTCTAGAACTACCGCATCGTGATCTAACCAGCCTTTTTCGGCTGCAGCTTTAATCATCGCATATTCGCCGCTAACCTGGTAAACCGCCACGGGAACATCTACTGCATTTCTAATATCACGAACAATGTCTAAATAGCACAAGCCCGGTTTTACCATCACAATATCGGCGCCTTCCTCAATATCCATGAGGGTTTCTTTAACCGCTTCTTCGCGGTTAGCAGGATCCATCTGGTAGGTTTTTTTATCCTTCGGAATATTTTCAGCATCAACAGGTGCAGAATCCAAAGCATCCCTGAATGGCCCATAAAACGCTGAAGCATATTTCGCGCTGTAACTCATAATGCCGGTTTCGTGAAAACCTTCGTCTTCCAGTAGACTGCGCATTTCAAAAATTCGGCCGTCCATCATATCACTTGGAGCAAGAATATCGGCGCCTGCTTTAGCGTGAGAAAGTCCCATTTCAGCTAAAATAGCGGTAGTATCATCGTTGATCACTTTTCCATCGGCAATTACGCCATCGTGTCCATAAGCAGAATAAGGATCCAGGGCAACATCGGTCATGACCAGCATTTCCGGAACTGCATTTTTTACCGTTTTTATAGCGCGTTGCATTAGTCCGTCAGCATTTAAAGCTTCCGTTCCGGCATTGTCTTTTAAATTATCAGGAACTTTTACAAAAAGCAAAACCGATTTTATCCCTAAACTCCAAAGCTCTTTAATTTCCTTTTCCAGCAAGTCAAGGCTAAACCTAAAATAATTAGGCATAGAAGCAATCTCTTCCTTTTTGTTTTTTCCTTCTACCACAAAAAGTGGCGCGATAAAATCGTTTGGAGTTATTGCGGTTTCCCTAACTAAGCTTCTCATCGCCTCGCTGGTTCTTAACCTTCTATTTCTTCTTAGTGGATACATAATTTAGGCTTTAAGCCAATAGCTATAAGCAATTAGCTGTTGGCGTTTAATTTAATTTTTGAATTAAAGAGTTCAGCATTTTTTTGATTTCCTCTACTTGAAAACATCAATGGTTTGCCTTGTTCCTTTGTTATAAAATTAAGATCAATACTTAATAGAATTTGGTATTCTAATTCATTGGCTGAACCAAATGCAATATAAAGAAATCTTGCAAAATCTTTGTCGCTTTTCCTTCCGCAACCTTCAGCAATATTTGTGGGAATGGAACTGGAAGAACGTTTCATTTGACTAACCAAACTGTAAAGCTCTTGTTGAGGGTAATTGGCTACTATTTGATAAACATCAAGCGTGAGTTTATGACCTTTTTCCCAAACTGAATAATTTTTATAGTTTCTCATATTTCCCTGCTTAATGCTAAAAGCTTAAGGCTGATAGCTATTAAACCCAATCTTTCGGTTCTTCCAAAACTTTCAATATTTTCTCTTCTTCGCTGCCGGGTTCGGGATGATGATCGTAAACCCATTGCACATGCGGAGGTAAACTCATTAAAATACTTTCTATTCTTCCGTTGGTTTTTAAACCGAAAAGCGTGCCTTTATCGTGTACCAAATTGAATTCCACATACCGGCCACGTCTTATTTCCTGCCAATTCCGATTTGCTTCAGAATATGATAACTTTTTACGTTTTTCCACAATAGGTACATAAGCTTTCAGGAAATTATCCCCAACTTCGGTTACAAAATTATACCAGTCTTCAATACTTTTTTCTTCGGAGGCTTTTAAATAATCAAAGAACAATCCTCCAATTCCACGGGCTTCGTTTCTGTGGGAATTCCAGAAGTACTCATCACATTTTTTCTTGTATTCCGGGTAAAACTCCGGGGAATGTTTATCACAGGCTGCTTTTGAAACATTATGAAAATGTTCGGCGTCCTCTTCAAAAAGATAATAAGGCGTGAGATCCTGCCCGCCGCCAAACCACTGGTCTAAAACGTTTCCTTCTTTATCATACATTTCAAAATAACGCCAATTAGCGTGAACTGTGGGTGCCATTGGATTTTTTGGATGAATCACCAAACTGAGTCCGCAGGCAAAAAAATCTACATCGCCAACTTTAAAATATTGTTGCATTGCTGGAGCTAAAGGCCCGTGTACTGCCGAAATATTTACGCCGCCTTTTTCAAAAACAGCACCGTTTTCTATAACCCGGGTTCTGCCACCACCACCTTCTTCGCGTTCCCAAAGGTCTTGTTGAAATTTGGCTGTGCCGTCAATTTCTTCCAGTTTTTCACAAATGTGATCCTGTAAATTTTCAATATATTTATAAAATTCCGCTCTCATTTTCAATCTTCAATATAAACCAGTTTATCTTTTGTTTTCCCTATTTCTTCTACTTTGGAAATCTTAATTGCTAATTTCATTTTTTCCTGAAATAGATGAATAATTTCTTCAGTTGGAATTTCATTTCCTCTAAATATAGCCTGCCCACACCGGTTGTTGTGTAAATCCATAGCTTTGGCCAGTTTTTGGTTTGGAGAAAGTTTTTCGTGTAAACCTGTAAAATGGTCGCTCCAAATTCTGGCAGCTTCAACCGATTTGGAAATTTTAAAACATTTCTGGCAAATTAAATAATTCCATAGGGCGTGTCTAAAGGCATTTTCTTTTCCATTTTTGTGATGTTCCTTTTTATAAAGATCGTCACAAATTTTTATGGTTTTAATCGTTGCCCGGTAGGTTGGTAAAATATAGCGCGGTTTACTTATAAGAACTTTAGAGACTGCGAACAGTTCCTTAAAGTTCATATTTTTAATCCGTGCCCAGACTGCCACTAATTAGCTTTATATTCTTTTACCGCATCTACAAAAGCTTTTGCGTTTTCTACCGGAATATCAGGTAAAATACCGTGTCCCAGGTTTACGATATAGCTATCCTTTCCAAATTCATTAATCATTTGGGTGACCATTCTTTTGATCTCTGCAGGTGGCGAATATAATCTTGAAGGATCAAAATTACCCTGTAAAGTGATCTTACCGCCACTTAAATAACGGGCGTTCCTGGCGCTAAGCGTCCAGTCTACACCTAAAGCTGAAGCTCCCGAATTTGCCATTTCGTGAAGGGCAAACCAGCATCCTTTTCCAAAGGCGATAACCGGGATTTCATCTTTTAAGGCATCAATGATCTGCTGAATATATTTCCAGGAAAATTCCTGGTAATCTACAGGACTTAACATTCCGCCCCAGGAATCAAAAATTTGAACCGCATCAACTCCGGCTGCAACTTTTGCTTTTAAGTAGGCGATAGTTGTATCGGTGATTTTTTGTAATAATTGGTGCGCAGCCACCGGATTAGTAAAGCAAAATTTCTTCGCTTTATCAAAGTTTTTTGAACCCTGTCCTTGCACGGCGTAGCATAGAATTGTCCACGGGGAACCGGCAAAACCAATTAGCGGAACTTCGTTATTTAATTCCTGTTTGGTCATTTTAATGGCGTCCATTACGTAACCTAAAGTTTCATCAATATCCGGAACTATTACATTGTCTACATCTTTAGCGGTACGAATTGGGTTTGGTAGCCAGGGACCTATACCGGGTTTCATTTCTACCTCAATATTCATCGCCTGCGGGATCACTAATATGTCGCTAAATAGAATTGCGGCATCAGTCCCTATTTGATGAATAGGCATCACGGTGATTTCAGTAGCTAATTCCGGGGTTTTACAGCGTGTGAAAAAGTCGTATTTTTCTTTAAGCTTCATAAAATCGGGAAGGTAACGGCCTGCCTGGCGCATCATCCAAACCGGTGGACGTTCTACCGTTTCTCCTTTTAAAGCCTTTAGAAATAGATCGTTTTTTATCATTTTTTAAAATATTTCACCACCTGCACAATCACATTTTCAATAGAAGGTTTGGTAGCGGTTATTATATTGTTTGTATGTTTCCTGGCTTCTGCAGCGGTGGTATTTCCTATGCAAAAAGCGGTAGTGTCGTTCAACTGATTTTTGGCTGTAAAACTCTGCACTGCACTGGGGCTAAAAAATAAAATTCCATCAAATTCCTGGGAAAATGCCCTGGGGCTTAATGTAGTTTTATAGACTTCAATTTCCTTAAAATCTATTCGATTCTTTTTGAGGATTTCCGGAATATCATCTCTTCTTTTATTTCCACAGAAAAAAATAAAGTTTTCTTTAGAATATTTTTGAATAATTATTTCAGCTAAATCTTTCCCGTAATCTGCAATTTCCTGAATATGAAATCCGCTTTCATTGGCTAAATCTGCGGTTTTTTCTCCTACGCAGAAGCAATTTTTAACCTGAACCTTTCCTGAAACCGCATTTACCGAATTTTTACTGGTAAAAATGGCATTTTTTATATTTTCTGAAGGAAGTTTAAAATTGGTAGTTTCAGTATTAATCGCATCATATTCCACCAAACTTAAGCCAGAATTTAGAAATAATTGTTTCTGGGAAGTGCTGAGTTTTTTGGTAGAGAGAATGCTCTTCATTCATAAGTTTTTAGATGAAAAATTAGCCTTCGGTATTAATTTCAGCCTTAATTTCCTGCATCAATTTTGCACCACCATTGCTAAGAATTTCTTCTGCACAACGCCTTCCAAAATTCTCAATTTCATTTATAGCAACTGTTTTTTCAACGCCTATCTTTTCTTTTCCGTCTAAACTAAAAAGTGCACCTTTAAAATAAACAAGATCTTTGTCTACCGTAGCTAAAGCGCCAATTGGTGCGGTACAACCGCCTTCCAGAACCTTTAAAAACTCACGTTCAATATGTACGGTAATTTCAGATTCTTTATGGTTTAATAATGCAAGTGCTTTACGGGTAAATTTATCTTCCTGCATTGCTACTACGAGCATTGCGCCCTGTGCTGGTGCGGGAATCATCCAGTTGAGATCTACAAAATTTTCTGGCTTTAATGCGATACGTTCCAACCCGGCGGCAGCGAAAATAGCTCCGTTCCAGTTATTATCGTCTAATTTTTTCATTCTGGTGTTTACGTTTCCACGTAAATCTACCACTTTATGAGTAGGATATTGGTTGAGCCACTGGGCTTTACGGCGTAAACTTCCAGTAGCGATTGTACCATCGCTTTCCAGGAAATCCAGGCCTTTATGAATAAGAATATCTTTGGTGTTGGCACGTTTTAAAACCGCAGCTTCAACAATGCCCTTAGGTAGTGCTGTGGGTACATCTTTCATAGAATGTACCGCAATATCAATTTTGCCTTTAATCATGGCTACATCCAGGGTTTTGGTAAAAATCCCGGTGATGCCCATTTCGTAAAGTGGCTGATCTAAATTTAGGTCTCCGGTAGATTTAACGGGAACTAGCTCGGTTGTATGACCGGCTTTTTCCAGTGCGTTTTGCACTGTTTTTGCCTGCCAAAGTGCGAGTTCGCTGTCCCTGGTGCCAATGCGAATTACTTTGCTCATTTTACCTGTTCTTCAAGCTGAAATACTTTTTGGATCAATTCCAGGCTTTCATCGGTAGTTGTGGAATCTCCTTTTAAATGATTGGCAAAGTGTTTCATAATTTTTTGAATAATCCTGTCACTCACAATCTCTGCCTGCTCATCGTTGAAATCTGATATTTTTCTACGCTGAAAATCAAGTTCGGCATCTTTCATACTTCTAAGCTTTTTCTTTAAAGCTTTTATGGTAGGTGCAAATTTTCGGGTTTCCAGCCATTTATTGAAATCGGTTTCTACCTCTTTAATAATAGCTTCGGCTTCAGGAATAAACTGTTTTCTACGTTCTAAATTCTGATCGGTAATTTTTGAAAGCTGATCCAGATGCACCAATTTTACATTAAGCAAATTCGCTACATCTTCTGAAACATTCTTAGGTATAGAAAGGTCTAAAACCAACAAATTTTTGTTGGAATAGATTAATTCTTTAGAAATAGTAGGGTTTTGTGCTCCTGTGGCGACAATTAAAATGTCGGTATTTCTAATTTCTGCCTGTAAATCGGCGTAATCTTTTACAATAAGGTTGAATTTACCCGCAATTTTTTCCGCTTTGTCCTTGGTGCGATTAATAAGGGTAATATGTTCGTTTTGTGTGTGCTTTATAAGATTTTCACAGGTATTTCTTCCAATTTTACCTGTACCAAAAAGCAAAATATTTTTATCTGAAACGTTTGGAACGTTATCTAATATGTATTGAACCGAAGCAAAAGACACCGATGTGGCCCCTGTAGAAATTTCGGTCTCATTTTTAATACGCTTACTGGCTTGAATTACGGCATTTACCAGGCGTTCTAAAAAAGCATTTACCAGGCCGTGTTTCTTGGAACGGGCAAAAGCAACTTTTAACTGACTAATAATTTCAAAATCGCCAAGAATCTGACTATCTAAACCGGTACCCACCCTAAACATATGAGAGATTGCCTGCTTATTTTTATGTACATAAGCCACTTTTTCAAACTCTTCTACCGTGCCGTGGGTATGCTCGCAAAGTAATTTAATAAGTTGAAAAGGGTGTTGTGCAAAACCGTAGATTTCAGTGCGGTTACAGGTAGAAGTTACAAGAATGGCATCAATACCTTCCTCTTTAGCTTGTTTAAGCAAGCCTTGTTTAGCTTCTTCATTTAAACTAAAATGCCCTCTTATCTCTGCATCTGCCTTTTTGTAGCTAAGACCTATGGTGTAAAAATGTTTTCCGCTTGCAATATGATAATCTTCCATGAACCTATTTAGGGTATTCGGGACAAAATTAAACTAATCCTAAACCAAAAAGTAACGCTCAAAGTACTTTTTGTATCGCTTTCAGTTATTTTAGGTTTTTTATAACTTTAAAATATAGTAAATACTTACTTTTGCAGTAGTGATAGTCGGTTTAGAGCGTACAGTTTAGAATTATTCTAAATAGACTTAAATTCAAAAAAATGATCTTAGAAGATAAAAATAACGCTGTAGGATTTATTGAAGAGCTGAAAATTGAAGATGGTTTTTATCTTTTAAAGTTTCAAAATGAAACCACTGAGAATCAGAAAATTATTAGGAATATAGATAGTAGCTTTATCCAGTTTCATTTTAATTTAAAAGGCGCCAGCAAGTTTTTGTTTAATAACAACAAATATGAACTTCCGCTTAATGGAGAAAGTTCTTTGCTATTGTACAATCCGCAGCAAGACCTGCCCCTTAATTTGGTTTTGGAACCAAATTCCTGGTTAATTTCGCTGGTAATTTCTATTAAAAAGTTCCATTCCCTCTTTTCACAGGAAGCTGGTTATATCACTTTTTTAAGTGCTGATAATAAGGATAAAAAGTATTATAAAGATGCGCCCATTTCTCCTTCTATGGCTATTGTACTCAACCAGGTAATGAATTTTAATCTTACGCCAAGTATTAAAAATCTCTATTTCAAAGGAAAAGCTTATGAATTGTTGAGTCTATATTTTAACAGGACAGAAGACCCTAATGTAGAACAATGTCCTTTTCTTAGTGACGAAGAAAATATTATAAAAATTAGAAAAGCCAAGGATATTGTAATTTCCAGGATGGCCGAGCCACCTTCGCTTCAGGAATTATCAGATGAAATTGGCCTGAGTCTTAAAAAACTTAAAGAAGGTTTTAAGCAAATTTATGGCGATTCGGTGTACAGTTTTCTTTTTGATTATAAAATGGAATATGCCCGGAAACTTTTAGATAGTGGCGATTTTAACGTGAACGAAGTTGGGTTAAAAGTTGGGTACAGCACCGCAAGTCATTTTATTGCTGCTTTTAAGAAAAAATTTGGCACTACGCCCAAGAAATATATTATGTCTTTAACTTCAAATTCTTAGCTCTATGTTTAAAAAATTTGTTGCCTTTTATATGCTCATCTTTTTCGGTTTACTTTCAGGAAATGCCCAGGAAACAAAAGATGAAGATGAAAAAGATAAAAAAGAAGTGCTTTTATTTTATAAAACCGAAGGTTTCTGGCATAATTCCATTCCAACCGGGAGAACTTTTATTGAAGACCTCGGCGAAGACCATGATTTTGAAGTGACCTCTACTAAAGATGCTGATAATTTTTATAGCGAAGATCTTAAAAAGTACGATTTAGTGATTTTTTTGAATACTACCGGAAATGTTTTTGATGAAAAGGAACAGGAAGGCTTCAAAAATTATATAGAAAATGGCGGTAATTTCTTCGGAATTCACGCTGCAGCAGATACCGAAGGGGATTGGCCCTGGTTTGTAGAACTGGTTGGTGGCTTTTTTGATGGGCATCCAGAAGTTCAACAAGCTGATATAAAATTAAATATGCCTAAACATCCCGCGGTTTCTCACCTGCCAAAAGTATGGAGCAGAAATGATGAATGGTATAATTACAGAAACCTAAACCCTAAAATGCAGGTACTTTTGTATCTTGATGAAAATTCGTACCGGGGTGGTACTAACGGTGAAGAACATCCTATTGCCTGGTTTAGGGAAACGGGTCACGGCGGCGTTTCAATTTATACTGGGTTGGGACACACCATTCAGTCTTATATTGAGCCGTTATTTCAAGAACATATTCTACAGAGTATTTTATTTGCGTTAGACAAAGCAAAAAACTAAATCCTCTATTAAGGCATAAAAAAGTGTAATAATGTAACACTTAATTACACTTTTAATAAACTTATTTTTGAAGTTGAAAAAGAAAAAATATGAGTAAAGGCGTACTATTGGTAAATTTGGGCTCTCCAAAAAGCACCGACCCGAAAGATGTAAAGGAATACCTGGACGAATTTTTAATGGACGAACGTGTAATTGATGTTCCTTATTGGGCCAGGGTACTTTTGGTAAGGGGAATTGTACTAAATACAAGACCCAAAAAATCGGCGGAAGCTTACCAAAAAATCTGGTGGGACGAGGGTTCACCCCTAATTGTTTTGTCAGAACGCCTTCAGGACAAAATGGATAAAAATACTTCTGTGCCAATTGCTTTGGCAATGCGTTATGGAGAACCAAGTATAAAATCGGGGCTTCAGGAATTGCATGATAAAGGGGTAGACGAAGTTTTGCTTTTTCCATTATATCCTCAATTCGCCATGGCTACTACCGAAACTATTTTAGTTTTAGCCGAAGAGCTTCGGAAGGAACATTTTCCAGAAATGCAATTCACCACAATGCCGCCTTTTTATAATCACTCAGACTATATTCGGGTTTTAGCTGAAAGTATTTCAGAAAAATTAAAGGGAAAAGATTTTCAGCATTTATTGTTTTCTTATCACGGGGTGCCAGAGCGACATATTAGAAAAAGTGATGTTACCAAATCTCATTGTAAAATTGATGGAAGTTGTTGCCAAACGTCTTCAGCAGCGCATCAATTTTGCTATCGTCACCAGTGTTTTGAAACTACAAGGCTTGTAGCTGAATATTTAGAATTAAAAGAGAATTCTTATAGCGTTTCCTTTCAATCACGTTTAGGTTTCGACCCTTGGTTGCAACCTTATACCGATAGAACTATAGAACGATTCGGGAAACAGGGAATGAAAAAATTGGCTATTGTAACACCAGCTTTTGTTTCAGATTGTTTGGAAACTTTAGAAGAAATAGCGATGGAAGGAGAAGAGATATTTCACGAAGTTGGCGGGGAAGAATTTACAGTAGTTCCCTGTCTTAACGATAGGGACGATTGGGTAAATGTACTTTCTCGTTGGGTAGATGAGTGGGCGCATCAAAAGCCCGTTGAAGCGTAATGGCCTCGGTGAATTCTCGAAACCTCGGAGAAAAACCAATAGGTAAATTACTTGTACAGCAAGCGGCACCGGCTTCGGTAGGAATCCTCGTGATGTCGCTTAATATTTTAATCGATACTATTTTTGTAGGAAACTGGATTGGCTCTACTGCTATTGCAGCGATAAATGTAGTGCTTCCGGTTTCGTTTTTTATCGCCGCGCTGGGAATGGCCATAGGCATTGGGGGTTCTTCCATAATATCAAGAGCGCTGGGTGCCGATGATCGTACAAAGGCACTTAAAACTTTCGGAAACCAGATAAGTCTTACGCTAATTCTTACTATTGGGTTAGTAATTATAGGTCTTCTTTTTGTGGATTCGCTTATTCCTGCTTTTGGCGGAAAAGGCGATATTTTTGAACCGGCAAAAGTTTATTATACTATTGTACTTTATGGAGTTCCTTTCCTGGCGCTTTGTATGATGGGC
>Ga0207891_1000421_pt1 | contig 29738 bp, 24 predicted proteins | sample LinPmetageLP50_FD_184061 | JGI IMG/M metagenome (GOLD analysis project Ga0207891, IMG submission 184061) | Marine viral communities from the Pacific Ocean - LP-50 (SPAdes) | ecosystem: Environmental > Aquatic > Marine > Oceanic | place: Pacific Ocean | collected 2011-08-27 | reverse complement strand
GTTAATAGCTACCGTTCCACCAGCCGTAGCAAAAGCTGCAATGGAAAGTGGTGTGGCTACTGAAGATATAACCGATTGGAATAAGTATAGTGATGAGCTCTACGAACGTATGGGCAGCGATAATAAGTTGATTAGACTCTTGTTAAATCGAGCAAAAACAAACCCCAAACGAATTGTTTTTGCCGAAGCAGATCATCTGGATGTTATAAAGGCAGCTCAAATTGTTCATGAAGAGGGTATCGGAGTTCCTATTTTGTTGGGTAGAAAAGAAATAATTCTCGAACTCATGGATCAGTTAGATTTTGATGCAGATGTAGAGATCATAGACCCAAAAAGTGACGAGCAATCCGATAAATTAAATCAGTATGCCGAAAAACACTGGAAAAACCGAAGAAGAAGCGGTATAAGCCTGTACGATGCCCAAGGCTTAATGCGTTCCAGAAACTACTTTGCGTCCATGATGTTGATAGAAGGGGATGTTGATTGTATGATTTCTGGCTATTCAAGAGCATATCCTTCGGTGGTACGACCCGTACTGGAAACAGTAGGTAGATTTGATGGTGTAAGTAAAGTAGCAACAACCAATTTAATGTTGACAAAGAGAGGGCCGCTATTTATTTCAGATACTTCAATCAATATTGACCCAACTGCAAAAGAACTTGCTAAAATTGCTCAAATGACAAATCATACCATGAAGATGTTTGGTCTGGAACCGGTCATCGCAATGATTTCGTATGCTAATTTTGGTTCTTCAAAAGATCCCCATGCAACTAAAGTGCAAGAAGCTGTAGCATTACTACACAAAAGCAACCCAGATATGCATGTAGATGGTGAGTTACAGACTGACTTCGCACTGAATCCCGAATTGCTTCGGAAGAAATTTCCTTTTTCAAAATTAGCAGGCAAAAAAGTAAATGCCTTAATTTTTCCTAATCTAGACTCAGCAAATAGTAATTATAAGCTGCTTAAAGAGCTCAATAACGTAGAGTCCATTGGACCTATCATGCTTGGAATGAAAAAACCGGTGCATATACTTCAGTTGGGAGCCAGTGTAGAAGAAATTGTGAATATGGCGGCAGTGGCAGTTGTGGATGCGCAGCAAAAAGAGAAGCGGACAAAAGAATTAATAACGAGAAAAAAGTAGTGCTAATTCACTTCCTCAAAATCATTTTTGATAGGCAAGCGGATGTAATAAATTATACTATATTTGCGGGCATTAAGTTTTTGTTAACAGTATGATTACTCACGTACAGGGAAGATTAGTGGAAAAGAATCCAACCGAAGTTGTAATAGACTGTAATGGTGTGGGTTACTTCGTGAATATTTCGCTACATACATTTTCACAACTCCCCGAGACTGAAAATGTTAAACTGCTTACTCACTTATTGGTGAGGGAGGATTCGCATACGTTATATGGATTTTCAAGTAGCATGGAGCGTGAAATTTTCAGGTTGCTTTTATCTGTTTCGGGCATTGGTGCCAGCACGGCTAGAGCCATGTTGTCTTCATTAACCCCAAAACAAGTAAGTGGGGCCATTGCGGGTAACGATGTTGCTACCATTCAATCTATTAAAGGTATTGGTGCTAAGACAGCACAACGGGTCATACTAGATTTAAAAGACAAAATCTTAAAAGTATATGGATTAGACGATGTTTCTTCCGTTTCGAGCAATACGAACAAAAATGAAGCGTTATCTGCTTTGGAGACCTTAGGTTTTGCTCGTAAGCAAGTCGAAAAGGTATGCGATAAGATTGTGGCCGAAAATCCACAAGCGACGGTAGAGACTATAATAAAACAAGCTTTAAAAAATTTGTAACAATTGGGCGCAAAAAATTACGATTTCAAGAATAGCTTTTTTAAGCTTTTAATAATTTTAAGTTTCATATTTGGGAGCACTTCTATAGTGCAAGCACAGGACTCAACTGCTACGGGCTACACTGTAGGTCGTATGGATTTACCTACACCACCAAGCATAAAGGATTTCTATAGCTATGACCCAATTACAGACAGCTATTTTTATACTAAGCAATTAGGTGATTTTAATATTACCTACCCTTTAATTCTTACGCCAGAAGAGTATCGTGACCTTATTTTAAAAGAGCAGATGAAATCTTATTTCAAGGAGAAAATTGACGCTGCCGATGGAAGAAAGGAAGGTTCTGAAGAAGGGCAGAAAAACTTACTCCCAACGTTTTATGTGAATTCAAGTTTCTTTGAAAGTATCTTTGGTGGTGATAGCATCGAAGTAATTCCGCAAGGTAGTGTTGAGATGGATTTGGGTCTCTTGTATACAAAACAAGACAATCCTGCGTTTTCCCCACGTAACCGAAGTAATCTATCGTTTGATTTTGATCAACGCATTAGTTTGAGCTTGTTAGGGAAAGTAGGTGAACGTCTTCAGATCAATGCAAATTATGATACGCAATCTACTTTCGATTTTCAAAATCAGATCAAGTTAGAATACACGCCGACCGAGGATGACATTATTCAGAAAATTGAAGTAGGTAATGTGAGCATGCCTTTAAATAGTTCTTTGATCCAAGGAGCACAAAGCTTATTTGGTGTAAAGACACAATTACAGTTTGGTAACACGACGGTAACAGGGGTTTTTTCTGAACAGAAATCAGAAACAAGAACTGTGACAGCAGAAGGTGGTGCCACCGTTACAGATTATGAGATTTTCGCTTCAGAATATGATGAAAACCGTCACTTTTTCTTAGCACATTATTTTAGGGATAATTACGATCGCTTTTTAAATCAATACCCCTTTATAGCTTCAAATGTACAGATTACAAGAGCTGAAGTTTGGATTACAAATAGAACAAACCGAACAGATGATGTAAGAAATATCGTGGCGTTGCAAGATATTGGTGAATCTGACCCAGAAAATATTGGACTTGATGTGCCACCGGGAGGATTTATCAATAGACCACAATCTGCTTTTCCAGACAACGGGAATAATGATTTTAATCCTTTCGGAATTAATGGTCCGCCCACCACATTATTAACCGAAGCGATTAGAGATGTTGCATCTGTGCAGCAAGGTTTTAGTGGTGTTCAAGTAAATGAAGGGCTTGACTACGTGAGCTTGGAGAATGCAAGAAGATTAACGCCAAATGAATACAAATTAGACACACAATTAGGATATATTTCCTTAAACCAGCGACTTAATAACGATGAAATCTTAGCCGTCGCTTTCCAGTTTACCGTTGGTGGCGAGGTGTACCAGGTGGGAGAATTTGCTAACGATGGCGTAGATGCTTCTGGAGGTCAAATACCCGATCCTAACAACCCTGATGGAGATCCTATTGAAGGGATCTCTCAAAATCTTGTGGTAAAATTATTAAAGAGTAATATTACTAATGTAAACGAGCCAGTATGGGATTTAATGATGAAAAACATCTATCCGCTAGGCGCTTTTCAATTGGAACAGGAGGATTTTAGGTTAAATATTTTATACACCAATCCTTCGCCCATTAACTACATTACCGCAGCACCAGGTTCTCCAGAATTCCCTGCAGCCCCGTTGCCAGATGATGTTAGCAATACGATTTTATTAAATGTTTTTAATCTAGATAGATTAAACTTTAACGGTGACCCACAACAAGGAGGTGATGGATTCTTCGATTTCTTGCCAGGAATTACAGTAGATACTCAAAATGGCCGTATTATTTTTACAAGTGTAGAGCCATTTGGAGAGTATCTCTTTAATAAGCTCGATAATACCCCTAACATGGGGCCAGAGAATTATAATCTACCATCTACCTATAATGCCAATCAAAATAGATATGTTTTTAGGCAATTATATAACACAACAAAAACACAGGCCGAGCAAGAATCGAGCGATAAAAATAAATTTCAGTTAAAAGGATCTTATAAATCTACTGGGGCAGATGGTATTGCCATTGGAGCTTTTAATATTCCACAAGGATCTGTTACCGTAACTGCGGGTGGTAGAGTGTTAGCAGAAGGTGTAGATTACACAGTGAATTACCAGTTAGGTAGAGTTCAGATTTTAGACCCAGCGCTTTTAAATTCAAACACTCCAATTAATATTTCCACCGAAAATAACACGCTTTTCGGTCAGCAAACAAAACGATTTACTGGTTTAAACGTTGAGCATAAATTTAGTGACAAGTTTCAGATTGGGGCAACGTACCTAAACTTAAACGAACGGCCGCTAACACAAAAATCGACCTATAACGTTGAACCAATCAATAATACAATAGTAGGATTAAACGCTAACTTTTCTACCGAAGTTCCTTTTTTAACACGTTTGGTTAACAAACTGCCTAACATCGATACCGATGTTGAATCGAATATATCGTTACGCGGTGAATTTGCATACTTAATGCCGGGAGCACCTAAAGTTTCAGACTTTGATGGTAAAACTACCGTATATGTAGATGATTTTGAAGCCTCTCAAACCGAGTTAGACATTAAGGCGCCTATAAATTGGTTTTTAGGGAGTACACCAGTAGGGTTTGGTGGCGATATTGCAAATAACAACCTAGCCTATAACTATAACCGTGCGAAAATGGCGTGGTATACGATTGACCCTATCTTTTATAGCAGCCAACGTCCAGCAGGAATTAACGATAATGATTTGTCATCGCCTTTTACACGACGTGTTTTTAGAGATGAAATTTTTCCAAATCAAGACATTATTCAAGGACAAACACAAGCATTATTTACATTAGACCTTGCTTTGTATCCAGGTACTCGTGGAGAATATAACTTTAATCCAGAGGCAAATGGTGGAAACACCTTACCTAATCCGGGGAGCAGATTTGGAGGGATTACACGACAACTTTCCACCACAGATTTTGAAAGAGCGAACGTAGAATACATTCAGTTTTGGGTAATGGACCCGTTTATTTATGATGAAAGTGCTGGCAACAACGGAGGTACTATTAACTTTAACCTAGGTAATATTTCGGAAGATGTTCTTAAAGACGGTAGAAAACAATATGAAAATGGGCTTCCAGAAGAAGGTGGTACAGACGGTACAACACCAACTGCTTGGGGTAAAGTCCCCACGAACCAGTCTTTAGTTTATACATTTAATACAGAAGGACAACAGCGAACCAATCAAGATATAGGCTATGATGGTTTAAATGATGCGGAAGAACAAGCGATGTATGGAGCATTTGGTGGCCTGCCGGATCCTGCGAACGATAACTACCAGTACTTCTTACAATCTGAAGGAAACGTTTTAGAACGGTACTTAACCTATAACGGTACGCAAGGGAATTCACCCGTGGAAGTGACTGATACCAATAGAGGTTCTACACCACAACCCGATGTAGAGGATATTAACCGTGACAACACCATGAATACGGTAAATAGTTACTTTGAATATAATGTAGATATCTTCCCTGGTATGGACATAGGTAATAACGATTATATCACCGATGTTAAAGAATTGAATGTAACCTTGCAGAACAATGAAAGTATCCCAGTGCGTTGGGTACAGTTTAAAGTGCCTATCAGTGAGCCAGATCAAGCAATTAATGGGATTACCGATTTTAGGTCAATTCGTTTTATGCGGATGTATTTATCTGAATTTGAGGTGAACACCGTATTGCGTTTTGGAACGTTAGAACTAGTTCGTGGGGATTACCGAAGGTACACCCAGACACTGGATGCTACTGGTGAAGATCCAGACTTAGATGACACGGTATTTGAAGTAGAGGCTGTTAACATCGAAGAAAACGAAAATAGAGAGCCAATTCCATATAGATTGCCACCAGGGGTAATACGAGAAGAGCTTAACAACAACAATAATATTATACGCCAAAACGAACAATCACTTGCCTTACGTGTTTGTGGATTAGAACCTGACGATGGTCGTTCTGTGTATAAAAACTTTAATGTTGACATGCGCCAATATAAAAATCTGGAAATGTTTATTCACGCAGAATCACTGGTGAATGAGACAGCACTTTCAGATGGTGAGATGGTTGCGTTTATGAGATTGGGGAATGACTTGGATCAAAACTATTATGAGGTACAGATACCATTGAACCCAACCTCGTTTGGGTCAACGTCAGATCAAGAAATTTGGCCGATTGAAAACAGAATCAACCTTCCGTTAGCATTGCTTCAGGAAGTTAAAACAAGAGTACTTGGAGGTACAGGAGGAATCCCGTCTGATGTTGTTTTCTTTAATCAATCAGAATTAGAGGATTTCTCAGGTTCAGAAAATGAACTTCGAATTGGGATAAAAGGAAATCCAAGTTTTGGAACCGTACGTAATATTATGGTTGGTGTGCGCAATGCTTCAGGTGCCGAAATTTGTGGAGAAGTTTGGTTTAACGAGTTACGTCTTTCAGAATTGAACAACCAAGGAGGATGGGCTGCTATCGCTAGTATGGATGCAAACTTAGCAGATTTTGCTACGGTAAGTGCTTCGGCTGGTAAAAGCACCATTGGTTTTGGTACATTAGAACAAGGGCCTAATGAGCGCAGTCGAGAAGACGCAGAGCAATACGATGTGGTAACTAACTTTAATCTAGGACAGTTATTACCTAAGAAATGGGGCATTAACTTGCCTTTCAACTACGGAAGAGGAGAAGAATTAATCACGCCACAGTATGATCCAGAATTCCAAGATATTGAACTAGAAACAAGATTGGATAATACAGAAAGCGACTCTGCCAAGGATGCGATTTTAGAACAAGCTGTAGACTATACAAAGCGACAAAGTATTAATTTTATTGGCGTTCGTAAGAACCGAACAGGAGAAGCCAAACCAAAACCTTGGGATATTGAAAATGTAACGCTAAGTACATCCTATAATCAAGTAGATCACCACGATTTTGAAATTGAAGAATCACTTGATCAAAATGTAAGAGTTGGGGCGACCTATAATTATAACTTCCAACAAAAAACATACGAACCGTTTAAAAAGAATGATTCGTTGTTTACGGGAAAATACTGGCAGTTTTTAAAGGATCTCAATTTTAATTATATACCTACTAATATTGCTGTTAGTTCAAACATTATACGACAATACAATGAACAGAAGTTTAGAGAAATAAATCGTCCAGAAGGGTTTATTCCGGCCCCTTTGTTATTCCAGCGTAACTTCTTGTTTGACTGGCAGTACACTTTAAATTACAATTTGACTAAGTCGTTGCGATTTAATTTTAATTCAGCTAACAACAGGATTGTAAATAATTACATTACGCCTGTAGAACGGGAAGATGGAACTATAGATTATGTTACAGATGACTCTATTGGGATTTGGGATGGTTTCTTTGATGTAGGAGATCCTAACCAGCACTTTCAATCACTACAAGTTAACTATGACCTTCCCTTCAGCAAGTTTCCTTTCTTGAAATTTCTGCGAGGTACGTATTCTTATACTGGAGATTTTCAATGGCAAGATGGGAGTGATTTATTCAATAACATTCCTATTACACTTCAGGATGGTACTACAGAGTTTTTTAACCTTGGTAATTCGGTTCAGAATTCAAGCACCCATCGTATAAACTCGAGCATTGATATGACCGGTCTTTATAAATATTTAGGAATTTCTAAAATAAAGAAAGGACGTGCGAGTACTAACACTAATAATAACGGTGATACCAATTCCAATGGTTTAAATAATGGAAACAGAGGAGGTAAAGGAAGTATTAACGAAACCGTTGGTGGTAAGAACGAAAAAGGGGGAGAAAGTACTCCACAATTTGGTACTGCTACTGGCGGCGTAGGAAACAGAAATGGCGCAAGGGGCCAGAACAACGCTGGGGGTGCAGGCGGAGTTAGCGATACATCAAATTCACTTGGTGCTGGAGCACAAGCAGCTAACATTTTTATTGGAATAGCTACCTCTCTGAAAAAGATAGCCTTTAATTATCAAGAAAATAACGGAATATTCTTACCAGGATATACGCCTTCTGTTGGTTTTGCGGGTACACTCGAACCTACTTTTGGTTTTACATTAGGGAGTCAAAGAGAGATTAGAGAATTAGCAGCAAGAAAAGGGTGGTTAACTTTATATCCAGAATTCAATGAGCAATATACAGAGGTAGAAAGCAGGCAAATGGATATTCAAGCAAATTTTGAACCTATTTCAGATCTTAAAATTGATCTGAATGCAAGTCGGATTTATTCTGAAAATTATGCGGAAAACTATATTGTCCTTGATAATACCTATCAATCGTTAACCCCGATTACATCAGGTAACTTTAATATATCAACATTATTGATAGCGACTGCTTTTGGTCAGAGTGATGAAAACAGCTCAGCGGCGTTTGATGAGTTTAGAGATAATAGACTTGTTATTGCCAATAGACTAGCAAATGACAGCGGTATTTACGATGGAGGCGAAATCCCGAGAGATGAAGAAGGATTCCCAATAGGGTTTGGAAGAACGAGTCAGGATGTTTTGTTGCCAGCATTTTTAGCTGCTTACAAAGGTTCTGATGCATCAAGTGAAAAGAAAGGTATTTTACGGGATGTGCCATTACCTAATTGGGATATCAAGTATACTGGTTTGATGAAATTACCTTGGTTTAAAAAGAACTTTAAACGTTTCTCTTTACAACATGGGTATAGAGCAGGATATACTGTAAATCAATTTCAGACCAATCTTGATTTTGATGAGAACAATCCAACCGAAACAAATCAAGCGGGAGATTTTAAAAGCCGAAAATTGTTGACCAATGTGAACCTTACCGAACAGTTTTCCCCTTTGATTAAGGTTGATTTTGAAATGAACAATTCAGTAAAAATATTAGCTGAACTTAGAAAAGATAGAGCACTATCGCTTAGTTTTGCAAATAATCTTTTAACCGAAATACAGGGGAATGAGATCATTTTAGGAATGGGATATAGAATAAAGGACCTTAAAATAGGAACGAATTTTGGAGGTAAGAAAAGTATCATTACCAGTGATCTTAACTTTAAAATGGATCTTTCTAGAAGAGACAATAAGACTATTATACGCTATTTAGATATCGAAAATAATCAAACCACAGCAGGACAAACTATTTATGGAATTCAGTTCCAGATGGACTATGCGTTGAGCAAAAATTTGACAGCTTTGTTTTATTATGATCATACTTTTTCTGAATATGCAATATCGACAGCGTTCCCACAAACAACCATTAGAAGTGGGTTTACACTTCGATATAATTTCGGAAATTAAATTTACCAACCACTATAACAATATAATTATGAGCGTACCTTCCCATTTAAAATATACAAAAGACCATGAATGGATAGCTATTGATGGTGATATAGCAACCGTTGGCATTACAGACTTTGCTCAAGGTGAACTTGGCGATATCGTTTATGTAGAAGTAGAGACAGTAGATGAAACCCTAGAAAAGGATGAGGTTTTTGGTACTGTTGAGGCAGTTAAAACGGTTTCAGACTTGTTTTTGCCACTGTCTGGTAAAGTGATTGAATTTAATGAAAGCTTAGAATCCGATCCTGAAAAGGTAAATAGCGACCCATACGGAGAAGGATGGATGATTAAAATGAGAATTACCGATACATCTCAAATAGAATCGCTTCTTGATGACCAAGGGTATAAAGAAGTTATTGGGGCGTAGGCCGCTTTTTTTAATGGCATTAGGGTACAGTATTCTTATTACTGTGGCCTTTCTATATCCTAGAGTAGGCCCTACTATATCCAGTAACTTTCCATGGGATAAAGTGGTACATGTTACCTTGCACGCCATGCTTATTTTTGTATGGTTGCATTATTATTTTTCCTTCAGACACACACATAAAATATTATTCGTAATTGCAATGTTTTTAGGTCTTTGTGTGTTCTATGGCATAATTATTGAGATTTTACAAGGTATGTTTCTAAAAGATAGGCAAGCAGATTTTAGAGATGTTATTGCAAACATCTTAGGATCATTTTTAGGGATAATTACTTTTATCAAGACAAAAAAAGAGTAATCTAATTTGTTTTTCTTTTAATTTAAATAAGAAATTCTCTATTTTTACAACTATATAAATCACAATATTATGAAACCGAAAAAAAACCCGAAAGCAGATCTTAACCATAGACTGTTGATTTTCTTTCAAATAGGTATGGCTTTAATGCTTTTTTTAGCTTGGCAGGGTATTGAGTATAAAACCTATGACAAGAGCGATATTGACCTAGGTATGGTTGATGCTGGTGATGATCTTGAAGAAGAAGTGCCGATTACACAGCAATTAACACCACCACCACCACCACCACCGCCGCCGCCAGCTCCAGAGGTAATCGAGATTGTGGAAGATGAAGAAGAGGTTGAAGAAACAATTATCGAGTCGACTGAGGTAAGCCAAGAAGAAGAGATCGTTGAGGTAGAAGAAATTGAAGAGATCGAAGAAGAAGAAGAGATTGGTGATGTCCCTTTCGCAGTGATCGAAAATGTACCAGTGTATCCAGGATGCGAAAATGAGCCTAGCAACAATGCTAAAAAGAGATGTATGTCCGAGAAAATTCAACAATTTGTTGGTAAGAAGTTTAATACAGACCTAGCTAGTGATTTAGGTTTAGATGGTAAGCAACGTATTTCTGTAATCTTTAAGATCGATAGAAGTGGAAATGTTGTAGACGTTCAAGCAAGAGCGCCACACCCAAGATTAGAACGTGAAGCAAAGGATGTAATTAATTCATTGCCTAAAATGACCCCTGGAAAACAACGTGGGAAACCAGTAGGTGTATTATATAACCTACCTATCTTGTTTCAGGTAGAGAACTAATAATTTCTAAAATATATATTTAATTGAGCTTCCCTTATGGGAGGCTCTTTTTTTTGGCATAGCACTTGCTATTTCTATGCTATTAGTAACCATAACATATTCTATTATGAAAGCAAGTGAAAACAAAACCACAGAAAGAGCCAATGGCCTTAACAAAAGACTGGATAAGAAGAGCGTGGGAATTAAATGGAACTCGGCCAGGTATTTTCAAATAGGGCTTATTTTATCATTGCTTGCGGTCATCGCCATTATGGAAATTAAGGTTGGATTTACAACGGTACCAGAAAATCTCGGTAAAGAGTATATTTTAATAGAAAATGCTTCGTACGATTTTGTGATAGAAAAGCAAGTGGCGGCAGTTATTCCAGAAAAGAAAGTTACGCCAAGGGTCATTCAGAAAAAAACATCTACAACCGTAATAGAGGTGAAGCCTGATGATGCGGTAGATGTAATAGAAACACCAACAGTAGCTTCTGATATAGAACCTGCTATTGTAGATAAAACGCCTTCTAAACCTGTCGTGCCGACTAAGGATTCTACAAAGGAATTGGATTTAATTAACGTACAGTTTGTGCCCGTTTACCCGGGTTGCGAATACCTCACGACCAATAAGGAGAAAGTTGCCTGTATGTCTTCAAAAATAAATGATTTTATTGGCCGAAAATTTAGAACCTCAGATTTTGATTATTTAGAGGAAGGCAGCATGCAAAGAATATATGTTCAGTTTAAAATAAATAGCAAAGGGTATATCACAGATATTAAAGCGAGAGCGCCAGATAAACTCTTGCAGCAAGAGGCAGCACGTGTGATTGCAGAACTTCCAAGTATGAAGCCTGGAAGACAAAATAATGTTGACGTTGATGTACGCTATGTAGTGCCAATTAATTTTAAGGTAGAAGATTAGAAAATATAAAATTAAGTGCTGAATAATCCGTTCTTTTAATTGAAGAGCGGATTTTTTTGTGATTATAAAAGTTTAAAAAAATAGTATCTTTCCGCTTTAAACTCCTTCAGGGCAATGAAAAATATTTTCTCCTTATCCACCTTTCTCTTTTTAGCTATAGTTTCAATCAGTGCTCAAAACACCTCAGGGAGTTTTGAAAAATACCCCGTCTTTCCTGAGTGTGAAAAAGCTTCGGCTGCAACGCTTGAAGGTTGCTTTAATACAACATTACAGCAATTTGTGTATGCTAATTTTGAGATGCCCAAGGTTGTTTCAGAAGAAAAATATACAGGGACCATCAATGTTTTTTTTGAAGTTGACAAAGAAGGCGTTTTTAAGGTTTTGTACGTAGATGCTATGTATACTGAGCTTAAAGAAGAAACAAAAAGAGTGTTTGGTGCACTACCTACCATTAGCCCGGCAACCTATAATAGTAATCCTGCCTATGTTCAATTCACGATGCCTATCGCTGTCCCATTAAGCGCACCTTTAAAAATTAGTGCTGAAAATAAAATTGTAAATGCTTCTGATAACACAGCTAAAAATACAACAGAATCTAAACCAAAAAATATAGACGCGCTAACCTCAGAATATGATGCGTTAGAAAACCTTGAGTACAACAATGAAGAGTATCGCAGTAATATAAATATACCCTTGTCTCATCATTTATACAGCCAGTTTGATCCAGCACTTAACCGCGTAGGTCAAAACAATCATACCGCACAAAAACCGTATATCTATTCTGAAGTAAATAAATATTATGATTTTGAAGCAGAAAACCAGAAGCTGCTAAAGGATAAATCGTCTTGGTTTGGGCGTAAGTTATGGAACGAGCATATGGTGACCATAAAAGGAAAAGATTATTGGATTACCATTGATCCTGGTGCAGACTTGCAGGCGGGTAGAGACTTAGATGCCGATATTGACACTTATAACAACACCCGCCTTGTATATGCGCAGGGAGGTTTGGGTAAGAGTATTAGTTTTTTCACCGTTATTTATGAAAGCCAGGGACGTTTTGCAGATTATTTTAATCGTTTTGCAAGGTCTATTAAGCCAGATGGAGGAAACCCGGCGATAATACCCGGTAGAGGCATTGCAAAGGCTTTTAGGGAAGATTCGTTTGACTACCCTATTGCAACGGGTCATGTTTCATTTACACCTTCGAAATATTTTAATATTCAGTTAGGCCATGGAAAAAACTTTATAGGTGATGGATATAGATCCCTTTTTATGAGTGATAATGCAAGTCCTTATCCCTTTTTTAAATTAAATACAACCTTTTGGAAATTAAAGTATACAAATACTTGGATGTCCTTAAGGGATGTGAGATCTGAAGTTACAGAAGGAGGTTCTTTTAGGACCAAATATATGGCCAATCACTATTTGAGCTACAATGTAACTAAACGTTTAAATATAGGGCTTTTTGAATCGGTTGTTTGGGAGAATGATAATGACAGAGGATTTGACTTCAACTACATAAATCCAGTTATTTTTTATCGCGCAATAGAGTTTTCAACAGGATCTAGAGGTGGAAATGCGCTAATAGGTTTAAGTGGGAAATATAAATTTACAGATAAGATTAATGCCTATGGGCAATTGATAATAGATGAATTTTCTTCACGGGATGTCTTTGGGGGCGAAGGAAGCTTTAGAAATAAGACGGGCTATCAACTAGGGGTAAAATATTATAGTGCTTTTGGGGTTGATAATTTATATCTACAGGCAGAATACAACAGGGTGCGTCCTTATACGTATTCTCATAATAGCATCACATTGAATTATGGGCATAATAATCAATCTTTAGCACATACGTTAGGGGCAAATTTTTCTGAATTTATTGGTATTGCCCGTTACCAATACGGTCGAATTTATGCAGATGCTAAAATTGTGCTAGCTAAGCGTGGATTTGAATTTAATACACCAGAAGACCCTGCTTTTTATGGTGGAGACATTTATGGAACTGAAGATAACCGGATCTCCGATTTAGGAAATGAACTCGGGCAAGGTAATACAACAGACTTTTTTCATGGGGAACTACAAGCGGGATACCTAATAAATCCAGCTACTAATTTAAAACTTTATGGGAGTGTGATATTTAGGGATTTTAAACCCCAACAAAATACCCAAGCCGTATTTGAAAATCAAACAACTTGGGTAAATTTTGGATTGAGAACAGATATCTTTAACTGGTATTATGATTTTTAACCTTTCTTGCTATCCTTAGCTTTTTGTCTCATGTTTATTTTGCGATCCATAAGTCGCTCTTCGTCGTTTTCATAAGGATTGGTTAATTGTTTGTAGATAGTTCTACGAATTTTTTCTCCATTAATGAATCCATCGCCAAAACCTTTTTCATCAAATTCTTTGGTAAGTTCTGTATTGACAGCTACCTCTTCTTCTGTTTTACTTCTTGAGATTTCAACGGTTACACGCTTTTTTAAAACTTCTAGCATGTTGACCAACAGCTTTACATCTACTATGTTAGCCAACTTTCCATGTCCAGGAATTATTTTTGTGTTTTTGTTTGCCACCATAGTTGCCTGTGATAATCCTTTTATATAACCATCGAGGGTACCCCCATTTTCGATATCAATATATGGGTACATTCCGTTAACAAATGCATCTCCAGTGTGTAATACATTTGTTTGAGGGATGTATACCATCACGTCTCCATTTGTATGAGCCTTGTCTACGTGAAATGCATATATTTCTTGACCATCAAACCAGAGCTTCATATCCTTAGAAAAAGTAACTTTTGGTAATGCCGTCTCTTTTGTTCTTGTACCGTAGTTTATGTTAGCTCGCGCATTATCGTGTGAAATTATTGTAGCTCCTTCTTTAGCCATATTTTCATTACCTCCGGTATGATCTCCATGATGGTGTGTGTTGATTAAAAATGAAATAGGTTTTTTCTTGTTCACACGTCCTATTTGTTCAAGGATCTCGTCAGTGTCATCAGCAAATTTGTCGTCTATCATTAGGATTTCTTCAGCGCCAAAATGAATCGCAATATTTCCACCTTTTCCGCTAATCATATAAGTATTACCAGAGACTTGCACCATTCTAGTATCGTTTTTTGATTTTTCTAAATCTGTTGCCGTTACACTTCCTGTTGTTTTTTGTGCAATTGCTGTTGATACAATACAGAAACAGATAATCGCTATTGTGTTCTTTATTTTCATAACTATCATATTTATTTTAGGTGCAAATTACTCAATTTACCTAAATATTGCACAAATAATTTGAAGTATATGTTGTGATAAAACAGGACGGTAACGTATCTTTGCAGCCGAAAACAAAAGGGCTGCTTGAAGGAGCTCGTTTCATTCTAAAACTACTTTATTGTCTGTTTCACAAAAACATACTGTTTCAACCGCTATCGTAAGAAATTTTACTGAAATAACTAAAATTCGCTTATCAGTTAGTGTTGTGTTTTCCTCCGTTGCGGGGTATCTATTAGGTTGTGAAACTATAGACTATTTAACCTTGTTGTTGCTATGTATAGGGGGCTACTGTATGGTAGGAGCTTCTAATGTATACAACCAAATTATTGAACGGGACCTTGATGCGTTAATGGATAGGACTAAAAATAGACCAATACCTGCGGGCAGAATGAGTGTTAGAAATGCTTTTGTATTGGCTTCATTCTTGACGGTGCTTGGTATTGCGGTTCTTTATATGATAAATCCGCAAACAGCGATGTTTGGGGCAATCTCGATCTTTATGTACGTGAGTTTATACACTCCTTTAAAAACGAAGACTCCGTTATCTGTTTTCGTAGGTGCTTTTCCTGGAGCAATACCTTTTATGTTAGGTTGGGTGGCGGCGACAAACGATTTTGGGATCGAGCCAGGGACGTTGTTTATGATTCAATTCTTTTGGCAGTTCCCTCACTTTTGGGCGATAGGTTGGTTTTTGTTTGATGATTATAAAAAAGGAGGCTTTTTTATGTTGCCAAACGGTAAGCGGGACCGAGGCACAGCGATACAGGTTATTTTATATAGTGTATGGACCGTGTTGGCTTCCTTGATACCTGCTGCAGGTGTCACAGGGAGATTATATATAACACCTGTCTCAGCGATTCTTATCGGTGGTATAGGTGTGTGGCTCATTTATTATGCATTCCGTTTGTATAAACAAAGAACAGATAAAGCAGCAAAGCAATTAATGCTGGTGAGTGTAAGCTATATCACATTACTACAAGTGATCTACGTAGCCGATAAATTTATAAGATAATTATACTGAAGAAGAAAAAAATGAAATATACTGAAGGTACTGAAGAACAAAAACAAACCCGTGCAAAAAAAATGATGCTCTGGTTCGGTATTATTAGTCTTTCTATGAGTTTTGCTGGTTTAACAAGTGCATATGTTGTTAGTAAAGAACGAGCAGATTGGCTTACAGATTTCGAGATACCAGAAGCATTCTTTATAAGCTTGGCGGTAATTTTATTGAGTAGTGTTACAGTCCATTTAGCGAAAAACGCGGTTAAAAAGGAAAACAATTCAGTAGGAATGATGCTTTTGGTAACTACTTTCTTGCTTGGACTCGCGTTTGTTTTTTTACAATTCTTAGGCTTTAGTCAAATAATTGAAAATGGATATTATTTTACTGGAAGTGAAAGCTCGATTACAACTTCATTTATATACCTGGTAGTTATTATGCACTTAGGGCATATCATAGGGGGGCTTATTTCCGTTTTAGTTGTAATTTATAATCATTATAAACAAAAATATAAAGGTGGTAAAACCCTTGGAATTGAACTAGCTGCGACTTTTTGGCACTTTATTGATATTCTATGGATTTACCTGTTTTTATTTTTCTATTTTGTGAGATAAAAATTATCCCTATTTTTGTGCAAAATTTAACACCAAATTACTTCTATGGACGCAACTGTTGCTAAAACAGGTACCGAAGGCAAAACTTGGGGAGGTGGCAATCAACCTTTAAGAGCAAGCTATGGTAAAATGATGATGTGGTTTTTCATCGTTTCGGATGCTTTGACCTTTTCTGGTTTTCTGGCCTCTTATGGTTTTTCGAGATTTAAATTTGTAGACTCTTGGCCTATTGCAGATGAGGTGTTTACTCACTTTCCATTTTTACATGGTGTAGATGCACCTATGTACTATGTGGCGTTCATGACGTTTATTCTCATCTTTTCTTCGGTAACGATGGTGCTTGCAGTAGATGCAGGACATAAAATGCAGAAGAATAAAGTGGTTCTATATATGTTTTTGACCATTATTGGAGGTCTAATCTTCGTTGGATCACAAGCATGGGAATGGAACACCTTTATAAAAGGAGAATACGGCGCAGTAGAGACTAAGGGGGGTAAAATACTTCAGTTTTTAAATACCGAAGGAGAACGAGTTGCCATTAGCGACTTTGCAATTGCTATTCCTAGTGCAAAAGAAAACCATTTAGACAGTAATGGAGTTTGGTACGAACAAGAAGGCACAATAACTTCTTTTTCTTTTGAAGAAGTAAAAGCTGGGTTTATGGCAAATGACGACCTGTTAGTTCGAACACAGTATTATGATGAAAATGGAGTTCCTACGGTACTGTCGAGAGAAGCCTCCATTGCGAAAATCATGAACGACGGTAAGTTGGTTGTGGAAGGGGCGAATCTAAGACACAATGAATATGGATCCCCACTATTCGCAGATTTCTTTTTCTTTATCACTGGATTTCACGGGTTTCACGTATTTACAGGGGTGTTGATTAATATCATTATTTTCTTTAATGTGGTGATAGGAACGTACGAAAAAAGAGGCCATTATGAAATGGTAGAAAAAGTAGGGTTGTATTGGCACTTTGTGGATTTAGTTTGGGTATTTGTATTTACCTTCTTTTACCTTGTTTAAAATTTTAGTTTAAAAATAACATGGCACACGAACATAAATTATCAATTTTTAGAGGGACGTTAACCTTTAAATCGAATATTACCAAAATTTGGGGAGTATTTGTATTGCTTTCCATTATTACGGTAGTAGAGGTTATATTTGGTATTATTAAACCTGAGTTTTTAACCGAGAACACTTTCTTGGCAATGAAACTCCTTAATTGGATCTTTATAATCCTAACGCTAGTAAAAGCCTATTATATCACATGGGATTTTATGCATATGCGTGATGAAACCAAGGGTTTGAGACGTTCGGTAGTGTGGACGGCTATTTTCTTAATTTGTTATTTGGTTCTTATCCTGCTAATAGAAGGAGACTATATCTATGAAGTATATCAAAACAACTATATAAAATTTGATTTCTAATCAAATAAGACAATACTATAAATTTAAGCCCTACTTTTAAGTTGGGCTTTTTTTATAAATTAAGATGTATTAATTGGCAATCAATCGTTTCATGCGTATTTTTGCGCAACAGTTGTAGCTATGAAAACAAAAAAATATCTTGTACTTGGAATTCTCTTTATTTTACCACTTTCCATGTATATATTCTTTGCTTCGGGGAAAGATAATTTTGGGCGCTTACCCATATTAACCGAAGGTGTTGCAGAGATCAGTAATTTTAAAACAGCAGAAGGCGCCCCCGTTACGTTACAAAACCATATAACCGTTTTGGGCTTTCTAGGGGAAGACCCCTTATCAAACAAAGCGAATGCGTTTAACCTCACTCATAAAATCTATAAAAAAAATCAAGCTTTTGAAGATTTTCAATTTGTAATTTTGCTTCCCAATGGCGCTGAGGCTGAATCTACCGAGCTTAAAAATAAAATAGGTGAGATTGTAGACCCCAATCGCTGGATCTTTGCTTTCGGGACGCCAGAAGCAATAGACCGGGTGTTTAAGAGTATGCGAACCGATTATTTGCTGGCATCAGATAGTAGTAGTCCATATGTGTTTATAATCGATAAGGAACGCCGCTTAAGGGGCAGGGATGATGACGAAGATGTTGGTGTATTACACGGTTTTGATGCCAGGAACTATTCAGAAATAAACAATAAAATGAATGATGATGTAAAAGTTATTCTTGCGGAGTATCGCTTGGCCTTAAAAAAGTATAAGTCAGAACGAGAAATATAATCTTCTCAAAAATATAGTCAATAGACAACAGCACAAATCAATAGAAAATGAAAAAGGCTAATTATTCGTACATAGGTATTTCAGCAATTATATTGCTCTTCGGAATATGGGCCGTACCCAAGATCGTGCAACATTTTTCTGCACCAGACCTTGCTTATATAATAAAAGACGGGGAACAGGCAAAAGTAGCTCCTTTCAGTTTTACCAATCAAGAGGGTGAGACGATTACCAACAAGGACTATGCAGATAAGGTATATGTGGTGGAATTCTTTTTTACCACTTGTCCAGATATTTGCCCCATCATGAATGAAAATATGGTAAAAGTGCAAAATGAATTTTATGGCAATCCTAATGTGGGGATCGCATCCTTTACAATTGATCCCACCTTTGATACAGTTGAAGTTTTAAAAGACTATGCAAAAGCCTATGAAATCACCAATCCAAATTGGAACTTATTGACGGGCGAGAAACGGGATATTTATGAATTGGCAAACAATTGTTTTAACCTTTATGTAGGAGAAGTTCCTGGAGGAGATCAAAGTGAAGGAACTTTTGAGCATTCTGGCTATTTTGCCTTGGTAGATCAAGAAGGTTTTATCCGGTCTAGGATCGATGATAATGGAAATCCCATTATATATTATGACGGTCTTACCAACGAAGGGATACAGAAGTTAAATGAGGATATCAAAAAACTATTATAATCAATGCAAGAAGTTTCAACAAAAAAATATACCGCTTGGATTTGGATTTTATCAATCGTAATTCCAGTGGCCGTTGCCGTACTCTTTACGGTTAAAATTCCAGGGGTAGAGCGATTAGGGTTTTTACCGCCCATTTATGCAACAACTAATGGTTTAACAGCAGTTTTATTGATCATAGCTTTATTTCAGATAAAAAAAGGGAATATCAAAAATCATGAACGGATCATGAAGACATGCATCATTTTATCGGTGCTTTTTCTGGTCATGTATGTAACCTATCATATGACGTCAGACTCTACTTCCTATGGAGGTGAAGGTGTATTACGATATGTTTACTTTTTTATATTGATTACCCACATAGTGCTTTCAATCGTGGTCATTCCATTTGTTTTGATTACCTACGTGAGAGCACTGGCAGGAAATTTTGCGCAACATAAAAAAATTGCACGTATCACGTTTCCCATCTGGTTATATGTTGCCATTACTGGCGTTATTGTCTATTTAATGATTTCACCCTATTATTAAAATGAAGTATAAAATTATATTCATCAGCATTGTTTTATTGTTTGTCGTGCTGCCAGCAGAAGCACAGTGTGCTATGTGCCGTGCTGTTTTAGAAAGCGAAGAAGGTGGGCAGGCAGCAAAAGGGATCAACAACGGAATTGTTTATTTAATGATTTTCCCCTATTTGCTTATCGGTGGCATTGGTTATGCGGTATATAAAAGCAGAAAAAAAGCAAAACTGGAAGAAGAACATTAACAATATCTTCACATTTCTGTCTGTAACAAGGGAGATTACAAATAGTCTTATACATAAGACTATAGATTAATAATCTGAACAGGTCTTACTATAAATTTTACATAATTCTGGATGAAATCTTTCAGTTTATGCAATTATATTTTTCTGAATGATAGAAATCAAAGACTTACACAAGTCATATCAAATGGGCACAAACTCTTTGCACGTGCTCAAAGGAATTAATTTTACCGTTGCTGAAGGCGAAATGGTCTCTATCATGGGGTCTTCGGGATCTGGTAAATCTACATTGCTCAATATTCTAGGAATGCTTGATGAAGCAGATGAAGGGAGTTATACCTTGGACGGAAAGGCAATTAAGAATCTAAATGAAAAAATCGCAGCAAAATACCGCAATCAATTCTTAGGGTTTATTTTTCAGTCTTTCAACCTTATAAATTATAAGTCTGCATTAGATAATGTGGCTTTGCCTTTATATTATCAAGGAGTAAAACGCAACTTGCGTATGGATAAGGCAATGCATTATCTAGAAAAGGTAGGACTTGCCGATTGGGCAACGCATTTACCTAGCGAGCTTTCTGGAGGACAAAAACAACGTGTGGCTATTGCAAGAGCTTTGGCAAGTGACCCTAAAGTACTATTGGCAGATGAGCCTACAGGAGCCTTAGATACAAAAACGTCATACGGTGTAATGGAGCTCATACAAGGCATTAACGACGAAGGGAAAACCATAATTGTTGTTACCCACGAAGATGATATTGCACACATGACAAAACGCATTGTGAATCTAAAAGACGGTGTGATTATCGATGACTCGCCGGTAAAACAAGTGCGTGCAAAAGTCCAAGCTCATGTTTGATATAGAAAGTTGGCAAGAGATATTTGAAACCATGCGTAAGAATTTACTTCAAACAATTCTTACCATGGTCTCAGTTTTTTCGGGCATTTTTATTCTTGTCATTTTATTGGGTTTCAGTACGGGTATTCAGAAAGGAGTAAAAACGCAGTTTGAACAAGATGCCGCTAATCGAATATCAGTTAGTACACGCGTAACCACAAAAGGATATAAAGGATTAAATCCTGGAAGATATATTCAGATGCGGAATAATGACTTTGAGGCTGTCAATAAAAAATACGAAGATAATATAGAGTTTAAGAGTGGTGTTTACAATATGTGGGGCAGTCAGATAAGCTATCAAGGTGAAACAGGTAATTATAGTCTTTATGGCGTATATCCAGACCAGCAATTTATCGTTAATTCAAGCCTGGTAAATGGTAGGTTTATAAGTATCGACGATTTAAGTGAATCAAGAAAGGTCGCTGTTATTGGCAATGAAGTCCATAAAAATTTATTTAAAGGCAAAAAGGCGGTTGGGGAGCTTATTTCTATCTTCGGAGTAAACTTTCAGGTGATAGGCATCTTTACAGACCCTGGCGGGGCACGACAAGAGAATTTGGTATATGTTCCATTGTCAACGGCACAAGTAGCATTCAATGGAGGTGATAAACTGCGGTCACTTACCTACACCGTTAAGATGTCTGATAATTTTGACGAAGCCGTACTACTTTCCGAAGCAATGGCACAAGGAATTGAAACAGATATTAAAACAAAATATAGTGTACATCCAGATGATAGAGCCGCTGTACAGGTTCGGAATTCTTTAGAACAAGCCGAAAAAATTTACAGTTTAATTGATACCGTTCGTAGCGTATTCTGGTTTATTGGTATTGGAACTATCATTGCTGGAATTGTTGGTGTAAGTAATATCATGCTCATTGTGGTAAAAGAACGCACCAAAGAGATCGGTATTCGAAAAGCAATTGGCGCGTTACCAAGTTCAATTATTACCATGATTTTGCAAGAATCTGTTTTTATAACAGCAGTGGCTGGTTTCTTTGGTCTTTTTACAGGCGTTATTTTGCTTCAGATAGTAAGTCCCTTCGTAGACAATGATTTTATTAAGGCACCACAAGTAGATTTTGCAACCGCAATGACTACGGTGATTATTTTAATTGTTGCAGGAGCACTTGCTGGCTATATTCCAGCAAGAAGAGCAGCCAGAATTAAACCTATTGAAGCACTAAGAGACGAATAATTATGTTTAATAAAGACCGTTGGAACGAGATTTTAGAGGCGCTAAACGCAAATAGGTTTAGGACGTTTCTTACTGCCTTTGGAGTTTTTTGGGGGATCATGATCCTTGTGCTGTTATTAGCACTCACAAATGGTCTTCGAAATGGTGTGAGTAAAGACTTTGGAAATTTTGCAACCAATTCGATGTTTATGTGGGGACAAACTGCTTCTATCCCTTACAAGGGATTACCCAAGGGGAGGCGTGTTCAGTTTAAAATTCAGGATGTAGAAGTTTTAAAAGAGAAAATTCCGCAATTAAAATATGTATCACCGCGTAACCAATTGGGTGGTTATCAAGGATCTAACAATGTAACTCGTAACGAAAAAACGGGAGCTTTTACCGTAAATGGAGACTATCCAGAATACATTTTACAACAACCTATGGATATTAATAAGGGTAGGTTTATGAGTTATTCAGATATCAATGCGAAGCGAAAAATTGTAGTCATTGGTACCGGAGTAGTAACTAGTTTATATGATAAGGGCGAAGAGGTTATAGGTTCTTACATCAAAATAAATGGCGTAAATTTTATGGTGGTTGGGACCTTTAGCATGCCCAATAGCAATGGTGATGCTGAAGAGGAAGCAAATAGTATTTATGTGCCATTTACTACTTTTTCTCAAGTATTTAACAATGGTGAAAATGTAGGCTATATGGCCATTACTGCCGAAGACGAAACCAGCATCACATCTCTTATCCCAACCATAATAGAAACGATGCGAGAGCAGCGAGGCGTGCATCCTAACGATCAGCGCGCAATAGGTAATTTTGACAGAGCTGAAGCCTTCGGAAAGATAACAGGACTCTTTGATATACTAACTTTTGTAGGCTACTTTGTAGGCGCGTTAATTTTACTGTCTGGCGTCATAGGAATTAGTAATATCATGCTCATTGTAGTTAAAGAAAGAACTAAAGAGATAGGGGTAAGACGTGCCTTAGGTGCAACTCCTTGGAATATAAGAGTGCAAATTTTACAGGAGTCGCTCGTATTGACGATTATTTCGGGAATGGTCGGGATTGCTGTCGCAGCAGGTGGGATCTGGTTGATGAATTATTTTACAAATCTCAATGGTCCTGTAGATAATTTTGCAAATCCTTCAGTAAACATCATAGTGGTGGTTATTGCACTGCTTATTTTAGTGATTTCAGGAATATTAGCAGGGTTAATCCCTGCCACGCGAGCCACAAAAATGAAACCTGTGGATGCATTACGAACAGATTAATTATAACCAATAAAAACGCCCAGAATTGCTGGGAACTAGTATTATGAAAAGAACAGGAACCGTCATTATTTTAGCACTCATATTCGTTTCTTTTTTAGGAGGCATCTGGTATATCTGGTCAAAGGATCAAGCAGATCCAGTTATCTATCAAACCGAAACACCAAGTATGCAGACGATTGTTAGAAAAACAGTAGCTACTGGAAGTATCGTGCCTAAAGAAGAAGTGCTTATAAAACCCAATATTTCAGGAATTATCGATGAAATTTTTGTGGAAGCGGGAGATGTAATCAAAGCTGGAGATTTAATTGCAAAGGTAAAAGTGGTGCCTAATGTAAGCTCTTTAAGTAGTGCCAAGAATAATATTAATAGCGCCCGAACCCAAGTAGAAACGGCACGTTTAGCGCTAGAAAGTCAGCGTAATATTTATGATCGGCAAAAAGGGCTATTTGAAAAGGGCGTGATTTCAGCTAACGAATTTGATAATGCACAGTTGTCTTTTAATCAAGCACAACAGCGTTACAACCAAGAAAAGGTAAATTTAGGGGGCGCTCAGCAAACATTCGATATCGTAAAAACGGGTACTTCGAGAGGCTTAGGTGCTTCAGCTAATACGGAGATTAGAGCAACGGTAGCAGGAATGGTCTTGGATGTTCCTGTAAGAACAGGAAATCAGGTGATTGAATCCAATAACTTTAATGATGGTACTACAATCGCAACGCTAGCCGATGTAGATAAAATGATTTTTGAAGGGAAAGTAGACGAAAGTGAAGTAGGAAAGATTACTGAAAATCTTCCGTTAGAAATTACCGTAGGAGCTATCGAAAATAAAAAGTTTGATGCCGTGCTAGATTATATTGCACCAAAAGGGGTAAGTGAAAATGGTGCTATACAGTTTGAAATTAAAGGAAGTCTGGCAAAACAGGATACAACATTTATTAGAGCAGGATTAAGTGCGAATGCCTCCATTATTTTAGCTAAAGCTGAAAATGTATTAGCAATTAAAGAAGCATTGGTACAATACGACCCAAAAACACAAAAGCCATTTGTAGAAGTGGCAACGGGCGATCAGCAATTTGAACGTCGAGACATTACTTTAGGAGTGAGTGATGGGATACAAGTAGAAGTGTTAAGCGGTGTTTCAGAAAATGATAACATCAAAGTTTGGAACCAGTTAAAGCCAGTGCCACAGTTTGGTGGCAGATAGATTCAGTTGTACCATCACACTGTTTAAAAGAGAAGAAAGAACATCAAAAGCAACCAATCATTTGGTTAAATACTATTTCAGAAAAATAATTCTTATAAATTCCTGTAACACTTTCAGAAAACTAAAGACTTATGCAACAACAATCAAAATATCCACTTTTAAAAGTGGCGACTATGAAAAAACTTATATTCCTTTTTATTTTCTTATTTGCACTAACGCAAACCAATGCCCAAAAAAAATGGACGCTGGTAGAATGTGTTGAGTATGCCCTAGAAAACAATATCTCCATCAAGCAAAGCGAGCTCGATGTAGAAGCATCAGAAATAGACAAGCTTACAGCAACGGGTAATTTTCTTCCCAGTTTGAGCTTGAGTGGAAGTGTTTCAGAAAATACGGGCTTAAGTTTTGATCCAGTAACTAATAATGCGCAAACTACGACATTTCTTTCGGCGACTGGTCGAATTAATGTAGGCTATACCCTATTTGATGGTCTAAGAAATATAAGACAAATACAGAGAGCAAAGATTTCAAGATTAGCAGCCGATTACAGTCTGGATAAAATGAAAGATGATATCTCGCTGTTTGTTGCCAACTCATACCTTCAAGTGCTTTTAAACAAAGCGAATCTAGAAGTTTCACTATCCCAAAACGAAGTTACAAAGGAACAGATTACACGTACACAGAGCTTAGTAGATGCCGGCACATTGCCGCGCGGAGATCTGTTAGAGATTCAGGCGACCAATGCATTAGAACTTCGAAACATCGCTCAAGGAGAAAATGCAGTAAGGGTTTCGTTAATTAGCCTTGCACAATTATTGCTCATAAAAGATTATGAAACGTTTGATATAGTTGACGAGGGATATGAGGTAATAGACCAAACAATGGTTAATAAACCCGTACAGGAAATTATCAATGCGGCTGAAGAAAATAGAAATGAAGTTAAAATTGCCGAGAATAATGTAGCAATTGCCGAAAAGGATCTTCAGATTGCAAGAGGTGCAAATTATCCTACGCTATCTGCTTTCTTTGGGTATGATACACGATATACAGATGCTACTTCTTTTAATCAAACACTAGATCCTGATAATCCTTTCAGAATTGAAGAAATAGGTGTGGTTCAAGAAACGGGACAGTCTGTTGTAGGACAAGTACCTAATACTATTTTAAATGAATCGGGCGCAGACCCTTTTATAGAACAGATCTATTCAAACGATGGGATTTCCTATGGGTTACAACTAAATATTCCTATTTTAAATGGATTTGTTACGCGTGCTAATGTAAAGCGTAGTAAGATAAATATTGAACGTACTAGATTTCAACTAGAGCAAGCGAAGTTAGATCTTGAATCTAATGTTTATCAAGCCTATGTGGATGCTAAGGGAGCGTTAAAAGCTTTTGAGGCATCACAAGCTGCCATAGAATCACAAGAATTGGCGTACGAATATGCTAAGGATCGATATGATGTGGGATTAACCAATGCATTCGATTTTAGCCAGTCTAAGCTTCGCTATGACAATGCGAGAATAGAATTGAACCGCTCTAAATACGATTATATTTTTAAACTCAAAGTATTAGAACTATACTTTGGTGTTGCACCTTCAGAATTAAAGTTTTAAACATGAAACGAGCATGTTAAAATGGTTAAATCCCAAAAAAATGTTTAATTGCGAACTGCATGTGACCATTAAAAAACATTAAAAACAAACACATGAAAAAAAAGACACTTATTTGGCTTATTAGTATTATCGCGATACTTATCATAGCACTGTTAGCTGCCCGTAGTGCCGGAATGATTGGTACTAAAGTAAATGGAAAAGAGGTAGAAGTGACTACTATCCAGCCTATCGATATTATTGAAACAGTTGCTGCGACTGGAAAAATTCAACCAGAGGTAGAGGTAAATCTTTCTTCTGAAGTTTCAGGTGAGGTTATAGAACTTCCTATAAAAGAAGGACAAGAAGTGAAAAAGGGAGATCTTTTGGTAAAGATAAATCCAGATTTAATTCAAGCAGCCTTAAGTCAATCACAAGCAGGATTACAAAATGTGAGAGCACAATTATCTCAATCTGAAGCAACTTTGAAAAATGCAAAGTTAAGTTACGAGCGAAATAAGACATTATTTGAAAAAGGGGTGATTTCAAAGTCCGAGTGGGATCGTTCTGTTGCAGAATTTGAAGGCGCAGAGGCAGGTAAGCAATCTGCTTATTACAGTGTACAAAGTGCGGCTGCAAATGTGAAACAAAATAGAGACAACCTTTCTAGAACTTCTATTTATGCACCTATGGATGGCACTATTTCTAAATTGTCCACAGAGTTGGGTGAACGTGTAGTGGGTACCGCGCAGATGGCAGGAACAGAAATTGTAACCGTTGCGAACCTTAGCAATATGGAAGTAGAGGTTGACGTTAATGAAAATGATATTGTAAAGCTTGCCTTAGGCGATTCGACAATTGTTGAGGTTGATGCCTATCTTAAAAGAGAGTTTAAAGGTATTGTTACCGAAATTGCAAACTCAGCACAAAGTACGCTTACGGCAGATCAAGTAACCAATTTTAAAGTGAAGGTTCGAATCTTACCAAAATCTTATGTTGATTTAACGGAAGGGAAACCCGCAAGCTATTCTCCCTTTAGACCTGGAATGACTGCAACTGTAGATATTATCACAAACAGAAAAAATAAAATTATTGGAGTGCCTATTAGTGCTATTGTTATAAAAAACGATACAACGAGCACAAAAAGGACTGTAAAGAAAGCAACCGCAGCAACAAATGATGAAAAATTTGAATGCGTTTTTGTCAAAAATGGAGGAAAGGCTAAATTGAGGGTAGTTACGACAGGAATTCAAGACGATAGTAATATTGAAATTAAAACCGGATTAGAAGAGGGTGATGAAGTGATTACAGGTCCCTACAATACAGTGACTAAATCTCTAAAAACAGGAGACCTTGTTGAAGTTAAATCAACAGAAAAGATAAAGGAAGAAACAGAGATATAATGGCAACGATTTTATGTATTGAAACAGCAACAACTAATTGCTCTGTAGCGCTTTCGGTAAACGGAAGCGTTGTTGCTTTTAAGGAAGATGATACAGCAGGCTATTCGCATGCAGAGAAACTACACGTCTTTATCGATGAAGTAGTGAAAGAGGGAAAGATATCGATGGCCAATTTAGACGCGATAGCTGTGAGCAAAGGTCCAGGATCTTATACAGGATTGCGCATTGGTGTTTCGGCGGCAAAAGGGCTTAGTTATGCTCTAGATGTGCCTTTGATCGCTATCCCAACATTAGCTGTGCTAGCAGCGTTTGTTGAGGAAAGAACTGTGATCATCCCTATATTAGATGCTCGAAGAATGGAGGTCTATTCGGCTGTTTATAATGATGATAAGCAAGAAATAAGAGAAACGAAAGCTGAAATAGTAGAGGAGAATTCATTTACTGAATACCTTTCAAGTAAAAAGGTGACGTTTGTGGGTAATGGTGTGTCAAAATTTAGAGAAATTTGTGAGCATCCTAACGCTATTTTTATAGAAAATATTCAGCCTTCCGCAGTAAAAATGGCATTGTTAGCTGAATATAAGTACAAAAAAAACGACATCGAAGATGTCGCTTATTTTGAGCCTTTTTATTTAAAAGATTTCAAGATTGGGTAGTATTTATTGTGCAATTTTTTCATTATAAAAATTAACAAATTCTTCTAGATCCTCTTCTTTATTGGTTTTAACTCTATTGTCTTTTAAAAAGTCTTTGATTTCTTCTTGCTTATAATCAAACATTTTGGCTAGTTTTCTTCGGTTGCTTGGCACAGAGATGAACTTATTTTGCTTATTTACTAAGTAATATTCTGTTGATGGCGAGAACCTACCTGGTCTATCTGAAGTCAAACTTGTAGTTGCTACCGTTGGCTGAATGTACTGTACTGTGTTTTCTTTGTAAAGATCAAGTTCTTTTCCTGAAGTTATAACTTCAAAATACCCTCCTTTTTGCACTTCTCCGTTTGTTTTAATTGCATACATATACGTTTTGCCAGCAATTACAACTTTCATATCCGAATTTTTTTTGAGGGCAGAAACATCTTTAGAACCTTTGTCCTTTATTACTTCAATTTCCTCAAAGTATACATTAACACGCATGTAGGCCTTTGTAACTTCATTGCCATTTGTAATCGTCCCTACCGAGAAATTCTCATCTAGATATGGTGACCCACTGGCACTTTTGTACTCATCTCTAATTACACTAGCCTTAACAGTATATTCATCAATGGGATTTATTTGACTTGAAGTACTATTGCCGTTAGTAATATCATTCTGAGCCGTTAAAAGTCCCGTAAAAGTTAACGCTACCAAGGCAAAATAAAATTTAATTTTCATATAGTTTTTTTAAGATTTTTAAAAGCCTACGAATCTATCGGAATTTTATTCTTTTTAAGAATTTAAATACTTAAAGTTATATTAAATTTCTCACTTTTTTAAGAATCTATTTGCCCTAAAAGATAGTCGCTGCTTTGCGGTCATCAGCTTTTGAACTAAAAGGGAAAGAACTTTATAATACTGAGAAGAAATTTAATAGACGTACGCCATTATATTTTTAGTATCCTATTATAGTAATCCACAAATTTTAGTACATCTTCTTCTTTGTCTAATTTGATCCTATTTTTTTTCAAGAAATCTTTTACCTCCTTTTTTTTATGGGATACTAATTTCAATAAATTTCTATGGTTTTTTGGGATGGTTATGAATTTATAGTTTTTGGAGACTAGAAAAAATTTGTTTGATACTTCAAATTTACCCGGCCTATCTTTATCTATTGAGGTAGAGCCATAATATGGAGCTATATATCGTACATTGCTTTTCATGTACAGGTCAAATTGTGAGCCTGTTGAAAGTATTTGAAAATACACTCCATTTTGATTGTTACCAGTATCTAATAATAGATAAGTAAAAACTTTGTTGTCAAAAATAGCTTTGGTGCCTACTTCTTTTTTTAATGAGGAAATATCTTTCGATCCAGGATCCTGC
>Ga0207891_1000405_pt1 | contig 30534 bp, 25 predicted proteins | sample LinPmetageLP50_FD_184061 | JGI IMG/M metagenome (GOLD analysis project Ga0207891, IMG submission 184061) | Marine viral communities from the Pacific Ocean - LP-50 (SPAdes) | ecosystem: Environmental > Aquatic > Marine > Oceanic | place: Pacific Ocean | collected 2011-08-27 | reverse complement strand
TCATTCAACAGCGCTATTTTATTTTCATCAATATCCAACGCAACTACTTCATTATGCTGCGAAAGCAACATAGCATTAGATAAGCCCACATAGCCTGTACCCACTACGGCAATTTTCATGATATTCCTTTTAATGTATAACTTAATAAGCTTTAAATAGCTTAAACGATAATAATATAAAACTTTGAATTCCTGTATAAATAGAACTAAGTTCAATTTTATAAGATAGTTTAACTAACGCTTAATAGTCATTACCCCTTCAAATTTACTTAGCCTATTAATTAACCCTTTATGCGTAGGATTACAATTAACCGCCTGATATGCGAAAGCAGCAGCCTGTTTGATGTCACCTTGAAGCTCTTTACTTTTAGAAAGCAGATCCCAAAAGTGATATGTACTTTCAGTCATAAGCCGTTTATGGATTGCAGACTCCGCATCACCATAACGCTTGGCGGAAATACAGGCGTTTACATATTGCACACTTAACATTCTATTATCTTGCTGCTGGCTACTCAATTGATTAAATATTTGAATAATTTTATTAAATAATTTTTGTGAATTTAAAATTTTAAAGTAAAGCAAGACAATTTTTTCATTATCATTATTTAAATCAAATGCTCTCTCTATCTCTGATTCTATTAAAGCATTATCAAAAGTGATAACTGCCTTAAAAAAATCAAAATAAACAAAGCTAGCTCTAGATGAGCATATAGTGCTCAATTCAAACTCTAATTCGTCCCATTGTTCACTTTCAGTAAGGTGTATAAGATAGTTAAAAATGTCTTCATCATCTGAATTGACGTGTCTAGCAATAGTTTTAAGTAAAGGGGCTTTATTTTCTTTATCAGTCAAAGGGAGTGCCATTTTAAGAAAAAGAATTTCTTCGGGGAACTGTTTCAAGCAAAGTTCTAAAAAAATTTTCAAATCGTGCGTTAAGCCAACCCCTTTCATGGCCTTTGCTTTTAACAAATAAATATTTAAACACTCTTTATTACTATCAAAGTACACATTACAAAGTTCAATTACACGCTGATATTCACTGCCACTAAGAAGTAAACGACACAAAGAAACAACTAAAGTTTGATTATACGGTTCATCGCTAACAGCTATTTCTAGCTCGTGTATTTTCTTTTTGACTTCATGATGCTCTATATTAAAATTAAAATTAGAAGGGTAAGTATTTCCCCCCTTTTCAATAAATATCAAATTATGCTCAAACCGTATCGACTTAACTTGTGCAGCAAATTTATGAGCAGCAAATAAAGGGTATTCCACTAAGATCTCTTGGCTATTAATTGAGTCAAGTAAGGACTTAAAGTAGTTCATAGATGAATCAGGATTATCGAGTCCCCCTTCAAACTTTTTCCAGTAACTCGTTTGAACATCTTCGATAATATACACACCACCATCAGATAAGTATGGAAATAAAAATTCAAATGTATAGATTATATGCCGTGAAATATGGCTACCGTCGTCGACTATAAGATCAAAAAAACCGTGGTCATCAACAATTTTTTTCAACACATCGGGATCATCCTGTGAACCTTTGTATATTTGGCAATCAATAGGTTTATCTATATCGGATTTGTCATAATAATCTAGAGCAACTAACTGAGCGTTTGGGAATAACTCAGCCCAAGAAAATAAAGACTCGCCACCCATGCGTGTAGACTGATAACCACCAATACCTATTTCCAACAACTTTTTTACATTAATTTTTTTAGATAGGTTACAGTATGCATTATAATAATCGTGTAAGTTATATTTATCAGTTATCTGTGATATGTGGCTCATAGAGTTCCAATTTAATTAGAAAAATCTCATTATTTAAAAAATTAATTCTTGTTCTTTAGTGTTATATCATTCTATATGTCAGACTATCTTTATTCATATATACCTAAATAAAAAATATAGACCTATAAAAAAGCACTTTGAAATTTGGCTCTCAATTCTAAAAATTTTTTTACACTAGAACCAGAAACTATATCTGTAAAAAGCCTCAATTTTGGTAGTTTAATAACGTCCTTATCATTGCAACTTTCTAATAAATCAGCGAACAAGCTTTTAAATATACCATAAGCATCAGGTATGTAAGCTATTTCATCCTGCTTTTGAATGTATATGTACTCTACTACCCTTTTATTTAAGATAGGTTTAGTACCTAAGGAAGCCCTATTTCTAAACTTTCTCGCCCTGATTATATTACTATTTAATTCTTCCTCACTTAAGTCATCAAGGCGTATTAACCTGTGGAATTCCTGCAATATTACGGTTCCTTCTACAGACATACTTTCATTTTTAGCATTTGCAAGCTTTAATTCAAATTTATAACCTAACTGTTTAATATATTCATGAAAATCAACAATTACATCGCCTTTATTCAAGCAAGCTCTATCAAACTCCCTTAAAGTAAAGTTAGCGGCATTAATTGAGCGCCAATTGTTAATTGATTCAAGTATTTCATACCTTAAGGGAGAGGGTGAAGGTAGCACATGATGACTTTTTAATGCTTGCTGTGCAACGGAGAGATAGTATTTAGCGAGGTCTCTTAAATACATGGTTACATGTATTTCAGTAAAACCTAAATTTGTTAAGTAAGCTTTTATTGCTGCAACTTCATCATTATCTGATAAAGATAAAAACTCTGATGAGACGATAATGTTATCATGTCCCTTAACATTCTCTTCAAAAGGCTCTTTTATAGCTTTTTGATAATCAGAATACCCTTGTGGATCATTTTTAAACTTTGTCTTAATATTGGATGGTGTATCACTGATATCACAAAAGGCGAACCTAAAAATTTGGTTCCCCTTATGATTAAGTATAGCAGGATAAAAAATGTGCTTGTCATTTTCTTTTTTACATTCGTATAATACTTGCTGTATAGATATTGACCCTGTTTTACCTGACCCTACATGTAGTATAATTCTCTCATCGAGTACTCTTTTTGTAAATATTATGATTTAGATTTATTATTATATTCATAAGGCATTCTTCTATCCCACTTAATATTCTCTTTAACTATACTGGCAGGAAACCCAGCTATAACACAATTTCCTTGCTCAAAAGCCTTTGTTACAACAGCATGGCTTCCCACAACACTATCAGCAGATATTTTGGCCCCTTTTAAAAAGCTTACATCTTCGCCAACCCAAACCCTGTCAGCTATGTGTACATTTTTGGGTAAATTTATAGCCGTGTCAGTTGATAAATCAACTACAGAGTGACCATCTGAAGTTCTGACTTTAATGCCCCACGAAAATAATCCATTATTCCCTATGGTAAATATTTCATCACCATCATTCATTTGTACTTCAAGTCCGCCGCAACTAAAGTTTTCACCAATAGTAAAAACCTGGTTATTACCACGAATAGACGTAAACTTAAGGTTGTTAATATTTTTATTACTAGCCTTAACTTCAAACCTTTTATTGTTGCCTTTGAAGTTTAATACCAAGCTTTTATATAAAAGAGCTTTACCAAGGTATATGTTGTTATCATTACCTTTTAAAATAATTCTACAGCCTTTGAAAACAGAGCCGTCTTCAACTGTGATAGTATTATTTTCACCTGAGTCTTCTATTTTTAAACCTTCAATATTCATAGGTCTCTCCAAAAAATAAACACTATAATTAAGTATAGTGTTTATTTTTATAAGTATTAAACGAGTGAACTAAACAACTTAACTTCAGAAAATGCAGCTTTACGTACAGAAAAAGACTGTGCAGTTTCAATAGCTTGATATTGAAGAACTCTTTTTTTATCAACCGGTAGTTCTAAAAATTCGGTTACTGTGCTAAAAACCGTTTTATCATCTCTAGGGTCTACGGCATAACCATTAACATTATGATTAATATATTCGTCTGCACCACCAATAGCAGGAACGACCGATATGCAACCACATGCCATTGCTTCAAGCCCTGTTCGTCCAAATGCTTGATAATCTGATAAGTCTATAAATAGATGGCTTTTACGTAACAACGCAGATACCTGATTACGCGTTAATACACCGTGATTATGATAATTAAAGTCGGTAGGCAAGTTACTGTAAAATAAATCGTCGTCAGAGCAACCAAAAATATTTATATTAATCTGAGCACCAAATTTTTCAGATAAGTTTTTTAGTAAACGCATGGTTCGCATAGGGGCGCGCCTAGGCGTACTAGGCCTTACCATTGCACTTACCCATAGTTGAGTTGTTGATTTACTTAAACCTGGGTAGTAAACATCATGATCAATACTTGGGGCTACCTTTTTTACATCAATATCGTGGTTTGAAGTAATGACATTACGGATCCAATCTGTTTTTGCAAATACTGTCATATCCGGTATTAGGGTGTAGCTGTCGTAAGCTTCTTGCCAAAGGGGATCATCTGGTAAAGCAAATAGCGGCTCATAATCTTGAGCGTAATAGGTTACTTTCGGTTTATTACCCTTCACTAATTTTAATGCCGATTGCACTAACTTTACTGAAGTAAAAATAGTACACACAACAACATCTGTTTTTTGTAGATGAACAGCCAATGTTTTTTCATCCGAAAACTCAATCACATTGCGGCTAACATTAGGCATATCAATATAAGTTGTTATAAAAGTAGGGTAATTTTTTGTATTAACCGCTATTTTTACGTTCAGCCCCATTTTTACTAGCTCATTAACTTCTTGTGCAACTGAATGCGCACCGCCACCGCCACCTTTAACAGGTAATACATAAATAATATTCATTATGATTTCTCGTCTGCAAATTGATTAAACTCAGCTACCATTTTTTCTCTAAGTTCTACTAATGCTGGATTTTCGCGTATAATTTTAGTCACTGCATTCCAGTCCACATCAGGATGCTTTTTCTTTAAAGCTTCGCTTCCTTGTTTAGCGAGTACTTTTCTTTTTTCGTGGCCAAAGCTTTTTGATTTAGCATGAAAAATATAAGTATCATCAGCAATAAGTAGCTTGTAGCCAGCTTTTACTGCTCGCGCGCACATATCATTTTCTTCACCATAACCAACTGGAAAAGCTACTTCGTCTAGTAACCCTATATGATCCAACATTTCCATATTAATTAATTGGCAAAAACCATTGATTACACCAACTTGTGGATACTCACGTACTGAGTGTTCAGCAATAAGTTCTGCCATTCCATCAACAGAGAGCCCCTTAGGAAGAGGGTTTAAGTGCCAATCACCGGATTCATCATGAATTCTTGGTACTGATTGCCAGCTGGCAGCGTTACTAAGCGCGCCCACCATACCAATATTATTTTCTGATTGAGCACAATTCATAAGCTTACCCAACCACTTATCACTCACAATAGTATCGCTATTTAACACAACAACCCACTGTGCGTTTGAGTGCTTAATACCTTTGTTAACTGATTTTGTATAACCAATATTTTGAGGATTAGTTATAACCTCAAGATGGTTAAAATTGTCATTAAACGCTGCTAACATTTCAGCCGTTCGATCGTCTTCGCCATCGTTTATAACAATCACTCTATGCGTGATATCGGTTTTTTCTATAAGCGCGGATAAACAAAGCAATACGTCATCGCATGCATTGTATACGGGAACTATAATATCAATAAATGGAAAGCTTCTTGATGGACGAGTCATTTTTTGTGGCTTTAAAGCCGCAACAGCAGCACTAAATTCACAAGTAAATGCTGTATTGTTTATTAGCTCATTTTTATGTGAATTAGCTGTCTCATTAAAAAATACAGGTTCTTTACTTGCCCATGCCTCTAAACCTTTTAGAATGCCAAGCTGAGAGGTGATACTGTCATCTTCAAATGCAATTTCATGTACAAAATCATTGCAATCTATAACTTCAGTTTCATCTGCATTATTTTCAGCTGGCGCCATAGTAAGGCTAAATAGTGTAAAATCGCCACCAGCAACCAAATCAAAAGCAAGTGCTAATACCGGTTTGTCTACTTGGTTTTTTAATACCTTTTCTAACTGACTAGCCTTTAAACTAAACTGTAGTGTTTGTCTGCCATTTAACGTAACTTTGCGAGCAATATCTGCGACAACGGTGTCTTTTACACTGTTTCTAGCAATTAAATATATTCTGGGTAGCAGCGATTTTTTGTTGAGCGCCATTGCTTCAATATCAATATTTACGTTGTAATCAACAACACTCAAATGAGCTTTGTGCAAAGCTGTTATGATGCGTGCGTAACCTTCAATTGCACCAGTGCGGACTCTTAGCCCCAATTTAGCTTGAATATTTTGCGCTAATGGATCAATTTGAGCATTATCAGACATCACGGCTATGTTGAGCTTTGACTCATTGCCTTTGTTCATCTCAACGAACCAGTTATCAGCAAGCTCTTGCCCCCTAACTAGTTTAGGGAAAGCAACTCCTTTATTCCAAGTTGTTAATTCACCATTTTTAATTACATTAGATGTATCTTTAACAAGCTCTTTTTCTACAGCTAATTCACCATTAATTTGTATAGGTGATTTAAATTTAGCGCAGTTTTCTGATAAACAAATCATGCTTAAGTCAATAAAACGCTTACCATAGTGTTTAGTTCTTAATACTAATTTAACTTCACCACTACGAATATATTGACTTAAATCCGATGTCAAAAATATTTTTTTGTAATCCCATACAGGCGACAGCATGATTGGCTCATCAAGTAAGCAAGCCCCTGTTTCTGATGAAATAAAACGTACATGGATATTGCTTATATGTGAACTTTTAGCCACCAAGGCAAGCTCTAGAGGGAACTCTTGCTCAGCATCTAATTTTTCAGCATCTAAATCTAGCCCTAACTCAAAAAATTGCTTTGAGCTGTGTGCATCTGTAAAAGCGAATCGTGTATAGCTGCCATTAGTATGTTTTAGTGACGATGGTGCTACAAAACGATCTAGGGTCATACCAACCCTATGGTTAACTGTTACGTTTGCATCAGCAATACTGAATAAACCCGATGTAGTGAAAAAAGGGTTTTTAATTAAACACTCGCCATTAGGGATATAGTATTCCTCTTGACATACAACTGTTTCGTCAACTTTTATACTAAAAAGCTGCTTACCGGCAAGCTCTGATATGTGTTCACTTACATCAATAGCAAAACCAGCGGGCTCTGCAGTTATTCCAGCTTCTACAATATCTTCTCGCATAAATTTATTATCAATATCTGCTATATATGCATCACCACAATAAATTTTAGCGATTAAAGTACCTGACGAAACCCAACCTGTTATTTTACCGTTGGAAAAGCTTTCTATAAATCCGTTAAATTCTGACATTTTATTCTCGTAAAATTAAAGGAGTGGAGTCCACCAGGTTTCATTATCCAAGTACCAATCAAGCGTTTTAGCAAAGCCTGTTTCAAAGCTCTCTGCAGGTACATAACCTAGTTCGTTGTTTGTTTTAGTGGCATCTATTGCATAGCGGCGATCGTGGCCTGCACGGTCTGTCACGTAAGTAATTAGTTGCTCTACGTTATTATCAATGGCCGATTTAGCATTAGGAAAGCGCTTTGCAAGCTCTGGGTTTGTTGCAAACTTTTCGCCCATTACTTTACATACTAGTTTTACAATATCGATATTAGCCCATTCGTTATTGCCGCCTATATTGTAATTTTCGCCTATGCGGCCATTTTTAAGAACCAGCTCTATGCCACGGGCGTGATCTTCTACGTATAACCAATCACGAATTTGCTGGCCGTCGCCATATACTGGCAGTGGCTTGTCGTTGAGTATGTTGGTCACAATTAAAGGTATTAACTTTTCAGGGAAGTGGTATGGCCCATAGTTGTTTGAGCAATTTGATGTTGTAACCTCAAGCCCATAGGTATGGTGATACGCACGCACTAAGTGGTCACTTGCCGCTTTTGATGCTGAATACGGTGAGTTAGGTGCGTATGCGGTGTCTTCAGTAAATGCGGGATCTGTTGCGCTTAATGTGCCGTAAACCTCGTCGGTGCTTACATGATGAAAGCGGTGCTCTAAAGGCTCATTGCCAGCAGCTTTTGGCTCGTCTATCCACTTTTTTTTAGCCGCTTTTAATAAGCTATATGTACCGAGTATATTTGTTTCAATGAAGGCGTCGGGCCCTGTTATTGAGCGATCGACGTGCGACTCGGCTGCAAAATGTACTATGGTATTAAGCGCGTGAGTGTCTATTAGGTTTTCTATTAGTGCGGTGTCGCAAATATCGCCATGTACAAAGGTCATGTTTGGATTGTTGGCTACAGAGTCTAAGTTTGCTTTGTTACCTGCGTAGGTTAAAGCGTCGAGTACTATTACTTTGTCTTGTGAATTTTGTGCTAACCAGTAATGTACAAAGTTTGCACCTATAAAACCGGCTCCGCCTGTTACTAATAAATTTTTAGCAGTCATTATTTGTTCCGTTTATATATTGGCTTTATAGCCTTATATGTATATGATTAATTTTTGCATAATTACCGGCTACACCACTAATTATTATCTTGGTATGTATTTAACTTTGCGCATTTAGCTCAATAAGCATAGCTTTTAATTGCGCGCGCCAGTGAACCGTATTAACACCACTTTGCTCTTCAGCTTTTACTTTATTTAACACGCTAAATGCAGGGCGTTTAGCCGGTGTTGGGTAGCTTGCTGCGGGTATTGCACTAATAGGTATAGCTTTAGTTAGTAAGCCCTGCTCTAATGCTAGCTCTTGTATTGCTACTGCAAAGTCGTACCACGAGGCAACGCCTGCGTCGGTCCAATTTAAAATAGTTGCTGTATTTTTTTCATTCAAAGCTTGTTCACCACTGGCTTTAGCTGCTAAAGCCCAAAGCATATTAGCCAGCCCAGCAGCCCATGTTGGTGTGCCTACTTGGTCGCCCACTATGCTTAACTGCTCTTTTTCGGCCATTAATCGTAACATTGTTTTTACAAAGTTATTACCAAAAACTGAGTAAACCCATGCCGTGCGAACTATTGTTGCTTGCGCTCCTAAAATGTCGCTAATAGCCTGTTCGCCAGCAAGCTTTGACGCACCATAAACCCCTAACGGATTTGTTGCATCGGTAGCAACATAAGGCATGGTGTTTGTGCCGTCGAACACAAAGTCGGTCGAAATATGAATTAGTTTGGCGTTAATGTGTTTACATGTGTTTGCCAAGTTAGCCGCACCTTGCTGATTTACTGCATAGGCTTGCTCTGAGTCAGATTCGGCTTTATCTACCGCAGTGTATGCTGCGGCATTAATTACTATATCGGGCGAGTGCGTTATTAAAAGTTCGTTTACTTGCTCTGCATTGCTAATGTTTAGCTCGTTTGAGCCAAAACATACTAGCTCAATATTTGCTGGGCAGGTTTTTTGTAACTCTGAGCCTAATTGGCCATTTTTACCTGTTATTAATACTTTCATAGTGGCTGCTTAACTAGTTAACTTAAAACGTGGGTGCATTTGTAAATGCAAGGCCAGCTTCGTCTTTTGCCGATAGCAGTGGTAGTTTTCCGTCAACGAGTGGCCAGTCAATATTAAGTGTTGGGTCGTCCCATTTTATAGACACTTCAACATTTGGGTTATAAACATCGGTACATTTATATACAAATTCGGCTGTTTCTGTTGTTACATAAAAACCGTGGGCAAAGCCTTCTGGCACCCAAAGTTGACGCTTATTTTCAGCCGACAGTAACACCCCTACCCATTGCCCAAATGTGGGCGATGCTTTACGCATATCTACCGCTACATCGTATACTTCGCCTTGTGTAACTCGTACTAATTTACCTTGGGTGTTTTGTGTTTGGTAATGTAGGCCACGTAAAATGCCGTGCGCCGATTTACTGTGGTTTTCTTGCACAAAAGTGCGCTCGGCGCAGTGTTGGTTAAATAGTTCGGTACGAAAAGTTTCCATAAAAAAACCGCGTTCGTCGCCAAATACTTGCGGTTCTATTATTTTTACGTCGGGGATTTTGGTGTCTATAAATTTCATAATTGGGCTTAATTTTTAGGTTTCAATTCAAAAGCAAACACAGTTAAGTAAACGCCCTTTTGGGCATTTACTTAATTAAAGTTAAAATACTTGTTGGTCTAACATATCAAGTAAATATTTACCGTAACCCGACTTTTTAAGTGGCTTAGCTAGTTTTTTAAGTTGCTCTGCATTTATGTAGCCCATGCGGTAGGCTATTTCTTCTGGGCAGTTAATTTTAAGACCTTGGCGCTTTTCTATCGCGCGAATAAAGTTTGCAGCGTCTAATAAATCATCTAGTGTTCCGGTGTCTAACCAGGCGGTGCCGCGCCCCATTATTTCTACTTTGAGTTCTTTTTTAGCCAAGTACTGTTCTATTACGTCGGTAATTTCTAGCTCGCCACGCTCTGACGGTTTTACATTTTTTGCAAACTCAACTACGCGGCTATCAAAAAAGTATAAGCCAGGTACAGCGTAGTTAGATTTAGGATTAACAGGCTTTTCTTCTATTGATATGGCTTTGCCGTTTTGGTCGAACTCAACCACCCCATACGATTTAGGGTTAGCTACGTGGTAACCAAATACGGTTGCACCTTGTTCACAACTTGTAGCATTTTGTAGCGATATAGATAGGTCGTGCCCGTAAAACAGGTTATCCCCTAATACAAGGGCCGCGCATTGGCCTTGTAAAAAGTCTTCCGCTAATAAAAATGCTTGTGCTAGGCCATCTGGGCTTGGTTGCTCTTTGTATTCAAAGGTAATGCCCCATGCGCTACCATTGCCTAATAGCTCTTTAAAGCGAGGCAGCTCTGCAGGGGTTGATATAATTAAAATTTCGGTAATACCTGCCATCATTAACGTAGACACTGGATAAAAAATCATAGGTTTGTCGTAAACAGGCATTAACTGCTTACTTACTACTTTGGTAAGTGGGTAAAGGCGCGTGCCCGATCCGCCCGCTAAAATAATACCTTTACGTGCTGACTTTTTTGTTGGGGCTGTTAATGAGTGCATTTAGCTTCCTATCTATTTATATTTTATTTATTACGTTTAGTATTGCCGTACGCAATACTATCTGAGTTCTTTTGCCGTGGCTAAAATAATTTTACCAATACCAAATAGCATTAACTGCAATACGGCAAATAATAAAATATTATACAGCGAATTGGGGTATTTATTGTCTTGCGGTATTGTGGCCGACTCAACAACTACCAAATATTTTAACTGGCGGTAGGCTTCAATTCTAGCTTTATCTAACGACACCTCCGACGAGGTATAACCTTTAAGTGCAAGCTCTAACTCTATTTTTAAGTCAGAAAACTGCGCTAGCACCTCACTTACCGATGTGCCTTTGTTTCTTGGGTTTGCGCTTGTTCCCTGCTGGGTAGATAACCTATCGCGTTCTAGCTCTAATTGTGTTTTTAATGCGTCTAGCTCTGCGGCTAACATAACTACTTGTGGGGCTTTTTCGGTCATGGTTGAACGCAGGCCTTTTAGCTGTGCGCTTTTAGTGGCTATTTGCCCTTCTAACCCGTAGGTAATTTGCTGTAGTGCTAGGCCTTCGGCTTCTGGGTCTAACAAGTTATTTTTTTGTTGAAACGCTAAGGTGTTTTTTTGTGCTGTGCGCAAGCGTTGTTCAACTTTTGCGTGCTCTAGGCGTATAAATTGTAATTGGGCCTCGGCTAATTGGTGGCCAATTGAGTTTATATACCATTCGGCACGGTTAACAATTGTTTGTGTAAGTGTATTAGCAAACTCGGGAGTAAAGCCTTGTACTAAAATTTTAATTACGCCCGATGCTTCGTCAATTTCTATTGCGGTGTGGTCTATGTAATATTGCAGTAGGTCTTCAGTGCTTGCATCACTACTTAAGCGCGAAAAAAAGTCCCCCCCATTTTGGTAATGGGCTTTTAAGTTATTGTGCGTTTGTAAGTAATTTAGCATGTCGGCTGAGTGTATATACGCTTTTGCTATTTCGGTGTCGGCGGTAGAGCTTCCTCCTACACCTAAGCCGCTTAATAACGCCATTGATGGGTCCATTGTGGCCATACCATCGGGCTGCTGTATAATTAATTGCGCTCGGCTCTCAAATCTTGGGGCCGCCCACGCAAGCTGATAAAACGCAAACACTAAAAAAGGAACAACTAACAATAATACCCATGGTTTAGCCAATAAGTTAAATACGTGATTACTGTTTAACTGGGCGTAAAACGCTTCCCACTGTTTAAGCTTGGCGGTTTTATTTTTGTTAGGTGTTTTACTATGCTCGGTTGACGAGCTAGTTTGTGTTTGCTTTGCTTTATTATTTATTTTGTTCGAAAGCCTAGTTAGCTCTTTATTTATTGGCTCGCTTTTAGGGTTTAAATTACGTGCACGCTGCATAACACGCCTTGCTAGGTATGCATCGTTTGGCTCTATTTGTTGGGCAAGTTCTATTAATTTTTCGCCGCTATGCCAAATGGCTTTATCGGTTTTTAACCCAAGCTCTGTAAAACGTTTTTCTATTTTTTCTACTGCTTGTTGACTCATAATTATAATGCCTGGTAATGAGCAATGCCTTGCTCTAAATCGTTGTAAAAAGTAAGTTCGCCTTGGTGCAGTACTATGGCGCTATCGCAAAAGTGGCGTAGTTCATCCATTTCATGACTTACCATTATTACATTGGCACTTTTACTTTTTTGTGTGAGTGATTCGCGGGCTTTTTTTCTAAATTTTGCATCCCCTACCGATGTAACTTCGTCAATTAAGTAAATATCAAAATCTATGCCTATTGAACACGCAAAAGCTAAACGGGGTTTCATGCCGCTTGAGTAGGTGTTTACTGGTAGGTCAAACTTTGGGCCTAGCTCTGCAAATTGGCGCACACGGCGCACATATAAATCAAGGTCGGCTACGCCGTTCACCATGCCTATAAAGCGGGCGTTTTCGGCGCCGGTCATTTGCGGGTGTATACCCGTAGCTAAAGCCACCGGCCACGACAAATGCAGGTCGGTAATTATTTCGCCTTTGTTTGGGTATTCACTGCCTGCCAGCATTCTAAACAAGGTCGATTTACCCGCACCGTTAGAACCTAAAATAGCAATATTATGACCACCTGGTATTTCAAAATTTAAATTTTTAAATATGTATTGGTTCCCTAATGCAGAGGGGTAATACTTTGTGACATTTTTAAGCTTTATCAACTTCCTACTCCTTGTTGCATTGGGTTACCTACTTATGGCTTGCTTCCACGATATATGGTAAATGCATATCGAAAAAAACAAGGCAACTAGGGCCGACGAAAATAAAAACAACTCACTTACAGCTTCAGCGCTGTAGGTGCCGTATGCGGCGTGGCGAGTAAGTTCTATGGCATGAAGTATTGGGTTCCAATCTAGGTATGGCCAATATTCTTTTGGTACATCTTGCATTGAAAAAAACACCGCCGATATAAAAAACATAGGCCTAGATAACACACTTTGTATTTTACTTATTTCAGGTATGTAGCACTGCGCAATAGCAAACATAAGCGCTAACGATACTGCAAATATCCATAGAGTTAATATATTTATTATTACAAATAATGGGTCGTCTAATTTAAAGTCCATTTTTAAAAAATACATAATTACAAATATTAAAATAAAAACGGCAAGCTTAATTAATAAGTTAAATAACGCCGCGGCTAAAACACTGCTAATGGGTTGCACTTGCCTAAATGCAAACAAGGCTTTATTTTTTTTTATCGCGCCAGAGCAACTTGTTAATGTTTCTAAAAATAATTGCACTAAAAGCATGCCATACATCATAAATTCGAACGTGGGTATGGTGTGTGTATCTCCACCATCCATACGCCCGCGCATATACGACAGCATAAATATAAAGCTTAATGGCTGTAATACGGCCCAAGCAAGGCCTAACCTGTCGTTAAAGCTTGTGCGAATTTCACGAACAAAAAGGGCAAATATAACGTCGCGCCATATTGCCCAGTTATTACGTTTTAATACTGTGGTCATTTACGTTGCCACATTTGCCGCAATAGCAATTTGATAAATTATTTGCGTTATGTCTTTAACCGATTGCAAAAATTTAGTGTCGACTTTTGGCAGTACTAAAATTTGGTCGCCCGGTTGTAATCTGCCATAAGCATCTACGTCAATCATGCCGTTAGGGTGTATTACCATTATTTGCTCGTAATTGGCTCGGTCGCTATAACCACCCGCCCATGCTATGTAATCGTCTATTGTTGCATTTGGATTATATACCAACGCCTGAGGCATAAGTACTTCACCGCCAATATGAATTAGGTCTGTTTTGGCAGGAATATACACTACGTCGCCTTGCTCTAACCTAATGTTGGCCACTTGACCTTGATCGGAAATAACAACTTTACCTAATGGCACCGCTTTACGTGCGCGCTCGGTAAATTCTAATATCATTTTACCTTCTTCTGCACGTATTTTAGCTTCTCCGTCGGATGATGCGGGTGCTGTAAATACACTTCGCTCTAATCGGTCTAGCGCTTGCTCAATCATCTCTTTTTGTTTTTTGGCTACACTTTTGCGCTGAATGTAAATTGATTGGTAATCGGCCAAATCTTTGTCTATTTGTATATTGGCAAGCAAGTCGTGTAAACGGGTATTATTGTTTACTGCAAAGTATGATGGCCCTAAGTAACTACCTGCTACTTGTATATCAAGCACTTGAGCACGCATATCGTCATTGAAAATGAGGCGATCGCCGTCTTTAAGGGTAAAGTTTTTGAACTCGTTGTAGGGTAAATAAACCGAAAAAGGCCCAGTATCGCGATCGCCCACTATGCCTACATGGCTTACTTTAGCCAATGGTAGTGCAAACTTAGCTAGCTGCTCGCCAGTGGCATGGTTGTTTTTAAACTCAAATCTAAATGGTGCTCTTACACTACCCGATACAACAACCGTAGCCTTTTGACGCTCGACCAATATTACGTCGTTATCTTTAAAATTAAATTTTGGTAAGTAACCGCTTAAAATAAAGTCGTATAGATCGATGTTTTGGATTACTTGGTCGTCTCGGAGTACTTTTATAGAACGATAACTGCCGCGCTCTGAGTCTATGCCTCCAGCACGTTTTAAATAATACAAAATACTGTCAGACGCTATACCTGCGTATTGCCCTGGGCGTGCAATACTACCACTAATGTAAACACTCACAGGGGTAGCTGTAAGCAAGTTTACATATATTTGTACGCTGTTTTTATACACTTCTTTAATTTTTTTACTGACGTAACTATTTAGCTGGCTTGCTTTTGTGTTGGCAACATACACAGGGCCTACGTTAGTAATAAATAGGTTACCTTGGTTATCTACCGTTACTACTTCAGATTGGTTAATTGCACCCCACAACCAAATAGACACTTTGTCGCCTGGGGCTATTGTGTAGTCGTCGTTAAGGCCGTCGAGCCTTTCACTTTCGTAACCTCCAGCAAACAAGTTTGCGCCGTATGGCGGTGGTAAGCCAACCTCTGCACTTGGAAGTAATTGGGCGGCCGACATTTCTCCGGGTAATAATGTACCTGAGCGCCCTTGTTTACTGTAGCTGCTAGTTTGCAATGAGGCGTTAGGTAGTTGGGTTTGTGTTGTGCCAGCAGTTTCTAACTGGCTAAGTGATATTTGTTCAGCTGCATTGGCATGGCTTACTAATAAACTAACGCTAAAACATGACAGTGCTAAAATTGCTTTAACGCTTTTGCTAAAAATTTTCATAAAACGCTTAAGCTCCAAAATGTATTTGACTATTTTTATTTTTAATAATCTGAGGAATAACAATCCATTCTTGATTGGCATTTTTACATATAGATCTTCTTTCTTGTTTAGCTGGTTGTGCTAACTCTTTTAAAAAAACGGTTCTACACGGCTGACCTAAGGCTGAGGTGTATTTTTGGCCCAATATAAATTCAATATTTTTATACTGCCCTGTGTACCCTTGGTATTGCGATTCCATTACTTTATTTAAAGATTTTGGCAATACACTTGCGGGTTTTGTTGGTACCGGCTGGTCTATTAACGCACGAGTAGCTTGTAATACCGGAGGTGACATTGCACAGCCTGAAAGCAATAAAATAGTAGGTATTGAAAGTACAAATTTGTTTATTTTCATTATTTATTTTCTATTATGTGGTTTTGTAGCAAAATAAAATTCCTTTGATGCTATTAGTTAAAGCCCTAATTTTTTCCATGCTCGCATGGTGAGCTCTTTGTAACAAACAAATAGCGCTAAAAATAAGGCTAGCATAATCCATTCAGCCACTAGGTAAACCTCGGCTAAGCAACCAATTATGGCTAGTATACTTGCAGCCATTGAAATAACAATAAGCGAACGTTTATGGCTAAGACCGCAGGCCTCTAATAGGTGGTGTAAATGCTGTCTATCGGCTAAAAATGGTGATTGCCCAGACTTGATTCTGCGTATAATTACGTTTGCCATATCAATTAATGGCACGGCAATTATATATAAAGCGGTTACAGGCCTTAAAGCGGGGTCTTCAAGCTCAACGCCTATGACCATTAGCCAAATAAGTGTTAAGCCAATAAGCATGTTTCCTGAGTCGCCCATAAATATTTTAGAAAACGAGCTATGCAGCTTAAGGTTAAATACTAAGTAGCCCAGTAAGGCTGCAATAAATAGCGCAGGAAGCAAACTCCATGCATTAGTGACCCTACTTAGCAAAAAAGCTAATGCAGCAAATGCAACTAAACTTAATGCACCTGCTAGCCCATCCATTCCATCAATCATGTTAATGGCGTTAATACCCGCAATTATAGCTATTATAGTTAGTAAAACGCCCAGTACGCCTAGTTTTAGTTCTATGCTTCCTAGTATATAACCCAAGCTATGCAGGTATATTTCGGTACCAAAAATAACAAGTGATGCTACAAGGACTTGCGCAACTAAACGAACCCTAACAGATAACTGATAACGGTCGTCTAATGCACCTAAAAACAAAACAAGTGCAGAAGCAACCAAATATAAGTTTAGATCTCGACTGTACTTTATAAACAATACTGATGTAATAAGAACCGACAAGTAAATGGCAATTCCACCAATTAATGGAATATGCCCTTCGTGTGCTTTTCGTGCACATGGCAGGTCAACCAATCCAGTTTTTACTGCAATTGGGTTTATTACTTTTATTGCTAATAGCGAAACAAAAAACGTAACTGAAACAGGAAACCATAAATCCATTATTTATCCACTTAGGCAGCTCTTTTTTTGGCTTGCCTTACTTATAAAATTATAAATATCTACAATTTTTAGTTGTTATATTCGTAATTATCACATTATGTAAAATATAACACATTTACAAAGCGAGCGAACTTGAATATTTTTACGCTACTTGAATGTCATTTTTATTACGGTATTTTTTACCTTGTATAAAGATATCTATTATTTTCTAAACACAGCCTGAACACTGTAAATTTAGCGCTTTTAAAGGTATTGCGAGGTATATAAGAACGCTATTCAAAAATAAGTGATTAACTAGCCTAGTTTTAATTGCATGTTTATTGACCTTTATCTAAATTAAAATATTAAATGAACAACAAGGAATGTTAATGAATATACTTCACCACGGCGCGGTTAATGGTGTTACAGGCTCATGCCATGAGCTTTTAATTGGTGATCAAACAAGTGTGCTTATTGATTGCGGGTTGTTTCAAGGCGAAGACTCTAAAGACGATTTATCAATAGAGTTTGGTATTAGCCACGTTACCGCGCTCATTGTTACGCATTGCCATATAGATCATGTGGGCCGAATTCCCTATTTATTTGCCGCGGGCTTTAAAGGGCTCATATTTACCTCGCAAGCCTCAGCCAGTTTATTGCCATTAGTAATAGAAGACGCATTAAAAGTGGGCGTTACACGCGACCCTAAAATTATCAGTGCCTGCTTAAACTTACTAAAGCGCCGTGTTGTACCCGTTGATTTTAAAACATGGTTTAACTTGCCATGCAATGGACAGCAAAGTGCTAAAGCGCGGTTTCAGCGAGCTGGGCACATTTTAGGCTCAGCCTATGTTGAAATTGACGTTAAAACGAATAAACATAGCAATAAACTAAGTAGCATTCATCGCATTGTATTTTCGGGTGATTTGGGCGCTCCATACACGCCATTACTCCCCTCGCCTAAAGCGCCTTATAAAGCCGATACTTTAGTGATTGAATCCACCTATGGTGATAAAAACCATCAAGGGCGTAAACAGCGTACCCAAACACTTAAAAAAGTAATAGAGCGCGCGGTTGCAGATAATGGAGTGGTGCTAGTGCCTGCATTTAGTATTGGCCGAACCCAAGAGCTCCTATATGAACTAGAACAACTTATACATAGCTCTTGTAAGCATTCTAAATGGCGAGATATTCACGTAATACTAGACTCCCCCATGGCTGCAAACTTTACTGCTCAATATAAAAAATTTAAACACTTATGGGATAACGAAGCAAAACAAAAAGTAGCCAAAGGCCGTCACCCACTTGATTTTAAAAACCTAACCACGGTTGATTCGCACAAAGAGCATATTGCCATTATTAATTACTTAAGTACGCGGCAAACGCCTGCTATTATTTTAGCCGCCAGCGGTATGTGTACCGGAGGCCGAATAGTTAATTACCTAGGGCGATTTTTAGGTGATGCTACTACCGATGTTTTATTTGTTGGCTACCAAGGGAGAGGTACGCTAGGCCGCGACATTCAACAATACGGCCCACGTAATGGTTATGTATTTATAAACCATACACGCGTTACCATTAATGCCAAAGTACATACAATTAGCGGCTACAGTGCGCATGCCGATCAAAACGGGTTAATTAAGTTTGTAACGGGTATGCGCAAAAAGCCAAGCCATATAAAAATTGTGCATGGCGATGATGATGCAAAAGCTGCATTGGCAAATAAGTATAAAGAGATTTTGGGCAGTGATGTAAAAATTGAGATAGGAAATTAGCTTTAACGCGCCAGCAAGCAAGCCGCCTGAGTGGCGTTATACCTCAATACTAGTAGCTTGGGATACCTTTGTAGGCGTGAAGCTTGTGCACGCGAATTGCTAAGACCTAAAACACCTACAATCATTTACCGAAAAAGCCACTCAAGAACTACTTATATTAGGCAAAACGGTAACATTTGATTGGCTAGCTTGTTTTTCTTGCCAGTTAAGGTCGCAAATACCATCTGTAGGAGAAAAAGCTGTGGGCGCCTGTAAAAGTAATTTACGAATTTGAGGATGGTCAGACTCATCACATGCAATTTTTAGGTTAGCTAAAAAGGTATCTAATTCAGCCCATGGCATTTTTATTTCGTGGGCGCTTAGTATTCTAGGATGATCAGTACCAGTAACATTATCGCCAATTAACAACTCTTCGTATAATTTTTCACCTGGGCGTAAACCTGTGCACTTTATTTCTATATCGCCATCAGGTTGTTTGTCATGTTTTACTTCCAATCCAGACAAATGCACCATTTTTGTTGCAAGGTCTTTAATTTTTACAGGCTCCCCCATATCAAGCACAAACACATCGCCACCGACCCCCATTGCACCGGCTTGAATAACGAGCTGAGCTGCTTCTGGTATGGTCATAAAATAACGCGTGATATCTTGATGAGTTAATGTTATTGGGCCACCTGCTTTTATTTGTTTTCTGAAAAGAGGTACAACCGAACCCGATGATCCTAAAACGTTACCAAATCTAACCATGGTGAAGCGTGTTGTATTTTGTACCTCCGACAGACCTTGCAAAACAAGTTCGGCCATACGCTTAGTTGTTCCCATTATATTTGTTGGGCGAACAGCCTTATCGGTAGACACTAAAACAAATGTTTCCACATTTGTAAAAATGGCTGCAGTTGCTAAGTTATAAGTCCCGTAAATATTGTTGCGAACACCTTCAACTACGTTATGCTCTACTAATGGGACATGCTTGTACGCTGCTGCGTGGTAAACAGTTTGAATACTAAATGTAGAAAATGTAGATTCAACAAGCTTTTTATTCTGAATAGAACCTAGTATGGGTAACACTTCAATATTTAAGTTATTTGTAGAGCAGAACTCTGAAAGCTCTTTTTCAATTGCATAAAGAGCAAATTCAGAGAGTTCAAATAATACAATTTTTGTTGGGTTATTTTTTACTATTTGCCTACACAGCTCTGACCCTATAGAACCACCGGCGCCAGTAACCATAACGGCTTTATTGGTAATATTTGATGACATTAAATCTTGTCTTGGTTTAACTGATTCTCTTCCAAGCAAGTCATCTATTTCTACATCTTTGATTGCGTCAACGCTTGTAGTGCCCGACACTATATCCGCCATCCCCGGTATAGTCATTACTTGAAGTTTGTACTTTTCAATTGCGTTTAGTACTTCTTTTCGACGACTTCTTGATGTGCTTGGTAAGGCAAGTAAAATCTTCTTAGCTGATTTTTGCTTTGCAACTTCAGCTATTTGTGTAGGTGAATAAATGCATAACCCTTGAATTACCGATAAATGTTTTTTAGCGTCATCATCTATAAATGCAACCGGGGAGTATTCAGGCCCACTAGCGAGTGCTGTTGCTAATTGCCTTCCGGCAGAACCAGCACCATATATAATGACACTTTCTTTACGGCGCATGGTGATTTGCCCTACTATGGCGCGCACTGTTAACCTTGATCCACCAACAAATAAAATACAAAAGCTAGCATAAATAAAAGGAACGGTTCGGGGTACTGAGGCACTTAAAAAGAAAGATAAAACAGTTAAGTATAATGTAGATAGCAAAACGCCAGCTGCAATGGCCCACATTGCTTGTGTGTTCAAATAACGTAATACAGCTCTGTATAAACCTAGCTTTACAAAACTAAATAAACTCAGTGGTAGTAGAGTAACTAGTAAAAACCATGTATGTGTATTTTTTAAAACAACTGTACTATCAAGCCTAAGCAAAAAAGAAAGCCAAAAAGCCACTATTATAAATACGCTGTCGATAAGGAGAGAAATAACTCTTTTTTGGGGACGTGGTAAACTAACTAAAAACTTTAAAAACACAATACATTTCCCTGAAGTTAGCAATTATACTGCTATTCTATTGGTTACAATTTTACTACAAGATGAACAACCAATGCACTTAATAAATAAAGACTATATACAATATTTTATATAGTCTTTATGTGTTTGGTTATTTTTTGTAAGTAAACGTTATTGCTTTGTGTATTTTACTTTAAGGAAGCAGAGGTAAATACCTCTTTAACTACTTTTATTGTTTTGTCCATTTCACTTTCGGTTAATGTAGGGTGTACCAAAAACATTATTGAAGTATCACCTAACTCTACAGCATGAGGTAAACGTTTTTTAGGTCTCCATGGGGTATCATCAAATGCTTTTTCAAGGTAAACCTCTGAACAACTCCCCTGAAAGCAGGGTACACCATATTCCACAATTTTGTTTACTATACGATCGCGATTCCAGCCATCAGCTAAATACTCAGGTTTTATAAACATATAATGCTTATATTCAGCGTGTTGTATGTACTTTGGAATGTTAACCAACCTTACACAATCAAGATTTCTGACCGCTTTGTCTAACTGTACAGCATGCCCTTGGCGTTTTGCAGTCCAATCCCCCATTCTTTTTAATTGTATACGGCCGATAGTAGCCTGCATTTCAGTCATGCGCCAATTAGTGCCAAAACTCTCATGTAGCCACCTAAAACCAGGGGGGTGCTCTCTGTTATAAATAGCATCAAAGCTTTTACCGTGGTCTTTATAACTCCACATGGTTGACCACAACTCTTTAGAGTTAGTCGTTACCATGCCGCCCTCACCGCCGGTGGTCATAATTTTATCTTGGCAAAAGCTCCATGCTCCTATGTGACCTATACTTCCAACAGAGCGGCCTTTGTACTTAGCACCATGCGCTTGTGCACAGTCTTCAATTACATAAAAACCATATTCTTTACTGAGCGCCATTATTTCGTCCATTTCGGCTGGCATACCCGCTAAATGAACAACAATAACTGCTTTAGTTTTTGTCGTTAATACTGCTTTTATAGATTCAGCAGTAATAGCCTGGCTATTTAAGTCAACATCAGCAAAAACAGGAGCAGCACCAGATGTAACAATACTTGAAGCAGACGCTAAAAAAGTGCGTGGCGTAGTGATTACTTCATCACCAACACCTATGTTTAATGCTTTTAAAGCAATGTCGAGTGCTAGTGTGCCATTACCCAAGGCTATGGCATATTCACTATCAGCCCATGTTGCAAATTCTTTTTCAAATTCACGCCCTTCAGTGCCCGTCCAATAATTTACCTTATTAGATAAAATAACACGGCTAACTGCATCGGCTTCTTCTTGTGTAAAGCTAGGCCATGGGGAAAATGGGGTATTTAACATTGAATTCCTATAAATTATAAAGGCTTAAGTATTTTTTGAGACTTTAATGCAGGGGGACCCGTAAGCAATTACACCCGATGGTATATCTTTGACAACCAAACTACCTGCACCAATTAATGTATTATCACCAATATGAATGAGTTGCTTTACTTTACTACCAATACCTATCCAACTAGCTTGACCAACATTGACTCCTCCTGCTAACGATGTGCCTGGACAGATGTGCGTAAAGTCATCTATTTTACAATCATGCTCAATTATAGCTGAAGTGTTAATTATACAGCCACGGCCTACTACTGAAAAGGCGTTAATAACAGCGTTAGCTGCTATGACAGACCCTAAATCTATTTGAGCATATTTACTTATAACAGCAGTTGGGTGAATAAGCGCAGGAAGCATGTAGCCTTTTTTGGCTAATGTTTCTATTTTTACTTTTCGGGTAATGTTGTGACCTATAGCAACAGCCACGCTTACCTGATTACTTGGTACATCAAGCAGGTCTGAAAATGTACCTATAACAGGCCAGTGCTCTATATTTTTTTTATTTGGAAATGCATCATCATAAAAGTTAACACTAAAGCCTAGTTGCTCCGCAATATCAGCTATTACTTTACCGTGGCCACTAGCCCCTATAATAGCCAACGTTTTAATCGTTGCCTTAGTCATTATTAGAGCCTTTAAAAGGCTCAATAGTTACGTGCCCATCAGCACTTATACCTTCACGCACAAATACTTTTTTTACCGTTAACAGTAATATTTTAATATCTAGCCAAAAACTTTGGTTATCTACGTACCAAACATCAAGCTTAAACTTTTCATCCCAGCTAATTGTATTGCGCCCATTTACTTGTGCCCAACCAGTTATACCTGGGCGAACATTGTGTCGGCGTGCTTGCTCGTTACTATAAAGCGGTAAATACTGCACAAGTAATGGCCTTGGGCCGACTAAACTCATATCGCCTTTTAATACATTAAATAAACCGGGGAGTTCATCTAAACTAGTCGAACGTAAAAAAGCACCAAACGGTGTCATCCGCTCATCATCTGGTAATAAGTTACCATGCTTATCTTTACCATCAAGCATGGTTCTAAACTTCATCATTTTAAAAACATTACCATTCAAGCCTGGGCGGTCTTGGGTAAATAAAATAGGTGAGCCTAATTTAGCACGTACCAATATCGCTACAATCGCAATAACAGGAAGCAACAAAACAAAGGCACTTAATGCCACTATAAAGTCAAATAGTCGTTTCATTAAATAAACCTATATATTTTTCACTTAATAATGAAAAACTTCTCTCTTTTGTTAAAAAATTAAAACCTGAAATTCCAATATTTTCCCTCTGTTGAGTAGACATTGATTCATACATTTTAATTACACTTGCAAAAACATTACTATTTTCAGCTGGGGTAAATTCACCGCAGTTGGCTTCATTTATCATGGATGGAAAACCAGAATACATACAAACAATAGGTTTTTTTGCATACATATAATCAATAAACTTATTCAAAGATATACCATATTTATATATTTTTTCATCACGTACCGAGGCAACAAGTAAATCAGATAGACCAAGTAAATGTTGTATCTTTTCTTTCTTTATTCTAGGCGCAAAAGTTATATTATTGAGCTCTTTAGAGCTATCAATTAACTGCTCCTCTAAATAGCCACCACCGACTAGTAAAAAATGTATATTGCTATAGTTTTTCAATTTTTTAGCTGCATCAACAATGTACTCTAAAGCGTTAGCCTCTCCAAAAGTACCCGTATAGGTTACGAGGAATTTATTTTTAGGAATATATTGTTCTATGTATTCTTTACTTAATTCTTCCTGACTATTTTTGTAAAAATCAAAACTCACACCTTGAGGAATACAATGTACTTTAGAACCTAGACCGACTTCCTTTTCAACATGTATTTTTAAACCGGGCATAGTACCAACAATAGCATCTGAATATTTATAGCCTAACCTTTCAATTTGGTTTAGAAACCAAATTAATGGGTGGTTTGCGCTAAAGCCTTTTAAGTCTATTAACGTTTGTGGCCAAATATCCCTAACCTCAAATATAAACTTAGCGTTATAAAACTTTTTATAAAAGCAGCCAGTTAGCACTGTGAATAATGATAGTGAGGAGGCAATAATAACATCGGGTTTCTCATACCTTTTATTAAATGCCATCAAAAATATAAAAAAATCAAACCACAACCAACTTAAAATACGTTTGATACTGGTAGCTTTGGAGTATTTTATGGTATTTACCCAAGTAACATTAAAGTTATTACTCTTTTCATCAAAATAACGGCTTTTAAATTTTGGTAAACGACTGAATAAGTGAGAAGAATTTGAGATTATAAGCCTCACACTATAACCCGCTTTCGCAAACTCATTGCAAAATCCGGCATGCCTTGTATTCGCGCCATATTTTTCTATGTTGGCATATTTTGATACATACCATATATTTTTTTTCATATACTATTATTTACTTTTCGAGTAGTTTTAAGGTGTGTAATTAAGTTGTGTTAATTTATTTAAATTTAAACAGTAGCAATTGATACATTAATTTTGAGCATTTGATATAACTTCCTCATACACATTTTTCATATTCTTGACACAAATATTCCAGTCATAATGATTTTCGACATGTTTCTGAGCTGCTAAACCCATATTAACTCTAATCTTTTCATTCAATATTAACTTTTTGATAGCATCGGCTGCGGCTTGAGGGTTTTCTTTAGGAACAACGAAACCTGTTACATTATCTATTACTACCTCAGGTAACCCCCCCACATCAGAAACAACAACGGGTCTCGCTGCCGCACCTGCTTCTATAATAGCAACACCAAAGCTCTCACTGTCTAATCTACTTAGAGCAACATATACATCAAGTTTTAGAAGCTCTTCAATAACCTTTGTGTGCTCTACTGGGCCAACAAATTCAGTTAACTTGTCCACACCCTCTTTTTTTGCTAACAACTTCAGCTCTTCAAGCTTAGGACCACCGCCCACTAATCTTAATTTCAATCTTTTAGCTATTTCAGGTGACGTCTTTTTAAAATGGCAAACTAATAATGAGAATGATTGTATGAGTGTATCTATACCGTACTTGTCAGCCATTGTTTTTACGGTACCTATAACAATATCATCACGTTCTAATTCGGTCTGCTGTTGTATACACATTTTGTATTTCTGTGAATCGACTCCAAAAGGAGTAATAAAAATTTTCCTAGTTTTTTTTAATAAGCTATTGGTTTGCACCGCCATACAATGACTTGTAGAAGCAACTGAATCAGAGCAAATAATATTGCGTTTTACTAAGTATTTATGAAGCGGTGAAACATAAGGAAAGTCATATACATCACTCCCCCAAACCGACAATAACCATGGGTGAAAGTTTACAAGCCTAGCTGTCGTACCATAGCCACTTGCGTAATGCGCATTAACTAAATCGGGTTTAATCTCTGCAAGTAATTTTTTAACTGCTGGTACCATTAAAAAATACCCTAAAGAACCTTTGGTGTTTAGTATATGGACAGTAATTCCATGATCCATTGGCACAAGTAAAGGATGTTGGCTAATAACAAAAACCTCTACTCCGGCAGAGTTTAAGCCATTTGCCCAGCGAACTGTATGAATACTAGAGGCTCCTGCTAATAAAACTACTTTCATTTTCTTAAATCCTTTTGAACCTGTTTAGCTCGCGCAACCCAAGTATGCTGTTCAGCCACTGTATTCATCTCACTTTTTACTTTTACTAATTTTTGTCTATCGTTTAGCAAATCAACAAAAAACTTAGTTAAGGCTGAAGGCTTGTAATCAATAGCCCAGCCTATTTTATTATTTTTAACAAAATTGCCCGCTAAAGTACCGTTTGAAGCTAAAATAGGTTTCCTACTACCTAAATATTCATATAATTTAACTGGGGCGGCAAACTCCCAATACTCATGAGGTTTAACAAAAACTGACACTATATCAGCTTGTTGCATCAACATTTTCATGTCTTCACCAACTTTGTGGACTATCTTTATATTATCGGTTAAAACAGGATATGTATCCTTTACAGATAACCATTCATTTTCTCGGGTACAGATAGTTAAGGTGATTTTTGAAAATTGTGATACGACTTCAAATAGAAAATGCATTTGGTAATGCTCTGACATGCCGCCAACATAAAAAATATTTAACTTTCTATCTTTTAAACTACTTAGATTAACATCAGCATCAAAATGATTTTTATTATCACTCCCTGGTGGTAAAGCTTCAAATATCTTACCATTCACTATAGGTACATATTTTCCCATTTCAAGTGATGGTAAATAAAGCTTTGTTAGATACTTATTGTAATTTTTTAAATCGTATTTATAAGCTAATTTTGCTGTTGCGACTTTTAAAAAATTTAAATCGCTACCGTATCCTTCAAATGCCCAGTATATATCCCTATAAAATAAACCAATCTTAATATTTTGCCTTTTACAAAAGTTAAAAAAGCCAAAGTCTAGCAATGGATTAAGTGGTAAATGATGTTTATCAGTTAAAACCGTAGGCATAGTAGAGCTTTCTGAGTAAACAAAGTCGTACTCTACTCCCTTTTGTATTTTATTTTTTATTTTTTTTATACGTTTTTTTCGCTCAGCGCTATAACCAGTAACTAAATCAACCTCATAACCTAATGACTTAAACGCGTTAAGCATCTTAATGGGCCTAATTCCACTTGCTGATGTTGCTTGATAATTTAGTGGTAGCGGATGATGAAATATCATATTCTTAGACGTCATAAGGTTATTTACCTAACTTACTTTTTGAGTTGTGTATAGAGATACTCTGTTTTTTAGTATCAAAAAATGTCAGAGTAAAGAATAGAAAAAATATCAAATTGCCCAGTACGCTAGATGAAATAACAGTAGATACCATAGACAATATAAGTACAGATATTTTTCGGTTAGAAAACTTTGATAGATAAATAAATGCAATGGAAAATAAAAAAAGCCCAAACCAGCCTATCCAGTACCCCAGCTCAACAATAATAGAATGAGGATTTTGGAACATAAGTGCAGGGTTAAATTCTGCGCCTTTAGCAAACATGAAGTAGTTTCCAATTTCACCTGACCCAATCCGTAGGCTGTCAAAATTTTCAAAAAAGTGAAAATATGAATCTAATCTAATTGACATTGAACCGTCTTTACTCAAGCCTCCAGTAAGAACTAGATATATGCTATCTACTCTGCTAATTACACGTCCTAAAACACCATCACTGGCTGTGGAAAAGTAATTATAAGAAAAAGCTAACAGCAAACAAACCATACCTACATAGATAATGTTTTTTAAATTATATCCTCGGCTAAAAATAAAAAATAAAAAACCCAATATAAGTGCTGATCTGGAACCGGTTAAAAGTAGCAGCAGTAAAGCAGAACCCCATATTAGCCGCTTTTTCCAAAGGGTAAAGTTAGCTTCAATACCAATAAACAAATAAGCAATTAGTAAAACAACGCAAGCGAGATCGTTTGGGTTAGTAAACGTACCTGTTATCGCAAAAAAAGCGCCGTATTCTTCACTAATAGGAAGTCCAATACCAAACGTGTATGTAGCAAACTGGCCGAGGCATATAAATACCTCTGCAATCAAAAATAAAATAATTAAGTTATATTTAAATTTTACTGCGTTGAAGTCTTTGCTGTAATAATAAAGTCGAATAATTGATAATATTAAAAAAGGCAGAACTAAGATCACTAAAAAATGTGTAGTTAAAAACTTACCATTAAATGGTTTTAAGACATAATAAAGAGTCGATATTATTGTGTAATTGAAGAATAAGAGAACACAAACCCAGTCAGTTGCTTTTAGCTTAGTTTTCATCCTTACTTCTATAACAAATACTATGAACATCATTATTATTATTGGGCCATATGCAATAGCCCCCATATTAAAAATGTATCCTAAGAAAGTAGATATAAAAATAGAAACTATGAATACAGCATATATATCGGTGACTCTAAGCAAATTTAATTACCACCTGTTCTAAAAGTGCTTTACGAGATTGCCTAAAGAAAAACAAACCAAAAAACAATAGTCCTCCCCAGATAAATAGTATTTCTTTGCTTCCTCTCAAATATAGAGTATTCAATATCGTAATGAATACAATCAAGGTAACTGCTAAATAACTTTTTCCTGAAGGAATATTTCTCCAGACCCTTCTAGAAAGTTCTGTTCGAATAATATAGAAAAACCAAAACGACACAGCTGTGGACACAGCTGCACCAGCAGCTCCGTAAATTGGAACTAAAAAATAATTTCCAACTCCATTAACAATCATAGCGGTTAGGGAAGCAAACATAGCAAGGTATGTCTTTCTAGCAATTGTAATCCCTACAGCTGTAGTCTCTGATAATGTATAAAACAACGGTCCAATCAAGCATGTTGTAATTAAATATTCCACAGCCCCATACTCTTTTGGTAGCAATAGAGGTAACAACCAAGATAGCAGTCCCGATATAACGATAATAAAGAAAATAGCTGCTAATAAATGCTCTGAGATCATATCGATTTTATTAAAACAAACGCTTTTTTCACTTACCCACTTAAATACTAGTGGAGCCCAAATAATATTAAATACACTTGAGAATACAGTGGCAACAGCTGCAATACTTATAGTTACCGAGTACACACCTAACTCTGAAAACGTCGATAAAGCTCTAATAGACAACTTGTCCATAACATTTAACCCCCAAGCAGCTAGCCCCCCTATGACTAAAGGAAGACCAAAATGTAAGAGTTTTTTTAGCTCTTCTATATCAATCATCTGACTAAGTGACCTAAGCCACACCAAGCGAGTATTCCAAGCAAACACAAAGAAAACTAAAGTAATCGATAAGGAGTGAGCAAGAATTAAACTATAAAAATTTGTTTTGAACCCCAACCAAACAATACAAAGTATGAGGGTTAAAAAAGAAATTTTTGGTAATAATTGACTCATTGAATATGCAATCGCGCGTTCTTCCATTCTCAATATTAGAGACAAAAAACGTGAACAAAAAGCAAGTACAAAACAGAGTAAGCTGAGAATAGTTAGATATTTATTATTTTCTTTATACAATAGGTTAGACAGTAACGTTTCATCTGAAAAATACAGTCCAAAAGAACATATCAATAATAAAGTAAAACCCGGTAGAAATGAGGCCTTGAATAATCTTGGTTTTATTTTAGATTCATGGTACTCACGAACATATGCCTGATCTAAACCCAAACAGAAAAGTAAAGTCATAAAACTGGAAAAAACCTGTAACATACTTATCTTACCAATATCTTCAACAGAGTAAAACCAAGTAATAATAGGTAGGCTGACTAGGCCTAATATTCCAGAACCTACAGGGCCAAGTAGATAACTCAATATCTTACTTTTCTTCATTAACGTCCAAGGCAAAATAATAAATTTCATTCAGTGATTCAATTACAACGGCTTCACTAAATGAGGAGTTACAATAGTCTTTAATTTTTTGTGCTTTAAAAGAGCTTTGGTTTTTATAAAGCAGAGACATTCCTTCAGCTAATGAATCTACTGAATTTTTATCTACCAAATATCCTACATCTGCATTTATTATTGATTCAGGGCCACCGCATTTTGTAGCAACAACAGGTTTACCAAGCGCTAAAGCTTCAACAAGCACTACACCAAATGTCTCGTATTCACTGGATAATACAAATGCATTTGCCGATGAAACATGTTTTAGAACTTCACTTCTTGATAATTTTCCCAAGAATATTACTTGCTCCGATACACCTAATTTTAAAGCTAAATCAACTAAGTTATTATACTCAGGGCCATTACCCCCTATGTATAATTTGATATTTTTCAGCTCAAAATACACTTTAGCAAAGGCTTTAATTAAAATATCAACACGTTTTTTCTTATCTAGCAAACAAACATTTATATATTTATAAGGCTCACCTGATTTAAGCTCAGGCAACCCTTTTGCTAAAAAATGGTTACTTACTATATTTGGGATATAGACCCATTTTTTTAATTTAAATGTTTCGTTTAATAATGATCTAAACTCCTGACTGACTGCAATATTAGCCTTAGAGTTGTTGACTACTTTATCTAATTCTCTTAATGCTTGCTGTTTAACTAAACCTCTTGCAAAAAAAGTGCTGTGCTCAGTTAGAACATACGGAATTTTATACCTTTTATTAATTGTATAAGCTAAAAGACCACCATTAATTAATGAATGAGCATGAAGTATGTCTGGCTCCCCATGTTCAGAC
>Ga0207891_1000401_pt1 | contig 30765 bp, 24 predicted proteins | sample LinPmetageLP50_FD_184061 | JGI IMG/M metagenome (GOLD analysis project Ga0207891, IMG submission 184061) | Marine viral communities from the Pacific Ocean - LP-50 (SPAdes) | ecosystem: Environmental > Aquatic > Marine > Oceanic | place: Pacific Ocean | collected 2011-08-27 | reverse complement strand
AAAGCGACAGTATAATGATAAACGGGGTTATGATAAAAGCAAGGATGAGTTTACGCGAACCTTCAATTTAATAGGAAACGATAGTACTGTCGCTTATATGAAAATTCGAGGTTTCACTAACGGTAGCTACGACGAATTTTATGAAGAAAGTTTTAAGACAATGGACTCTTTGGGGACAGAAAACCTTGTAATAGATTTGCGAGACAATGGAGGAGGCAGACTATCTGAAATAGATGAACTCTATTCTTATTTAACAGACAAAGAGTATACCTTTATCAATAAGAGTGAGGTTACCAGCCGTCTGCCATTTCTCAATTATTTTATGAGCAATACGAACCCGGGCTTTATAAGGGGTCTGGCAGTAGTGTTTTCTCCAGTGATTGCAGCACATAATTTAATTAAGACAGAAAAAAAGGACAATACATTCTACTACAAGTGGAAATATTCTAAACCCCAAGAACCAAAAGAAAATAACTATAAAGGCAACCTTTATGTGCTCATTAACGGAAATTCATTTTCGGCTTCTTCGGTACTTTCAACACATTTAAAAGCTACCAATCGAGCTACATTTGTAGGACAAGAAACAGGTGGTGCGTATAATGGTACCGTAGCGGGTCTGTTTAGAGGCTATGAGCTGCCTAATAGCAAAGTAGTGCTTAGAATTGGTTTAATGCAAATAGAAGCCCCTTATAAAATAGATCCGGACGGATATGGCGTTACTGCAGATGTTCCTATAAAACCTACGAGAAAAGACAGGGAAGAAGACCATGATCCAGAATTGCAATATATTTTAAATTCTATTGACTCTCTAGATTAGAAAGACGCATCTTAAACACTTCTTAAAAATTCGTAAATCAATTTTCAAAAGTGTAATTTTGTACTCGTTTTTTAAAAGCTTCTTCGGAAGTAATTATATATATCTAATTATCTAAAAATAATAGTATGTCAAAATATGATGTTGCAGTAATAGGTTCTGGTCCTGGTGGATATGTAGCGGCAATACGCTGCGCTCAATTAGGGATGAAAACCGCCATCATCGAAAAATATAACACCTTGGGTGGCACCTGCCTTAATGTAGGTTGTATTCCTAGTAAAGCGTTGTTGGATTCGTCGCACCATTATGAAGATGCCATCAAGCATTTTGAGGAGCACGGAATCGACATTCCAGGAGAAGTAAAAATCAACTTTAAAAAAATGATCGCCCGTAAAGCTTCGGTTGTGGAACAGACCACCAAGGGGATCGAATTTTTAATGAATAAAAATAAAATCGACGTCTTTACCGGTATGGGATCTTTTAAAGATGCCACACATATTGAAATTGATGGCGAGAAGAAAGAGACCATAGAAGCTACGAACATCATTATAGCGACAGGAAGTAAGCCTGCTTCCCTTCCGTTTATAAAAATTGATAAAGAGCGTGTAATCACTTCTACGGAAGCCTTAACGCTGAAAGAAATACCAAAACACATGATCGTCATAGGTGGAGGTGTGATTGGGCTAGAGCTAGGTCAAGTGTACAAACGGTTAGGGGCTGAAGTTTCGGTCGTTGAATATATGGACCGTATCATTCCAACCATGGATTCCGCACAGAGTAAGGAATTGATGAAAGTAATGAAGAAACAGGGCGTGAAATTTTATGTATCTCATAAAGTTTCAGCAGTTGAAAGAAAGAAAAACGAAATTACAGTTACAGCCACCGATAAGAAAGATAAAGAAGTGACTTTCACAGGCGATTATTGTCTGGTTTCCGTAGGAAGAAAAGCCTACACAGAAGGTTTAAAAGCAGAAAATGCTGGTGTGAAAATTACTGAAAGAGGTTTAGTAGAAACAAATGAAAAGCTACAAACCAATGTAAAAAACATCTATGCCATTGGAGATGTAGTGAAAGGTGCGATGTTGGCTCACAAAGCTTCGGAAGAAGGAACTTTAGTGGCCGAAATAATCGCAGGTCAAAAACCACACATCGATTATAACTTAATCCCAGGTGTTGTTTATACATGGCCAGAAGTAGCCAGTGTAGGGAAGACCGAAGAACAGTTAAAAGAAGCAAAAGTAGATTACAAATCGGGTCAATTCCCAATGCGTGCTTTAGGAAGAAGTCGCGCCAGTGGTGATACTGACGGATTTGTAAAAATACTTTCCGATAAAAAAACAGATGAGGTCTTAGGAGTTCATATGGTGGGAGCTAGAGTAGCAGATCTAATTGCAGAGGCTGTGACCGCAATGGAGTTTAGAGCGAGCGCAGAAGATATCGCCCGTATGAGCCATGCGCATCCTACCTATGCAGAAGCGGTAAAAGAAGCAGCATTAGCAGCTACTGGAGATAGAGCATTACATGTGTAGGAAAGGAATGTTAGTTATAGAAATAGAAAAAGCCGATACTTTTAACGTATCGGCTTTTTTCTGCGGAGGAAACTAATTTTAAAAATCTAGTGCAGTAAATATAAACCCTAAATTGACGGGTGTCTTAACGGTAAAGTTGGTATTATCATTAGCTCCAATAATCACTCTAAAACCCGTTGTCGTTTGACTAGAATAACATATGCCGATGCTATCGTCTGTACCTCAAGCGTTATAATTTAGAACAGAGAGTTGGATTAAATAATTAGCAGTTGCTCTTGCTCTTGGGAAAGTAACTTGAAATACGCCTGGGCTCACACGTCAAACCGTTGCGCCAGAAATTTTAATAGCAGCACCTGCTGCACTCACTTTACCTAAAGCAAAAGTTTGAGGACCTGTTTTGCTAAGGTTTTTAGTGGTGTCACTATACACAACCCAGATCTTAAACCCCGCACTGAATAACAGGGGTGTTGGGCGAAAGCTTTAAAAATCGACGAAAATCCTATATCATATAGGCTTATTCTTTCATTTTATGATAAATCAAGATATTTAAGTTAAAATATGTGATGCTAAATGCATAGTTTTTTTAGAACTGGATTGATACGCTATTCCAAAAATTCAGCAGTTATTTTTAGAATAGCACTGTCAGCGATCTTTTTCTTACTATTTTTAACGTATGAAAAATTGCTATCTTTTACTAATAACTGTCATGTTAATCTCTTGTAAGGAGGTTAAAACTCCTTTTTCTGCTCAATCTATTGTGGACAAGGCCATAGCAACAGTATGTTCAGATAATTGCGAGCAGGCTGAAATTTCATTTATATTTAGGGACAAATCGTATAAGAGTGTTCGTAAGGATGGAAATTTTAGGCTGGAAAGAATGTTTTCAGATAGTACAGCCACCTACCAGGATATTGTAACAAACGAAGGATTTTTAAGGTATCGAAATGATACCTTTCAGCAAATAGCAGACTCTACGGCTTTAAGATTGGCGAATAGTGTGAATTCTGTACATTATTTTGCACAGCTTCCCTTTGGCTTGAATGATCCTGCGGTTAACAAAGAATTGGTGGGTGATACCTCCATAAAGGGAGCTCCTTATTTTGAAGTTGAGGTCACTTTTTCTGAAGAAGGCGGTGGGACCGACTTTGATGATGTTTTTATGTATTGGATTAATAAGAAAACGTATACCGTGGATTATCTAGCCTATAGTTATGCCGTGAATGGCGGTGGCATTCGGTTTAGAGAAGCCTATAATCCCAGAGAGATAAATGGGATTAGGTTTGTTGATTACTATAACTATAAACCCGATACTTTAGAATATACTTTGGATCAACTTCCTAAGTTATTTGAACAAGGCGCTCTAGCATTGTTGTCAAAAATTGAATTAAAAAATATTGAGGTGAATCTTAACCCTTAATCTAGTTTAGAGACGGTGACCTCTCTATTGTCGCCAGTGATGGTCACTATAAACAAGGAAGCGTTATCGGTATCATCCATGTCCTCATAGGAGTTTTTACCTATAAGTTTGTTTGCAAACTGTGGTGTCGTATTACTGTGCCCTAAAACCAATACATTCTTTCCTTTTGTTTCCTTAATAAATGCGTCGTCATACATATTAGTGGGGTCATAAAACTGTATCTCCAGATTGTTGGCTTCTGCTGTAGGCGTCGCAGTTTGTATCGTACGATTATAGTTAGTAGAGTAGACCGCTTCAATATTTTTGTCGCTGAAATAATCTGCCCAGCGTTCTGCCCTTTGCTGCCCTTCGGTGCTCAGATCTGGATTTCGGTTTTCAGAATTGCTCCGGTCTTTTTCTGAATGCCTAATTAAGTAATACGTTGTAGTTTCAGAGTTTTCTGTAGAACTATCATTCTTTTTCACATTACCACAAGAAACAATTAGGGTCAATAAAATTGTAATTAAAATAAACTTGGTTTTCATAGTTTCGGTTTCAAGAAAAAAAGATAACACATTTTAAGAGATATTTTGAAAATACTAACTAAAAGTGTCGTTTAATTGTGAATCCATTATAAAAATACGACAGATACCTATTGTATCTTTATATAAACTTAAAATAAAAAAGCTATGAATACAGAGCAATTAAAAGGTAAATGGAAGCAGATAAAAGGGAATGCAAAGCAGCAATACGGAGTCACATTTGATGACGACGAAACTTTTTCTGAAGGTAAATACGATGAGATGGTTGGTAAAATCCAAGAGAAAACAGGAAAAGCCAAAGAAGATGTAAAAAAAGAAATAGATAGCTGGTAGAAATTCAGAGTATCTATTTGAAATCCCTCCAATTCAATTTGAATTGGAGGGATTTTTATATTACAGTACCTGTAAGGCAGTAACGATAGAATAAGATGCTACTAAAGCAGTAATCAATACAATATAGATCGCTAAAACGTAATTAGGACCCGGTTTCACTTTGTTGTCTGTGGGTATGTTTTCTTGTGCTTTCATAATGTGTGGATTTAAGGTAGTTTAGTAATATGACGAGCAACTCGTTAGTTTTGTTACATTTATAGTTCTATTTTTTTGTACCTTTTGTGTATGCGTACCGTTAATCTGTTTATTATTATTGTGTTTTTTAGTACAATTTCTACTGTTGCACAAGAAAACCGTGTTGATCATTTAACGCTTGATAAAATTGATAATTGGTATGAATTAGATGATTACTTAACTTTTTTTGAAGATCCTTCGCATAGTATTTCTTTTGAAGAGGTAATTGAAGAAAAATTTTATCCTGTGGAGCTACTGGATAAAAACCCGCAAGCAACTTATTGGTATCGCACTACCCTAATCAAGGATATAGCTGCTGATTCTTTGCAATTGTATTTTTATAGCGTCGACAAAACCGAAGTTTTTGTCCCAATTGGTCTTGATGACTATAAAAAGCATTTAACTGGGGCCTTGGCACAAAGAGACGAGCCAATTTCCCGGGCTCCAAAAATGTATTTTTTAACAATACCTACAGATGCTATTGATTTTGAAAGACCCTTTTATTACAATAAAACAGCAATCACCCCATGGGGCTATAATAATCTTGAAGTTCATCCAGATATTTTACTAACTCGTGATGGAATGGCAGTAGAGAATATGTTGTTGCGATCTGATGAAGGTGTATATCATTTTCTTTTGGGAATCACGTTTATTTCTTTCCTGTTATTTATGGTAAGTTATTTTGTGAGTAACGATAAGAGTTTTTTGTTATACAGTTTGTATCTTTTTTTTGTCACCCTCTACTACGCTAATAGGCTCCCTTTTTTAATCAATTTTTATAGTGGTTTAGAACCAAAGCTTTATTATTATGTAAACCAGATTACACATATCATCAATATTGGTCTTTATGTGTATTTCGTGGTATATTTTTTAGATTTCAAAAACAACTTTCCGAAGGTGTATTCCTTTTCAAAAAAAATGCTTTGGGGCATCACGATATTTGGTCTTTTGTATAGTTCTTTAATGGTTGTTTATCCATTTTTTCCGTTTCGCTTTTTAGCGATGGATCTTTTTAGAGCAATTTTTACCGTGCTTTCTTTGGGTATTTTTACTTATATCATGTTTAAAAAACCAAATCTGGTGGCAACCATAATTCTTATAGGAAGCCTTTTATTAATTATAGGAAATGTGATTGCCCTATTGGTGGGTGATTTTACATTTTTCTTAAAAATGGTAGTAGTAGAAATTGTTATTTTTTCTGCTGTCGTTAGCTTTAAGAATAAAATAAACGAAAAGGCGCGATTGAAAAGCAAATATGCCTTGGCTGTCGAGCAGAAGGAAAAAGAAAGCTTATTGGAATTGGATGCCTCCAAATCAAAATTTTTTCAGAATATCTCCCATGAATTCAGAACACCGCTCACCCTCATAAAATCTCCTATTTCTGAAGCGATACGAACTAAAAAACCATTGGATGACAAAATGCTGTCTATCATAGAAAATAACACCAAGAGACTGCAGACCCTGATAGATGACCTTTTGGCATTGTCTAAAATTGAATCAGGGGACCTTCAACTAAGAAAAAAACGTTGTCAGCCCTTCAAAGAAGCGCATCGCATTGCACATCAATTCGATTCATATGCTTCCGAAAAGGATATTTCTTTAAGCATTGCGATCCAAGAACGTTCCATAAGTGCATTGTTGGACTTAGAGGTGTTAGAAAAAACAATGGTCAATCTTATCACGAACGCTATTAAGTATGCGGGAGACAATACGGCGATCTCGGTAAAGGTGCATAAAAAAGATTCCACGATGCAGATCATCGTGGAAGATGATGGAATAGGTATCCCTATCCCCGAACAAGATAGAATATTTGATCGCTTTTATCAGGTGGACCAAAAAGATGAGCAAACTCCTGGTTCGGGCATAGGTCTTGCGCTGGTTATACAGCTGATCGAGCTTCATGGTGGTACTATCACACTTAAGAGCGAAGAAGGAAAGGGAAGTACATTTACGGCAACCATACCTTTAGAGCATGTTAAAATTGAGGAGCCAGAACCCCATATGATTCAAGAATCTGTTGTACCGAATTCCTCACATATTATAGCGCAAGTCGATCCCTTTAAATTTCCAGAAAAAGAAACCTTGCTTATCGTGGAAGACAATGCAGACTTGCAGTTTTACATGTATCAAGAATTTAAAGAGCATTATAGGGTATTTACCGCAGCAAATGGTAGTGAAGGGTTTGAAATAGCGCTTATTGAAGTGCCAGACCTCATCATTTCAGATTGGATGATGCCGGTTATGAATGGTATTACACTTTGTAAAAAAATAAAAGGACATAATGTAACTAGCCACATTCCATTTATTCTGCTTACCGCAAAAGCAACTGTTAGAGATACTGTTGAAGGCTTTGAAACAGGTGCCGACGCCTATATAGCAAAACCTTTTAATACAGAGGCGCTAAAGGCTCAAACATTAAATTTGATTCAACAGAGAAAAGGATTAAAAGAAAAATATAGCAGCGATAATCAAATTGTTCCAAAGAACCTTTCTACAAATAAGAAAGACCAAGAATTTTGGGATCATATCGTTTTGTTTTTAGAACAAAACCTTAACGATCCAGAACTCACGGTTGAGCAAATGGCACGAGAATTTACTATGAGTCGTATGCAACTTCACCGAAAATTAAAAGGACTTACAGGGCTCTCTGCTACAGAGTTTATACGATCTCAACGTATTAAGCTGGCTAGTCGCCTGCTGGAGGATCCAAATATAACAGTAGCAGAAGTTGCTTTTAGTGTGGGCTATAATGACGCCTCTGTTTTTTCTAGGGCATTCAAAAAAGACACGGGTACGGCACCATCTGTATTTCAAGCACACGTATCACGTGGCTAATTTTTTCTAATCACTTTGCATTTTACTTATGATTAATAGGATCATAATGGATTCTACAATCCAATATGTGAAATTATCGGCCATTTGTTACATAGTGTCACGCTTTTGTTACATGCTGTAATGCTTTGTTTTATAGTGTTTTGTAGGTTTATTGCATGTTAAACTCAAAGATGATGACACGCATAATTACAAAGTTCAAAATGAGTCTTATGTGTATTTCTATGGTAATTTTCTTTTCGTGTAAGGAGAATTCAAAGGAGTATAGTAGCGATTTAAATAGTTCCCATAGTGAAATCGCCATGAGTGATGCTGCCATTAAGGTTACCATGGAAGGTAAAACGCATCAAATTCAGCAAAAAGAATTAAACCCGGTCAACATCACTTTTGAAAATGACACCCTGCAGTTTGTCTTCTATACCAATGATAACCCGTTTAAACTCAATTTCAATTTAAACAACACGGGTATCTTAGAAAAAGGCACCGCAACATTTAAAATCCCTGAAACCAATTCCGAGCACACAAAAGCAGATCTCAATTTTTTTAATAGGAATAGAGATGTAAAAAGTATGAATAAACGGATCATTTTTAGAAAAGGGATGATTACCGTCCAAAAGCTTACTGAACACAAGTTGGAAATGACTTTTGAAGGCGAAGGAAGCGGAATAACCGAATACACTAAAACATTCCCTATAACGGGAGCAATAAATGTCTCATATTAAATAAAATATAATCATGAAATCTAAACACACTCTTTTAGTACTTGTCGCTCTTTTTATGGGTGTTCAAGCCAATGCACAATTTTGGAAAAAAATTAAAAAGACCGCAGAAAACGCCGTTGAGCGAACCGTACTTAATAAAACAGACCGTGAAGTGTCTAAAGAAACCGACAAGACCATTGATGGTGTTATTAAGGGCGATAAAAAGGACGAAAAGGAACTTACCAAAGAACAAAAAGAGGCGGCAGAAAAAAACGCCATGTCCATATTTGGAGGCGGTATGGAAGGAATCCCAGATTCTTACCAATTTCATTATGTGATGGATATGCAATTGACTTCTAACAAAGAGGTCATGAATTTGCAATATTATATCGAGCCAGATGCGATGTATTTTGGGAATGCAATACCTCAAGAAAATACAAATAGCATTATTATTTATGATATGGAAAATCAAGCTATGGTAACTTTTATGGATAACAATGGGCAGAAAATGGCGATGAAGATGCGCATGCCCTTTGATGAAGAAGCGCAAAAGCTGATGGCAAAAACGCAAGAAGGAAAGGATAATGAAATGTTAGATGCCAATATTACACCGCTTCCCAGCAAAACCATTTTAGGATATAATTGCAAAGGGTATCAAGTAAAACAAAAAGACGGTGTGAGTAAAATTTATATTACCAATGAAGCACCCGTAAGTTTTGTGGGCATGTTTACGAGCGTCAAGCAGCTGCCAAAGAACATGAATGCTGCTGCTGTCCCTTTTAATGAAAACTCGATGATGATGGAAATGGAATATACCTCCAACAAACGTAAAAAGGATAACGTACACATGCTGTGCACGGGGATCGAAGAAAAAGCGTTCAGTATTAACAAAAGTGAATATCAAGGAATGTAACCCATACTAAAACAAGCGACTATGAAATATTTATATATAACTATCTGCCTTCTAGCTTTAAGTGTCACTACCGTATCGTTTGGGCAAATAGGCGGAAGCGTCTTTGATGTTGTAAATGATGCCACTAAAAAGGCTAAAGGCGAATCTGATGACAAAGCCATAGCGGATAAAGAAGCTCAGGATTTAGAGAACTTCAAAAAAGGGTTGGGTGTTTTTTCAGAAGAGTTAGCAAAAGTAGGGAACACTCCTATGATTGAGAATTGTCTAGATATTATGGTAAACCATGGCTACCAATTATTTAAGCATCAAGGCCTCGTTGTACGAGCTAGAAATTGTAAGGTTAAAAAAGAATTACTTGAAGCACAGGCACTCAATTTGCTGTCAGCTGGAACCAAATTTTTCTGTCCAGATGAATTATACAGCGATCCAATAAAATATGGGGAAGAAATTATAGCGTTTTTCGAGCCATACGCAAATGAGAAGAGTCCTTCGGAAGGGAATGCTACGACGGATAAAGCTGCAGAATTAATGAGAAGGCATAGGCTTACTGGAGGTGCTTTTGGAAACCCATATCAATTATCATTAGAAGGACTACGTGATGGCCTAATCGAGTACCTAAACGACATCGAAGATATGGGATACGCAGAAAACGAGGATGTTTGGGTTGATATTGCCAACGAAAGAGGAAAGCGATATGAATTAGCGCTAACCTATCTTATACACTATTTTTCTTATTACCTCTCTCCAAAATTCATAGCAAAACGAACAGAAGAAATAAACGCAGAAATAAGAGAGCTGTCTTGTGATTAATGGCAGCTTCTGAAAAAACACTTATAAAATGAAAACAAAACACTTTATTCTACCGCTTCTAATAACAGCCGCAATGATCACATCGTGCAAAAAAGAAACACGAGATAAATTAAAAAAAGCAAAGCAGGATGTTTCTAATGTAACTTCTGTGATCGGCAATGCAAAAGAGGCACAGGAAGACGCCCTAAAGCTAAAAGACATGACACCATTAACAAATGAAGAGCTCAAATCCTGGCTCCCAGAAAATCTTGATGGTATGGAGCGGACCGGTTTTAAAGTAGGCAAAGCTGGTTACATCGATATATCTTCTATTGAAGGAACCTTTAAAACGGAAGCAACTGACGACAAGAAAGAATTAAAAGTAGAGGTGTTTGATGGGGCAGGCCCAACAGGGAGTATGTTCATGATGAGCGTGAACATGGTTACTAATATGGATGTGGAAGAAGAGGATGAAAACAAACATATTAAAACTGTCAAGAAGAACGGGGTAAAAGCACACCAGACGTATTATAAAAAACGTAATGATTCTAAAATCCAATTTCTATATGAAAAAAGATTAGGTGTCATTGTTACTGCAAGGGATATGGATATAGATGAAACTTGGGATGCCATTAAAAAGCTGAAGCTAAAAAAACTGTTATAATCCGATTTAAACTGAAAGTAACTACAAATAGTAAACTATGGAAACCACAAAACCAACTACAGAAAGCGCTCAACAAAGTAACGTAACCAACGATGGTAAAAACATAGCCACCATCGCCTATCTTACTTTGATCGGCCTCGTGATCGCATACGTCATGAATAATGACAAAAAAACCGAATTTGGCGCTTATCACATACGCCAGTCCATTGGGCTTATGGCCACAGCAATTGCTATATCAATTATCGCAATGGTGCCTTTTATAGGTTGGTTGATAAGCATAGTAGGTTCGCTGGCATTGCTCTATTTATGGATCATGGGGCTTATGAATGCAATAAACATGAAAAAAGAACCTATCCCTTGGGTAGGAAAGAAGTTTGAAGAGTGGTTTAAAAGTATTTGAAAATTAGATTATGGAGTTTGATGTTTCACGTAGAGAATTTTTCCAGCAACTCGCATTGGGCGGAGCAGGGCTGTATTTGTTTCCTACGCTGTATTCCTGCAATAACAATAAATATCCGCCAATAAAGTCTGGGACTGGCAAACCACCTTTTAGTGTATGGGAAGAGATGATCCACGCGCTTAAAAAAAGTCCGGACAACCTTATTGCTCGCAGGGACGCTTTAGTAGCGGCAAAGAACGCTAAGGCGATGACGGAGTTTATAAGGGACGATCTGCAAGTGCTGCCGTACTATAGAACCTATTTTCGACATTTAAATTCACATACCCATTACGGAAAAAAAATAGCGTTGCGATGTGGTCTCGCAACACCCCGAGAGAAAGCTGAAATTTTAAAAGATATGCTGATTGACGCGGGATTTGAGGCGAAGGTAGTTTTAGAGAGAACAGAAATAACCGAAGATGCGGTAAAGGACATTCTTTTTACGTCAACTCAAGCTGAATTTAATCCTCCTGTAAATCCTAAAAAATATAAAGAGTGGGCAGAAAAATTAGGCGTCCCTCAAACAGAAGGGCTTTTTGAAACGATCGAAGATGCCAGTAGCCAAGGTGAAACACTTGCTAACTCGTTACTCAATAAAATAGATGACGCGTATAAAAATAAAGACTCCGTTTTAAAATATCATTTTGGTAAATCTGGGGTTCCTTCCGTAGTTTTTAAGGAAGACGGACAAGAGAAATATGCTCATGTATTTGATCCTGCAGTTCCGTTTGGTTCATTACACCCTACCAATTCAGAAAATAAATATAGCGATGCGCGCGAATACAAAGTAGAGGATGATACACTTACCGTTACCTTGAGCAGTACAAATGCATTTACAGGAAGGGAGGAAACCGAGATTATTTCAGGTACTTGGAAAATGTCTGAAGTAGTTGGGAACCAATTGAAAATAAATTTTTTGAACAACATGCCTTTTGAGGCGCAAGCTAAAAAGTCGGTATCAGCAATCAATAATTTCACACCCTGCTTGGCACTTCAAGATATCTATAAAGATGAAAAATACTTAGAAGAACGCTCCTTTTTAGGAGAACCCATTACATTAGAAGGAGAAAAGATACTCCAAAATGCCATTATAAAGAATAATGAAGAAACGGCAAATCCTTCAGGGACATTAAAAGATGTGGTTTCTGTTTCCATAAAGGCACACTCTAGAACATATCCTTCGGTACGATTGGAGGTCTTTCCCAGAAATGAAGTTGGAGACGTTGTAGAGGGCTTAAAGCCAACAGACTTTAAATTAATGGACAATGGAAAAACAGTGTCTGGAACGATGCGGCAAAATGTGATCGCACCTAAAATTTTAATTCTTTATGATACCTCGCTGAGTATGCCGAATGATTATAGGGGAGAAGGAGCTATTGAATTTCAGCAACAATTAAAGGGTGCCATAGAAACCGAATATCCGTATGCACAGATAAGGTTGCAAAAAACAGGATCAGTGATCTATACCTCCCATCTAAAGGCAGCCCAAACAGAAAATGATCTTATTTTATATGCTACCGACGGTCATAACAGCGATGATTTTAAACCAGAATATAAAGCTGTTTATAAGGAGGGTCCTCCTACGCTTTATTTAAACGTAACTGACGGTAGCAAAGATTATTTTAATGAATTGGCTACAAATACCGGTGCCACAGTGATCCCGGCTAAAGATCGGGAAGCAGTTATCATCGAAATTCAAAACTATATTGACCAATTATCATTTCCACCCTATGTTTTTACGTATCACTCTTTTGAGAAAACGAAAGCGCATACGGTAGAAGTAGCATTAACTACCCTTCAGATAAAAGACCAAGCTACTTTTCGTTTTCAACAAGGAGTTGACAATGCAGTAGGGAATAGAATCACAGGGCTCTATCTTGATATAAGAATTGGCAATCAAAAAATCCGTCGAGTCCTGGCGGGGTGGGATAAAGAAATTGACTATTACGAAAAACCCACAAAAAAGATGGTCAATGAGGTACACGAATTTATGTTGGGGGGCACCGTGATCGCCTTTGAGCGGGAATGTCCGCCATTATCTGTTCGCCTCACCGAATACTTACAATGTATGATGCGCCACCGCAGTTGGATGGAAGCTTATCAAGAGGGAAACACCAATAAAGCGATTGCGGAGCTCGGAAAAGGCGTTCATAGTTATCCTTCGATGCTCATTACCATGATGCAGCCTTTACAGAATAACGTTTCAGAAAATAGTATTACGTTCCCTAATGGATATCGTGTAGGGATTTTGAAAGTCAAACCTGGTTTTTACCAAAATAAGACTACTGTTTCATTTGACTATGTACCACTATCAGAATACGTATCGGTCACTCGGGACGGAACGAACACTTTTTCTGAAACCACACGTAAAACTGCTCAATTCGCTATTTTAGAGAGCAAGGTTTTTGAAACTAGCACCCTTTCCCAACTTCAGGATAAGGAGTTGGCGTTCAATAGAAAGGTGAGCAATGAAGACAGATATAGCCGTAATACATTAGGCGATGAGTACCGCTATTTTAGAGAACGTATTTTCCGGGGCCCTGTGCTCAAGCTCTTTGATGCTACTGCAGAAATTAAGTCTTATTGGAGCATAGATCATGATACGGGTGAGCTATACGGAATCCTACCCGACCAGACGGGTGGTGGTGGTCAATCTGTCCAAGCACAATTGGATAATCTTGACCGCGTGGTAAAACAATATGAGCAGCTCATGGGCGGGATACGTCTGTCTATGCTCGCTACGGGTGCCGGTGGAGTTGCACTAGGGGTTGTTGCTATTTATGGGGTTACCCTTGTAAGATTATATGCGCTCGCCTCAGAGGCAATTATTATTATGGATGCTTCTAACCTTGATGAGGACGTAAAAGAAGCGTTAAAAGCGCTCGCGTGTAATATTTTTAAGTCGCTAGTATACAAAGGGCTTGGACCTGTAGGTAAGGGAGCACAAGGTATGGACCTGCTTATCGCCGCTATGGGTGGTGGAAGTACGGGGTGTAGCTAGCATTTTCAACTAACCAAATGTTTGAGGAAAACTTTTAGGCATCTGCTTATTGGGTTTTCTTTTTTAGTTTGAAATACCTATAAAAAAACCACCCGTAACCTGATAGGTCACGGGTGGCAACTAACCAACCAAATAGGCTTTTTTGCAGTGGCGATAGCGCACTGGCAGGTAAGCCCAAACCTTCTTAACCTTTTACAAGATCGTTCTGGTTCCTGAAAACCAATTTTCCGTCAAAACTATCCAATAGGATAATGCTATCTGTGGTGATTTTACCTGAAAGGATTTCTTTAGAAAGCTGGTTGAGCACGTCTTTCTGAATAACTCTTTTTACAGGTCGTGCCCCAAACTGTGGATCAAACCCTTTTTCTGCAAGATAGGCAATGGCCTCGTCGGTTGCATCAAGTACAATTTGTTGCTTTGAAAGCATTTTTGTCACACCTTTTAATTGTAATCCTACGATTTCTTTAATGTCTTCACGGTTTAACGGTGTAAACATCACAATATCATCGATACGGTTTAAAAACTCGGGTCGTACGCTCTGCTTTAATAAACCGAGCACTTCTACTTTGGCCGCGTCCATCGCAGTATCGGGATCTTTTACCGTTTCAAATTTCTGCTGAATGATATCGCTCCCCATATTACTGGTCATGATGATGATCGCATTTTTAAAATCTGCTACCCGACCTTTATTGTCAGTCAATCTTCCTTCATCCAATACTTGCAATAAAATGTTGAACGTATCTGGATGAGCTTTTTCTATTTCGTCCAATAACACCACAGAATACGGTTTTCTACGTACCGCTTCGGTTAACTGTCCACCTTCGTCATAGCCTACATATCCTGGAGGTGCTCCTACCAATCGGCTCACGCTGTGACGCTCCTGGTATTCGCTCATATCGATACGGGTCATAGCATTATCATCATCAAACAAGTATTCTGCCAGTGCTTTTGCCAGTTCTGTTTTACCAACCCCTGTGGTACCTAAGAACAAAAAGGAACCAATTGGTTTTTTCTGATCTTGAAGGCCAGCACGGCTTCTGCGTATCGCATCACTTACTGCAACGATGGCTTCCTCTTGACCTACCACACGTTTGTGGAGTTCTTTCTCCAATCGCAACAGTTTCTCACGATCACTCTGTAACATTTTGGTAACTGGGATTCCGGTCCATTTTGCAACTACTTCTGCAATGTCTTCATTGGTCACTTCTTCTTTAATCAAAGATGACTCATTCTGATTCTCGGCCAACTGTGTTTCTAAAGCGGAAAGTTTTTCTTGGGCCTCTTTGATCTTTCCGTAGCGTATTTCAGCTACTTTACCAAAGTCACCTTCGCGTTCTGCACGTTCGGCTTCGAGCTTGTAGTTTTCAATTTCAGTTTTATAATTCTGAACATTTTCGACTACTTCTTTTTCGCTTTTCCATTTAGCATTGAGCTCGTTGCGTTCTTCTTTTAAATTTGCTAAGTCTGACCGAAGGGTTTTTAACTTCGTTTCATCTTTTTCCCGTTTAATCGCTTCTATTTCGATCTCTAGTTGCATCACCTTTCGGTCCAGAACGTCAAGTTCTTCAGGCTTAGAATTAATTTCCATACGAAGCTTTGAAGCCGCCTCATCCATTAAATCGATGGCCTTATCTGGTAAAAAACGGTTTGTGATATACCGTTGCGATAATTCTACTGCCGCGATAATCGCCTCATCTTTAATACGTACTTTATGGTGTGTTTCGTACTTTTCTTTTATTCCGCGTAAAATGGAAATAGCACTTTCGGTATCGGGTTCGTTGACCACTACTTTCTGAAAACGACGCTCTAAAGCCTTATCTTTTTCAAAATATTTTTGGTATTCATCTAAAGTGGTCGCACCAATTGCACGTAGCTCTCCTCTTGCCAATGCTGGTTTCAAGATATTTGCGGCATCCATGGCACCTTGACCACCACCGGCACCCACGAGGGTGTGGATCTCATCGATAAATAATACAATGTTTCCATCACTGTTGGTTACTTCTTTAATGACCGACTTTAAACGCTCTTCAAACTCTCCTTTATATTTTGCACCCGCAATGAGGGCACCCATATCTAAAGAGAAAATTTCTTTCGATTTTAAGTTCTCTGGGATATCGCCATCTACAATACGATGTGCTAACCCTTCGGCAATAGCGGTTTTACCTGTGCCGGGCTCTCCAACAAGCATTGGGTTGTTCTTAGTTCTACGCGATAAAATTTGTAGAATTCTACGTATTTCCTCATCACGTCCAATAACGGGATCCAATTTACCATCTCGGGCCAATTGGTTGAGGTTACGTGCATACTTATTTAAAGAATTATAGGTGTCTTCGGCACTTTGCGAGGTAACATTATCGCCTTGACGCAATTCGTCTATGGCACTTTGTAGTCCTTTTTCGGTGACACCTTGGTCTTTTAGCGTTTGTGCTATGTTACTTTTTGATTTAAAAATTGCCAACAGTAAATGCTCGATAGAAACGTATTCATCGTTCATTTTTTTAGCAATAATACTTGCTTCGTTTACCGTTTTACCGGCTTCACGGGAAAGTATGATATCGCCTCCACTTACCTTAGGAAAACTCTCTAATTGCTTGTCGAGAATTTGCTGTAAGAGTGGAAGGTTAACATTCAATTTTTTTAGAAGGAATGGGATCACATTCTCATCAACTTCAAAAATGGCTTTTAAGATATGCTCATTCTCAATTTGTTGATGCCCGAAGCCCTGCGCAAGCTGTTGCGCCTGCTGGATCGCTTCTTGGGATTTTATGGTATAATTATTAAAGTTCATATTGTTATTGCTGCTTTGCAGACGATTTTTATTTTTTACTGAAAAACGGAGTGTTTTTTTATTTCTTCTGAAACAATATTTCAATTATTGAACCATTCTAAAAGTACGACATAATGTCTGAAAATCCTCATGTTTTAACAGACATTTTGACGGTGTTACATGATCTTTATCAGGGATATTTTTTGATAGGACCGACTTAAAAAAACTATATTTGTAAAAAAAAAGGTTGTTATGGCATTATTCGGTTTATTTGGTTCAAAAGATTCTTCAGAAGAAAAAGAAGTGAAGGGTATCCCTTGGAATAAATTAGACTCGGTAGCGCAACTAGAAGTAATTGCCGAAGAATCGAAGACTGTTCCTGTTGCTATTTTTAAGCATTCTACCAGTTGCGGTATTAGCCGAATGGTTCTGCGTAATTTTGAAAGAGGATATGACCTCGAACCAGACCAGATGAAATTATATTTTTTAGATCTTCTCGCCTATAGAGATGTCTCTAATGAAGTAGGGTATAAGTTCCAGGTTCAGCATCAAAGTCCGCAATTAATATTAATTAAAAACGGAACTGCCGTTGCAAATGCTTCACATCATTCTATCCAAGCAGGCGAGTTGTCAAATTTCGTGTAAAATAGCATTATTAAATAAAAAAATGCATCAAAAGAGAATGATGCATTTTAATAGTTAAGAAATTTTAAATCTAATCTCTTGTAATGGTATGTTTGTAGCATGAAGCCTTTGATAAGTCTATTTCCGGAGTAAAATAATAGTATGATTCGTCGAAAATTAGCAAGTTGCTCTTATCATTTATTTTTGTTGAGATCCGAGCCTGGACGGAAATTAATAATTTGAGAACCGTCTTCCATCTTTTTCAATCCAATTTCTTGTCTAAAAAGAATACTCTTTCCTTCATTATCTATACCTCTACCTTGAATAAAGTAGGCATCATGGACGGCAACATAGTTGATTTCATAATCTTTAATGTTGTTTAAGTTTTTAGTGATCTTAAATTTTGATAATTGCCCAGTTATATTTGGTGTATAATCTGATACCTTTTTATTGGATTCGATTTTTAATTCTGTCACTTTCAAATCTGCTGTAGTATCCTTTTCATTTTTAGTATTAGAAGTACATTGTAAAAACAAAACGGATACAAACACCAAACAAAAGAACTGAAAATATTTTTTGAAACGCAATATCATAATGTAAAATTTTAATTATTAACTACTTAAATGTAAAAAAAAATAGACTTTTACGAATGAATGCAGTACTTTAACATTTTTGGGCGCATTATAATCGCCCTTATATGCAGAAAGGAGATTTGGTAAACTACTAACAATACATCTTAATTTGGAAATCAAAATGTCAGTTCGAGTAATTACTAAAAAACTTTAAGCTTTTTAGTAATTGTATCGAGAACCAAGTCTTATTGTGAGTGGTTCTCGATACATTTTTCTTTTTTCGTTACACTCTAAAATAAAAATACTCGAACTGACATCGTTTTAATTTAAGAATATGTTAGTCCAAATTAATAATCAGTAAAAAGAATTCTGTTTTAAGATCTCGCTTAATCTCGCTTTGATATCTGTTCCTGCATCATAGACCATCTGTTCGTTAGACGGAAAGTGTAGAAAATCATAGCGGATCAGGTTTTTATCTTCTGTCGTTAAAGCGCGTTTATCGCCACGGTATTTTGCGAAGATATTTTCGAAGATAAATTCGCTGCTCAATGGAAATCTATCCATATCACGACCACCATTGAGATCTCTATAAATGACATCGCCACCCACAAATACAGATTTAGTCTGTTCCGTCACGGTTACGCGAGCAGTTACATCTTTAAAGACATCTATTTTAATGTCATTGCCTAGACTATCTTTCACTACATTCCCATTACGATCTAGCTTATATTTCCAACCGTCTTTTACACGGTCTTTGCGCACATATTCTTTTTCCGCAATTTTTTCTGGGGAAATCGCGATCTCTTTAAAAGAAAAGACAATCCCGAAATCATAGTTGATATCTCTTTGACGTTCGCTGTGATATACCGTCCAGAAATCATCAAGATTATAAGTGCTAAAATCGAGTAAATCTCTTTCTAATCGTTGCGGAATTAGTTGCCCTGTACGGTTGTTTAAGGTTACATGCACAAAATCTGTTCCGTTATAATGGGCATCCTCCATTAGCGTGCGCACATCTTTGTAGTTAGATTTTAACTCAGTGATATCCTCAAGCACCATATACGCTTTACGGTAATCTTCTCTCGTATTCCTAGCCATAAAGCCTTTAGCTTGTTGGTAAAGACTTAACGCATATCCTTCTTTGGCTGCAATTATATCTTTGCTATAATCTACAAGAACGAACTTAGCTTCGCGTCCCAAAAATGGATTATTAATTGGAAGGAGTGGTCGTAATAACCGTTGTCTGTATTCTAAATCATTGTACAGATTGTAAATTTCGCGAGTTCCTTCAGGTGAGTTTTCGGTTTCCAAAAAAGCAATTCTGCGTGTATCTTGTGCTGCCGCTTTCGCATATGCTTCTTCTAGCAGCACAATATGATCAGCACCTTTTTTACCGTTTTTATCTTTTTGAAGTTTTTTAACCGCAAGTGCTATCGCCTGATCGTAATTGCCGCGAGCCAGAAACTTCTCATTTCTTTTCACACTATTACAGGCGACCAATAATAGTACAATGCTCAATAGAGTAATAGTGTTTCTCATAACTGTAAATTTAAGATGATATAAATCTAAAATACAATTGTAGTGCCAAAATTGTAATTATCTAGCTGGCAACACTTTACCTTTGCATTCTCCAAATCCGATTCGGAGACCATTTTTTTCACTGTATCCTCTCATAATAACGGTATCACCATCATTGATAAATTTTCGCTCTGTGCCGTCGTTTAATTTTAATGGGTTTTGACCACGCCAGGTAAGTTCTAGCATAGAGCCATAACTATCTTTGGTGGGGCCAGAAATCGTACCACTACCCATCATGTCTCCACTGCGCACATTACAACCATTTACCGTATGGTGTGTGAGTTGTTGTGCCATAGACCAGTACATATATTTAAAGTTGGATGTGCACACTGCATTTTCAGTACCGCCTTTTGGTTTTATAAAAGCTTGCATTTTAATGTCATAGTTCATTTTCCCTTTTTGTTGTAAATAGGGGAGCGGCTTTGGTTCTTGCTTTGGTCCTTCAGTTTTAAAAGGCTCTAAGGCGTCTAAGGTAACAATCCAAGGTGAGATGGTGGAGGCAAAACTTTTTCCTAAAAATGGACCTAGCGGGACATATTCCCAAGCTTGAATGTCGCGAGCACTCCAGTCATTAAAAAGTACGAGACCGAAGATATTTTCTTCTGCATCCTCGATTGGGACACGTTTTCCCAGATCGTTTGTTGCTGTGGTGATAAAAGCCATTTCCAACTCGAAATCCAATAATTTTGAAGGTCCAAAACCAGGAACACCGTCGTCTCCAGGTTTGGTTTGTCCTATAGGTCTGCGAACATCGGTCCCCGAAGGGATAATAGAAGAACTTCTACCGTGATATCCTATTGGGATATGCAACCAATTAGGCAATAGTGCATTTTCTGGATCTCTAAAAAGGGATCCTACGTTGGTCGCGTGTTCTTTACTCGCGTAGAAGTCTGTATAATCACCTACATCAACGGGAAGTTGCATTTCAATTTCATCAAGTCTAAATAATATTTCTTTGCAGTGTTCTTTGTTTTTGCGGAGCTCATCGTTTCCTTCCAAAAAAATATCCGAAATACGATTCCGCACCAAGCGCCATGTTTTTCTTCCGTCCGCGATAAAGTCATTTAAACTGTCTTGTAAAAAGATATCATCGGTAAGGTCAATCCCTTTAAAGTAACCTAGTTGGTGTAATCCACCTAGGTCAATTGCTGTATTCCCTATACGAGTACCGATCGTGATGATGTCGTCTCTGGTAAGAAAAACCCCGAAAGGTATATTCTGAATAGGAAAATCTGAGTTTAATGGCACATCTAGCCACGTTTTTCGTTTTGGGTCGTTGGCGGTTAAGGGCATATCGTTGTTTTTTTGTTGTTGGTAAAAATGTTAATCAAATATATAATTTCTGAATTACTAACCATGCGCATTTTGTATTTTTGGATATTATTAACTTTTGAATACATATTATGCAACGCGATCAACAGATTTTTGAACTTATAGAAGCCGAAAAACAAAGACAATTAAACGGATTAGAGTTAATTGCTTCCGAAAATTTTGTAAGCAACCAAGTAATGGAAGCCGCGGGTTCTGTACTTACCAATAAATATGCAGAAGGATATCCTGGAAAAAGGTATTATGGTGGATGCGAAGTCGTAGATGAAGTAGAACAGATCGCTATTGATAGAGCAAAAACACTTTTTGGGGCGGACTATGTAAATGTACAACCCCATAGTGGATCGCAAGCTAACACAGCAGTCTTTGCAGCGTGTTTGAAGCCAGGAGATAAATTTCTGGGCTTCGACCTTTCTCATGGTGGCCATTTAACACATGGTTCTCCTGTTAATTTTTCGGGAAGATTATACAATCCTGTTTTTTATAACGTGGAAAAAGAAACCGGGCTTATAGATTATGACAAAGTTGAAGCCATCGCATTAAAAGAAAAACCAAAAATGATAATCGCCGGGGCATCTGCGTATTCTCGAGAGATAGATTATAAAAAATTTCGGGCTATTGCAGATAAAGTAAATGCTATTTTATTTGCAGATATCGCGCACCCTGCAGGATTAATTGCTAAAGGCATAATTAGCGATCCCATGCCGCATTGCCATGTAGTGACAACAACGACACACAAAACATTACGCGGACCCAGAGGTGGAATGATCATGATGGGGAAAGATTTTGATAATCCCTTCGGAATAAAATTGAAAAATGGAAACCTACGTAAAATGTCATCAATATTAGATAGTGCTATCTTCCCTGGTAATCAAGGAGGACCCTTGGAGCATATTATCGCGGCAAAAGCAATTGCCTTTGGGGAAGCACTTACAGACGAGTTTTTACATTATATGGTGCAGGTTAAAAAGAATGCAGCCGTTATGGCTGAAGCTTTTGTAAATAAGGGGTATAAAATTATTAGTGGAGGAACTGACAATCACATGATGTTGATTGATCTGCGCAATAAAAATATAACAGGAAAGGAAGCGGAAGAAGCTCTAGGGAAGGCAGCAATTACAGTGAATAAAAACATGGTGCCTTTTGATGTTAAATCACCGTTCGTTACCAGCGGAATTAGAATTGGTACTGCAGCAGTTACTACACGTGGTTTAAAAGAAGCCGATATGCAGCAGATTGTGGATTTGATTGATGGAGTTATCTTAAATTTTGATAACGATCAAAAACTTGCAAGTATTGCTGAAAAAGTAAATGATATGATGGCCAATAAGCCGTTGTTTGTTATGTAGAAATAATAAGGAAGAACAATCGAGATAAAAACTATGGTGCGATCAGCACGAATTATATTTGAAGAAAAAAGGGCGCAACTTTTAAAATTGCGCCCTTTTTTTTACTAGTAAATCTACTCCTTACTGCTCTTCAGGAAACATGGTTGCTTCATAGGCACCTACGTCTACTGGGTTATTTCTTGGAGTACCATTTAAGTCTAACATTGGAAGTACCCCGCTAAGCCCAATATTCTCTGCTCCAGAAGTACCTGCCTCAATATTAAAATTATTTCTACTTGTGTTCTGAAACACAGGATCCATGTTTAAAACTGAATTGGTATATAAACTCATATTACTAAAGTCGTATAAAGGAATTTCATCAAAATCGCCTTGTGGATCTTCAAAACGGATGAGTGTATTGGTAAAGTTGAAGTTAAAAGCAGCTTCTTCGGCTCGTACAAATCCTAGCTCTCTACGTTCGTTACCATAAATAATACAATTGGTGAAATTTGCTTCCACCAGATCCATTACTTGAAATTCATTCTCTCCGGTTTGTATTACGTTATCTAATTGCACCGCTGGAAATGACCTGAAGCTATTAGTCCAATAATTAGCAAAAGTGGAGTGATTAAAATTATATGTACCGCCAAAGGAGCATGAAAGTGCCGTTTGACCACAGTTATTAATGACTAGATTTTCACCATATACGTTTCCAGTACGTGCCAATAAACCCACGTTTGCCATATTGTATATCTGAACATTAGAAAGACGTAAAGTTTCATCACCATCGTTATTTTCCATTAGGATGCCTACGGTGGCATTCTTTATCGTGGTAAAACTAAATTCGTTGTTTGTGCTTCCTGAGGTACACCAGATCGTTCCCCATTGTCCTGGAACGTCAGAGAAGGCTGGTTCGAGGCGATCGCCTTCAAAAATTATTTCATTTTCCATCGCTTCAGGATCAGCGCTCCGCGCTCCATTACTTTTAATAGAGCCCTGATTAGCGACTAGTATTCCGCTATCGGCATGAAAGTGCACTCGGGCACCAGGTTGTATTGTAAGTGTTTTGTTAGGGGGTACCGCAGCATAGCCATAAATTACATACGGTTTTTCATTGGTAAAGGTAAGTTGGTCATCTTCGAGAAAGAAACCTTCAATTAAGATGTCATCGCCATTGCCATCCATTCCTAAATTTAATGTTTCAATGGTTCCATCGGCAGCTTGTTCTGGAAAAAGGAAAACCGCGTCTTGAACCAATGTGACCAGGTCTACATCTTGCTCATTTCCGCTGCTATCAAAAAGAATTTTATCGGTATATAAAAACGGGCCATCTTGAGAAGGAGCCGTATTGATGTCGAATGTGGTTTCAACAAAAATAAAAATACTGTCTTTTGCCAAGACTTGAATATCTTCAAAACTTTTACCGGGCAGGCCATCTACATTCAATCTATAATTAGACGCTTCCCCTTGCGCTAAACGTATGGTTGGGATATTAATATCCTCGTTGCTGCGGTTATAGACTTTTAAATTATAGGTGCTGGAGCCAATATTAGTAAATATGGTATCTAAGTAAACGGTGTCCCTTGAGAATTCAAGATTTCCAGTGCTATCCACACTTTCAAAATCGTTACGGCAAGAACTCCATAAAACAAGGCAGCCTAAAATTGCTAATCCGTATAAGTATTTCATCAAACAAAATTTTCAGTAAAAATATAACTTTTTAAATAGGAAGTTATTGTAAGGACTAAAAGTTTGTTATTTTGATTTGTTATTTCGTTTCGCTTTTCGAGCTGCTTTCTTTTTTTCGTGTTGTAGGCGTTGAAATTCGCGGTTGTTCTTTTCTGCTATTTGTTGTGACCTTTTTTTTTCAGCTCTTTCTTCGGCTGATGGTTCTGGATCCTCATAATAAGTATTAACTATTCCACCCACGATGACAACCTCGCCCGTAATATCATATGACATTTGAATATCTATCGTATTTGAAATTGTTGAAAGTGTGATTTCCTTGGTATCAAAACCTACGTAACTAAAAACTAAGGTTTGATTCGGTATTGTTTCTATACTGTAATTACCCTCAAAATCGGTTTGAGTTCCTCGAGTGGTTCCTTTTATAACAATAGTAGTTCCAGGAAGCGGCAATCCAGTGTCATCTCTTACAGTCCCTTTTACAATTATGGTTTTAATTTCAGGTTTTTCTAGGATAGTGGGGTTTACGGCAATTATCCCTAAAATTTGCGGTAATGGAGCTATTGGTAAAGTTTCAGAAGTAAGTGAAATTGTTAATTCTTCAGACTTATTAGTTCGTTTTTCTTTTTTCTGAATAAACCCAAGTTTGCTAAACGACAATATCTCGTGATCTAAAGTCACAATCTTATAACTTCCATCTTTCGCGGTCCAAGTGGTAGCTTCCGTTTCGTTTGAAGTAATTTTCACATTGGCTAGTGGATTGCCGTGGTTATCATAAACAGTTCCCGTAGTGATGATCTGGGCTCTTTTTGAAGTATTATCTGCAAATCTCCCGATACCAAGCGAGATGTGGTTTTTTTCTGAGGTCACTTCGGCTTTTGCATTCACAGAAACAGAACTTAACAACGAAAGTGGCAATAGGAGAGAAGCAGCGTAGGGCTTAAGGTTAAAACCAGATTTTCGTGCTAGTTTTATATCCCGATCTAACTGTGTCTCTTTAAATCTTCCGCAGATATTATTGTTCTTTGCCACGTATTTATAAATTTCTTCGTCAGATTTTTTTGTAAAATCCACTACATTTTTTGAACAGACCTTGCAATGCTTGCCTTGTTCTACTTTTGACATTTCATCCCAGTTTTCATGACAAGGTGCTGCGATAGTAAGTTTGATTGCTTTTTTCATACCCGTATTATTTTATACCCCAAAGCAACCAAAAAGGGGGGTATGAAAAAACGGCCATTGAGTGAACGGCCGTTTTGGGTGAGTGAATATCGGTACTTGGTTAAACAGTTACTTAGGTAACTGGTTTTTTTCAATTTATTTTTTTAACCAACAATTAGTTTCCAATAATTTCAATCTTAAAAAGTTTATCCCAGTTTTTTCCAGTTACATAGAGGATGTTTTCTTCTCCTTTATAGGCGATACCGTTTAAAACATCCAATTTATCGTGCTGTGTTACTTTATCTTTTAATCCGCTAAGATTGATAACGCCTTCTACGGCCCCATTTTCAGGGTTTACGATCGCGATAGCATCTTTTTGATAAATGTTGGCATAAATCTTACCGTCTACCCATTCCAATTCGTTCACACTTTTAATGCGGCTGGTGTTGGTATAGATTTCAATATGACCGTCTTCACCCAGTGTTTCAGGGTTTAGCGTCCAGATTTTTTCGGTACCATCACTTTTAAAAATGGTGCTTCCGTCGTTACAAAGACCCCAGCCTTCATTGCTTTTTCCGTAGACAAAAGAGCCCTTTTTCTCCATCGTATTGAGATTGTAAATAAAACCGGTCTTAGACTGCCAGGTGAGTTGATAGATTTTATTGTTTAAAATAGTGATCCCTTCACCAAAATATTGATCCGCCAATGGGACACTTTTATAAACTTCACCCGTCGTGTAATTGATTTTGCGTAAGGTCGATTCCTTTTTTTGTCCTGTACTTTCGTAAAGCGTATCGTTTTCAAATTCTAAACCTTGGGTGTATGCCGTGATATCATGCGGATATGTTTCTACGATTTTATAGGTATAAAGTTTCGGTTTAATTGAAGATAATAGAATCACTTCGGTACTTACATCATACGTCTGGTCGTCTACCGTTATTGTAGCTGTAACCGTTTTTGTTCCTAGTTTCCTATTGTTTAGGGAAATAGAAGTGCTATTGCCCGAAGCTTCTGGAATAGGATCCGAGTCCAGTGACCAGCTAACTTTATCTAAGGTCTTGTTTTTTTTGTTTTTAACGCTCACTTGGAGCACATCAGTTTCTTTGTATGCATTTTTTGCATCCTTGATTTCTACTGAAAAAAGATCGTCTGCATTTTTTGTGTCGTTCCCACAACTTCCCATGATAAGGAGTAAGGAAGTCATTAATAATAGGTTATAAATTTTCATTGTGAGTTTAAATTTTTCCGAAAGGTATTTATTATAATTGATACTTAAAAATCTTGTGTTGCGCTTTAAATTGCCTTATATTTGCACCGGCAAGTCCTACACAACCAGCTCCTGTTGAACCCCCCAGGGCGGGAACGCAGCAAGGGTAGATGGTCGTAGCGGTGTGATGTAGGTAGCTTGCCATTTTTTATGCGCTAAATTCAAGGTTTTTATACTTTTAACAGCGTGAATAATGCTGCTATTATTTTGAAAAGTTATCCCGTTAGTCCATCTTTGCGCTATAACACCACTACATGTTAAAAGTTGTTTTTATTACAGGAGGTTCTACCGGAATAGGAAAAGCCATAGGAGAATATCTTACCGCAAAAGGTTGTACGGTGTATGGTACCAGCAGAAATCCTGAAAAATACCGAGCAGATTCTATTTTTTCTTTACTGAAAGTAGATGTCACTCAACCCCTTTCTATAAAAACGGCTATTGAAAAGATTATAGAGAAAGAAGGGGTTCTCGATGTGGTTATTAACAATGCAGGCGTAGGTATTACAGGCCCTATTGAAGAAACACCTACCGAAGAGATAAAAAATGCCTTTAACACTAATTACTATGGTCCTTTAGAGGTGATTAAAGCGGTGTTGCCACAAATGCGAAACCAGCAACAGGGTCATATCATAAATGTTACGTCTATAGCGGGTTATATGGGATTGCCTTATAGAGGGATTTATTCAGCTTCAAAAGCAGCGTTAGAGATCACCATCGAAGCCTATAGAATGGAGACCATGCAATTTGGTATTCAGATGACTAATGTAGCTCCTGGAGATTTTGCGACAAATATTGCAGCGGGCAGGTACCACGCGCCACTTCGTGAAAACTCACCCTACAATAAAGATTATAAAGCTACTTTAGCTACGATGAATGCGCATGTAGACAGTGGACAAGATCCTATGATCATGGCGCAGGCGATCTATAGGATAATACAAACCGATAAGCCAAAAGTAAGATATAAAGTGGGTGCCTTTATGCAAAAGTTTTCTACCATTTTAAAAGGGGTGCTTCCCAGCAAGATGTATGAAGGGATGTTGATGAAGCATTATAACCTGAAATAGAATTTAGGTAACTAGGTAATTAGTTAGGTAGTGAGCTCGTAATAGATGATACTTTGAGATTATTGCTCTTAATAGTGCGTTTCTCTTTTCGTAATAGCTTAGAATGCTTGGACATAACTTTGGGATAACTTTTATCTGAAATATTAAGTTTTCTTTGTTTCTTGGTTATTTTTGTAAAAACTTAAAAAGCAAAATAGGGATATGAAATTTTTTATTGATACTGCGAACTTAGATCAAATTAAAGAAGCACAGGATTTAGGCGTTCTTGATGGTGTAACTACAAACCCATCATTAATGGCTAAAGAAGGCATTACAGGCCGCAATAATATTTTAAAGCACTACGTTGCCATTTGTAATATTGTGGATGGAGATGTTTCTGCTGAAGTAATCGCAACCGATTTTAAGGAGATCATTAAAGAAGGGGAAGAATTAGCTGAGTTGCACGATCAAATCGTGGTAAAAGTGCCAATGATTAAGGATGGTATTAAAGCCATTAAGTATTTTACAGATCACGGAATTAGAACAAATTGCACCTTGGTTTTTTCTGCGGGACAAGCATTGTTAGCAGCAAAAGCAGGAGCCACCTATGTTTCACCATTTATAGGGCGTCTCGATGATATTTCTACTGACGGATTAAATCTAATTGCAGAAATCAGATTGATTTATGACAACTATGGCTTTGAAACGGAGATCTTAGCAGCTTCAGTTCGGCATACCATGCATGTTATAGATTGTGCAAAAATTGGTGCAGATGTGATGACGGGACCCCTTTCATCTATTGAAGGGTTGTTAAAACATCCACTAACCGATATTGGTCTAGAGAAATTCTTAGCAGATTATAAAAAGGGGAATTAACTCAGAAATAGCAATAATTCTAAAAGCGAAGCCCTGTAATAAAATTACAGGGCTTCGCTTTTAGAATTAAAATGTAAACGTTTATCTATTCAAATAACCCACCAACTGCGTTTCTATGGCAGTATTAAAAAGATTTGTATTTCCTTCTAAAATCTTACCGCTCTTATCTACGATAATTGCCTTGTTGATAGAATTGATTACGAGTTGTTGCGCTGCATTTTCAATATTCTCTATTTGATATTCATTCTTTTTAGAAAAATTATTTCGCTTTACATTATCACGCCATTTTTTAAAGTCTGGGTCTGTGTTGATTCCAATAAAATTATATTCTGGATATTTAGATTTTAATTCGGCTGCCTTTGCATGTATATCACGATAGTGTTTTACAGATCTTGAGGACCAAAAATAAAGCACCGTATTTTTTTTTATCAGCGATGGGAGCATGACGTTTTCATTATCTGTAGAGACTAAAAGAATATCAGGAATAGCGCTTCCTGGAATTAATTTGACAGAGGCAGAAGCCAACCTGTCTATCACCAACACATCTTTTTTATTCGAAGTTCTTTCTTTATATAAAACAATTAAGTTTTCGACTTGGTTCTTATCACGTGCGTTAATTAGATAACGGCGCGTCGTGTTGCGAAGCAGCATATTTTTAATAGAATCGTTTTTTACTAAACTATCGATTAATTTGATCTTTTCGACATTATGAGCGTACGAATTTCTGTTATACTCTTTATTGCTACTAGCTTCATGTGCAAGATTGTCAAAATATCTATTTAAGAATCGAGTATAAGAGAAATAGCTTTTTAGGTCATTACTATTTAAGTCAATTTTGTTTCGATAGTCGAAGAACCCATCAGGAAGTTCTTTTTTTTCGAAATAATTATTGTCGGCATTAGCCGAAACATACAATTCTTTCTTAGAATAATAATCATACGCTATATTCCCCTTTGCTATCTTTTTGAAAGTTTTGGAAACGTCTGTGTTCTCAATGAAATTATTATAAATTCCCAACCTATTTTGGTACATAGAATCAACTTGCTCCTCAAATTCATTGGGTGGCAATTGATAAACCGCTGGCATAAGTTCGGTCTCTTCTTCATTTTTTAAGAATAATTCGGTAAGCAGATTATTTTTTTCAGCTCCACGACCAGAATAAATAAGGGATTCATCAAAATCTAGAGTATTAACACGGAGCAATAGACTGTCTCCAGGTTCTAAAAAGAACATTTGATATTCGTTATGGTGAAAAGAATATAAACCTTCTTTTGGATTTTTAAATTGATAAGAAAAGAAATTGTTGGAGTCTAACTCAATAGTATCTATAGTAGCTCCATCCTTAGAAATAATAATATAGCCTGATTTGGGATTCACAATTTCTCCACCTAAATATGTATTTTGTGAAATAGTATCATTCTTATCATTGCAAGCAATCAATAAGAGACTGATAAACAGAAGAAGTAATTTTTTATGCAAGGGCGAAGCTTTTTACTTTAAAACAAATGTAGCCTTACGAGAATGAGCAATTTGTTAAGCGAGCGTTAAAAGGCATTATAAAACGTTAATGTTTCTTCAGGGGTTTATAAATGATTACTTTTGCAAAAATTTATAAAAACAGTTCTAGTTCTATGTTATCAGTTTCTAATTTATCGGTTCAATTTGGCAAACGTATTTTATTTGATGAAGTAAATACACAGTTTGTTACGGGCAATTGTTATGGCATCATTGGTGCTAACGGCGCCGGAAAATCTACTTTCCTTAAAATTATATCTGGAAAACAGGATCCTACTTCAGGTCATGTACATTTAGAACAAGGTAAGCGCATGTCAGTTTTAGAACAAAACCATAGTGCTTACGATGATTTTACGGTTCTTGAGACGGTTTTAAGAGGGAATAAAGAACAATTTCAAATCAAAGCTCAGATTGATAAACTATATGAGGATTATACCGATGAGAATGCAGAGAAAATAGGGGAGCTTCAGGTTGCTTTTGAAGAAATGGATGGCTGGAATGCTGATAGTAATGCTGCATCCTTGTTGTCAAATTTGGGTGTTGAAGAGTCGTTACACTATACGTTAATGTCTGATGTTGATGGAAAACAAAAAGTACGTGTTCTTTTGGCACAAGCTTTATTTGGAAGTCCAGATGTACTTATCATGGATGAGCCCACAAATGATCTGGATTATGAAACTATAGGTTGGTTAGAAAATTTTCTTGCCAATTATGAAAACTGTGTGATTGTGGTCTCTCACGACCGTCACTTTCTAGATGCTGTTTGTACACATATAAGTGATATTGACTTCGGAAAAATAAATCATTATAGCGGTAATTATACGTTTTGGTA